>ERZ824575.3233-NODE-3233-length-11627-cov-2.532665_pt1 | contig 11627 bp, 8 predicted proteins | sample MGYA00519470_ERZ824575 | MGnify/ENA primary metagenome ERZ824575 (study PRJEB31778, sample SAMEA3449170) | human gut metagenome | biome: human gut; feature: human-associated habitat; material: faeces | place: United Kingdom | collected 2010/2012 ...
TAACAATGCAGGTAATATGCTTCCGGCGTTAGGTTTCGCCCTGACTCTGGTCGTAATGGGAAAACAGAAGTATCTGCCGTTCTTTGTTCTTGGATTCTTCCTGTATTCCATCTTAGGATTCTCAATGATGACAGGTGCAGTAATCGCATTGTGCCTTGCATTGATCGTGTCTCTGTTTAAACAGACAGACGAGGAGGTAGCATAATGAGCGAACAGGTAAAAGCAGCAGAAGAAAAGAAAAATATTGTCACTAAAAAAGACCTTATGAAAGCATGGCTGCGTTGGACGACTGCAGTTGAGGTTCCGGTCAGCTTCGACCGTATGCAGGCGCTGGCCTTTGGATATTCCATGAATCCGGTCATGAGAAAAATTTACAAAGATAAACCGGAAGAACTGAAAGAAGCAATGAAGCGTCATACTTCCATGTTCAATACAAACTGTGACTGGGGAAGCATCATCCACGGGATCACGATTTCATTGGAAGAACTCCAACTGCAATCGGCAATAGTAGCGACACCGGCATCGTTCCATGAATTGACAATCGCTTCATCTGTCATCAATTGGTTGGCACACCAAGTCATACGGTAGAAAGAGGAAGTACCTTCGTCGATGTCGTCCAAGTCACCGCTTCCGTCGGGGCCTTTCTGACCTGTCAGTCCGAGGGTTCCATATATCTTGTTAAAAACGCTTGCCTGGTCGAATGTCATCACTATATTCGGGTCGATAGGAGTCGCATCCAGGTCACCGATACATGAAGTCACGCTGACTGCCAGTAATAGTGAGGCAGCCGATAGGATTGATTTTATATATCTGAATTTCATAATTGGTATTTTTAGTAGGTTTAGAAATTAAGGCTTAAACCGATTAATGTAGTCAGAGGACGCGGATAAATATTGTTATCCAATCCCTTTTCTACTTCAGGGTCAAGTCCTTTGTATTTGGTGATAGTGAATACGTTCTGTACGGCTGCATATACGCGTCCGCCAATCGGAGCGCCGAACAGCTTTTTGAACGAGTATCCCAAAGTGATGTTGTCACATTTCATGAAGGAAGCATTCTGTACGAAGTAATCGGATAATAAGGTGTTGTCTTTCAGGTTCTGGATATTATTTGCCACTCCCATCAACGGACGGTTGTTGAGTGCGCCGAATGAATAGACAGAGGTTGGGTTGCAGTCGGAACCACCTGCTTCGACAGAGTTATACACATAGTTGTTCAGGCTGGCGCGCAGTGAGAAACTGAAATCCCATGACTTGTATGAAAGACGGGAAGTAAGTCCCATAAGTACGTCGGCTGTCGGCTTTTTGTAGAAGTAGCGGTCGTCACCGTTAATCGTTCCGTCTCCGTTGCGGTCTACAAATTCGTTCTCGATAGGCTTTCCATTCTCGTCATACACTTGCTGGTAAACATAGAAGGAAGAGGCCGGATGTCCTACGGCATGCGCCATTGCTTTCATATCACGTCCACCGCCGATGTTATCTCCGGCAGCAACATAATAATTTTCGCTATCTCCGGTTGTTAATTTGGTGATTTCGTTTTTGTTGTAAGTGATATTGAAGCCAAGGTCCCATGTCCAGTCGGTAGTTACAACAGGTTTTGCATTAATGGAGAATTCGATACCTGAATTTTCTAATGAACCGACGTTGGACAATACCTTGTTTTTGAAGTTCGTTCCGGCAGAAACGAATACGCTGTTCAGCAAATCGGTGGTCTTGCGATAGTAATAATCCACAGCACCGTTAATGCGGTTGTTCAGGAATCCGAAGTCCAGACCTACATTATAAGTGGTCGTCTTTTCCCATTTCAAGTCCGGATTGTATGCATTCGGGCGGTAAGTGATTCCCTCTCCCAGGATAGGATAGTAAGCCCCGTCTTTGTTTGTCTCATAAACAGCCAGGTACGGATAGTCGCCCGAATTGATATTCTGCTGACCGGTAATACCATAGCCGAGACGAAGTTTTAAATCCGAAAGTACATCAACATCTTTCAGGAAAGCTTCTTCTTTCAACTTCCATCCCAAGGCAAAAGACGGGAACAATCCCCAACGGTTGTTTTTGTGGAAACGGGAAGAACCATCCTGGCGTACGGTTGCCGTAAACAGGTAACGGTCTAGCAGTGTGTAATTGACACGACCGAAGAAAGATACCAGATAACTTTCCGTAGCCGAACCACTTGAGGTATTGTTGTAACGCTGACCTCTGTTCTCTACCACGTTGTTCGAAAGCGGATAGAGTCCCCAATATTCCTGGTCGGACGTATCATGGAAGTGCTGCCATTCATAGCCTGCCATTACATCGAAACGATGCTTATCAGTAAAATCTTTGCTGTATTGCAGGTAAGCATTCAAAGAGAGGTTGTACTTGTCTTTCTGTTCCCAGCCATAGCTGCCATAATAGTTGTTGGTCGAAGAATAGGGAGAGACGTCCGTATATTGCTTACCCGTAGAGAGGTCCATGCCACCGTTCACGTGTGCGTGCAAGTCCGGCAAGAAATGAAACTTATAATCCAGTTCCAGATTACCGATTAAAGATTTGGAGATGGCGCGGTCGTCCTTTTCTTCCAACAAGGCAACCGGATTACCCGGAGCATTGCTGTTGAAAGTACGTTTCCATGTGTCGTCATTCAAAGAAGAAGCGTCCGTATTCCATTGGAAATATCCGTCGAAATAATATTGATGGTAAGGATCGTCGGAGCGGACGGACTGTGTAGGGTCAAAGCTGACCGCAGAACCTACCGCACTACCGTCAGCGTAGCGGTTCTTGGCAATCATACCTTTCAGGTTGGCATTTACTTTCAGATGGTCTTCAAAGAAAGAAGGAGCCAAGCTGACAGAAGCCGTATAACGTTCGAACTTGGATGTTTTCACAATACCGTTCTGGTTGGTATAACCGAACGATACACGGTAAGGCATATTCTTCAATCCACCGGAAATGGTGAGGTTATGGTCTGTACTTACGGCTGGGCGGAATATTTCTTTCTGCCAGTCGGTGTTGGCATTTCCTAATTTGCTATAAGCTTCGCTGTCTTCTCCCCAAATGTCTTTGATGAAAGAACGGAACTGGTCTCCGTCCATTACGTCGACGGTAGATTTTACAGTGCTGACAGATACATTGCCGTCATAAGAAATGGTAGGACGTGCGCCTGCCTGACCTTTCTTCGTTGTAATGATGATAACGCCATTAGAAGCACGCGAACCGTAGATGGCGGTAGCCGAAGCATCTTTTAATACGGTAAAGATTTCAATATCATTCGGATTGACCATAGACAGAGGATTGGCCAAACCTTTCACTCCCTTATTATCCATTGCCAGACCGTCGATTACAATCAGCGGGTCGTTTTCTGCAGTCAGTGAAGAACCGCCACGAATACGAATCGTTGCGCCCTCGCCCGGAGCTCCGCCTTTGCTGATAACGCTTACACCGGCAATCTTACCAGTCATCATATCCTGTGCGTTGGTAATCAAACCTTTGTTTAGTTTGTCCGGTTTGATGGCCGTAACCGAACCGGTCATATCGTTCTTTTTCACCGAGCCGTAGCCGATAACGACTACTGCGTCCAGTACTTGAGAATCATCTTCCAATGTAACCATAACAGTAGAAGCCGCTTTCACTTCTGCTGATTTATAGCCGACGAATGAAACGGAAAGAATGGCATCTTTCGGTACATTCAACATAAAGTTACCATCGAAATCAGTTATTGTTCCATTGGTTGTACCTTTCACCAGTACGTTAGCACCGATGACAGGCTCACCCGTTGTGTCTTTCACATGCCCCTTGACAGCTATTTGCTGAGCAAATGCTCCAATGGAAAGGAAGAGTCCCACCAATAATGTGAGCAGGGCTTTTAGTCTTAAGCTCTTTTTCATGTCTCTAATTTAAAGTTATTTTATCAAAATCAAATATATCTCTCTAAAAAATACCTACTGAAAACTATATTCTCCCAATCTTATTCCCTAAAATTTCTTTAGTCCTTTTACTTCCGCTTTATCCTTTACTTCCTTGATACTGATGGCATAACCGCCACCGTTGGCAGCGCGCAAGTTCAGTTTGCTTTTGTTTGTCAGGATACCTTTTTTGATGGTATAAGCTTGCGGATTTTCTTTCCAGTCGGCATCTTTAGCATCCGCATAAACAGTGGCAATGTATTGTTTTCCCGGTGTGAGGAAGTCGAATACCAGTTTGGAAGTATGACCGTTCTCACCGGCTGTACAACCTACATACCAGTCGCCTGTACCTTTTGCCTTACGGGCGATAGTGATATATTCTCCCGGTTCTGCTTCCAGATAGTTTGTTTCGTCCCAGTCGATTGCCACGTCTTTGATGAATTGGAAAGCATCCATGAAACGTTCGTAGTTTTCAGGAATATCGGCAGCCATTTGCAGCGGGCTGTACATGGTCACGTACAAGGCTAACTGGCGGGCGATGGTAGAACGTACCTGTGAATTGTTTGCAGGATTCATCTTGTTACAATGAGTTTCGAAGATACCCGGAGTGTAATCCATCGGGCCGCCGACCAAACGGGTGAAAGGAAGTATAGTTGTGTGATATACTTTGTTTCCGCCGAATGATTCGTATTCGGTTCCGCGTGCGGATTCGTTGCCGATTAAGTTAGGATACGTGCGGCAGATACCTGTCGGGCGGGTTGCTTCGTGAGCATTTACCATGATTTTGTAGTCGGCTGCTTTCGTCACTGCATACAGGTAGTGGTTGTTCATCCATTGTCCGTAGTGGTGTTCGCCGCGCGGAATGATATTGCCTACATAACCGCTCTTTACAGAATTGTAACCGTTGTCTACCATAAACTGGTAAGCCTTGTCCATATGGCGTTCGTAGTTGCGGACAGATGCGGAAGTTTCGTGGTGCATCATCATCTTGATACCTTTGCTCGCTGCGTAACGATGTACTTCTTTTACATCGAAATCCGGATACGGAGTGACGAAGTCGAATACATAGTCCTTGCTATTGCCGAACCAGTCTTCCCAACCTTCATTCCAGCCTTCTACCAATACAGCGTCGAACCCGTTTGCTGCGGCGAAGTCAATATAGCGTTTCACGTTGGCAGTGTTGGCAGAATGTTTGCCGTTCGGTTTGGTTTTAGAGTAATCCGTTTCTCCCAGTTTTACGCTAGTCAGTTCGTCGGTATAAGCCCATGAACCTTTTCCGGTAATCATATCCCACCATACGCCGATATATTTCACAGGCTTCACCCATGAAGCGGCATCTGTGATTTTGCATGGCTCATTCAGGTTCAGAGTGATGCGGGATGCAAGAATATTGCGGGCATCATCGCTGACGATAACGGTACGCCACGGAGTATTACAGGGAGTTTGCAGATAACCTTTGTCTCCTTTAGCATCCGGAGTCAGCCAGGATTCGAATACCATATTTTTGTCGTCCAGATTCAGGTGCATACATGAGTAATCGATGAGAGCAGCTTCGTGAAGATTGATATATAAACCGTCATCCGTTTTCATCATCAGTGCAGTCTGTACGCCTGTCTGTGAGAAAGGAGTCTGAGAAGAGTTCGGAGTAATGGCTTCTTTCATCAAACCTCTGATTTCTGACAGGCGGGAGATAGTGTAATCATATTCCTGAGTGTCATAGTCGCCCGGTATCCAGTAAGCGATGTGGTCGCCTGCCATTGCAAACTGGGAATGTTCTTCTTTGATGATGAAGTAGTTCAGAGATTTCTGCTGCGGGAATTCGTAGCGGAATCCTAAACCATCGTTGAACAACCGGAAACGGATAAGGATAGAACGGTCGTTCATGGGCTGATACAGCGTGGCTGCCAGTTCGTTATAATGATTGTGGATTTCTTTTTCTTCTCCCCATACCGGTTGCCAAGTTTCGTTGAATGTGGAAGTCTTGACGTCTTTCACTTCGAATCCGTTATAAAGATTAGTCTTTGAATCAAGTTTTGTCAGATCCCGGCGGTCTACCCAGTCGAAATCTGTGCGGGTATTATCTTCTTTCTTTAATTCCAGTCCCAGGGTACTTGGTTTGATAACCGTTTTGCCTTTATAAATCAAGTCGTACGTTGGAGCACCTTCTTTGTTAACCTGGAAGGTCATTACTAGATTTCCATCCGGCGAAGTGAGTTTCTGTTGTGCATTCGCTATAAACGAGATACAGAAAAATGCGATAAGCAAAAGATTCTTTTTCATTTTATTTTTATGGTATTAAATTGTGAGCTAACCTATGTTTTTATTCCTTTTGTTTCGGATATTGCAAATGTAGCGACCGTCTGAACTGAGTTTTCCAATTAGAATAAAAATACAAGTTAGTATAAACTTTATTATTTTGATTTATAGCTAAATAACTGCTTGGGTACTTCGGATAAATATAAGTCGTAGTGAACTTCTTTAAAAGGATAAAAGGTATATCCCACGGCTCGGAAGTGTTAAATCCTTTCCTAATTCTACTTTTTTATCTTCCAATACATTGTATGCAGAAGTATCAGGCAGTATTTCCCGGTAAGTATCCAAACTGATAGTCTGTTCCCGGTCTGTTCCATTCAGGAGAACAACGACTGATTTATCACCCTGTTTCCTTTCGTACGCATAGATACCTTTACTCGGTGCGAAGTGTTTCAGTTTTCCTTTGGCTATAACTTCGTTTCCTTTTCTCCATTGGAGCAGTTTCTTCAGATAAGAGAAAGCTTCATTTTGTAGCGGAGTGCGGTTTGCCGCATCGAAGTAATTATGAGTATCATTTTGCCAGCCGCCCGGAAAGTCACAGCGAAGTAATCCGTCACCGTTGGCTTTATCGGCAGCCATCAGGATTTCTGTTCCGTAATATATTTGTGGAATTCCGCGTGTTGTCAGAAGGAACACTAATGCTTGTTTGTATCGGTTTAGGTTTTTAGTATCCGCTTCCGAACGATAAAAACGGGAAGTGTCGTGATTATCCAGGAAAGTCAATAGATTCATCGGGTCAGCAAAGACGATATCTTGCGACAGGTATTCGTAAAGCCGGCACAGTCCGCCGTTCCAGTCGGTTGTTTCTTCATCAAAAGCCCTGTTCATATGTTCCATCAATGGGAAGTCCATGACAGTGGGCAGGTAGGTGTTTTTAGGATAGGTCAGTTTGCTGTCTTTTTGCCAATAAGAGATAAGTACATTGCTGCCTAACCAGGTTTCGCCTACAATATTGAATTTGGGATATTCTTCGTTCACTGCCTTGCACCAATGAGCCATCATGTCAAAGTCTGCATAAGGGTGCGTATCTTGGCGGATTCCGTTAATACCGGCATACTCTATCCACCAGATACTGCTCTGAATCAGATAAGTAGCTACATGGCGGTTCCGTTGGTTGAAATCCGGCATAACCTGGCTGAACCAACCGTCAACTGCTATTTTCTTTTCGTAATCAGAAGCATACGGGTCTAGTTGGGTGGCAGTCTTAAAACTTGTCTGCACATAGTTGCCTTTGAAGTTGAACCAGTCTTTGGATGGCATATCCTTATATAGATAGTTTTCACTACCGCAGTGGTTGAAAATCATATCCATGACTACTTTCATCCCTTTGGCATGTGCCTGGTCTACAAGGTTCCGGAATTCTTCATTATTCCCAAAGCGGCGGTCTGCCTGATAATAATCAGTGATGGCATAACCGTGGTAAGAGCCTTCCTTCATGTCATTCTCCTGAATCGGATTCAGCCATATGCTCGTCACACCTAAGTCTGCGATATAATCCAGATGCTTTTCTATCCCTTTGAAATCACCTCCATGGCGGGCGAAGGAGTCGTTGCGGTCTACTCTGGCTTCCAACATTCCGGAAATTATATCATTAGAAGAATCACCGTTAGCAAAACGATCCGGCATAATGAGATAAAGCACATCGCTAGAGTTGAAACCTTCTATCTGAGAAGAACCCGGCTTTCTTTCTTTGAGTTCATAAGGAATTACAGTCTGTTTTTTACCTTGTTTCAGAATCATGTTGAATGTCTGCGGGGCTGCTTCCGAGATATTCAGATAGACAATCAGATAATTTGGATTTTCTAGCTTGACAACCTCTTGCAAGGTGATGTCTTCGGAAGAGATACTGACTTCTGCAAATGCTATATGTTCTCCATATAGCAAAACCTGCAACTCCGGATTTTTCATACCTGCCCACCAAAAAGCAGGGACTACTTTTTTTATGACAGTTGCGGCATATACCGGGCTGCAACCAAATAGTAGTACAAGTAAGATTACAAATAGAAAATTCTTTTTCATGGTAACATAGATTTTAAATGTTTGCTCGGCGAACCGATGTTGCAAATGTAGGGGGATAAGGGAAAGCATTTGGGGACTAGAATATAAATATAAATACTTGTGATGCTCATTTTGTTGAAAATGAATGCATTGCTTGTGAAAAGACTATGAGAAAATACAAGTAGGAATTAAAATTATTTTGACCGTCTGTTTCATAATCATTACTATATTCATTATATTTGTGACATCTTTAAAAAGTAACCTATGAGAAATATAGCCTATATCTTAGCTTTTCTTTTAGTTTGTCCGACTTTACTGTTTGCGACACAGACGGATGATAATGCGGCAGTCCTTAAAAGACTGGATGATATTATAAATAAGAAAGAGACTTTTCAGGTTCAGAAAGAGAAAGCTATTGATGCGCTGAAAATGCAGCTCGCTCATTCGGTTGCTCCTGCTGATAAATATCGCTTGTATGGTTCTTTGTTCGATGCTTATCTTCATTATCAGGCAGATTCTGCACTTTATTATATAAACAGGAGACAACAGCTTCTCCCCCAACTGACCCGTCCGGAATTGGCAGATGAGATAATAATTGACCGTGCAACAGTATTGGGAGTGATGGGAATGTATATTGAAGCCATGAAAGAACTGGAGAGCATAAATTCGGAGAAGCTGGACAAACAAACATTACTATCCTATTATCAGACTTATCGTGCCTGTTATGGTTGGCTTGCAGACTATACCACTAATAAAGAGGAAAAGAAGAAATACCTGACAAAGACAGATTTATACAGGGACTCTATCATTGGTATAATGCCGCCCGAAATAAACCGTACGATTGTACTGGCTGAGAAATGTATCGTTACAGGTAAGGCTGATACAGCTCAGCGACGCGTTGAAGGATGCGGTTGACGAACGTCAGAAAGTCTATATCTACTATACGCTGTCCGAAGCATATGGCATGAAAGGCGATATGGAAAAAGAAGTATATTATCTGATATTGACAGCTATTGCCGATTTGGAATCTTCGGTCAGGGAATATGCTTCATTGCAGAAACTGGCACACTTGATGTATGAACTGGGCGATGTAGACCGCGCTTACAAATATCTGAGCTGTTCGATGGAAGACGCCGTAGCTTGCAATGCCCGCCTGCGTTTTATTGAGGTGACGGAGTTCTTTCCTATTATCGACAAGGCTTATAAACTGAAGGAAGAAAAAGAACGTGTGGTTTCACAGGCAATGCTTGTCAGCGTCAGTCTGTTGTCTTTCTTTCTCCTTATTGCTGTTTTCTATTTGTATCGTTGGATGAAGAAACTGTCTGCCATGCGGCGTGACTTAAGCTTGGCGAACAAACAAATGCAGGCAGTAAACAAAGAACTGGAACAGACGGGGAAAATTAAAGAGGTGTATATCGCCCGCTATCTGGACAGATGCGTCAACTATCTGGATAAGCTGGAAACTTACCGTCGTTCACTGGCGAAGCTGGCTATGGCGTCACGTATTGAAGACTTGTTCAAAGCCATCAAGTCCGAGCAGTTTATCCGTGACGAGCGGAATGAATTCTATAATGAGTTTGATAAGTCTTTCCTGAAACTGTTCCCGAACTTTATTACCGCCTTTAATGAACTGCTGGTAGAAGAAGGGCGCATATACCCGAAATCCGATGAACTGCTGACAACGGAACTCCGCATTTTTGCCCTTATTCGCCTGGGAGTGATAGATAGTAACAAGATAGCCCATTTTCTGGGCTACTCTTTGGCGACTATCTATAATTATCGTAGCCGGATGCGTAACAAGGCTGCCGGTGATAAGGACAGGTTTGAGCAAGATGTGATGAATTTGTAATATGGCATCCGGATAATTTCTTCTTTTTTTTCTACCTTTGTAGACAAATAATCTAAAAATAAATATACTAGAGAATGAAAAAGTTAATCTACACATTGTTCTTTGTCTTTATCTCCGTTGTAGCCAACGGGCAGGCAAAGTACGTATTCTATTTCATCGGGGATGGAATGGGAGTCAATCAAGTAAATGGTACGGAGATGTATCAGGCGGAAATTCAAAATGGCCGTATTGGTGTTGAACCTTTGTTATTTACTCAATTCCCGGTTGCTACTATGGCAACTACTTTCTCTGCTAAAAATTCAGTAACCGACTCTGCTGCTGCAGGTACTGCATTAGCAACAGGCAAGAAGACTTATAATCATGCAATTTCTGTGGGAGAGGACAAGAATGCTATTCAGACTGTAGCTGAAAAGGCAAAGAAAGCTGGTAAGAAAGTTGGTGTAACTACTTCTGTTAGTGTAGATCATGCTACTCCTGCCGCATTCTATGCACATCAACCCGATCGTAATAGATATTATGAAATAGCTCTGGATTTGCCAAAAGCAAATTTTGATTTTTATGCAGGTGGTGGTTTTCTTAAACCGACTACATCTTTTGACAAGAAAGAAGCTCCAAGTATTTTCCCTATTTTTGAAGAAGCCGGATATACAGTAGCACGTGGCTACAATGACTATAAGGCAAAAGCTGCAAAAGCAGAAAAGATGATCCTGATTCAGGAAGAAGGTGCTAATCCATCTTGTTTACCTTATGCTATCGATCGTAAAGAAGGTGATTTGACTTTAGCGCAGATTACAGAAAGTGCCATTGATTTTCTTACTAAAGATAATAAGAAAGGGTTTTTCTTGATGGTAGAAGGTGGCAAAATAGACTGGGCGTGTCATGCGAATGATGCTGCTACAGTGTTCAACGAAGTAAAGGATATGGATAATGCTATCAAGGTAGCTTATGAGTTTTATAAAAAGCATCCGAAAGAAACCCTTATTGTCGTTACTGCCGACCATGAAACAGGTGGTATCGTGCTGGGTACAGGAAAATATGAATTGAACCTGAAAGCATTGCAGCATCAGAAACATTCTGCTGACGGACTTTCACAACGTATCAGCGAATTGAGAAAATCAAAAGGCAATAAAGTGACTTGGGAAGATATGAAAACATTCCTGGGCGAAGAAATGGGTTTCTGGAAACAATTCCCTATTTCTTGGGAACAGGAAAAGAAATTACGTGATGAGTTTGAAAAATCATTCGTGAAGAATAAAGTTGTATTTGCTGAAAGTATGTACTCTAAGAGTGAACCGATGGCTGCACGTGCTAAGGAAGTGATGGATGAGATTGCTATGGTAGGTTGGGTAAGTGGCGGTCACTCTGCCGGTTATGTACCTGTATTCGCTATTGGCGCAGGTTCTCAACTGTTTGGAGAAAAGATTGATAACACGGAGATTCCTAAAAGAATTGCGAAAGCAGCCGGATACAAATAAATATCGGTAAAGACATAAAAAAACCGGGAGTCCAAAAACTTCCGGTTTTTTTATATAGGGATATTCCTAAAATAATAAAATTTAAGGCAACTAATTCATTGCGAGTTAG
>ERZ824575.3234-NODE-3234-length-11626-cov-2.754127_pt1 | contig 11626 bp, 14 predicted proteins | sample MGYA00519470_ERZ824575 | MGnify/ENA primary metagenome ERZ824575 (study PRJEB31778, sample SAMEA3449170) | human gut metagenome | biome: human gut; feature: human-associated habitat; material: faeces | place: United Kingdom | collected 2010/2012 ...
AGGCCGGAGAGGGTGATGCCGAAGCCCGCCACTTCGAGAACCACGCTGTTGTTGTCGCTGCCGCGACGCATCGTTACCAGGCTGCTCTCCACCTCGCCGATCGGCTCGCCGGCTTCGGCGGCTTCGGCGGCTTCGGCGGATGGCGACGGCGAGAGATGACGCAGGGAATCACACGGCTGCGCCGTGGCGGAGAGCAGGGAAAAGAGCAGAAAAAAACCGGTTACGGCAAGTCCTTTATACATATACTTTAATTTTAGAGATTTTCGATCAGATCGTCCACCATCCGTTCGGAGGCTCCGAGCGTTGAAAAGGCATCGAAATAGGCCGTCGTCTGTATGGCGACCTCCCGGTCGTAGACGGGGCGGCCGTCGATATAGCAATAGGGTTCGCGAAGCCATTCCACGCACAGGAACACGCCGACAACGACCAGTGCAGCGGCCGCAGCACCCCACCACGGGCTGATGCGCCGCATCAGGGTCCGCACGGGCGCAGGGCGCGGGGTCAGCCGTCCGGCATCGGGCATCCGCTCCTCGGAGAGCGCCTCCAGCCCGCCGAGCATCAGCCGTACCTCCGCCGGGAGCGCGTCCGCAGACTCAGCATCGTGAAGCAATCCGCGCAGCTCCGACTCCTCGGCCTCCGTGGCCCGCGCCTCGAAATAGCGCTCCAGGAGCTCATCGATCCGTTCTTTCCGTTCCTTTTTCATGGTCGATCATCTTTTTCAATATCTCCCGCAATCCGCAGCGGGCCCGCGAAAGGAGAACCCGCACCTGGGCCTCGTCGCAACCGAGGATTCCGGCGACCTCCCGGGTCGGAAAACCCTCGATATCCTTCAGGTGGAGCGCTTCGCGCTGTCGCTCGGGAAGCAGGGCCATCGCCCGGCGCACCAGCTCGCGGGCTTCCCACGCTTCGGCATCGTGCGTCGTCACGCGCTCCGAGGTGTGAAGGATCGTCTCGCTGCGCTGCCGCACCGCCTCGCGCTGCCGCAGGCGGTCGATGCAACGGTTGCGCACGGAGGTCATCACGAACGATACCGCATCGCGCCGTACCGTCAGCCGGTCACGGTCGCGCCAGAAATGCTCCAGCAGATCGTGAACGACATCCTCCGCCTCCTCTGCACGGAGCAGCAGGCTCTGTGCATAGCGGAACATCCGATCACGAAGCGGTACGATATCCCGGTCGAACTCCAATTTCTCCATTTACCCGTAAGACGAAACAAAACTCCGGAACGCAACACCAGCCCCGATTTTTTCCACAAAAAGCGGGCGGAACCCCTTTAGATCGGTTCCGCCCGCACACCCGGCTCCGGTCAGCCGTTCACCCGCGCATGGTCGGCCAGGAACTGCGCCAGGCCGCTCTCCGTCAGCGGATGTTTGAGCAGACCCTTGATCGCGGCCAGCGGGCAGGTCGCCACGTCGGCCCCGGCATCGAGGCACTGGATGATGTGGCGCGTGTGGCGGATCGAAGCGGCCAGCACCTGCGTCTTGAAACCGTAGGTCCGATAGACGCGCACGATATGGGCCACGAGCTCCACGCCATCCTCCGAGATATCGTCCAGACGCCCGACGAACGGCGATACGTAGGTAGCCCCCGCCTTGGCGGCCAGCAGGGCCTGCCCCACGGAGAAGACCAGCGTGCAGTTCGTACGGATCCCCCGGTCGGCAAAATAGCGCACGGCGCGGATTCCCTCGGCCGTGCACGGGAGCTTCACGACGATGTGCGGATCGAGCGCCGCCAGCGACTCCCCTTCGCGCACCATACCCTCGAAGTCCGTGGCGATGACCTCGGCGCTCACGTCGCCCTGCACGATCCGGCAGATCTCCACATAGTGGCGCCGGCAAGCCTCCTCGCCCCGGATATTCTCCCGGGCCATCAACGACGGATTGGTCGTAACACCATCGAGCACGCCCATCGCATGGGCCTCGCGAATCTGGTCGAGATTCGCCGTATCGACAAAGAATTTCATGATAGCAGGTAAGTTTTAAGGTTTGGTATCTGAAAGGTACGAAAAATTCCATTCCCCTGCACCAGAAACCGGCCGAAATCCCGAAATTCACCCTGCGGAGCAAAAAAAAGCAAAATATTTTTCGAAAAATTAGTACTTTGTATTGCATAATACTGAAATTAGTTTTATATTTGCATTATAAAAATAGCCAAACACGCAAGGTTCCAACCGGCGACAATACATTTATTGCTATGAAAGAGACTGTTACACTGAACATCGGCTCCGAGGCCTTCACACTCGACAAGGATGCCAGCCGGCTTCTTCGCAGCTATCTGAACGACATTCGGAGCCGGCTCCCGGAAGACGAGGCCGAAACGATCGACGACATCGAGACCCGCATTGCCGAAATTTTCCGCGAGCGCATCACCTCCCCCATGCGGGTCATCACGATCGAGACCGTACGCGCGACGATGAAGCAGCTGGGAGCTCCGTCGGATTTCGGAGAGCGGCGCGACAACGCCGCGGACGAATCGACGACGATCGATCCGGAAGCCGCCGCACCGCAACCCGCACAGCGGAAGCTCTACCGCTCGCGCAGCGAACGCTCGATAGCCGGCGTCTGCGGAGGTCTGGCAGCCTACTTCGATGCCGACCCGACGATGATCCGCCTGCTCATGCTGCTGATGATCCTCTTCGGAGGTCTCTCGATATGGGCCTACTTCATCCTCTGGATCGTCATTCCCGAGGAGCCCCAACGCAAATTCTCGTTCAACGACAAAAAACGATAGACTATGGCAACGAACGACAACAGACGGTTATACCGCTCGCAGGACCGCATCATCGCCGGCGTATGCGCCGGGCTGGCCGAATTCTTCGGGCTCGACGTGTCGCTGGTCCGCATCGCCACCCTCGTACTGATTCTCTTCGGAGGCCTCTCGCTCTGGGCCTACATCATCCTCTGGCTGATCGTGCCCAAGGCCCCGAAACAGCTTAAATCCGAATGACATGGCCGAAGACAACGTAAAGGCGCAGATGCGCAAGGGAATTCTGGAGTACTGCATCCTCGCCATCCTTTCACGCGGGGATTCCTATGCTCCGAAGATCATCGCCGAGCTCAAGGCGGCCGAGATGATCGTAGTCGAGGGTACGCTCTACCCGATCCTCACCCGGCAGAAGAACGCCGGACTGCTCACCTACCGCTGGGAGGAGTCTCCGCAGGGGCCGCCCCGCAAATACTACTCGCTCACGGAGAAGGGACATGAGTACCTCCGCACGTTCGACGAAGCGTGGGACGAACTCGTCGGACAGATCCGCGTCATCCGCTACGGACGGGAGGAGTCCGAAAAAAACGAATAGCAAATCCATCAAAACACCTGTAAAAACATGAAAAAGATCATTTTGATAGCGGTTATCCTGGGCGTTACGGTCGCAACGGCGGCCATGGCCGGATGTATCCGAAACCTGAAATGCGGCGCCGGGAAAGATGTTGCCGGCGGCAAGCGGACCGAACGCTCCGTCACGGCTCCGGACTGCCACTCCATCCACGCCGCACGCGCCGTGGAGGTCTTCATCACCGACGCCTCCACGCAGACCATCCGGATCGAGGCCTCCGAGAAACTGATGCCCTACGTCATCGTGGAGGAACAAAACGGCACCCTGCAGATCACGATCGATAAAAGGATAAAGCGGATCCCGGATGCGGAAGTCCGGGTATATGTCCCCGCCAACGGCAAACTCGACGAACTGCGGGCCTCGAGTGCCGCCAAGATCATCTGCCGGACGGCGCTCGGAGCCGAGCGCTTCGTCCTCGACGCGTCGAGTGCCGCACAGATCGAGGCCGCCGTCAATACGGGTGCCTGTGTGATCGACGCCTCGAGTGCCGCATACGTCAAGGCGGCACTTCGCACCGGCACCTGCACGGTCGATGCCTCGAGCGCCGCAAAGGTCGTACTCTCGGGGGCGGCCGACCGGTGCTCGACCGACATCAGCTCCGCCGCGAAATTCAACGCCCCGGAGCTCCAGGTCGCCCGGTATGAAATCGATGCGTCGAGCGGCTCCAGCGCTTCGATCCAATGCACGGAGACACTCCGCGCCGAGGCTTCGAGCGGTGCGTCGATCGAATACACGGGCGACTGCGCCACCGACCTGAGCCGTTCGAGCGGCGGCAGTATCCGTCAAACCCGCTAAACCGAAAGACAAGTCATGAAAGAGGTTAAGAAATGCAGCATCTCGGGTGTAGCCTTCACGCTGGATGCCGACGCCTATGAGGCTTTGGAAGCCTATCTCGAAAGCCTGAAACGCACCTACGGCGAATCGAACGACGGGGCGGAGATCGTTGCCGACATCGAGGCCCGCATCGCCGAACTGATCCTCTCGACGCAGGACAACACGCGCATCGTCGAAAAGCCGCTCATTCTGAACATCATCCAGCAGATGGGATCCGCCGAGGACATCTCCGATGCAACGGACACCGACCTGCACAACGACACGCCGCGCATCCCGCGCCGCCTCTATCGCGATACGGAAAACGCCAAACTCGGCGGTGTCTGCGCCGGCATCGGCAAATACTTCGACATCGACCCCGTATGGGTGCGCATGGCACTCTTCCTGCCCCTGCTCTTCTCCTGCTTCGGATGGATTCCCTTCCTGCACTGGGCCAGTCCGATGTTCGGCAACCTGTTCGGCGTCTTCCTGATCTGCTACTTCATCATGTGGTTCGCCGTGCCGGCCGCACGCACGGCCCGGCAGAAACTCGAGATGAACGGCGAGCGGATCACCGCCCAGTCCATCGGCGAGACTACGGCGGCAGCCGCGAACAACGACCCCGACGCCAAGGCCAGGCCGATCGTGGCCGAAGCCGTCTCGATCTTCGGAAAGGTCGTGCTCATCCTGCTCAAGCTCTTCGCCGGACTGATCGTCTTCGGTCTGATCATGCTCGCCTGTGCGCTGATCATCGGTCTGATCGCCATCCTGATCGGTGGCCCCGAAACGCTCAATCTGGACTGGAATCTCTCGCTCTGGGTACCCATACTGGGCATCGTCATCGCCCTCATACCGACCATCCTGCTGATCTACGTGCTGATGTGCATGATCGCCTCGCGCAAACCCGGAGGCAAGGTCGTGCTGGTCATCTTCATCCTCTGGATCCTGACGATCATCGCCTGCGCGACGATCGCCATCAAGGAGAATGTCGGAGAGCGGCTGCGTGAGCGGAACAACGTCCTCAAGGAGGTGCTGCACCGTCAGATCACCATCGACGACAATACGACCACGCTCGAAAAGCTGCTCGAGGAGTACGACGACGAGAGCATCATTCGCGAAGGGCGCAACTCGGTGCATATCGAGGTTCCTTCGCAGGCGCTCGACATCACCGTCGACAAGAATGAGGGGGCCATGCAGATCACATCCGACGGCAGGAAGATCTTCTCGCTCCGGGCCAAGACCGGCGAACAGGGCGATTCGGACAGCCTCACGCTCAAAGCTACGGCTCCAGCAACGGACAACGACGCGGAATAACACGCGCAGATGGATCTGCGACGTTTGCGGGCGGCAATCGGATGCCGCCCGCATTTTTTTGAGAAAGCCGAAAAAAATTTCTATCTTTGGGCGGTTTTGTTTTAACGAAATGAGAGTATGGCCGGAATCAAATGCATAGGCATCCTGACTTCGGGCGGCGATGCCCCCGGAATGAATGCGGCAATTCGTGCGGTAACGCGCAGCGCAATCTACAACGGATTCTCCGTAAAGGGAATCATGAGAGGATACAAGGGTTTGGTATTCAACGAAATCGTTGAGTTCAAGTCCCAAAGCGTCAGCAACATCATCCAGCTGGGAGGAACAATCCTCAAAACGGCCCGCTGCAAGGAGTTCATGACTGCCGAAGGGCGCAAGGCCGCATACGACAACATGACGGCGGCTGGCATCGACGCGCTGGTGGTCATCGGCGGAGACGGTTCGCTGACCGGGGCCGAGATCTTCGCCCAGGAGTACAACGTCCCGATCGTCGGACTGCCCGGAACGATCGACAACGATCTGGGCGGCACCGATTCGACGATCGGATACGACACGGCCCTCAACACGATCGTGCAGGCCGTCGACAAACTCCGCGACACGGCATCGAGCCACGAGCGGCTCTTCTTCGTCGAGGTAATGGGCCACACGGCGGGTTATCTGGCGATGAACAGCGCCATCGCCACGGGTTCCGAAGCGGCGATCATACCCGAAATGGAAACCGAAGTGGACCAGCTGGCCGAACTCATCAACCACGGCTTCCGCAAGAGCAAGAACTCGGCCATCGTCATCGTTGCCGAAAACCCCAAGACGGGAGGCGCCACGGCGCTGGCCGAGCGTGTCAAGAAGGAGTTCCCGCAGTATGACGCCCGCGTAACGATTCTGGGCCACATCCAGCGCGGAGGATCCCCGACGGCCGTCGACCGCATCCTGGCCTCGCGCATGGGCGAGGCTTCGATCGAGGCCCTGCTCGACGGGCAGCGCAACGTGATGATCGGCATGCACAACGGGCAGATCGTCTACGTCCCCTTCGCCAAGGCCATCAAGCACAACAAGGGCATTGACCGCAGCGCGCTCGATCTGGTCAAGATCCTGTCGATATGATTTCCGCCGGCGGGGAGCGCTTCGAAATCCCGCTCCCGACGCGCGGCACTAACCCTTAAAACCACGAACTCAAGCGAATGAAACGCGTAATCGGCATCGGCAATGCCCTGACGGACATGCTGGTCAATCTGAAGAACGACGCCGTACTCGGCCGGTTCAATCTGGCCAAGGGCTCCATGAGTCTGGTCGACTCGCTGCTGCAGACCGAGATCTCGAAATCGGTGGCTGGACTGCCCTACTCGCTCTCCCTGGGCGGCTCCGCGGGAAACACGATCCGCGCCATGGCCAAACTGGGCTGCGAGGTCGGATTCATCGGAAAGGTGGGGCCCGACACGACGGGCGACTTCTTCATCCAGGCCCTCGAAAACCTCCATATCGAGCCGATGATCTTCCGGGGCACGGAGCGTTCGGGAAAGTGCGTTTCGCTCATCTCGCCCGACGGCGAGCGGACGATGATCACCCACCTCGGAGCCGCTCTCGAGCTCTCGGCCGAGGAGATCAAGCCCGATATTTTCGACGGCTACGACTGCCTCTACGTCGAGGGCTACCTGGTGCAGAGCCACGAGCTGATCCTCGAAGCCGTACGTCGGGCCAAGGAGTGCGGCCTGGAGGTCGCCATCGACCTGGCCAGCTTCAACATCGTGGCCGAGAACCTCACGTTCCTGCGTGATCTGGTCCGTGAATACGTCGATATCGTCTTCGCCAACGAGGACGAGGCCAAGACCTTCACCTGCGAGGCCGAGCCGCTGAACGCCCTGCAGGCGATCTCCGAAATGGCGGGTCTCGCCGTCGTGAAGATCGGCACGAAGGGAGCGCTCATCAAGCGCGGCGACGAAGTGGTGCACGTCGGCATCATGGCCGCCGCCAGACGGGTCGACACCACCGGTGCCGGCGACTTCTACGCCGCGGGATTCCTCGCCGGACTGTGCGACGACCTGACGCTGCGCCAGTGCGGCACGATCGGCGCCATCACGGCCGGCAAGGTGATCGAAGTCGTGGGAACCACCTTCGGCGAGGATGCCTGGAAGGACATCTACCGGCTGGTCAGCAAGGTCAAGCACGAAAAATACCTCTTCTGACATCGGCCTCCGCCGCTCCGCGAGACCGGAGTTGCGGAGGCTTGATTTTCGCCAAATATTTTCCAGTGAAAAATATAAATACCGAAAATTATTTGTATCTTTGACGCGTAAACCCCAAACCCGCTCCGGATGGAACCGATCTGCATCATCAAGGATATCTATAAAACACTCTACCTCTTCGAAAAGGAGTTTGCCGAGGCGCACGCCGTAACCATCAACGAAGCCATGCTGCTCTGCTGCCTGAAAAGCGGCGAGGCGAAGTCGGCCGGCACGATCAGCGAATACATCGGTCTGTCGAACTCCCGCGTCTCGAAGGTTATCACGGCCGTGGAGGAGAAGGGGTACATCCGCCGCGAGATCAACCGCAACGACAAGCGCCAGATGTTCTTCAGCCTCACGCCGGCGGGCGAAGCGAAGACCCGGCGGATGATGCACGAAGGCGTGCCCGTGGAGGAGCTCTTCGAACGTCTGAAGCGCTGCATGCCGGATTGACGCGCGGCGCATGCGCCACCCGCACGGATCGGCGGAAAATCGAGGCCCGAGAATTTGCAGAAACGGAGGATCTTCAATACCTTTGTAGAAAGAACCAGCAAGAGGGCAGCGGAGGATCCGGCCGGGGTCGGGACTCCGTTGCGGGGAGGAACGACGTGAAATGCTCCGGCCGGCCCGGAGAGGAGCGCACAACGATCCCCATTCACCGGAACACCCTGCCCGCGACCTCTCCGAACAAACCTGAAACACCATGTACAGTTACGACAACCGGGTGGTCATCACCCTCGACGCCGGCGGCACGAATCTGGTATTCGGAGCCATGCAGGCCAACAAATTCATCGTCGATCCGATCACCCTGCCCTCCCATGCCGAAGATCTGGACAAATGCCTCGCCACGATGGTCGAAGGTTTCCAGCGGGTCATCGACAAACTCGACGAGAAGCCCGTGGCGATCAGTTTCGCCTTCCCCGGGCCGGCCGACTATCCGAACGGAATCATCGGCGGCTACCTGCCCAACTTCCCCTCGTTCCGCGAGGGCGTGGCACTCGGTCCCTTCCTCGAGGCAAAATTCGGCATCCCGGTATTCATCAACAACGACGGCGACCTGTTCGCCTACGGCGAGGCCCTCGGAGGGGCGCTTCCCGAGGTGAACGCCCGGCTTGAGGAGCTGGGCAGCTCGAAGAAGTACGGCAACCTGATCGGCTATACCTTCGGCACGGGATTCGGCGTGGGAATCGTCGTCGACAACCGCCTCAACCGCGGAGACAACTCCTGCGTGGAGACCTTCTGCCTGCGCCACAAGAAGATGCCCGACATCATCGTCGAGGAGGGCGTTGCCGTACGGGCCGTCAAGCGCGTCTACGGCGAAGCATCGGGCGACGTGAACCACACCTTCGAGCCGAAGGATATCTGCGAAATCGCCGACGGCACGCGTCCCGGAGACCGGGAGGCCGCCAAAAAGGCCTTTGCCGAGCTGGGCGAGATCGCCGGCGACGCCATGGCTACGGCCGTGACGCTGATCGACGGTCTGATCGTCATCGGCGGCGGCATCACGGGCGCCCGCAAATGGATCATGCCCAGCCTGCTCAAAGAGCTGCGCAGCAAGATGCACACCATCGCGGGCGACGAGCTGAACCGCGTGCAGATGAAGGTTTACGATCTGGACAGCGAAGAGGAGTTCAAGGAGTTCGCCAAAGGCGATCAGCGCACGCTGAAGGTCTACGGAACCGACCGTTACGTGGCTTACGACCCCCAGAAGCGCATCGGCGTCGCTATTTCGAAACTCGGCGCGAGCAACGCCATTTCGGTGGGCGCATACGCGTTCGCCCTGAGCCAGCTCGACGCGCAAAAAGCACAATAAAACTATTATGTATAAGTTCCAACCCATTCTCAAATCGACGATCTGGGGCGGCGAAAAAATCGTCCCCTACAAACAAATCGCATCCGGCCAGACGCAGGTCGGCGAAAGCTGGGAGCTTTCGGGCGTCAAAGGCAACGAATCGGTCGTGGCCGGAGGTCCCGAAGCCGGCACTACCCTGCCGGGCTTGATCGCCCGCCACGGCGCCGCACTGCTCGGCAAAGCCAACTTCGAACGTTTCGGCGAGGAGTTCCCGCTGCTGATCAAGTTCATCGACGCGCGGCAGGATCTCTCGATTCAGGTACACCCCGACGACCGGCTGGCGTGGGAGCGTCATAAGTCGAAAGGCAAAACCGAAATGTGGTATGTCGTGGACGCCGACAAGGGCGCACGGCTCCGGTCGGGATTCGCCAAGCAGGTGACGCCCGCCCAGTACGAAGCCAGCGTCGAGGACAACACCATCACCGACATCCTCGCCGAGTACGAGATACATCCGGGCGACCTCTTCTTCCTGCCGGCAGGCCGCGTCCACAGTATCGGCGCGGGGGCATTCATCGCCGAGATTCAGCAGACTTCGGACATCACCTACCGTATCTACGACTTCAACCGCAAGGACGCCGACGGCAATACCCGCGAACTGCACACCGAGCTGGCGAAGGGAGCCATCGACTACACCGTGCTGCCCGACTACCGCACCAAGTACGAGCAGGTGCAGGACCGCGAAACGGAACTGGTGTCGTGTCCCTACTTCACCACGTCGCTCTGCGACCTGACCGCTCCGCTGACGCTCGATTACGCGGCGCTCGACTCGTTCGTCGTTGTGATCTGCGTCGAAGGCAAAGGCATGATCGCTGACGACAGCGGCAACGAAATGCCGATCCATCAGGGCGAGACGGTACTGCTTCCGGCTACCGTGAAGTCGCTCCGCGTCGTCCCCGAAGGGAAGCTCAAAATGCTGACCAGCTGCATCAAGTAAATGGAATGCACTCTGACAGATAAATCCGGCGGTTCCGACTGCCGGATTTTTTCATTTTCCGCGGCAACCCCGATAATAAATTTTATCTTCATCGACTCATCGCATCATAAAAATAATCATCCACCTCGGCAAATCGAGGAAAATATTTTCTTTTAATAAAATTCCGTTGCAGGACTCCGTTCTTTTTAGTACCTTTGGAGGTGCAACCGAAACACTAAAAAACAGAGGATCTTACGACATGGAGAAGAAACTGCAAGAGATCGCATCGCACTTCGCTTTGGAGGGAGGCATCGCGGTCATAGACTCGCTGGGCGAGGGTTTTATCAACGATACGTTCATCATCCGCACCGAAGGGGAGGCCCCCGACTACATTCTTCAGCGCAAGAACAAAAACATTTTTCCCGACGTTCCGGCCATGATGGACAACATCCGCCGGGTTACCGACCACATCCGCCGCGGCGTCATCGCGGCAGGCGGCGACCCCCGGCGCGAAGTGATGACCGTGGTCCCGACCAGAGAGGGCGCGCTGTACCACATCGACGGCGACGGCGAATATTGGGCCGTCTCGGTTTTCATCGACGACACCGTCGCCTACAACAAGGCCGATTCGCCCGAACTGGCCCGCAAGGGCGGCGAGGGAATCGGCAAATTCCAAGCCCAGCTGGCCGACTTCACCGAGCCGCTGGCCGAAACGATCAAGGGATTCCACAACATCCGCCACCGCTTCGTGCAGTGGGACGAGGCGCTGAAGCGCGACGCCGCAGGCCGCAAAAAGGAGCTTTCGGAGGAGATCGGCTGGATCGAATCGCGGCGCGGGGATATGCTCGGCTTCTGGTCCAAGGTCGAGGACGGCACGATTCCGACGCGTGTGACGCACAACGACACCAAGATCAACAATATTCTCTTCGACAGGCAGGGCGAGGTGCTCTGCGCCATCGACCTCGACACGGTGATGGCCTCCACGTCGCTCAACGACTTCGGCGACGCCATCCGCTCCTACGCCAACACGGGCGACGAGGACGACCGCGACCTTGCGCGCGTCGGCATGTCGATCGAGATGTTCCGCGCCTACACCGAAGGATATCTCTCGCAGCGCGCCGCGCAGCTGCTGTCCGTCGAGACGGACCACCTGGCCTTCGCGGCCCGCTACATCACTTACGAACAGG
>ERZ824575.3249-NODE-3249-length-11571-cov-2.964224_pt1 | contig 11571 bp, 10 predicted proteins | sample MGYA00519470_ERZ824575 | MGnify/ENA primary metagenome ERZ824575 (study PRJEB31778, sample SAMEA3449170) | human gut metagenome | biome: human gut; feature: human-associated habitat; material: faeces | place: United Kingdom | collected 2010/2012 ...
TCCCCCCGGCCGCACCAAAAAAGGTCGCTGTATTGCAGTACAGCGACCTTTTTTATTTTGTCACGGCTCAGTGCTTGTCAATCCATCTTTTGACTATGTACGCGGTAACATCGGCCATGGCAGACACGAAAAAACTGATAAGATAGCTCATGGAATCTCCTTTCCGTGCTGGTTTTGTACATTGGGCAGCACAAGAGCTATTTTATCGGTTTTTGTTTTTATGGGAAGATTTTGGGTTCCTTCTGCAAAGGGAAGCGTTTGAAATTCTACCAAATAAAAGATCAGTATCCATAAGGATTCTGCTCTTTTTTTGTTATTCAGACCATTTGGAAATCTTTGTGGCGGAAAATTCAAAGACTTTTTTCTCTTGACCGTATCGGTGTATACTTTTTTCTTTCAGGCTTATCATTGTCCAGCAGGAGAATAAAGTTTGTATTTCTTCTTTAGTAAAATACTTTCTGCAGCATCCATCACAATAGTACAAACCTGGTTCGATTTCAATACTTTCGGAAGGTCTAACTTGATTTATTGAGTGAACGCGTGCAATTAGTTTTCCATTTTGCTTTAAAACTCTTTTTAATTCTCCGACAATATGTTGCATTTCTTCATTTCCAAAATAGTGTAGCGACAGGTCTGCTACAATGATATCAAAAGTGTTATCAATGAATGGAAACCTATCTTTCATATCGAAGCAGAGAAGTTTCAACTTTTCTTCGGAAAAGGAGTCTTTTATTATTTTAATTGCAGCTTCACTCAAATCAGACGCAACTACATTAGCGCCAAACCCAAGTAATGCAGGCAAATTTATGCCCGTGCCACATCCTAAATCTAAAACAGATATGCCAGATTTGAAATAGGCCTTGTAACTGTTCAACCAATTGTCATACCGATCCTTTTCTTTTTGGCCCTTACTTACTGAGTAGAATGAGTTCCAATATTGGTAGCTATTTTTATCCATTTTTCCCTCTTTTTAAAAAATCCATTTTGGGGTTCGGATGGAGTATCCACTATTTCCGAGCGGAGAGCTTTAACTTTGTCTTCGATTTTTTTGTTAATACTCCTAGGGTATGTATGTTCCCGATACTCGGGGAGATTAGGCAATTTATTTTGGAACGCTTTTTCAAGTAACACGTAATGTCTTGCAAGTTCTACAAAGTCGTCCATCATATCATCTTCGATATATCCGGCGTTTTGATTGATGAGTTGTAGAATTTCGTGATTGTTTGCAATGATTTCTTCTAGAATGCTTTTGTCTGCATCGGAAAGAACATCTTTGTGGTCAAGTAAAATAAGTAAGGTACGCTTATTTTTATACTTTTCATCTACCTTGAATATTTCATAAAGCTTTGTATTCTTTACAATAAGGAAATACAAAGGATTATAAAATTCTTTAAGTTTCTTCTCGTATTTTTCAATTTTCTGCTTTCTCTCATTTTGTTTTTCCGCCCAATTGGTAGTACATCTAGTTATAACAAGCGAAATAAACGCACCAACCAAAGTACTAAAAATGGTAGAATCGAAAAGTGAACCCCAAAAATTATTTGTGGGCATATTTGCGTTTAAATACTTTATGGCGGTATCAATAAGAGTCAATAAGTTATCAGGCATTTTGATCATCTCCAACTTTCCTAAATATTCAACAGTTCATCATATAATTAGTATATCATGGCAGAAGTACAATAATTGACATATTCAACCCTAGACAAAATACAAGGGGTGACTTTCAACCGTCAAAGGTTTTAAAAGAAACGATATCAATTGACATTTAGAGGCGACCAGAACCAACAGGACCGGATAATATATTATTTCTATTATATTAATTAGCTGAATTATACCATTTTTAAAAATAGATAACAAATGAAAGCTATTACAAATCACTATTATTGCGCTAGAGACAAAATGCAAAGTGCTTTTAAAATTTTTATTAAAATGAGTGCTTTTCCACCGGTTCGTTGTAGTATTTGATATCGCCGCCACATCAAGAATAGGTCATGCACATTATACTGATTTTATCACATTCCACACCTGCAGCCCCTTCTTTTCTGCGTACCGCAGTGTGTATGCCGTACCGCCGGCAGCTCTCGTGCAGCAACCAATGCAGTAGGCTGAGCCGTCCACCAGATGCTGGTCGCGGGCCAGAAAGGCCTCACAGCTGGGGGGTATCGCAGCAGTAGACCACCTTATCGACCTGCGATTCAATCCGCGCCGTTTGGGCCTGCTGGGCCGCTGTCCAGCAGCTTTGGTAGCCGCGGAACGGCAGCACCAGGATTCCCCGGATTTGCGAATATTGCAGGCGCAGGAGGATAAATTTATTGTGCCGCAGTGCAAACCCGTGGTAGCAAAGTCCACGGTGGTATCGGTGCGGCTGCCCGACACCATGCTGGCGAAGCTGGAGGACGCAGCGTCTAAAACGGGCCGTTCCCGCAATGAGCTTGTGAAGATGTGCATCGACTATGCGCTGGCCCGGCTGGAAATCACTGAAGAATAAAAACAGGCAGTTGCCCTAGTTTGATGGCAACTGCCTGTTTTAGAATGTATCGAGCAAAGAAAGGAAGCCTTTCATGGATTGCCATGTTGCTGGCGGTATTGCAGAGGGGTGGAACGATAAGCCGCTGCAAACTTTCGGTAGAAATAAGAGCAGTTTGTGCAGCCGACTTTGTCGATAATATCCAGAACGCTTTCGTCGGAGTTTACCAGCAGCAATGCAGCCTGCGTCAGCTGCTGCATCAGTTTCAGATCCCGAAAAGTCTTGCCTGTGCGCTGTTTCAAGAGATTTCCAAGATAATTGGAATTGTAACCAAAATACCGGGCGGTACTTTGCAATGTGCAAGTCTTGTAATTCTGTTCAATAAACTTCAGAATCAGAAGTACGTTGCTTTTCTCTGGCAAGCGGAATTCATCGCTGTGGCACAGAGTGTTGATCAACTCAGTGAAAATAGCGGACACATAAATAGGAATCAGTTCCTGAGCACAGACGCTGGGGGAAAAATATTCGCACAGCAGAAACTGCACCAGCGGGTGGATTTTGCAGTTGTTTTGGGTATGAAAGATCAGGTGACGGTCATGGGCCCGATTCTGGGAGATCACGTCCAGCAAAAAGGAACTTACAATACCGTGGGAAGAAAGTCGGCTCAAAAACATTGTGTTGAAAAAGGCTTTGCGGAAAACAATGTTGATGACGATATCCTCTTTGTTTTTGTAGCTTACGGCACTGTGCCGCACGTTAGAGTCCAGGATACACAAATCTCCCTGCTGCATCACCACCGGCTGCCCGTTGATTACGAATGTGCAGCTTCCGCGATAGATGTAATTCAGTTCCATATCTTTGTGGAAATGGGCGGGGATGGTGGTGTAACGGCTCTCCTTGACAATGGCAATGTTTTGGGAGAGCAGGGTGTTTTTGAAATCAAAGAAATAGACCTTTTCACCTTCATATTCCCGCAGCGGAATGTTTTGATAAGCGGGGCTCAGGACCCCGGGGTGTTCCAGGTGCCACAGCTCACTTTCGGTATCGGCAAGCAAAAAGGTTTCCAGCTGTTCCGGCGTCATAGACAGACCTCCGAACCTGTAAATATGATAATAAATTGGTGAAAAGATGACATTATCATCTGTTTGTTCCCATTCTATAATGAGGATAACGGATCCGTCAAGTACTATCGGCAAAGAAACACAAAGGAGGCCTATGCGTGAAACAGGGATTTGAGGAAGGTTTTCTGTGGGGCGGTGCAATCTCCTGCTCCCAGGCAGAAGGCGGCTTTCGGGACGGGGGCAAAGGAGTATCCACCCAGGATCTGCGGTATTTGGATCCCAGCTGGGATCGGGAACAGGTAGAGGCCAAACACCACGGCAGTCCCTTCTCTACACAGGAGTTTGAACAGGCACTGCAGGATATGGACACTACCTACTACCCCAACCGCCGCGGCATCGATTTTTACCATCACTACAAAGAGGACATCGCTCTGTTTGCTGAGATGGGTATGAAGATCTTCCGCACATCCATCTGTTGGAGCCGCATCTTTCCCAATGGCGACGATGCGCAGCCCAATGCTCAGGGAATCGCGTACTATCGCAGCATGTTCGAGGAATGCAAGAAGTACGGCATCAAGATTTTTGCCACTATGCTGCATTACGATATCCCGGTTCAGCTGGTGTTGAAGTACGACGGCTGGAAAAGCCGAAAAACGATCGACTTTTATCTGCGGTATGCCAAGGTTCTGTTTGAGGAATACGGGGACTTGGTGGATTTCTGGCTGCCCTTCAACGAGTTCAATGCAGGACGCTTTGCGCCGTGGGACGGAGTCTGTCTGATCCCCGATCAGGAGGAAAACCTCAATCAGGCGGTTTTCCAATGCCTGCATCACCAGTTTCTGGCCAGCGCGCGGGCTGTTGCCCTGTGCCACCAGATGCTGCCAGGGGCAAAAATTGGTGGTATGATCGCCCGGTTCACCACCTACCCGGCCACCTGCAAGCCGCAGGATGCTCTGCAGGCTCTGCAGGATGATCAGTATGCCAACTGGTTCTATACCGACATTATGGCACGGGGACGCTATCCCGCCTACATGGACCGGTACTTTGACCGCTTCCACATCTGCATTGAAAAAGAGCCAGGTGATGACGAGATTCTGCGCAACGGCACGGTGGATTTTCTGTCTTTTTCCTACTATTTCTCCCAGGTGTCCACCAGCGACCAGGGCTGGGAGAAAACTGCCGGCAACCTGATCATGGCCAACAAGAACCCCTATCTGGAAACCAGCGAATGGGGCTGGCAGATGGATCCCATCGGGCTGCGGGTCACGCTGAACCAGATGTACGACCGATACGGCCTGCCTCTGTTTGTGGCAGAAAATGGCCTGGGGACCACCGATATTTTGCAGCAGGATGGCACGGTACACGACGCCTACAGAATCGACTACCTGCGCTCTCACATCGAGCAGATGAAGCAAGCAGTCATTGACGGCGTGGAATTGATTGGCTACACCATGTGGGGAATCATTGATGTGGTGTCCTGTGGACCGCTGACCATGGATAAACGGTATGGCGTGATCTATGTGGATCTGGACAACGGCGGAAAAGGCAGCGGAAAGCGGTACCGCAAAGACAGCTTCTACTGGTATAAAAAATGCATTGCCTCCAATGGAGAAGATCTTGAATAATTCTGTCATGTAAGGAGGATTCAGAAATGGATAACCGCAAAGTTGCACAACAGGTGATCGAACACCTGGGTGGAAAAGAAAACATCACCAACGCGCTGCATTGTGTCACGAGGCTGCGCTTTAATGTAAAAGAGGATGCCAAAGTAAATGGGGCGGCCATTGAAGCCATTGACGGCGTCATGGGGATGCAGATCAAGAATGGCCAGTATCAGATCATCATCGGTCCCATGGTGGCGGATGTGTTTCTGGAAGTGGAGGACCTGCTGGGACACAGCGGTTCCGAAGAGCCCAAGACCCGGATGGGCAATGTGTTGGATATCATTACAGGCATCTTCTCTGCCATTCTGCCCGCACTGGTAGCAGGCGGTATGCTCAAGGGCATTCTGGCTATGCTGGAGGCCATGGGGATGTCCTCCGGCGGAGGAACCTGGACAGTATTCAGCGTCATCTCTGATGTTCCGTTCTATTTTCTGCCATTCCTGCTAGCTGTGTCCGCCGCAAGAAAATTCAAGGTCAACGAGTATCTGGGACTTTGCGTAGCGGGCGCACTAATGTATCCCACCTTTGTGGATGCGGTTGGTGCGGCGGAAAACCCCTTCTCTTTCTTGGGAATCACCATTCCGGTATTCAGCTACGCAAGTTCGGTATTTCCGGTAGTGCTGGGTGTTGGCCTGCTGGCCATTGTATACCACTTTGTGGATCGCTTTATTCCCGATGTTCTCAAAATGGTCGTTGTGCCCATGGTATCTCTTGTGGTAACCATTCCCGTCACCTACCTGGTGCTGGCCCCTCTGGGCAACTACGGTGGTCTGGCGCTGGCAAACGGCATCGTCTGGCTTTTCTCTGCACTGGGACCGGTAGCCGGCTTCCTGCTGGGCTTCTTTATGCCGCTCATTGTGCTGTGTGGTATGCACCAATCTACTTCTCCAATTCAGATCTCCAATATTGCCACCTTGGGGTATGATTATCTTCTGCCCGTTTCTTTCTGCCACAATATGGCAGAATCCGGTGCCGCCATGGGCGCTGCACTGCGAATGAAAGATTCCAAAATGCGTGCTGCTGCTATGAGTACCAGTTTTTCGGCATTTCTCGGTATTTCCGAGCCGGCACTGTTCACGGTGCAGGTGGTGAATCGAACCCCGTTGATCGCAGCCATGATCGGCAACGGTGTGGGCGGTGCCTTGACTGTGATCCTGGGGGTGAAGTGCTTCGGCTTTGTGATGCCCGGTATTACGTCGCTGCCTGTATATGCAGGTAGTGATGGTACTCTGACAAATCTTCTGTTGATGATAGTTTGCATCCTGGTCAGCTGGGCTGTCAGCTGTGTGGTCAGTTTTGTGCTGGGTGGGCATATCGCCAGAAAGAACAAATCCTGAATAAAACAATGTGCCCCAAGCAGAGCAAAATGTTGCTCCGCTTGGGGCATTTTATGTGTTTTCATAGCCCCATCACTTTTCCCAGCTTTTCCTGTGCCTCTCGCTTGGTTTTATCAAAGGCATGGGCATAGATATCCAGTGTGGTACTGGGCTGGGAGTGACCAAGCAGTCCTGCAACGGTGCGGACATCCACGCCCTGGGCAATGAGCAGGCTGGCGTTGGTATGGCGCAGGCTGTGGACAGATAAGTTTTGAGGCAACCCGTTTTCCTTGAGGATTTTCTTGAAACGGAAGGTAAAGGTCGTGGGGACCATGGGATCGCCGCTCGGCTGCCGGAAGAGGTAATCTTCCTCCGTCAGGGTCGGCCCTTCTGCCTGTTCCATCTGCCATGCACATTCCTGCTTCCACGCTTTCAACAGCTTGCACATCTCTTTGCTGATGTACACTCTCCGGTTGCCGCTTACGGTTTTTGGCTCCTTGGTAAAGATCTTTTGTCCGCTGAGTTTGACTACCGTCCGCTGCACATGGATGGTCCGGTGCCTCCAGTCAATGTCAGACCAGCGTAATCCGCAGGCTTCGCCGCGGCGCATCCCTGTGGCCAGTACCAGTTTGAAGTACACTTCATATTTCATGCTTTGTGTTTCCAGAGCGGCGATCAGCTTCTGCACCGTTTCCTCGTCGGCCACCGGGCGCTCTTTGCGCACGCCTTTAGGTTTGTACACCCGCCAGGCTGGGTTATGGGTCAGGTAGCCTTCATCCACGGCACCGGACAAGATGCTGCACAGTGTGTTGTGCAGTCCCTCCACGGACCGTTCCGATAGCGGCTGTCCATCCGTCAGTTTAGGCTCTGAGCGCATGGCTTCGTAGAAGGCACGGATGGTTTCCTTGCGCAGGTCGGTCAGTTTGTAATGCCCCAGCGCTGGCAGGATGCGCCGGATATCCTGCCGGTCACGGGAATAGGTACTGGCTGCCAGCTTGTCTGGGGCGATATCCCGCAGCCAGTGTTCGGTATACGCTGCCAGCGTCATGGCATGGTTCACAGGCTGCGGGTCATGCCGTACTTCCCGCTCGAACAGAACTGCCTGTTCGTTCAGCCATTTTTTACACTGGCCAGACTTGAGATCTTTCGGTGGGTGTACCGTTTTCTGTGCGGCTTTCAGCCGGTTGCCTTCGTAATCGTAGCCGCGGGATACCACGATGAGATAACTGTTTTGCCCTCGTTTTCGGATGCTTGCCATTTTGACCACTCCTTTGTGTGTATTGACACAAAGGATACCAACCTCTGCGATACAAAGCCATCACCAAACCCAACGAAGAACGGCCACGATACTTGTGCAAACCGGGCAAAACACCAAAAGTTTGCAAACATAACTAATAGTGAGGATTCTCCCAAAAGGGAAAATCCTCACTGTGGGTGTGCCGGACAAACAGAAGTATTGGTGTTCATTCATCCGGGGCGGCACAGTATTCTTCCTCTGCCGGTGCCAGCAGAGAATCAAACAACCCGGCAGCCTCCTCTTTGCAGATATCCTGCGGATGGCAGTAGGTTCGTTCCAGAAAGGCGGTATCTGCGTGCCCCAGCAGGTCGGCCGCCACCTGCTTGCTGGTACCGTGTTCCAGCAGATAGGTGGCGAAGAAATGCCGCATGGTGTGCAGGTGGTATTCCTCGGGGAAACCGTTCCGGTCATACAGCTGCCGCAGGTGACGGCTGAAGCTGTCGGGATGAATCGGCTTCCCCTTACGCTGGAAAATCAACCCGTTCCAGTCAGCCCCGTTGTTTTCCAGGGCCTGCTCAGTGAACAGTTCTCCCAGCTCGTCGAAGACGATCTGCGGCATGACTACGATGCGGGTGCGGTGGTTCTTGGTATCGCTCTCCTGCACACCATGCCCTACCACGGTGCTGCGGGAATGTTGGATCTTCACCTGATTCCCGCCGTGCAGATCGCTCCACCGCAAAGCACAGAGCTCACCGCGGCGCAGGCCGGTGGAGAGAGCCATCAGGTAGTACACCCGGTAGAGCAGCGGCTCCTGCAGAATGCACTGCAGGAGTTTTTGCATTTCCCATTGTTGCGGAATCCGCTGCTGTACCTTTTGCACCCGGACTTTTTCAACCCGATGGGCAGGATTATAGAGCAGGATGTCATTTTTCGCTGCGTCCTGCAGCACAGCGGAAACGGCATCCAGATATTTATGTACGGTGTTTTCGCTCAGAGGCTTGCCGCCCCGCCCGGGCCGCTTGCGCAGCTCCTCTGCAAATTCCTCCAGGACCATGGGCCGGATTTTGCAGAGCGGTAAACCGCCAATGGTTGGGTATGCCACCTCCAACATTTTTCGGTAACCAGCCAGTGTGCTGGCTTTGTATCGCTTGGCTGCCCGGTCCAGCCAATGCTCCGCATAGGTTTCAAACTTGGTGTTTTCGCTTTCGTCGATGCCTGTACGGAATCGTTTTTCCAGTCGCTCAGCCTCTGCATAGACATATTGTTTGATACCGCGCTTTGGAATTTCCTTGGGAACATCAATGGTGCGTGCCTGCATCCGTTTTTTCCCTGTTGTGGTGTATCCATTACAAACTGTAATTTTATATTTTCTTTCTCCGCGTTGTTGAATATAAGCCATGTGCATTCCTCCTGCATTATGACACCTGTGACGACAATGACGGTGATGACGGTTGTGACGAAACATCCGGTATTTCAAATCCCGTGTCAGAAGCGTCACAACCGTCATTCTCGTCATGCGGACGGCAGCAAAGCTGCAGAAGCCGCTGTTTGCTGGTACGCCGGGTACTCAGCAAAATACCATACCTTGCCAGCTCCTCTTCATGGCTCTGCAGGTATCGGGACAGCTGGGCAGGCCCCCATAAGCTTCCCTCATTTTCCAACTTAGCCGCCAGTTCGGTGGCAGTACCGGAAAACGGCTTGTCGGCCAACAAACGCTGCAGAGCGGGCAGGAGTTGAAGCATCTGCAGCTGCTCCGGTGAGCAGCCTCGGCTCCAGCGGCAGTCGGAAAAGTCCAGCGTCAGTTCCATATCTTCGATATCCCGTCCGGTGGCTGACATCGTAGCCGTCCCTTCCTGGCGTTTTTGGCGGTCGAGAACGATTGATCCGTCGGCGGCACCGTTCAGCCCGTTCGTTCCCGATAGCTGCTTGAAAGGATCCTTGTCCTCCTGCTTGCGCAGATGGTGTACAACCACCATACAGATATCGTTCCGGTCGGCCACCGCTTTCAAAGCAGAGGCATCCCGGTAGTCGATGCTGTAGGAGGGGCTGGCACCGGTTGCCTCCCGGATTTTTTGCAGCGTGTCAATGATGACCAGCTTGATGGCCGGGTGTTCAGCCAGCATCTGATCCAGTTGCTGTTCCAGCCCATGCCCAATCAAGTGCGCGTGGCTGCAAAGGTGCAGACCGGCGGGAGCTTCCTCGGTCAGTCGCAATGCGCGGATATGCAGCCGCCGAGGGCCGTCCTCCAAAGAGATGTAAAGAACTTCGTTCCGCTTGGTCTTGAACCCCAGAAAGGGCTCTCCACGGCAGACGGCCAGGCAGAGCTGCAGTGCCAGCCAGCTTTTTCCCACTTTTGGCGAACCGCCCAGAAAGTACAGGCCTGGTGCCAGCAGATCTTCCACCACCCAAGGGATGGGTTCGATAGGCTGTTTGTAGAGTTCCTGGAGCGTATAGGTATTGAGTTCATTCAACATAGGACATTTCCTTTCTTGAAAAACAAAAAAAGCACCCGGTGCCTTCGACATTTCTGTCAAAGGCACCGGGTGCTTTGTATGTGTGATAGATTGAAAAAAGGGTACACTTTCCCCCTGTATCTTTTCAAAAATCAAAAAACACGCGCCAATATGCGCTTTAATAAAAATCACTTGCGCAAGCAAGTTTTCTATTCAATAAAAGAAAAGTGTCAGTCCTGTTTGCCGCTCGCCCCCGGACTGGAGGAACACGATCGGCAGGGCGCCACCGCCCGTTCACTTGCCAACATTGGAGGTCTAAGGATTGCAACCTGAAACGTGCAGCCCCATCTGACGTGTGGGGAAACCTGTGTATCATTGTCACCACTCGAAAGGTCCTGGCGGAGAAATCCCGGTGGCTGATGGGATTTCCCTTGGATCGTTGTGGAATCGCTCCGGCCATAGCGGCCATCCTGGCGCCAACATCTCTCGCTCTCTTTCCGTGGAACGTACCGATCGTGCTGAATATTCAATTTTCAAGGTCCCGAAAGTACTTTTTACTATACACGCCAAATATGAAATTTTCTTTGTTGGTTGTCACTCATTTTTTAAGAGTAGCTTGCAAGCCTGCGGCAGCGCAACGGGGTTTGGGGAGAGTCCCCAAATTTGCGTTTGGATATCCAAACGCTATGCTAGCAAAACCATCTGCCAGCAGGTGGGGAGCTTTTGGGCCCCTCTTTCGTCCCAGTCGGTGGGAAAACCGGCTGGGAGAGTGAATCATGCTATGATTCACTCTCTGCCGACATTTCCTGTTCACTCAGAAAAAGTGAATCATAGCATGATTCACTTTTTCCAAAAAATAGTGAGCCCGTATGAATCTTAATAAGATTCATACCTGCCTGTTTCAGGAAAAAAGTGAATCTTATTAAGATTCACTGCTCCTTTTTTCGAAAAGCATGGAAAAGAAGGGCGTAAAACTGCTACAATACAAACAAAAAGCCGCCGTTCAACGGCGGTTGAATGCAGGAAAATATGCTGATAAGTTTTTCGCCCAAGTATAGCATCGCGTATGTGATGGGGTACTTGAAAGGGAAAAGCAGCCTGATGATTTTCGACAGACATGCAAATTTAAAGTACAAGTACGGAAATCGACATTTCTGGGCACGAGGTTATTTCGTGGATACGGTAGGAAAAAACAAAAAGCGCATTGAGGAGTACATCAGAAAGCAGCTGCAACAAGATCAGATCGCAGACCAGCTGAGCCTCAAAGAGTTTGTAGACCCGTTCACGGGTAGCAAGAATACCAAGGCATAAAAAAAGAGGCCCCTTGAGGGGCCTGCCACGAGAAAGGAATGCAGTTGGCAGACCCATTCGTG
>ERZ824575.3272-NODE-3272-length-11508-cov-14.098751_pt1 | contig 11508 bp, 8 predicted proteins | sample MGYA00519470_ERZ824575 | MGnify/ENA primary metagenome ERZ824575 (study PRJEB31778, sample SAMEA3449170) | human gut metagenome | biome: human gut; feature: human-associated habitat; material: faeces | place: United Kingdom | collected 2010/2012 ...
TGTTGCCGTCGACGATGGTGACCTCGTAGCCCTTGCCCTCGAGGATCTCCTGCAGAGCATTACGGTAGGTGGTCATGAAGGCATCGTCGAACTTATAGATGCAGACGCCGACCTTACCGCCCTGAGTGGCCTCGGTAACGCTCTCAGCTGCGCTCTCGGCAGCAGAGGTAGCGGCGGACTCAGTAGAGGCAGCCTCGCTGGAAGCGGGGGTGGTGGAAGCGGAGCCGCCGCAAGCGGCGAGGGATACGGCCATGCAGCCCGCGAGGGCCAGAGCAGTGAGTTTCTTCATGATAAGTTTCTCCTTCTTTTTAAGCAGTGGATTTTTTCCGGGTCGCTTGTAGAGGGGCGAACCCTGTTGACAGTTATTATAATACTCGGGGTGCGGGGAAAAAACAAGGTGAAATTTCACCGACGAAAAGGGGAATTTTCCACCATTTAGGACAGTTTGCCCAGTTGAATCGGTTCCATTTTGTGCAGCTTGCGCAGCAAAAGTGACAAAATGGTTATAGGCGTTTGATTTTTGTAAGAATTTTTAGGGGTAAAAAAGAAAATCCTCCCTCGTTTACAAGGGAGGTAAGCCCGAAGGGCCGGAGGGAGTTGCGTAAGGCAGACGGTCGTTTATGGGAAAGCTGCGGACCGCACATGTGCGGCCCCTACAGCACGGCTGCGTTTTAATGCGGCAACCATATGGAAAACGGCCCGGGAGGGATACATATTTCACTCAAACGGGAACAATGCCTTTTGCTTATCCATGGCGAACACATTGTCCCGGGTGATGATGCGGGTGGTGGTGACGGTGGATTCTTCCACGCTGCTCCCCTGCCCGGCCAGCAGCTTGTAGGCGCTTTCGACGCCGAAATAGCCCATGCCGTAGGTATTCTGCACGATCAGCGCGTCCACCACGCCGGTCTGTAAGGCGTCGATGGTCTCGATGTTCGAGTCGAACGCCACCAGCCAAAGATCATCTGCCCGCTGCATCTGCTGCACGGCGCGGGCTGCGCCCACGGCGGTGGCCTCGTTGAAGGCAACCAGCACGTTGATTTCGGGGTGCTCACGCAGCATGGACAAAGCCTCGCTGCGGGCGCTGACGGCGTTGGAGTGGGTCGGCATGGCGGCGACGACCTCTGCCCGGCCACTGTCCGCAAAAGCGTCGCGTGCGCCCTGCTCGCGGTCGCGGCCATTGGCACCGTTGACCTCGTAGTTGATAAGGCCGACGTAGAGCTGGCCATCCATGCCGTCCAGGGCGCTCTGGGCGGCCATCTGGCCCGCGCCGTAGTTGTCCGCGCCGATGTAGGCCGCCACATGGGCGGAGTCCACCGCCGAGTCAATGCCAATGATGGTCACACCCGCCGCGGCCGCGGCATCGATGGCGGCAGCGTTCTTTTCATAGTCGATGGCGGAAAAGACAATGGCCTGTGCACCGTCCTCGACGGCCTTCTCGATCATGCGATCCTGTTCCTCGTAGTCTTCCTCACTGTTGGGGGCCGCGATGGTCAGCTGCATATTGTACTCGGTGGCGGCAGCCTCCGCGCCGGTAAAGACAGCGTTCCAGAACTCCGAATCCTTGGATTTTGCCACTAACGCCACCTGGTAGCGGGTCGCGTTGCTGTCCGTGGCCTGCATGGTACAGCCCGCCAGCGCCGCCGCCAAGGCCAGCGGCAGCAGACGTTTAACGCAGTTTGTCATAGTCTCCCTCCCTGTCCTCCGGCACGCGCGGAGTGCGGATGGTTACGGTCGTGCCCTCGTAGGGGGCACTGACGATGGAGATGCCGTAAGCCGCGCCGAAGTAGATGCGCAGCCGGTCGTTGACGTTCTTGACACCGATGCCGGTGCGGTCGCTGGGTTCGTTCTGCAAAAGTGCCGCCACCTGCTCCGGCTCCATGCCGATGCCGTCGTCCGCCACAATGAGCAGAATATCGTCACCGTCGGGCTTGACCGTGATCTCAATATGGCCGGAATCGACCATCAAATCCAGGCCGTGGACAATGGCGTTTTCGATGATGGGCTGCAGGGTGATTTTGTTGCACAGACAGTGCAGGCAGCTCTCGTCCACCGTGAAATGATAGGTAAACTGGTTCTTATAGCGGTATTTTTGGATTTGCAAGTAGGCTTCGGCGTGCTGCAGTTCTTTTTCAATCGGGATCAGTTCGTGCCCACGGCTGATGCTGATGCGGAAGAGCCGCGCCAGCGCGTGGACCATCTGGACGGCGTCGGCATTTTTGCCGCGTTCGCACATCCAGGCGATGGAATCGAGCGTATTGTAGAGGAAATGTGGGTTGATCTGAGCCTGCAGCGCCTTGAGTTCGGTCTTGCGCAGCACAACTTCCTCCTCGCGCACGGTGGTCATCAGCCGCTGGATACGGCCCACCATATGTCCGAAGGAATCCGAGAGGTTCTGCACCTCCCGCGTGCCGCGCACCGACTGGAACGCAAAGTGGTCGGCGTCCTGCTCAAACTGCTCCATGGCGGTTTCCAGCTGCTGCAAGGGGCGGGACAGCGAGCGGGACAACACCCAGCCCACGATGAGCGCCGCAAACAGGATCAATACGGCGGTAGCCACAGCGATGCGGGCCATCTGCCAGAAGCTCTCGTTGACGGTCTCGTCGATGTAGCTGACACCGACGACGCGCCACGGGCTGCCCGGCACGCGCTGGACGCTGTAAATGACGGTATCCTCGACATAGGTGCCGTCGCCAAGGCAGGCCAGACGGCCCGCTTCCTCCTTTTTCAGGCCCGCGTACAAAAGCTGCTGCTGCGGGTGGTAGACCATGTTGCCGCGTTCGTCCATCAGGTAGCAGTAGCCGTGCTGGCCAATGCCAACGTTGCTGATGGTGGCAGCCAGCTCCTTGAAGCTCAAATCCACCGAGAGCCAGCACCGCGCAGTGTCACCTTCCGGCACAATACGGATGACCGACACGACCCAGGGGTAGTAACCTTCAAAAATCGACTCGACGTGGGGCGTGCTGATGTAGCCGTGGCCCAGGCGGCGGGCGGTGGTCAAATCAAAGGAAAGGTTCCGCAAAATCGCATCCTTGGGTTTGCGGCCCTCCTGCGCCCAGCAGTCCAGCAGCTGGCCGTCTGCATCGTAGGCGGTGATGGCTGCGACCTCGGGCCGGGCGGTGAGGAACGCGCTCAAAAAGGCGTCGCGGCTGGCGGTGTCGTCGTCCAGCCGCTCCATGACGATGGCGACGGCGCTGTCCATTGTGCTGACATAGTTGCCCACGGCCCCCACGACCTGGCTGACGGCCTGGGCACTGTTCGTGCGGGCGGCCTCGACCACGGCGCTGCGGTAGCTGCGCAGAAACAGCGTCGTGCAGAGCGTCAGCACCGCCACCGCCACGGCAGAAATCAGCGCGGCGGCCAGGGGCGCAGTGCGGGGCGGGCGCTTCATGCGTGGACCTCCCCCGCTGCGCGGGCGCGGCGCAGGGCCACCGGCGACGTACCGCTGTACTTTTTAAAGCAATAGCTAAAGTAGTGCTGGTCTGTATAGCCGCAGCGGCGGGCGATTTCCTGTATCTGCAAATCAGTGGTAAGCAAAAGCTGCTGCGCGGTCTCCATGCGGCGGCGCACCAGAATGTTGATGAAGGTTTCCCCTTCCGACTTCTTGATGCAGGCGCTCAAATGGTTGGGGCTGACATCCAGCATGGCCGAGAGGGACGCCAGCGACAGATCCTCGTCCATGTAATGCTGCCCGATGATTTCCAGCGCACGCTCACACAGGCTGCCGGTCTTGCGGGCATCTGCCGTAAAGCTGACGCCGCCCTCGCCCTCGGCGGCGGCGCGCAAGGCTTCGATGGCCTGCTTGTAGGCGTCATTCAAGCTGGCAAATTGGGTAGCTTCGCGGCTGATGCCCACATTGGCCGTGCGGCCCAGGGCGCGGTCCGCCAGCTGGCAAATCTCGTCGGCGAGAATATGCAGATATTCCTCAAAGTCCGAAGGGTTGCCCAGCAGCACCGCCACAACGCGGCCGCAGCAATAAAACACGAAATGCCGTAAGTATTTGTTGGCGCTCTGCTCCACCAGCTGGGTAAAGCCCGCCTCATAGTCGGTGGGGCCATCCAGCACAGCGGCCAGCACGACCAGAGCGCTGCGGTCGTCGGTGCCGCGCAAAAGGCCGAGCTCCGCAGCCATATTGCGCAGGCGATCCTCCAAATCGTCGGGGGCGCTATCATAGTGCTCCAACACGAGCGGGATCAGGAATGCGGCGCGGTCAGCGTGGGCGGTGTCGGCGCGGCGCAGTTCTGCATAGCGGGCGTCGATTTTCTCGTGGATGGATTTCAGCTCTGCCGCCAGGCCGTCCATCGTCAGCGGCTTGAGCATATAGCTGATGATGTTGTACTGGATGGCCTGCTTCGCGTATTCGAAATCGTCAAATCCGCTCAAAAATGCAATGTGCATGGCGGGGCGAATCTCGCGCACCTGGCGGGCCAGCTCAATGCCCGAGATAAACGGCATACGGATATCGGTCAGCAGCAGGTCAGGTTCCAGCCGCTCGACGAGTTCCAGCGCGTCCAAGCCGTTGCTGGCGTTGCCGACGAGGTGGAAGCCGAGGGCTTCCCAGGGGATCATGGTACAGACGGCCTCGCGCAGTTCGTCCTCATCGTCGGCCACGATGACGGTGTAGATGTTTTTGTCAGCCATACTCTTTTCCTTTTTACATCCAGATTTTTACAGCCAGAATTGAACCAGGCGGCTCACGTTTTCATACAGGGCGGGGTTTTGGCCCATCAGCTGGGGCTCCGCCGCAAAATAGACGCAGAAGTTATAGCACGCCCCCGCCAGCACGGCCAGCGGCAGCGAAAGGCGCAGGGTCTTGACCAGCGGCGCAATGGGGCAGGCTTGCAGGGTGTTTTCGGCCAGCAGCCAGGCCAGTGCCGCCGCCAGCAGCAGCGGGCCGAGCCAATCGCTCTGGTAGCGGTAGAGCATCCCGGCCATCTGGCAGTCCACGACGGCCAGCGCCACGGTGCAAATCAGTGTGAGCCGCACGGCAGCGCGCAGGTCGCGGCGAGCGTCCAGACGGCGGCGGGCCAGCGGCAGCGCGGCCAGCCCCCACAGCAGCGGCAGGCAGGCGAACGCGCCGCCGTAGTACAGCTCTGTGATGGTCAGGCCCATGTAGTTCGTCTGCATTTTGGTGGCCGTGATATAGGGGAACACGGTCTGCACGCCGGGGATGCCCGCCAAGAAGGTCACGACCGCCGGGGCGATGCGCCCCACCGCAAAGCCGCGGCGGGTCATATCATTGCTGGTCAGGTTGTAGTTGGCACCAAAGTCAAAGGGCGAGCCGAACCGTGCGGCGTTGTACCACATAAGGCCCACGGCCACCAGCACGACCGGCAGCAGGAATGCAGCGCACTCCCCCGCCCCGGCGCGGCTGCGCAGCCGCTTTTGGGTGATATAGCGCGGCCGGAAAATCGGCAGGGCCAGCACGGCAAAAAGCACCATCTGCGGGCGGCAGCCGGCCACCAGCGCCATGCACAGGCTGCCGAAGGCCAGGTGGAACAGGATGGTCTTGCGCTTTGTTTCGGGCGCGTTGGCGGCGCAAAGCCACTGCCACAGTGCCAGCAGAACAAACGCAGCACCGCTTAAAATGGCGTATTCATAGACCGAGGGGCGGTGCAGCAGATAGTAGATTTGGCTGCCCGAGGCTGCGCCCGCCGCTGTCAGCAGGCAGGCGGCGGCACTGGCGTTCGGGAACCAGCGGCGCACGGCCTGCCTGATGAAACCGAACACCGCAAAAATGTACAGCCAGGCGAGGAAAATCATCGGCAAGCTTGGCGGCAGATCCCGGATGCCGGTCAGTGCCTCAAAGGGCAGCTGGAACAAAAGGCACGGTACAACGCCAAAATAGACGTAGTAGCGGCCATTGTAGTAGGCCACATCCCACAGGGCATCCGGCGCGGCGTCCTGCCGGGCGGCGGTGTCGTAGGGGTTGGCAAGGTCAGCCATAGCCGCGGGCGGGTCTTTTTCCAAATCGAGCCTCCCCTGCAAAAAGCTGTGAGCCAGTGCGCCGTACTGGGCGGCCGTGTTGGACGCCCAGTCGTTGATGTGCATGGTGAAGTCGATGCGGCTCGTACCCGACCAGTCGGGCGTGTTGTAAAAGCTCGTGGCGATGCCCGCGTTGAAGCGGTCGCCGAAGGGGGCCAGGAACGCCGCCGCGCAGAGGGCCAGCTCGACAGCCAGCACCGCCGGGCGGTATTTGCGCTCATGGGCGGCGTAGGCGTCGCGCCAGAGGACGCTTGCCGGGCGCAGGGCAAAGCCCGCCAGCAGCAGCGCCAGCACAACCGCGAAACGCAGGACAGAGAAATCCAGCGGGCGGCGGGCGTTGGCGTAAACGGTGTTCAGCTGGGCGTTCAGTGGGTAGCTCCGGTACTCTCCGTTAAAGCCCGAGGCCGTCAGCGTCAGGCTGTCTGCCTTGCCGGAGAGATCCAGGCTGCGGGCCCAGCTGCGGGCCGACGCCGCGGCCACCGGCCAGTTCCAACTCTGGCGGGAGACTGTGGCGGCTTCATCGGTAGCGGAAACGTTCAGGTTCAGCCGCACGTTTTTCTGCTCCGGCGTGTCGCCGTCGGCCAGTGAGACAAGGCCGTCCAGCTGCAAATTATAAATCGGGAAATCCAAGCCGATGAATTGCAGTGTTGTGTTCTCGTCGTTCAGTACGATCGGCGCGGTGGGGTCGGCGTCGGCGGTCAGGTAGGGCCGCAGGTCGATGGGCGTGTAGCCGTGGGTGGCAAGCCAGTTGAGGTTGCCGACGAAAAGTTCCAGCCCCAGTGCTGCTGCCGCCAGCAGGCCGACCGCCGCCGGGGTGCGCAGTTTGGTGGGCAGCATCTGCCGCAGGCGGAAGCCTGTGACCACCCCGCAGGCGAGCAGCTGCATGGCAAGCAGCGCCGCCAGGCGGAAGCCGTCAAAGTCGACGGTCAACCCGGGCTTGGACCAGACACAGGCCGCCCACAGCCAGACCAGCACCGCGACCCCCGCCCCGACGTACAGGTCGGCGCGGGTGGTGCGACGGTGAAGGACGCGGGCAGGCAGTAAAGTGAAAAAGGCCGCGAGGGCGAGGGAAAGAAGAAGTGTTAGAAGCAGCATAGGTTTGAAACCATCCTGGATTTTTGTATCGTTATTACATTATACCCCATTCCGCAGGGCGTTGTACAGTATTTCCGCTTTGGCGTGGCTGATGCCTTTGACTTCCTCCAAATCGGAAATACTGGCCGCTTTGACCGCCGAGACAGTTTTAAAATGTGCCAGCAGCGCGGCGCTCGTCTTTTCGCCCACACCGGGGATGGCCGTGAGCGTGGCGGCGTAGGACTTTTTCTTCATGGCGCGTTTGCGGTAGTCGTTGGCATAGCGGTGCGTCTCGTCCTGGATGTTCGTAACAAAGGTAAAAATGTTGCGGTGGCGGTTGATGGCGATTTCGCCGCCCTCGTCGTCCACGATGGCGCGGGTGCGGTGGTGGTCGTCCTTGACCATGCCGAAGGTCGGTACATGCTCCAGCGCCGTACCGCGCAAAGCCTGCTTGACCGCGCCCACTTGGCCCCGGCCGCCGTCGATGAGCAGCAGGTCGGGCAATGTTGCGAACTGGTTCTGCGGACCGTCCGGCTTTTCGCCGCGGCGGGCCATCTCGTACTCTGCCGCGCGGCGGGAGAGCGTCTCCGCCAGCGAGGCGTAGTCGTCCGTGCCCGCAACGGTTTTCATTTTAAAGCGGCGGTAGCCCGCGCGGTGGGGCCTGCCGTCCCGGAACACCACCATGCCGCAGACGCTCGACCCGTCGCCCCAGTTGGAAATATCGTAGCTCTCGATGACACGGGGCGGCTTTTTTAAGCCCAGCACCTGGGCGGCTTCTTCCAGCAGCTTCTCCTCGCGGGTATAGCGGCCGCTCTCGCGGCCCAGGCGCTCCACGGCGTTGGTGTAGGCCATCGTCACGAGCTTGGCTACATCGCCGCGCTGGGGCACGTAGAGTTCCACTTTTGTGCCGCGGGCCTGGTTCAGCGCTTCGCTCAGCGCGTCGGCGTCGGGCGGCAAGGCATCCACCGCGATCGTCTTGGGGATGGCCCCGCCGTCCAGGTAATACTGTGGTAAAAATTCTTCCCGCACGGCGTTGATATCGGTCGTGTCGCGGAAGAGAAATTCCCGCTTGTCGGTCAGGCGGCCGTCACGGTAGCGCAGCACGGCGGCGCAGACTGCGTGTGTCGTGCCCGCCAGCGCGATGACGTCCATTTCGGTGTCATTTTCCATGACCACCTTCTGCCCTGCCGCCACGCGGTCAATAGCCATGATCTGGTCGCGCAGCAGCGCCGCCGTCTCAAAGTCAAGGCGTTCGGACGCAGCTTCCATCTTCTCCCGCAGCTGCTTGACGATATCCTTTTTGCCGTAGCGGATCATCCGCAGTGCGCCCTGCACGGCGTCGTTGTAGGCTTCGCAGGTAATTTTCCCGCTGCACACGGCCATGCACTTGCCGATGTGGGCGTTGAGGCAGGGTCGCCCCTTGCGGAAATCCTGCGGGAAGTTTTTGTTGCAGCGCGGCAGCAGAAAGCAGTCCTGCGCGGTCTCGACCATCTCCCGCACGGCAAAGGACGAGGTGAAGGGGCCGATGTAGTCGGCGTCGTCATCGTCCTTTTGCAGCGCGGCGGAGATGCGCGGCCACGCGCCACGCGTGACCTTGACATAGCTGTACCCCTTGTCGTCCTTGAGCAGGATGTTGTATTTCGGCGTGTGGGCCTTGATCTGGCTTGCTTCCAGCACCAGTGCCTCAAACTCGCTTTGACACACGATCACGTCAAACGTGAAGGCGTGGGCAATCATCTGGCTGACCTTGGCGTCGTGGGGCACACCCTCACGGAAATACTGCGACACGCGGGTCTTGAGCCGCTTGGCCTTGCCGATATAGATGATGGTGTCCGTTTTGTCCCGGATGATGTAGACACCGGGCAAAAGCGGCAGCATACAGGCTTTTTTGTAGAGTTCAGCTTTTGTCATAGGGAGCCTTTCGTATACAAAAAAAGCGGCGGGTCGCCCCACCGCTGATTGTTCCGGAATAGATTACTCGGCAAAGCCAGAGCTGACCAGCTTGACCAGGCCGTCTACTGCAGCCTGCTCATCGGCGCCATCAGCAATGATGCGGATGGTGGTGCCGCCAACGATGCCCAGGCTCAGGACGCCGAGCAGAGACTTCGCGTTGACGCGGCGCTCCTCTTTCTCGACCCAAATGGAGGACTTATACTCGTTGGCCTTCTGGATGAAGAAGGTAGCCGGACGTGCGTGCAGACCAACCTGATTCTCAACGGTAACTTCTTTAACGTACATAGTTATTCTCTCCTACTTTTGAAAATAATATGCCCTTGCGTATCTACCGTGGGCGACTTCCAGGCGGTCTATTGCGTGTGTTAATACGCCGCCTTGATTGTCTCTATTTTATCCTATTTCGTCGATTTTGTACAGTAGAATTTTGCAAATTTGGCAGGATTCTGTAATTCCGCCAAATCTGCGCCCGCGCGTTTGTGCAACTTTACCAGTTTATTTTCAACAACATTGTGGATTGGCGACAAAAACAACGGTCAGCCCTGGTAGCGCATCTGCCATTCTTCGCAGTATTTTTCCGTAAACGCGTCGTTTTCCGGGTCGTACACATTCAGCACGGTGCCGGTCAGCCGCCAGCCCATGCGTTTGTACAGCGCAATGGCGCGGGTGTTGGTGGACAAAACGCCGAAAGTCGGATGCGGGTGCTCCGCCAGCTTCTTGCGGGCAAAATCCAGCATCTTGGCACCGTATCCCTTGCCCCGGGCACTCTCGGTCACAAACAAGTGCCCCAACTCACCGGTCTTATGGCAGACGCCGACCATGCCGTCGGCGGCATCCTTGGTGTAGTGCAGATAGAACGCCCAGCCGTTCCTTTTTTTGTCTGCCAGCTCGGGCAGCCAGAATTCCGGCGTCATTTTTGCAAGATATTCCTCGCTGCAGACCGGAGCACAAACTGTGCGGCGGCCCTCAGCCATGAGGGCCGCGCAGAGGGCCAGCTGTTCGTCATTTTTCACAAGGCGCATATTTTCGCCGCGCTTCCATTTGGGAAGCTCCGTCAGCGGGTGACTCTCGCACCAGGCGTCGTACAGGTCGGGGCGGCGTTCGCGGGTGCGCTCCCGGCTCTGGGCACCGCGCCATTCGTCGATTTTTTTGTGGTCGCCGGTCAGCAGCACCGGCGGCACAGCGCGGCCCTCCCACACTTCGGGGCGGGTAAACTGCGGGTATTCGAGCAGTCCATCCCAGTAGCTCTCGTCCTGGTAGCCCTTTTCCTCTGCCAGAACGCCGGGCTGCAGGCGCAGCACGCTGTCGGCCACGACAAGGCTTGCCAGTTCACCGCCGGTCAGCACGTAGTCGCCGATGGAGATTTCCTCATCGCCGAAGGCGTCAATGACGCGCTGGTCTATGCCCTCATAGTGGCCGCAGACGAGGGTCACCGCGTCATAGCTTGCCAGCTCGCGAGCCTTTTCCTCGTTATAGGGACGGCCTGCGGCGGTCAGGAACACGACGTGGGGCTTTTGCCGCCCCTGCCCGGCGCACTGGGCCTGCACAGCCCGCAGGCAGTCGGCGATGGGTTGGGCGTAGAGCACCATGCCGCAGCCGCCGCCGTAGGGGTAGTCGTCGGTCTGCTTCTGTTTGTTTTTCGTGTAATCGCGGATCTGGTGGCAGTGAGCCTCGAACAGATTCTTGGCCCGGGCGCGGCCCAGGATGCTGGCCGAAAGGAAGCTGTCGCACAGTTCCGGGAACAGTGTTACAATATCAATGCGCATCGGCTCAGTCCTCGTCGCCGTTGACGGCATCGGTGAACATACCCTCGATGGGCGTCACGAAAATTTTACGCGAGTCAATGTCTATTTTTTTGACGAACTCCGGCACTGCGGGCAGCATATACTCCTCGCCTGCCCCATCGGTCACAGTATAGATATCCTGGGCGGCGGGGCGGTCCACATTCGTCAGCTGGCCGTAGACGCGGTCAGTGTCGGCATCCACAACGTCACAGCCCAGCAGGTCATCAATGAAATAGCGGCCCCGGGGCAGTTTGGCATCGGCCTTGGCAAGGTAGTAGGTGCGGCCCACCTGGGCGCGGGCGGCGTCCATATCGGTGACGCCGTCCAGCCGCAGCAGGATGACGTTGCCCTGGGCACGCACGCCCAGCACGCGGGTCTCCCCTGCGCCGTCAGCGCTGGTGAACAGGCGCTTGAACTTTGCCAGGAACGCCGCGCCGTCGCACAGCGGCAGGGCTTTCATTTCGCCGCGCACGCCATGGGTGGAGACGATTTTGCAGGCGGGAAGATAGTTTTGCATAGGGTTCCTCCTGATACAGAAAAAGCACTTTACCCTGCGGCAAAGTGCTTTGGTTCGGGTCTTAGTCGATCTCGACGATGACTTTTTCGCCCTGACGGACGGCAGCGGCACGCATGACAACGCGAATCGCCTTGGCGATGCGGCCCTGCTTGCCGATGACGCGGCCCATATCGGCCTCGGCCACCTTGAGGTGGT
>ERZ824575.3278-NODE-3278-length-11484-cov-4.607840_pt1 | contig 11484 bp, 13 predicted proteins | sample MGYA00519470_ERZ824575 | MGnify/ENA primary metagenome ERZ824575 (study PRJEB31778, sample SAMEA3449170) | human gut metagenome | biome: human gut; feature: human-associated habitat; material: faeces | place: United Kingdom | collected 2010/2012 ...
AGAGTTTTATGCCCCCTCTCGCCCATAGCGGCGGAAAGGTTGACCGCTGTTGTGGTTTTTCCAACGCCGCCCTTTCCGGCGACAGCTATTACGTGTGCCATAAAAATCGGATGCCTCCCAAATTCAAGTAATTAATTCATTAAACCAGTGTGCAAAGGCCGGATCTGTCGATGATTTCAGATACGTCTTTCCATTTATTCAGCGCGTACAGATGAATTCCGTTGACACCGAGTGCACGGTATGCATCAATCTGTTTTACGGTATATTCGATACCCTCTTCTTTGAACTCTGCAACTTTCTTGTCGTAGAATACGTCGAACGGTTTGCCCTCTGCGTCTTTTGCTGCAAATGGGTTCGGGAACAGCCAGTGTCTGGAGATCATTCTGGAAAGCTCTCTATCCATAACACAGCCGTTTCTGGAAAGTGCCATGTTGATGGTAGCTGCCTGATCCAGGATCGGCATAACTCCAACGTCTACTGGCATGGTGATTCCTGCTTTACGGATTGCATCCAGCCAGTATTTGAACTGCTCCATATCCCAGCAGAGCTGTGTCATGATGTAGTCTGCTCCGTTGTCCTGTTTCTGTTTCAGAACTGCGATATCAGACTCCAGACTTCTGCAGGAGATGTGGCCTTCCGGTGAACCTGCTACTGCGATTTCGAATTTATCGCCGTACTGGTCACGGACAAATTTCACCAGGTCGGTAGCGTAATCGAAATCTCCCATGGTGCTTGTCTCACCCATCGGGAAGTCGCCGCGCAGTGCCAGCATATGGTCAACCCCTTCTTCCAGGTACTGATCCAGCTGTTCTCTGATACCTTCTTTTGTATTTTTGATTACGGTGAAATGTGTTACAGGGATGGAACCTGCTTTCTTGATCATCTGACATACTTCACGGTTTGCTCCAACGTTTCCGCCGCCGGCTCCGTAAGTACAGGAAATGTATTCCGGTTTGAACTCCATCAGATGTTCGATCGTTCCTGGCAGATTTGCCATACCTTTCTCTGTTTTTGGTGGGAATAATTCAAAAGAGAGAAGCTGTTTCTCTTTCATCTTTTCCGATAATTTCATAGTAACATACCTCCATTTTATTTTAATTTATTTGATAACTGCTAAGATTCCGTGCAGTTGATCTTCACAATGCTGTTTGCAAGGTCTACCATTACGATAGTACCTTCCAGAACTTTCTGCTCGCCCATTACATCCGTAAGGGTGATTGTCTCTCCGTCAACATCGATCCTGCTTACAAATTCAAACAGTTTTGTCTCCGGATCCTGAGCTTTGTATACTGCTGCAAGACACATAATTCCGCCTCCTGTTAATTTTCTTTTACAGTGGCAAGTGCTACACTCAGATACAGGTTGCCTTTCTGGAATTCATCAACCGCTTTCCGTATCTGTTCCGCTGTATCCATTCCGGCTTTCCGCAATTTGTCTGCCATCTGATCCAGTTCTGCTGCATGATGTTCATTGTGCTGCAGCATATATGTTAAAAGTGCAATGTTTTCTTTTTTCGGATCATGTGACTCACAGCCGCTGCAGCCTTCCTGGCATACACCGTCGTGTGTATGTGCATGTCCGTGCTCATGACTGTGTTCATGACCATGAGGGCAAACATTGCCATTCTCATCTTTTATGATATGCACTGATATCTACTCCTTTCTGTACCTGCAAAATTACGCAAATACCCTTATATTGACAACATTATAACACAGCGTTTATGAATTCTCAACAAGAGATGATGTATTTTTTTTAATAATATCAGGGATATCGACGAAAGTATATCCTCTTCTAAAATTTACATCATATTCTCAAAAATCTGAAATAATATAGCTATAATCGCCACGATCAGGCAAACAATGATACGCACTCTGCTGTTTGCAGCATCTTTTTTTGTTTCCATATTTTCCTTTGATTTTATTTCCAGATAATCTGAAAAGTGTCCGGCATTATTTTTTGCCGTTTTTTTCTTTTTATGCGGCTTTTTATCACTGTCGTATTTTTTATGCAGTTCCATGTGGATTCCTTCCATCTGCGGAAGCACATAGTTTTCCGTCTGAAATCGTTTATCATCTTCAAAAAGATCTACTTCTTCCATTCCGGGCGGTCTGTTGAAATAAGCACACTGCGGACAGATCCCATCGTATTTATCATATTTGAAAAAAGTTTTACAACGTTTGCACTGCATCTGCATCCCTCCGTTTCCACTCAGGCAAAAAGAAAAAGCCTGTTGATTCCATGATAAGACATTATCGTGAAATCAGCAAGCTTTTTGCATTTTTCTTACGCAAGCATCATTCTGTCATTTGCAAATTCTCCGCCGCTTGCCTGTTCAAACTTGGCAAGCAGATCGCTGACCTGAAGGTTTTTCTTTTCTTCTCCGGCCACATCATAAATAATCCGGCCTTCATGCATCATGATCAGACGGTTTCCAAGACGGATCGCATCTTTCATGTTATGTGTTACCATCATGGCTGTCAGATGATGCTCCGCAATGATCTTTTCGGTAAGTGCCAGTACTTTTGCAGCCGTTTTCGGATCAAGGGCAGCGGTGTGTTCATCTAACAGTAAAAGTTTTGGTTTCTGGATGGAAGCCATCAACAGTGTGATTGCCTGACGCTGTCCACCGGAAAGCAGTCCGACTTTGCTGGTAAGACGATCTTCAAGACCTAAATCCAATGTCTTTAACATTTCCCGGTAGGTGTCGCGTTCTGCCTTCGTGATTCCCCAGCTTAACCCACGCTTTCTGCCACGGCGGGCTGCAATTGCCATATTTTCCTCGATGGACATGGTGGTTGCAGTTCCGGTCATAGGATCCTGGAAGACACGGCCTAAATATTTGGCGCGTTTGTATTCGGATAATTTTGTGACATCATCACCGCCAATAAATATTTTGCCGGAATCCACTGGCCAGACACCTGCGACAGCGTTTAAAGTTGTGGATTTTCCAGCACCGTTACCACCGATAACAGTGACAAAATCGCCATCTTCTAATGTCAGATCAACTCCGTTTAAAGCAATTTTTTCATTGATCGTACCAGCGTTAAATGTTTTGCAGATATGATCGATTTTTAACATTTCAGCCATTATTTTGCCACTCCTTTCCTGCTATATTTCGCTTTCAGATACGGGATTGAAAGGAAGATAGCTACTACAATTGCAGAGAATAATTTCAGGTCATCGGATGGGAATTTCAACCATAAAACAACACTTAAAACAAGGTAGTACAGGATAGCTCCGGCAATGACGGAGAGCAGTGTGTAAGCAAATGCAATTTTTTTGCCGGCACACATTTTTCCAAAGAGGACATCGCCAATGATAACAGCAGCAAGTCCGATAACGATCGCACCACGTCCCATATTGACATCCGCTGCTCCCTGATACTGGGCGTAAAGTCCACCGGAAAGTCCTACAAGACCGTTAGAGATCATCAGTGCAAGTACGGTATGAAAATCAGTGTTGATTCCCTGCGCTCTTGCCATCTGCCGGTTACAGCCGGTTGCACGGATCGCATGTCCCTGCTCTGTTCCGAAATACCAGTAGAGAATGGCAACGAGTACAACGCAGAAGAGGATACAGGTCGTAAACATACGGATTTTGCTTGCAGTTGAGTCCGAAATATAACGGAGTGAAACAACAAGGCTGTATTTGTCAACGCTGACTGCCTGATTGAGCTTCCGAGAATATTTAAGTTGATAGAGTAAAGTGAAATCTGCGTCAGGATACTTGCAAGGATTCCCGGGATCCCAAGTGCGGTATGTAACATTCCGGTGATAAATCCGGCGGCCATTCCTGCAAGAAAAGCAAAGATAAGAGCAAGCCATGGGTTCATGCCTGCGCGGATCAACATAACGGCGACTGCACCTCCGGTCGCCATGGAACCGTCAACGGTCAGATCGGCAAAATCCAACAATTTGTAAGTAATGTAGACTCCAAGTGCAAGGAGTCCCCAGATGAGTCCCTGTGCGCATGCGCCCGGCAGGGAACGGAGCAATGCCAGCGGGCTCAGGGAAGCTAAATAAGTTGTTAACATCATCGTCATAAGAAATCTCTCCTTATTTTTTTATAAAATGCCTGTGCGGAACTATTTGGTGCAAAAATTATCTACAAATATAAAATAATATTCATGAAATCAATTGCTTGCAGAACAAAATACCCACAGCATAAAATACCTGCGGTATTTGTTGAGACGAAATACCGCAGGCATATTATAACATAATACTAAAACGATTTAAAGCTTTAACTTGTTGCATTGATGAAATATTATTCTGTTTCAATTGCAACATAATCATCAGGAGGTGTGATTCCAAGCTGGGAACAAATATCTGCATTGTATTCTTTTGTTACCTGTGGTGCAGTCTTAATCTCCATCGTTGTGATATCAGCGCCGTTTACAAGGATATCATAAGCCATCTGGCCTGCTGTGTATCCGATATCATAGTAGCTGATAGAAAGCGTTGCAACACCACATCCGGAACAGATGCCTTCCTCACCGGCAATGATCGGAATACCTGCCGGAAGAGCGATGTTATTGATGGTTTCCGTGTTGTTTGCCATTGTGTTGTCTGTTGGAATATAAATAACATCTACTTCTGAAACTGCTGTCTGTACCACAGAGGTGATATCATTGGAATCAGAAGCAGTATATTCTTTGTACGCAATGCCGTCAGCATCTAAAGCAGACTCGATCTGGGTAGCCTGATACTTGGAGTTTGGCTCTGCGGAACAGTAAAGGATACCGACTGTTTTTGCATCCGGGAATAATTCTTTGATCATGGCTTCCTGCTCATCTAAAGGAGCAAGATCGGAAGTTCCGGAGATATTTCTTCCGGTAGCACCTGTCCAGTCGTCAATCTCAAGGGCAGTTGCATAATCTGTGACAGAAGTTCCAAGGATCGGGATCGTGCTTGTAGCAGCGGCAGAACACTGTAAAGCAGTGGTTGCGTTTGCAAGGATCAGGTCATAGTTGCCGGCAACAAAATTATTTGCAATGGTAGCACAGTTTGCCTGCTCGCCCTGTGCGTTCTGAAGGTCAAATGTTACATTATCTGCACCGAGCAGCTCTGTCAGTGCATCCTCAAAGCCCTGGGAAGCAGCGTCAAGAGCAGGGTGCTCTAACTGCTGTAAAATACCGATCGTATATTTCTGACCATCGGTACTGCCTGCTGCAGCGGATTCTGTTGTTGCTGCTGAATTGTCAGCAGATGCAGAGGTATTGTCGGAGGCTGTATCGCCGCCGCATGCTGTCATGGAAACTGTCATTGCAGCTGCCATCATGACAGAGAGTATTTTGTTCATCTTTTTCATATTCATTCTCCTTATCATTGATCATAGCCTTTAATGCTTTAAAGCATTAATACTTTTAATGATTGAATTATAATCACTCATACAGGATTCGTCAACCGGAATTTGAGAAAAAATGTGTAAAGGACACTCATTTTTTCGGTGAGGATCATAAGAAAAAGATTTAAAATCTTAAGAAAACCTTTATAGTATGCAGGGCAGAAAAGTGTTAGGATGGAAACCGGAGAGATTTTTAGAAAGGATTTTATGAAAATAAAAGAGGGGTTATCCAACATTGTATTTCCTCCAAGATGCCCTGTCTGTGATGAGGTGATATATGTTGGGAAAGATACCTGTGAAGACTGCCGGAAGAAAGTGATCTGTATCGGGGAACCGTCCTGCAAAAAATGTGGCAAGCCATTAGAAGACCAGAGGAGGGAATACTGCACAGACTGCATGAGGAAAAAACACTATTTTTCCCAGGGAAAAGCGGTTTTTGTTTATCAGGGAGAAATCCGCCAGTCCATGTACCGTTTTAAATATAGTAATAAACGCGAATATGCAGATTTTTATGCGAAAGAAGCAGTGCGCATCTATGGAGACTGGATCCGGAGAAAACAGATCGAAGCAATTGTACCCGTTCCCATGTACCGTTGGAAGGAAAAGGGGAGAGGGTATAATCAGGCAGCCGTATTTGCGCGGACTCTGGGAGAAAAAATGAATCTTCCGGTGGAAAAGCGCATGGTAAAACGAATCCGGAATACCACGCCGCAAAAAGAATTAAATGATGTCGAACGGAAGATAAATCTAAAAAAAGCTTTCCAGTTAGTACCAAATATAGTAAAATATAGGAAAATATTAATTGTAGATGATATCTATACGACGGGAAGCACGATCGATGCAGTGGCAGAGGTACTTTTGCAGGCAGGGGTGGATGAGATTTATTTCCTATGTATCAGTATCGGCGAGGGATTTTAGGAGGAATATGCTATGGATGTAAGAAATTGTAAGGGCTGTGGAAAACTCTTTAATTATATGAGTGGCGCACAGCTTTGCCCTGAATGCAGGGCAAAGCTTGAGAAGAAATTTAGCAGCGTGAAAGATTATATCGGTGAACATCCACAGGCATCCATCAGTCAGGTGGCAGAGGATATGGATGTTTCTGTGAAACAGATCAAACAGTGGGTGAAAGAGGAGAGACTGATCCTCTCGGAAGCTTCTTTAGATGGTGTGTTGTGTGAACACTGTGGCAGACCGATCACAAGCGGACGCTTCTGTGACAAGTGTAAAGCTGCTATGGCAAATAATCTGCGGAGTGCTTTGAACAGACCACGTCCAATGCAGCAGAGATCGGGCGGAGAGCGTGATGAAGGGGATAAGATGAGATTCCTGAGATAGAACCGGGAACAGAATGTCACATATCTGAAAATAAGGACAGAATTTATAAAAAAGCAGGGCGCATAGCTACGTTATTTATATAGATAGAAACGTAGAAAGGTCGCATCTGCTTTTTTTTGTTTGAAAATACCGCCTACTGTGTTATAATGATGAATAAGAATGCATAATTGCGTGAAGAATGTACTTTTTCAGAAAATGAGATGGGTTTATTTTATAGTAGATACATTGTGTGACAGACAGGAAGGAAATCTGCATGGTTAACGAAGAACGTTTACATCATATGATAAAAATGGCGATATTTGACACCAATCAGGGAAAAGAATGTAAGCCGATGACACAGTATGCAAGAAAAGATTATGTTTCGCTGCGTATGCTTGGAAGCTTTGTGTCAGGAACGATTGGCTTTGCGCTGATCCTTGTGACATGGGGCATTTATTCCATGAACCAGTTAATGGAGAATCTGAATGCAATGGATATTCAGGAACTGCTGACATCCGTGCTGGTAAAGTATATTGTGTTTATGATTGCTTACATGGCGATCACGTATTTTGTTTATAATAGAAGATATACAAAGGGACGCCGTGAGGTAAAGAAGTATTATGGCAATCTGAAGAAGCTGAATCAGTTATACGAGAGGGAAGACAAGCTGAAAATGTCTGAGAATAAAGACTGGGAATAATCACTGAACGCTGCCGGGGGGCAGGAAAATCAGGAGTAAAACAAACGGCGGGAGGCTAAAATGACAACCTTATTAGAATTGAAAGAGAAACTGATCCGTTTTTACGGAAAAAATGAAATATATGTGAAACCGGCGATCCGGTTTGTACTTGCATTGTTTACATTCCTTGTGATCAACAACAGTATTGGATATATGAAACTGGTCAGCAAGACTCCGGTTGCAGTCATTCTTGCACTTGTGTGTTCCATGCTTCCGGTCAATGGACTGATCGCAATTGCTGCGTTGGTCGTTTTGGCGGATCTGTACGCATTATCCATTGAGGTATGTCTGGTAGGACTTCTCATGTTTGCGATCATCTATTTTATTTATTTCCGTTTTTCCCCAAAGAGTGGTATCAATGCGGTTCTGACACCGGTCTGCTTTAAGCTGCATATTCCTTATGCGGTACCGGTTGGCTCCGGTCTGCTGAGTGAGGCGTATTCTGTAGTGTCTGTTGCCTGCGGTACGGTGATCTATTTCTTTATCCATGGAGTGAGCGAGAATGCAAGCGCATTGAGCGATGCAGCGGAAGAGACGGATTCTTCGGTATCAAAAGTAGTAGTGGCATTGAACCAGCTGATTGGAAATAAAGAGATGTACCTTGTTCTTGGCATTTTTATCATTACGACACTCATTGTCTATGTGGTGAGAAAGCTTGACATTGAGCATTCATGGACGGTTGCATGGGCATCCGGTATTTTATTTGAAGCGATTGGACTGACAGCAGGATACATTTTACTTGGGATTTCAGACAAAATTGCCGGTGTGATCATTGGAAGCGTGATCTCCGGTGTGATCGCCATGATCATCCAGTTTCTGTTTTTTAATCTGGATTACTCCAGAACGGAACGACTCCAGTTCGAGGATGATGATTACTATTATTATGTAAAAGCAGTTCCAAAGTCTCTGGTGACAGAGAAGGATAAACAGATCAAACGTTTTAACGGCAAAAACGAGAAGGAACGTTTGAACAAGAAGAAATTTGCAGAAGAGATGGACATAGACGAAAATTTATTAGATTAAAAGGAAGTGAATCCGGTGCAGAATTTAGGCGTAATATTGCGGACGTTTTGGGAAAAAGCGGTGTCTTACCTGACGCTTCAGATGTCCCTCACAGATATTATAGAGATCATTATCATTTCAGTTCTGATCTATTATATGCTGGTTTGGATCAAAGATACGAGAGCGTGGATGCTTCTCCGTGGAATCCTTGTGATCCTTGCCTTTGTTTTGCTTGCAGTTTTGTTTGAAATGAATACGATCGTCTGGATCGCCGACAAACTGTTTAACGTGGCAATGATCGCTGTGGTCGTGATCTTCCAGCCGGAGATGCGCAAGGCACTGGAAAATCTCGGACGGAAGAACATTTTGGTAAATCTTTTTAATTTTGATTTCAACAAAGTGGAGAATGGAAAGTTTTCCGACAAGACTATCACAGAGCTGGTGAAAGCCTGCTATGAGATGGGAAAAGTAAAAACAGGAGCACTCATCGTAGTGGAAGATGAAATCGTTCTGACGGAGTATGAGAGGACAGGGATTGCCGTAGATGGTATCCTGACCAGCCAGCTTCTGATCAATATTTTTGAAAAAAACACACCGCTGCATGATGGAGCAGTCATTGTGAGGGGAGACAGAGTTGTTTCTGCCACCTGCTATCTTCCACTGACGGACTCCTTAAGCCTGAGCAAAGACCTTGGAACAAGACACCGTGCGGCAGTCGGTATCAGTGAGGTGAGCGATTCACTCACAATTGTAGTATCGGAGGAAACCGGAAAAGTATCCATTGCACTGGACGGTGAACTTTACCGGAATGTAGATGCAGAATTCTTAAAAAATAAACTGGCTTACATTCAGAAACGTGAGCAGGACACTTCGAAAGTGAAATCATGGAGAAGGAGGCTGAAAGATGTTACAAAAATTCGGAAAGAGAGTAATGAATAACTTTGGCCTTAAAATCCTTGCTGTTTTGTTTGCTGTTGTTTTATGGATCGTAGTCGTGAATATTGATGATCCGAGCAACTCAAAACCTTACACAACCAGTGTCTCACTGGAAAATAAATCTTATATCACCTCCATGGGAAAATGGGCAGATTATCTGGATGGAAAGAATACGATCACGTTCAGCGTGTATGCAAAACGCTCTGTGCATAATACACTTACCAATGCGAACTTTACAGCAACGGCGGATGCACAGAAAATTGAATATGATGAGAAAACAGGGACTTACCGTGTGCCGGTTGTCGTGACCTGTAACCGTAACAACAGCAGTATTAATATTACCAGCAAAGATCTGTATCTGGATCTTGAACTGGAGGATTCTGCTTCAAAGCAGTTCCCGATCAAGACAAACACAACCGGTACGGTTGCGTCGGGATGCGCGCTTGGTGATGTTGAGATCACAGATGCGAATGTTATGAAAGTATCCGGTCCGGCTTCTGTGGTAAATCAGATCGATACCGTTGTGGCGACTATTAATGTAGATGGCATGTCAACGGATATCACAGACCGTGTGACACCTGTATTTTATGATGCACAGGGAGAGGTTGTAGATACGACAAAGCTTACGCTGAGTGTGAGCACAGTCAATATCAGTGCACAAATCCTGAATACGAAAGATGTGGAACTGGAATTCCTGACAACCGGAACTCCGGCAGATGGATATCAGGCAGGGGATATCACCTATACGCCACAGAAAGTACGTATTAAAGGCGAGGCGGCTATTTTAAATACCATTAATAAGATCACGATCCCGGAAGAAGTGTTAGACCTTACAGACGCATCTTCGGATATTGAAAAGACTGTGGATATTTCCACATATCTTCCTTCAGGTACTGCTTTGGTGATCAGTTCGGACTCAAAGATCGATGTTACGGTTGTTGTGGAGGCAGTGAAGACAAAGACTCTGCAGATTCCGGTGACAAATTTTCAGGTGATCGGACTTGACGCAGATGAAAAAGTGCAGTATGAGGAAGACAACATTGCCCTCACTGTGTCCGGAAGGAGCAGTGTGATCGATGCACTGGACGAAAAGACGATTTCCGGCAGTATCGATCTGACTGATCTGAAGCTGGGTGCACATAATGTACTGATTACATTTGAACTGGATGAGGATACGGTCAGCTATGCGGATACTTATGCAGCGGTTACCATTGAAAGTGCATCTGATACATCTGCTTCTGCTGATAATACAGATGGGGAACTGGAGAGTACCTCAACGGTAAGGAAAACAAGTGAACGTTAGCAGATTTAAAAAATTTGAAATAGGAACAAAGAGAGGAACAGTAATATGGCAAGAATGTTTGGAACAGACGGCGTCCGTGGTGTGGCTGGCTCGGAACTGACAATTGAACTGGCAACAAAGTTAGGTCAGGCAGGAGCTTACGTGCTCACAAAAGAGCAGGAGCATCAGGCAACCATTATTGTAGGATGTGATACGAGAATTTCAGGAGGAATGTTAGCGAGCGCATTAATGGCAGGTATCTGTTCGGTTGGCGCAAATGCAATATTTGTCGGAGTGATGCCGACACCTGCGATCGCATATCTCACCAGAAAACACAAAGTAGATGCCGGAGTAGTCATCTCCGCATCACACAATCCAATGGAATTTAACGGGATCAAGTTCTTCAATGGAGAGGGCTACAAGCTTCCGGATGAGATGGAAGATGAGATTGAGGCTCTGATCAAAAATAATATGAAAGACGTGGTACTTCCGATCGGTTCTGGCGTAGGAAAGATTGATTACCGCTTTGACCTGAGAGATGAATACGTGAAATTCATGGAAAAATGTGTTCCGGTGGATCTTAAAGGTATGAAAATTGTTGTAGACTGCGCAGAAGGCGCATCCCATTATACATCTGTCAAAGCACTGACAGATCTTGGAGCAGATCTTATCGCAATCCATACTGATCCGGATGGAACCAACATCAATTCCAATTGTGGCTCCACTCATATGGATGAGCTGAAAGCGCGTGTTGTATATGAAAAGGCAGCAGTTGGTCTTGCGTTTGACGGTGATGCAGACCGTATGCTTGCGGTGGATGAGCATGGAAATGTTGTGGACGGCGATCAGATCTTGGCAATCTGTG
>ERZ824575.3282-NODE-3282-length-11471-cov-3.116503_pt1 | contig 11471 bp, 12 predicted proteins | sample MGYA00519470_ERZ824575 | MGnify/ENA primary metagenome ERZ824575 (study PRJEB31778, sample SAMEA3449170) | human gut metagenome | biome: human gut; feature: human-associated habitat; material: faeces | place: United Kingdom | collected 2010/2012 ...
ACCATCCGGTGTGCCGCCCTTTTTCATACTATGCGTCACCGCAGCTCTGCCGTGAACGTGATGGCATCGCCGCTGACGGCGGCGGAGATGCCGCCCCGGTGCCCCTCGGCGATGCCCCGTGCGATGGACAGGCCGATGCCGAAGCCGTTCCCGCCGGTGCGGGCGGGGTCGGCCCGATAGAACCGGTCAAACAGCCGGGAGGTGTCGATGCACCGGTTGGACACGGAGAGCGTCACGCCCCGGCGCAGCATGGCCCGGACGCGGCGTACTCATAGGCGTCGAGGCCGTTATGCACCGCGTCCACTATAAAAGCGCCGCCTAAAAGCAACTTAAAGAAGGTACACCTCCTTTCGCTGCTCTCAGGCGGCGCGGGGCTCACCGCACCTCGATGGCGGCCACGGGACAGGAATCCGCCGCCTCCTGCACGGCCAGCTTCTGGTCGTCGGGCACCGGGCCGGTGACGGCCTGCGCCGGTTCACCGGGGGTCAGGGAGAACACCTCCGGGCAGATGGTGGGACACAGGCCGCACTGGATGCAGGCCTTCTGCAGAACAATGGCTTCCATATAAGTTCCTCCGTATGCAAGATTCTGGGATACCGGCAGTTTGCCCCGCGCCGGAAAAAGTATGCGGCCCGCCGGCCCTTCCGCCAAAATGTGCTTGACAGTGGGCCGTGGCTATGGTATGGTAACTGTACTAACACGCATAATACAGTTGATACGGGTCATGCAGGAAGGAGTGAACGCGGGATGATCTTACTGGACTATCGGGACGGGCGGCCCCTGTACCAGCAGGTCAAGGACGATCTGCGGCGGATGATGCTGACGGGGCTGCTGCCGCCGGACGAGAAGCTGCCATCAGTGCGGAGCCTTGCCACGCAGCTGGCCATCAATCCCAACACCATCCAGCGCGCCTACCGGGAGCTGGAATCGGAAGGGTACATTCTTTCCGTCGCCGGGAAGGGCTCGTTCGTCGCGCAGGTCGACCGGCTTGCCGAGCAGCAGAAAAAGGAGGCCCTCAACGCATTCCGGGCAGCGGCGCAGCGGCTGCGCGCGCTCGGACTGAGCGCAGAGGCGCTCGCGTCACTTCTGACGCAGGAGGAACCGACAGATGATTGAACTTTCGCACGTGACAAAAACCTTCGGCGGCGCAACGCGCGCGCTGGACGATCTGACGCTCACCGTGCCGCAGTGCGCGGTCTATGGGCTTGTCGGCTCAAACGGCGCGGGAAAGACCACCGCCATTCGCCATATTACAGGCATTTTCCGGCAGGATTCCGGCAGCGTGACCATCGGCGGTCTGCCGGTCTATGAAAACCCGGCCGTCAAGAGCCGCATCGGCTATATCCCGGACGATCTCGGCGTATTCGGCGGCGGGACGCTCCGGGAGCTGGCGGCTTTTTACCGCACGATGTACCCGCGCTTTGACGCAAAGCGCTACGCGGCGCTGCGCGACGTGTTCCGGCTGGACGAGGCGACACCGCTGCGCCGGTTCTCCAAGGGCATGCAGAAGCACGCGGCCTTCTGGCTGACGCTGAGCCTGCGGCCGGACTATCTCGTGCTCGACGAGCCGGTCGACGGGCTCGACCCCGTCATGCGGCGGCAGATCTGGAGTCTGGCTCTCGAGGATGTGGCGGGCTACGGCACGACGGTGCTGGTATCGTCGCACAATCTGCGCGAGCTGGAGGACATCTGCGACCATGTCGGCATCATGCACATGGGCCATATGCTTCTGGAGCGGTCGCTGTCCGACCTGCAGGACAATTTTGTCAAGGTGCAGCTCGTGACGGAGAATCCGCTGCCGCCCTCGCTTCACATTCTGCACGAGAGCACGCTCGGGCGGGTGCAGACGCTGATCCTGCGCGGCGATCCGCAGACCGTCGCGGACGAGCTGGCGGCCAGCGCGCCGATGCTCTGCGATCTGCTGCCGCTGAGTCTGGAGGAGATCTTCATCTACGAGTTGGGAGGGACCGGCTATGACGTCAAAAATCTCGTGCTTTGACCACGCAGTCTTCCGGCGGGCACTGAAAATGACCGCGCCGGTCTGGATTCTATACACGCTCTACGAGCTGCTTCTGCCGCTGCGGCTGTTTTCCTTCTGCCGGGGCCTTTCGTCCGGTGCGGATAATTATATCGTGCAGATTGAAAAAACGCTCCTGAGCTATGCGCGCTTCAACGCCTCCATCGTTCCGTTCCTGCTCGGCGGGCTTCTGGCATGGGTGCTGTTTTCCTGGCTGTTCCGGGCGGGCACGGCCTATTTCTACGCTGCGCTGCCCGTGCGGCGCGAGACGCTGTTTCTGACGAATTATCTGACGGGCGTGCTGCTGTGCGCTGCGCCCGCGCTCTTGTCGTCGCTGCTTTTATGGGCGGTGGGCGCAGGCTTCGGCGCGGCGGCGTTCGTGCCCGCGATGCAGGTCTTTGCCGCGGCGATGCTGGGCTTTTTGCTGTTTTTCTCGTTCGCGGTGCTGGTCTGCTGCGTTGTGGGGCAGATGGCTGCGATGCCCATCGTCTATGTGATCCTGAATTTTACGTTCTTTGTTCTGGAAGCCATCGTGCGGCACCTGCTTTTTACGTTCGTCTACGGTATGCCCTACAGCCAGAGCAGCACCATGCAGTCGTTTGCGCTGCACGCCACGCCGGTGCTGGGGCTGCTGCAGGGCGGCTTCCGCGTTGCGACGGACTGGGCCGAGCGCGACGGTATGTACTATATGGAATTGAACCCGCAGCTGGAGGGCTGGGGCTATCTCGGCGCGCTGGCCGCGCTGGGGCTGGTGTTCGCGCTGTGCGCGTTCCTGCTTTTAAAGCACCGTGAAATGGAACGCAGCGGCGACGTGATCGCGGTCGGCTGGCTGCGCCCGGTCGCGCTGTATGTATTCACGATCGGCTGCGCGCTGGTGCTCGGCGCACTGATGGCAGAGCTGTTTTCCAGCCAAACGGCGGATAACTTCTGGTATGTGCTGCTGTTTCTGTTTGTGGGTGCGTTCGTGGGCTATTTCGTGGGAAAAATGCTTCTGCAGAAGACGATCCACGTGTTCCGGTCTGGCTGGCTGGGGCTTGGCATCTGCTGTCTTGCGCTGCTGCTCGCCTTCGGCGCGGCGGAGTTTGACCTGTTCGGCTACTCGCGGTATTTGCCGGAGCGCGGCGCGGTGCAGGCTGCCGGGCTGACGCATTACCAGTCGAGCGGCCTGTATACCACGCAGGACGATGCGTTTGTGCAGGATGTTCTTGCCCTGCACACGGCGGCCATTGCGGAAAAAGGCGCGCAGGAGCACCGCAGACACGCATATCAGCTCGGCGCCGATTACACGGAGCAGTTTTATATCACCTACCGTATGGCAGACGGCACGCTCACCGAGCGCTATTACAGCATCGTCTACAACGACGCCGAGTTGAAAGACCCGGACAGCCTCATTTCGCGCTTTTCCGCGCTCTATAACAGTCCCGTCTGCGTCCGCACCCGCACGGGCTTCGACACGCCGCGCACGGAGAAAAGCGTGCTCTCGTGCTACGTCTCCTCCTACGACACCGGCGCAGACCTTGAGCTGACCGGCAGCGACGCGTGGCGGGTCTACGAGGCCTGTCTGGACGATATCAACGCGGGACTCCTCGGCGCGGCGGACGTGAGCGGCAGCACAAAGCAGAGCGATGGCAGCAATTATACGCCCCTGACCCTGATCTTCACCGTCAGCACGGACGTTCCCGGTCAGACGGACAGTTTGTATGTCGATTCCATCCCCCTGTCCGCCGCTGAGACGGTCAGCGCCTTGCAGGCGCTCGGCGCAGACCCATACTGGCGCGCCGCCGGATAATGCAGAAACGTAAAAACGCCAATGCCCGATGCGGCATTGGCGTTTTCTGTTATGGCTGATCCATGTCGGAAATGAGAATATTGTCCGTCCCGTGGGCCTCGAATTCCGCAATGTAGTCGTCCATGCGGGAGACAAGCTCCTCGTAATTGTCGTTGGATACCGGCTGATACTCCATATCGCGCCGCGCAAGCTCCTCGGCCAGAATTTCATAGAACACCGTGTCCTCATAGTCCATGATGGCCTCGTGGATGCCGCCGTCGGAAAAGGCGCGGGACGGCACATCCGTCCCCTCGTACCGTTCGACGAGCGTATCCATGCCCTGCTCCCGGCACAGCGCGAAGAGCTTGGATTCCAAATCGTCGTAATCCGCAAAGCGGTCGTCCCCGCGGGTCGAGTTGAGAATCCAGTTTCCGATGTAAACCATATCCAGAAGACGGCGGAACTCTTTTTTCGATAGATCGATCTGCATACCAAAAGCCTCCTCTGCGATGTTACTCTATTATATACACTTTGGTCTTCATTTTCCACTGTAAAAATATGTAGCAGCCGAAAATCATTGCAACTCAAGAACTTTTTATTTCAAATGTATGATATGCACGAAGTTCTGATAATCTGAAGCAAAACGCGGCTGCTGTCGTCCCTCATCTGTCTGCTCCGCTTCGCTCCGCAGCCAGTTTCCCGAGGGGAAGCCTTGGGTGCTCCCGCGCCGCAAAGCAGGAAGGACGCGCCCTGCGGCGCGTCCCTTGGCGGTTATAAGGTTCTTGTGCAGACCTCGCGGACTTTGGATTGGAGGGCCTTGAGATCTGAAAAGGTGTCCGGGCGCTTGGTTTCGTCGCGCAGGAGGGCGGAGGGGTGATAGAGCGCGGTGAAGAGGATGCCGCCCTTTTCGGTGAACTGTCCGTGTTCGCAGGAGATCTTGAAATCCGGACGGATGAGGCGCATGGCCGCGATGCGGCCAAGGCAGACGATGATCTTCGGCTGGATGAGCTTCGTCTGCGCACGCAGAAAGCCGATGCACGCATCCTGCTCGGTCTGCATCGGGTCGCGGTTTCTGGGCGGACGGCACTTGACGATGTTCGTGATATAGCAGTTTTCCCGGCCCAGATCGATGATCGAGAGCATTTCGTCGAGAAATTTCCCCGCCGCGCCGACAAACGGCTCGCCCTGCAGGTCTTCGTTTTCGCCCGGCCCCTCGCCGACGAACATGACCTCCGCGTCCTGCGGGCCGACGCCGAAGACGACGTTGTGCCGCGTCTGCGACAGCGGGCAGCTGGTGCAGGACAGGCAGGCGGTCTGAAGCGATTCCCAGTTCAGCATATGAAGCGCCCTCCTTTACCGTTGTTCCAGCTCATCGACCGGCAGGTCGTAGCCCTCGCGGAAGCGGCGGCGCTGGTTCTCCAATGCGCGGCGGCGCTGCTCCATGCGCTTGCGGCGGTAGCGGCGCTTGCGCAGCTGGTACAGCACGATCAGCACCAGAATCACGCCGATGGCGGCAAAGATCGCGATCACGACCCACTTCCACCAGTTTTTCTGGATATATGCCTCCGTCCCGGCTGCGGCGGACGAAAATTCCGAGCGCGCCACATCGGTGATGGCAAGCAGCTTCGTCTGTCCAAGGATCTCCCCGGCATAGCTGACCGTGACCGAGCCGAGCACATCGCCCTCGCGGACGGGCGCGTCGACGCTTTCGCTGTTGAGCTGGATATCCGTGACCATCTTATCAGGGTCATAGTCGTTCGGAAGCAAAACCTTGATCTCGTCCTCCGGCGCAACGGCGACCGCCTCGGCGCCGGCGGAGTTGTTGATCTTCACCTGGTCGACCGGGTACAGAGGCGACATGATCGGCAGGTATGAGTAATTGTCAAAGCCATAGTCGAACAGCCGTGCGCACTCCGTAAAGTTCTCCATGAGCAGATCGCCGCTGTCAAGCACCGTCGTGGCTGCGCCGCAGACGATGCCCAGAAGATCAAGACCGTCGCCCGTCGCCTCGGAAATGACGCAGCGGCCGGCCTGACTGGTATAGCCGGTCTTGATGCCGTGCGCGCGCGGATAATAGAGCGTATTGGACAGGGAGCGGTAGATCAGCATATTGGTCGTCTTGAGCTTGGGGATGTTCTGCCGCATATTGTCGTCAGGCAGCTGATATTCATAGGTGTCGACGATCTGGCGGAAGTTCTCGCTCTTGAGCGCGGCCTGCGTGATGATGGACAGATCGCGCGCAGTGGTGTAGTGGCTCTCGTCGTGCAGACCGTGGGGATTGCTGAAATGCGTGTTGAGACAGCCAAGCTCATAGGCACGCTGGTTCATCATGCGGACAAAATCCGCCACGGAGCCGGCAATATGCTCGGCAATGACGTTGCAGGCGTCGTTGCCGGAGACGACCATCATGCAGTACAGCAGATTTTCCAGCGTCATCTGCTCGCCGACCTGCAGCCCCGCGACGCTCGAATCGGCGTCCAGATCGTCGAGCGCGGAGGCCGAAACGGTCACAACATCGGACAGATTGCCGTTTTCCAGCGCCAGCAGGCAGGTCATGATCTTGGTCAGGCTGGCAGGATACACGCGCTCGTCCGCGTCCTGCTCATAGACGGCGCGGCCCGTGTTGAGGTCGATGAGAAGCGCGGCCTTGGCCGCGACGGAGAAGCTTGTCCGCGAGGAAAGCAGCCGATCCTCCGGGACGCTGTCGTCCTCTGCGGGAGCGTCCGCGCTGTCGGTCTGCGTCTGCTCCGGGTCTGCCGCCGTCTCGGCATCCACCGCAAGAAGCGGCAGCGTCAGGGAGGACAGCAGCAGGAGCAGGGAAAGCAGCAGGGAAAGAGCCTTTGTTTTTTTCATTTTTATCTCCATTTTATTCTGTTCGGATTGTACAGAAGCAAAAAAATATGGTATACTGTTTTACACATTATATAACAGGATGGCCCGGTATGTCAAATGGAGGCAGCTGTATGCGGAAAAAGCGTGTTGATCCGGCGCTGGTTCTATGGAGCGCGGCGATCGTTCTGTTCGCCGGCGCGTTCTTTCTCGGCCGCGCGACACTGCGCGGGCCGCTTCTCGAAACGCAGCGCACCGCGCCCGGCAGCACGGCGCAGGATGAATGGCGCAGCCGGGTCGAGGAAAAGGCGGCCACCGCCGCCGAAAAAAGCGCCCGCGTCTGTCTGAACGCAGCGGCAAAGGAAGAGCTTCTGGCCCTTCCGGGCGTGGGCGAAAAGACGGCGGAGCGCATTCTCGCGTACCGGGACACGTATGGGAAATTTGTCACGGTCGAACAGCTGCTGGACGTCGAGGGTATTGGAGAGGGACTGCTGGAACAGCTGCGGCCATACGTCTATGTGGAGGAAAGCGAATGAAAATTCTGGTTGTAGATGATGAAAAGCTGCTCGTCAAGGGCATTAAATTCAATCTGGAAAACGACGGCTACGAGGTCGTGACCGGCTGCGACGGCATGGAGGCCGTGGAGCTGGCGGCGAGCGAAACGCCGGATCTGATCGTGCTCGATCTGATGATGCCCCGGCTCGACGGGCTGGAAGCCTGCACGAAAATTCGGGAGTTTTCGCAGGTTCCCATTATCATGCTGACCGCCAAGTCCGAGGATATGGACAAGCTGCTGGGCTTTGAGCACGGCGCGGACGACTATCTCACAAAGCCGTTCAACATTCTCGAACTCAAGGCGCGCATCCGGGCGCTTCTGCGCCGGGCCGGTACGGCAAAAAAACGGACGCCGGAGCAGACGCTCGTCTGCGGGCACATCACGCTTGACCGCAGCAGCCGCAGCGCGTTTCGCGAGGACGTGCCGGTCGATCTGACGGCGAAGGAATTCGACCTCATGGAGCTTCTGATGCGCAATCCCAACCGCGTATATTCGCGCGAGACGCTGCTCGACGCGATCTGGGGCTACGACGTCAGCAGCGAGATCCGCACGGTGGACGTGCATATCCGGCGGCTGCGCGAAAAGCTCGAAAAAAATCCTGCCCAGCCGGAGCATATTCTGACCAAGTGGGGAGTTGGCTACTATTTCAAGTACTGAACGGCGCAGGCGGCTCATGCCGTCAAGCTCGCAGATCCGCAACGCGCTGGCGTATATGGCCGTTACGGTCCTCGTGCTCGTGTTTCTGAATATTTATTCCGCCTCCGCCTCGCGCGATCTGATGTTCAAGGCAAAATGCTCGTCCGCGCAGGATAAGCTGAAGGTCGTCACGTCCTCGTTCTCCGGCGTGGACGCGCTGACGCAGGAGACGGCGGAGCAGATCATCGCCGTCATCGGCGATATGAACGTCACGCGCCTGATCGTGACCGACGCGTCGGGCCGCGCGCTCTATGATTCCGTCCCCGGCCAGAATGCCGCGGGCAAATTCGTCCTGCTTGAGCCTGTCGTGCAGGCGCTGGGAGGCAGCGACTTTTTTCACTGCGTCTATGAAAACAGCACGCTCAAGAGCTACGCTGCCTCGCCGGTTCTGCTGCATGATACCGTCGTGGGGTGCGTGTATCTGATGGAATACGACGCCTCGCAGGGCAGCATCATCGCAAGTCTCGAGCGCACGATCTTCCGCGGCTCGCTGGTGCTGATCGGGATCATCTTTTTGTGCGCGGTCGTGTTTACCGTGACCGGTTCGAGCCGTATGCGGCGGATCATGACATCCATGCGCCTCGTGCGCGAGGGCGAATACAGCCACAAAATTCAAATGCGCGGCTCGGACGAGTACGCGACGCTGGCGGCGGAGTTCAATAAGCTCACCGACAAGCTGCAGCAGACAGAGATCACCGAACGGCAGTTCGTCTCCGACGCCTCGCACGAGCTCAAAACGCCGCTGGCTTCTATCAAGCTGCTGTCCGACTCCATCCTGCAAAACGAGATGGACGCAGACACGATGCGGGAATTCGTCGCCGACATCGGCACAGAGTCCGACCGGCTGACGCGCATGGCGCAGAAGCTGCTCACGCTCAGCCGGGCCTCGGCTGACGAGACAGAGGGCGGTGAGCACGAGGTCGTCGACGTCGGGCAGACGCTCTCGCGCGTGTTCCGTATGCTCGTGCCGCTGGCCGACCGGCAGTCGGTCAAGCTGACGGCCAGTGTGGAAAAGGGCTGCACGATTTTGTCCTTTGAGGACGATGCGTATCAGATCCTGTTCAATCTCGTGGAAAACGGCATCAAATATAACCGGGAAAACGGCAGCGTCCATGTCCGGGTGCGGCAGGAGGACGATACCGTTGTCATCGATGTGGAGGATACCGGCAGCGGCATCCCCGAAAACGCGCTGGAGTCCATCTTCAACCGCTTCTACCGCGTCGATAAGGCCCGCAGCCGTCAGGCCGGCGGCGCGGGACTCGGCCTTTCCATCGTACATGAGATGGTCGGGCGGAATTTCGGCACGATCACAGTCCGCTCCACAGTCGGCGAGGGCTCATGCTTTACCGTCACGTTCCCAAGCTTCGGTTCCGGAGAGGAGGGCGACCCGGATGCGTAAAAAGAAGCTCCGCCTGCTTGCCGTGCTGCTGGCGGCGTGTATGCTCTGCAGCTGCTCCGCACCGGTCTATCCCCGCAGCACCGATGAACCGCAGCTTCAGTTCTATTACTGCACCGGCGAAGGCGCGGATACCGGGATCGGCGCGCTTGCCGCACGTCCCGTGTCTGTGCCGGACGAACGCCCGGACGCTGTGCTGCAGCAATATCTGACCGCGCCTGCCGGGGAAGGCTTCTCCCTCCCGGACGGGCTCAGCAGCAGCTGCGCCTTTGATTCCTGCGAGGACGGCACGCTGACGCTGCTTCTGGACGAAACCGCGCCGGAGGGTCTTCCGGCGTCGCTGGCGGCAGCCTGTCTGACGCTCACCATGACGCAGCTGGACGGCGTGGACCGTGTGCGCCTCGTGCGCACGCAGCGGCAGACGGAAGTCACTTATACGGCAGAGCAGTTTTTACTGTACGACACATCCGCCGACCAGCCGGAATATGCCGTGCGCCTGTATTACCCAGACAGGGACGGCCTGCTCGCCGCGCGCGATGCTGTTGTCCGCACCGCCGATCCGGAGCAGCTTCCGCTGCTTGCGCTGCAGGCGCTTGTCAGCCGCGAGGTTCCCGTGAATCTGACGCGGGCCATCCCCTACCGGACGCAGGTGCTCGACCTTTCCGTCACGAATGGCTCGGCCAGCGTAGTCCTGTCCGACGACTTCATGAGCTGCGACGTCTCCGCGCAGCAGGCAGCGAACGCTGTGCGCGCCATCGCCGCCACGCTCTGCGCACTGGACAGCATCACCGCCGTGCAGCTGTCCGTCATCGGCGAAACTGGCCTGACCTATTACGATATCTCCCAGCCCATCACCCCGCAGGCAGATTGGTATGCGGAGTAGATCGCATCGTATAGCCGTTGTCCTGCGTGTGCAAAAAGCGCGTTTGTTTCAAATCTGTTTCAAAATAACGCGGGATTTATGCGATACTGTCTGCAAAGGATATGATAGCATGACGATCCGGCAGCCCCCAAGCTCCTGCAAACCGTCAGGGGCGTAGGATACCGGCTGAACGCGGTGACAGGTTAAATAACAGATGCCCTGCAGGGAAGGCTTTGAAAATCGCCCGGCTCTTTGGATAGAGCCGGGCGATTTGTGTTCAGATGCCGCCTGCGATATAGTGTTTGCGTTTGTTTTCCTCCACACGGTCTTCGATGGCGTGGGAGGCTTTATAATAGCCCTTACGAACTTCACTCGTAACGAATTTCACCAGCACGATCGTCAGGCAGACGACCGGCATGATGGCCAGCAGCGTCCCCAGCAGCAGGTACAGCGCCGCGTAGCTCTCGGCCATGCGGGCGGCGTTTTCCCAGTAGGGATAAATGACGCCGTTCGTCGTCATGGTGCGCTTGCCGAACGCGCCGATCACGGAAATAAGGCCGGAGACGGAGAAGCGTCCGGTATTCTGGACGATTGCGCCGCTGCCGATGGGGAATTTCTCGGTCATAAGCTTTTTCGCAAAGCCCGAAACGGGGTCGGGCAGGACGATCTCATAGCAGTCGATGGGCAGTTCCGCCATGGCGTTCAGTGCGCTGTAACTCATATAGATCATGGCTGTGGACGTGCTCGAACCGCTTGTATCGCCCGAGGCTTTGTTCCCGGCAGCAAGGGCGGCGTTCGTCGCGAAATCCGTCTCGCTCTGCACCACGCCCGCGATGGGGAAGGTCCGCCCGTTGATCGTAACCTCCATTCCGGCCACGTCGCTGCTGCCGAACAGGTTGAACGCCGTCTGCGCGTCCAGCACGACGCGGTCGGCCATGTAATCCTCGTCCGAGATATAGCCGCCGGACAGGAGCGTCAGCGGGTGGAACAGGAAATAGTTCCCGCCTGCGCCGACCGCCGTGACCGTCACGCTGCCGGGCGATTTGCCGGAGACGGACTGGCTCGTCCGGCCGCTGTAGGCATCGGTGTAGAGGCTGCCGCCCTCAGGCGCTTCCATGGAGTTCTGGACGAACTCGTTTTCAAGCGTCGCGCGGAACGAACGGATATCGTCAAGGGTTTTCGTCTCTGTGGTAGGCAGGAATGCGGAGATCTGCGCAAAGCGGTCCTCGCTGTCTCCGCGCCAGACGTCGGCGGCGGACTGCGTGACGAGCATCCCGCGCACGTGGCCGAGCATGGCGAAGCAAAATACCGACAGCGCCGTCTGGATCAGGCACGCGATCAGGAGGG
>ERZ824575.3283-NODE-3283-length-11464-cov-3.622929_pt1 | contig 11464 bp, 7 predicted proteins | sample MGYA00519470_ERZ824575 | MGnify/ENA primary metagenome ERZ824575 (study PRJEB31778, sample SAMEA3449170) | human gut metagenome | biome: human gut; feature: human-associated habitat; material: faeces | place: United Kingdom | collected 2010/2012 ...
ATATGGAAAGAGAAATTATCCATAATAAAAATGGGTAACATCTACTATCAAAAGGTGTTCTCTCTACTATAATTTGTGAGGCCCCCTGGTGCCTCGTTTTTATCTCCTATGTTTTCTATTATCCAAATAGATAACAAATAAGAAAACTATTGTAATTAAACTTACAACAGAGTCCACTACTCAAACCTCCACCCCCTAAGAAGTAAAAAAGTTCTTTCATCATAGAATCACTCCTTCCTCTTAGGATTACTAAGATTTTGGAGAGACTAGCACCTTTAAGTGTTACCACAGATATTATCTGTACTATAGATATACTAAATAGTCAATATACTTTTAGTATATTTTATTTATTTTTATATACATACATATGTCTATATTTAAACATAAAATAGTTTATGAGGAAGACTAGAATAGGCTTCCTCATACCACGTAAAGCATAAACTTGTTTATGGTTGAAGTGGCAAAAGAAAAAGAGTTATAAAACTCTTAGTAATTATCTCTATCTCTTAAGAATGGAGGAATATCTAAATCATTATCTAAATCAATATCACTAGTACCCTCTCTAAAAATATCTTCTCTTCTAGTAGAACTAAAACTATGATATAAAGGTTCACTTGGTTCTTCAAAACCAGTAGCTATAACAGTAACAATTACCTCATCAGTTAAATTTTCGTTAATAACAGCACCAAATATTGTATTAATATCAGTGTTTGCTGCTGTTCTAATAACTTCAGCAGCTTCTTCTACTTCGAATAATGTAAGAGAACTACCACCAGTAACATTGATAATAGCATCTGTTGCTCCATTAATTGAAGTTTCAAGAAGTGGTGATGAAACCGCTTGTTTAGCAGCTTCCACTGCTCTATTTTCTCCTGAACCAACACCAATACCAATAAGAGCATTGCCACGATCTTTCATAACTGCTTTAACATCAGCAAAGTCAAGGTTAACAAGACCTGTAATTGCTATCAAATCAGAAATAGATTGAACCCCTCTATGAAGTACATTATCTACTTCTCTAAATGCTTCTAGCATTGGCGTAGATTTATCTATTAATTCTCTTAATCTATCGTTAGGAATAACTATTAAAGTATCAACGTGCTTCTTTAACTCGTCAAGTCCAGCAATAGCTTGTTCCATTCTTTTCTTTCCTTCAAAGCTAAATGGTTTAGTTACAATACCAACTGTAAGTGCACCTAAATCTTGAGCAATCTCTGCAACTATTGGTGAAGCACCAGTACCAGTTCCACCACCCATACCACAAGTAACAAACACCATGTCTGCTCCTTTTAATGCTTCTTCTATATCTTCTTTAGATTCTAAAGCCGCTTCCTTTCCTATAGCAGGATTTGCACCAGCACCAAGACCATCTGTAAGATCACTACCTAACTGTAATTTAGTTGGTGCTAAAGAATCATTTAATACTTGTAAATCTGTATTGGCTACAATAAAATCTACACCTTTAAGTCCTGAATCAATCATACGATTAACAGCGTTACACCCGCCTCCACCAATACCTACTACTTTAATTTTTGCTAATTGATTCATTTCTAAACCAAACATATTATTCATTATTTCTCCTCCTTATTTCTAATAAAGCCTTTAAACATCTTAGCAACAGCCACTTTTTCTTTCTTCTTTTTGTTATCTGGAGTTAGTAATAAACGTTCATCATCAAGACTTATCATAGAATATTCTTTCCCCCTAACAGCCATCTTCTGAGAAAAATATTTAATCATTCCCATTGCTGTTGTATACTTATTATCTCTAATTCCTATCTCATCCATTACATATATTATAACATCTTTTCCTAAAATTTCATATACTAAATTTTTAAAAGATTTAATTTCCGTAAGGCCCCCAGTTAAAACTATATAATCGACATTTTTCTTTGTTAAAAGTAAAATCTGTTTCTTTGCATAATTAAGTATTTCTACCATTCTACTCATAACTACTTCAGTAACTTCCAATTGATTAAGTTTAACCATCTCACCAATACTATTTTCAAGTTCATAAACTTCATTTAAATTAGTAAATCTTTTATGACAAGTAGCAAACTTCTCCTTTATCTTTCTAGCATCGATAACATTAGTTCCAAATACATAAGCAATATCATTCTCAATATTAATTCCACCTAGTTGAATAGTCTCTGTATTCATTATCTTGCCACCATTAATAATTGATACATTCGTTGTCTCATGTCCTAAATTAATAATAGCACCGACTTTTTTATCCAGATTCTTATTACCTACCTGAGCATAATCACTAAAACCAGATAAAGTAATATCTACAACCTCTAGTCCTGCTCCCTCAATAACACTAATTACTGAATAAATATTCTTCTTAGGAACTGTTATCATAATACCCTTCAACTGCATTTCCTTACATTGAAGTCCAGCTGGATATTCATTACCTTCCTTGCTATCAAGTACAAAATCCAAAGGAATAACTGTAACTAGTTCATAATCTTTATCAATTTTACCATATACAGCATCCTTAATAACCTTGTTAATATGTTCTGTATCTACAATACCGTTAACACTAACATTACCTGTTATGTACATAAATTTAACATTATAATCAGGAACATTTACCAAGACTCTTTTTATATCAAATCCTAAATCATCATTAATTTTATTTATACCATCTTTAATTGTATTAACTGCTAAATTAGCATCTACTATTAATCCTTTTCTAATACCTTTCGATTTAATAGACGAAGAAGATAAAACATATATTTTTCCATTTATTTCTTCTGCTACTAAAAATTTAACAGTATCAGATCCAATATCAATACTTGTGTATATTTTCTTCATGATATCGACTCTCCCTAAAATGATACAATTTAATTATACAAGAAAATCATTTCAAAATCAACAATATATTTATAATTTCTTTGCTTAATACTTATTTTTACTTAATAGAAAAAAGAAAACTAATTTTTTATTTCAAAATTAATCTTCTTTTCGTTACCTTTCTTTCTAACTTTTCTAAGTGCATTACTTGAAGTAACATAATTATATTCATAATTACCATTCAATAAATCATTAATTATTTCTATATTATCATTCATGTCTTCAGTATTTTTATCTTGAGAATTCTTACCCCTTTTTTCTTGTATAAAATATAAGTCTTTTAAGTATTTATCTAGTTCATTAATCTCTTCTTTTATTTTCTCAGTACGATAATAATAAATATCAAAAGGAATAGAAGTTCCTACAATGGTAGCAATTGCAACTAACCAATTTTTAAGTGCAGCAAGTGATATTCCTCCTGCTAAAAATATTCCAATAAGCATTGTCAAAGCTGATGTATATTCATTTAAAATCCTTTCTTCAAGAAATTTTTTTCTGTCTAACGTTTCTTTAATCTTATCTTCAATCATTGACAAACTATATCCCCCTATTCTGCTTATAAGTAATATTCTTAAGTTCTGTATTAATAGCCATTGCTTTAATTGTTTTATGCACTATTTTATCTATTTCACTATCTAAAGAGTAATCAGCCTTTGCCATATAATTAATTCTCTCATCGCGAAGTAAATTCTTTGCTGTATCATTATTTTCCCCATGGTAAACAGCAATACTTACACCACCATTATCTTTAGTTAACTTCATACAAGGAACATCCGTATACCCATCCCCTATATATATCATATTACTAGTAGATATTCTTCTTTCATTATCAAGCATTTTTTTATTTAAACTAGCATCATCTGAAATATCTAAAACACCTTTATTAATTCTACTTAAAAATTGTGTTTTATTCGTATAATTTACGGCTAATCTAGGCCATACAGCATTACCATCTTCATTATAATAAAATTCTGAAGCATAAATCTCTTTAAAATATTTTCCAATTAAAGTACCCTCAATAATCTCTTTAAGTCCAGAAGAAATAATATAATGTTCTACTTCCATTCCAACTTCTTTACCATATTCATTAATTCTCGTAAACCATTCATTAACTCCCGGAAATAATTGAATATTTTCTCCCATCTTATTTAAATACTCTCTTTTTAAAGGACGATTATTATTTGCCATCTTTTGAAACATCAAATACATATATGTTAATACTTGATCCATCATATTTTCTTGCCTTAACTTGTCAGCTTCTGTCCAGAAATCTTTTGCCTCGATTCCTAAATTAGGAATAAAAGTATATTCCTGCATATCCTTAGTACATAGCGTTTTATCAAAATCATACATTATTGCTATTACATTTTTTCTCATATTACATCTCCTAATCCTCTATCTTAAGTATCTTATCTTCAATTAATGAATATAAATAAATATTTACTACTTTATTACTAATACTCTCAATATATTTTTTGTATCCCCTTAACTGTAAATTATATTTTTCATCCATAATATTCTTAAGTTTATAATCAATAATATTAATATAATCATCATATTCAAGCATTAAATCTATCACACCATTATAAACTATATTATTCTCTTGATAACTAAACTCATATTCCCTATATACATTTATATAATCAGAAGAAATAACATTAAACAACTTTTCTAAATATTTATTATTCTTTTTGTCAAAGTCTGCATACTCTAGTTCTTCATGAATTAATGTTCCATATTTCATTGCCTTAACACTATCAATATCAAGCATATCACTTTCTTTAGAAAAATGTTTATTTTCACTTACTTCATAATTAATTTTAATTTCTTTTTTATCAATAACTTCCCCATCAGTATGTTTTGTAATTTCTTTTAACTTAATTATATCATAATCATGCGTATAATTAGCTTCTTTATTTACTACATATTTATCTATAATATCAATTGAATTAAGAATATCTAAAAAAGATCTGTATTTAAGTCTCATATTCGTAGGCACTAGTCTTCCATATCCACTCCTCTCTTTATTTAAAGAAGTAACAATTATCATTTTTTCCCTACATCTAGTAAGAGCTACATAAAAAAGTCTTATTTTTTCTGATATTTCTTCTTTAAAGAAATTATCTACATATAAATCTTTTAATATATTTTGACTTATATCACCATTTTCATTAATATATGGAAGAATAATTCCCCCTTTATCACTAATTAGTATCTTATCATTAATTTCTTTTATTGTAAATTCATTATGCATACCCGTAAAATAACATAAACTAAATTCAAGCCCTTTAGATTTATGAATATTCATAATTTTTACTGCATTATCTACACTAGTATTAGTAGAGTATTTTATTGTAAGACCTTTATTAAGCACATCTTCAATATAATTAATAAACTCCTCTAAATTATAACCAAGCCCAGATAAATTACTAGCAATATCTAAAATATTATCTATTCTTATTAAATACTCATCTATTCCACTTAAAGTAGTTAATTTTTCATAAATATTAAATACCATAAATATCTCATTAATAATATCTTCTAAAGGATTGTTTAAATTTATTAGTTTACATTTCTTAATAATCTCATCTTGATAGTATTTTTTATTCTTATCTATTTGATAAATCATATCATCACTATATGTAAAAATAAAAGATCTCGCTACAGAAACAAATAAATATCTAAACTTATCATCAATTATTCCCTTATTCACATAATCCACTAAAGATATTAAATTCTTAATAATTAATACAACATTATCATTAGTAAGTTCATGATCCATGTATATTACTGAAGGAATTTCTTCATATTCCAAAATCTTCTTATATTTATCCAAATATTTATTTCTATCAGTAATAATGCATATATCACTATATTTAATATCTCTAAGACGATTGCTCTTCTTATCAAATACCTGATACTTATTTTTAATCTTTTCATGAATATCTTCACTAATAATAAATATTTCTTTCTCTTCACGAGTGTACATAGTATTTATTTCATTATCATAGTTATATATTTCTATATTATTATCATGTCCTGGATTTTCCAAATCATATGCTGTATTACCGTATACCATATTATGACTATCTAAATAATCAGCATTTCCTATCTCATCATCCATTATTAAATTAAATATTTCATTAATATTAAATAGTGTCTCATTCCTACTACGAAAATTCTTAAGTAAGTCAATCTTAATTCCTCCATCATGCTTACTATATCTATTGTATTTATCCTGAAATATATAAGGATTAGCATTCCTAAATCGATATATAGATTGCTTAACATCACCAACCATATAAACATTATTATTGCTAATTAAACTTACAAATTCTTCCTGAATATTAGAAGTATCCTGATATTCATCTACCATAATTTCATTAAAATAATTCCTTATCTCTTCTCTTATCTCCAAATTATTTTGCACAATTCCCAAAGCCATATGCGCAATATCATTGAATTCATAACTTCCTGTCTTATCTTTATACTTATCTACTTCACTATCCATTTTACTAATAATATTTAATATCACTTGAATATTCCTTCTTGTTTTCTCTATACCAAGTGTTAATTCATTCTTATCTTTAAATCTTAACAATTTCTTTATCTCTTCAATTTTCTTCTTAAGTTCTTCTTTTAGTACTAATCCATTCTCATCTACCGAAGTAAACCTAACAGAACTCTTGCTCATAAATAGTACATATTCATCATACTCTACTGCATTAAACAAACCATTAAAATATTCATCAATTTTCTTAATTAAACTATCACTACAATAACTAGTAAATTCTTCATAAATATCCTTAAGTTGAATAACTTTATTTCTAATAAGATGCATATAATCATTTATCATTTTACCTATAAATTCTTCATTATCATAATGTAAAAAATATTCTTTAATATATTTCTCTTTATCTAATTGTAAATCCAACTTCTCCGATAATTTAATAATATCCTTCTTAAGACTAGTATCATCTTTCAAACAAAAGTCATTAATTAAATTATCAAAATCTTCTTCACCATACATCTCATCAAATATCTTATCTATTACTTTATATTTATATATTGTAATAATATTACTATCAATTATTCCAATATTTTTACTAATATTAAGCTTATAAGCATATTTCTTAACTACTGATAAAGCATAACTATCAAAAGTTGTAATATAAGCTGCATCTAGTAAATTTAATTGTTTAGTTAAATTATTTTTAATAATTGCATCCCTAATACGATTTTTCATCTCACTAGCAGCCTCATTAGTAAAAGTTAATACTAATAGTTTAGAAACGTCAACGCCAGACATAATTTTTCTAATAACTCTTTGAGTTAAAACAGCTGTTTTTCCAGAACCAGCTCCTGCTGATACAATTATGTTTGAACCTTCTGCATCAATAGCCCACTGTTGTTCTTTTGTATTAGCCATTACTATCCCCCTCTTCCGTATTAGTAGTAGTAATAATTACCTTATCCTTACTAGTAATATTGCATATATCCTTAAATTTACAATACTCACATCCCACCTCAATATTATCAATAACTTTCGGATTAATTGTAAATTCATTATTCTTTATCATTTTAATAACCTTAATGATTTCTTCCTCAGTCTTCTTTACAATATCTTCTATCTCATCATTAGACAGCACCTTACTATATTTAGAAAAACTACCATCCTTAAGTGTTTTCATACCCTTAATAACTTTTGAATTATCATAATTATTGTCAATTATTGATAAAACATCCTTATCACTATTAGAGTATCCAATTAATCTATAATCTCTTTCTTTAACATTAATTCTTTGTAAATAAAACCCTACACATACAGGATTAATAAACTCTAATCTCTTAGATAAATATAAATATATTGGCAATTGCATATTAAGTCCATATTTTAAGTATTTCAAATCTATTTGATCCTGACCTGTCTTATAGTCAATCAAAGCATAATAAGTTCGCCCATCATTTTCATAATATAGTATCTTATCAATAATTCCCTTAAAAACAATCTTTTCACCAAAATCTACTTGAATCTTTTTCTCATACATTGCTTTGTTAAATAAACTATATTCTTTTTCTTCTAAAACATGATCTAATAACTCTTTTACTATCATCCGATATTTATCTAAAAAGAATCTCTCTTTCTTCGTAAGTACTCTATCACTTAAATATTCAGAAATATACTTATCTGTATCAATTTCATTATTACTCAAACATTTTTGCATAACATAATGAACAGTTGAACCAATTACAGCACTAAAATTTTCCTCATATATATCCAATTTCAAAATTTTACTAAGATAATACCTAAATGAACATTGATTATATAATTTCATATCTGAGTATGATAAAGTAAGCCCATCTTGTATTCTATTAATACCAGAATATTTATTTGAATAACTCTGATAATCTATCTTAAAATTACTATATAAATCATCAAAATCATCATCTTTTACACCATACTTTAAATACTTATCATTCCCTCTCATTAATTTTATCTTATTATATACCTCACTATAACTATCACAGTATTTTGTATTACCATCAATTACTCTAAAATAATTACACATTGTCGAAGGATAATACCCCTTCTTATTATCACTTTTCTTATAAGTAATAATTAAATTTTTAATATCTTTAAGACTATTTAATATATCTTCTCTTAAATATTTATTTTTCTCTTCTATCGTTTCTATTCCTACATACTCTCGAATATTATCTGTAATGTAATCAATATCCTTATAACTATTAGGAACTACTCCATCATTAAATCCTAACATAAAAATATATTCGTCATCCTGAGTAATATAATTTAAATAATCTATAATTTCTATTCCATTAGCGTATCCCTTAGAAGAGATTTCTGTATTCTCTAACTTATACCTAAGCAAGTTAATATCATCATAAATAATATACTTATTAATAACCTTAACCAATTCAAAATACATCTCATCATCTTTATCAATTAATTCTATTGCTTCAGTTATATTCATTTCATTAAGATTACTAATAAATTTTCTAACAATTTCATAAGATGATAAACTCCTCTTGTATGGAATATTAACCTTAAGATTAAATAAAGTAAAAATTCTCTCAATCGTATTATAATAGTCCTTATTCACATTAGTTAACTTAATCTTGCTAATATCTACTCCTTGACTAATCAAATTACAAACCTCATGAGCAACATATTCCACTTCTTCTTCCATTGTATTATAAGCATATACATTATGTTCATAGTTATTATATACTCTTTCCTTTACCTGATAACTTACACCATCAAGTAGTCTTTTCATAAAATTATTAATTCTAACATTATAAAATATTACTGGAGTTTTTCTTACATATTCCAAAAAACCATTATTATATTTAAGTAGTTTCTTATCCCTAAGTTCTTTTTTTATTTTAACTAAAAAGTCTAACTTTTCATTATTATAATCTTTATCTTCTACATAACATAAATTATCTAAATACATCTTTGCAACTTCATATTTAAATCCATAAGTCTTTATTAGTTCAATTATTGCTTCTTCATCATAACTAAAAGTAATCTTTCGAGTAAACTCATCAATATCCATCATTTTAATAGGTATTAATTTATGCATTCCTAAGATCTTTTCTTTAACACCACTATCACATATCATTAATGTCTCTTTATTTAAATCATCTATAAAATCTAGCATCATCATAAACCACCTACTCATAAAATAACTATATCATTCTTTTTATTATCTGTCAATAGAAAACAAACATATATTCGTATGGTATTTAAAATATAATATCTTATCTATAACAGATAAAAGTATTAATACTAATGTTCTAAATTAGACATATAAAAACCTCATATCTTTTTATATTTAAGAAATGAGATTTATAACAAAACTCTACTTATCTTGAGAATTATTCTTATCTTCTATATCATTCTCGTTACTTTTAGAAACAATATTGTCATTATCTTTTTTCTCTTTATCTTCAAGTTCACCCGTAGAATTCACTATATCTTTAGTCTTATTAACCTCTTCTATATTTTTATTCTTTTTAACTTTCTTTTTCTTATTTTTCTTTTTCTCTTCCTTAAGTTTCTTTTTTGCTAATAATTCTTCTTCAATTTTTTGTTGAAATTTAATTAATTCTTGTTCTTCACGTCTAGATACATTAATAGCCATACCAAATACAAATATATATGACAAGAAATATATCCATACCATCAAAATAATCATTGAAGATAAATTACCATATAAAATATCATATCTAGCAAAATAAGTTAAATAAAATTTAAATACCAAAGTAGCCATAGCCCACATCGTAGTAGTAAATATTGCTCCATAAGTCGTCTCACTACTAATTATATTTTTAGAAGGAGCTATCGTATATATTAACTTAATATTGATATATATAATAAATAATGTTAATGGCCATTTAATAAAACTAAATACTATTCTAAAGTCATCTATATAATTTTCTAATATTTTAGCCTTACTCATTAAATATAATATATTATCACCAAATATTGGTACCACTATCAAAAATACAAATAAGATAATAATCAAAATTAATAAAACAAATGAACTTATTCGATCTTTTAACCAATCTCTATCCTTAATTTTATATAAAGCATTAGAAGTAGTAATTATAGCGTAAGTTCCATTTGAAGCAAGTATAAAAGCCATAATATTAAATAATCCTACCTTATTATCAAATCCCTTACCAGAAATAACATCTATCACTACACCACTTACCTGGCTAGGCATAAGTCCCTTAATAAAATCTGCTACAAAATTAATTGATATACCAAAAGAATTAGCTAAAAGAACTATAACTGTTAGAAGTGGAATTATTGCTAATATTAAGTAGAAGGCAATATTTCCAGGTAATATTGCCATCTCCGGTTTCCTTAATATTTTAAATAGTTTTCTAAAATACCCCTTAATTTTTTCACCCATAATTATTCTCCATTAATTATAATTTTTCTTTTGCTTGCCTCATAGATAAAGTTGCTTCATTAATTGCATCATCTATTGTTTTAATATCATCAGTTATCATACTATAACCAAAACTTGCACCAAATTCATGAGGTAAATTCTTCATTTCCTTACTTAATTTACGAATATATTCTTGAATTTTCTTCTCGTCATATCCTACCATATATATCAAAAATTCATTACCATCAGTCCTAACAATATCCGTGTTTTCCTCTTGATTATTTATTAAAATACTAGCAGCCTTCTTAATAACTTCATCTCCCTCTGCATGTCCATAATTATCATTAATATATTTAATATTATTAAGATCTATTATCACAATACTTTGAGGATATATCACATTATCTTCCCAAGTTTTAATATTATAATTAAGATAATTTCTATTCTTTAAAGAAGTCATTACATCAATAAATTTTAATTTATCATCCTTAGTAATATTTTCTTTTTTCTTACCTTTTCTAAGTATCAAATATAAAACCACTAGTCCCATTATAGTAATACCAAGAATAATAGCAATATACTTAACCATCACAGATAATTCATTCTTAGAATTAACCATATAATCAGTATTATATTCATATCTAATATTCTTATAATTAATACTACTAATATAATAACTAAATAATT
>ERZ824575.3293-NODE-3293-length-11442-cov-10.982524_pt1 | contig 11442 bp, 10 predicted proteins | sample MGYA00519470_ERZ824575 | MGnify/ENA primary metagenome ERZ824575 (study PRJEB31778, sample SAMEA3449170) | human gut metagenome | biome: human gut; feature: human-associated habitat; material: faeces | place: United Kingdom | collected 2010/2012 ...
CTGACGGAAAATCTGCGGCGCAATCTGCGCACCAGATTTAATCAGCACTTCCTTACATATACTGGCGGGAATTCCTTATCTTCTCTTGCAAAATACCCAGTAATATGATATAATACATAGCTGTTCGGAATGGAGGCACTACACGACATGGAAAATAACAAGGGCATTATAACGAGGTCGTTCAGGGCGGCGTTTCCCTGCACTATACCGATACTTGCGGGGTTCCTGTTTCTGGGAATGGCTTACGGTATCTACATGAACGTTTCCGGGTTCAGCTTTGTTTACCCGATGATAATGGCGGCGGTGATTTTCGGCGGCAGTCTGGAGTTCCTCGCGGCGCAGATGCTGATTTCTCCGTTCGCGCCGCTCCAGGTGCTGATGGTGTCGCTGATGATACAGGCGCGGCACCTGTTCTACGGAATTTCCATGCTGGACAAGTTCAAGGACATGGGCTGGAAGAAATTCTACCTCATCTACGGCATGTGCGACGAAACGTTCAGCATAAACTGCACCGCTGAGATCCCCGAGGACTGCGACCGCGGCTGGTTCTACTTCTTCGTAACGCTGCTCAACCAGCTCTACTGGGTCGGCGGAGCCACACTTGGAGGTCTGCTCGGGAATCTCATCACCTTCGACACGAAGGGTCTGGATTTCGTGATGACAGCAATGTTCATCGTGATTTTCCTGGAGCAGTGGCTCAAGGAGAAGCGCCATTTCAGCGAATGGGCGGGTCTGGCGAGCAGCGCTGCCTGCCTGCTGATATTCGGCAAGGATAACTTCATGATACCCGCGATGATATGCATACTGCTGCTTCTCACCGCGTTCAGGAAGCCCGTCGGGCGGAAGGCAGGTGAGGAAAAGTGACCATCGCCGAACAGATAATCACCATCGCGATGTGCACCCTCGGGACGATGGCAATGCGTTTCCTGCCGTTCCTGGTGTTCCGGCAGGACAAGCCTACCCCGAAATACATACAGTACCTCGGGAAGGTGCTCCCCGGCGCAATTTTCGGAATGCTCATCGTCTACTGCCTGCGCAGCGTTTCCGTGACGGAGTATAGCTGGGGTCTTCCTGAGCTTATCGCAGGAGCCGCCACGGTCGGAATTCACCTGTGGAAGCGCAGCATGCTGCTGTCCATCGCCGCCGGGACGGTTATCTACATGCTGTTGGTGCAGTTCGTGTTTGTATAATGTGAACCTCTATGCAGCCCCTTCGTTATATAGTATCTACAAAAATCGCCAGATTGTCGGAAAATGTGCGAAAAACCGCTTGATTTACCATGATTTTTGTGGTATTATTAATTAAAGAAAATTACATCACGGCAGAGCATTTTCTATAAATGTTCAAATGTTCGGCTCGCGGTGTGATATGCAGCACCGTATGATCCGAATGACACCTGCGCGGCGCCGCAAAATGACAGGGAGGGTTTTCTATGAAATCTATTGGTATGAGGATACTGGTAAGCTGTATCCTTACAGTCGCGATATCGCTGTTCACGCTTGGCGGATTTGCCTGCATCATGATCTACAACAGTACCGTAAATCTGGTATACAGCAGCATGACCGCTTCGGCGCAGGTCGCGGCGGAGCGCGCATACTGGGAGATGCGTTCCTATACCAACATTGCAAGGGAGCTTGGCACAATGTCCCAGCTCTCAGACTCGTCGACCAGCGACAGCGAACTCAGCGAAATAGTTCAGCAGATCATTGAGCGTCACGAACTGCAGAAATGCAACATCATCAAGCCTAACGGGGAAAGCTTCGACGGCAACAACTATTCCGACCGCGAGTACTTCCAGAACGCGATGAAAGGAAATGTCACCGTAACCGAGCCTATCGTTTCCAGAGTGACCGGCGAACTGATGATCATAATCGCGGCTCCTATCTGGAAAAACGGCATTACCGACGGCGAAACAGTGGGCTGCATTACCATCGTTCCTGATCCCGAATTCCTCAACGATATCGTGAGAAGCATAAAGGTCAGCGATAACTGCGGAGCCTACATAATCGACAAGAACGGCAACACCATCGCCGACCTCGACAGCGATCTTGTAAAGCGCGGCGAGAACATCGAACAGCTTGCGGCTGCGGACACCTCCGGTCAGGCCGGATACAAGACGCTTGCAAAGGCGCACGAGAGCATGCGTGCAGGCGAATCCGGCGTTGCGCGGTACACGCTCAACGGCGTAAGCAAGTTCCTTTCCTATGCCCCGATCCAGGATTCAAACGGCTGGTCGCTTGCAGTTTACGCTCCCACCGGCGACTTTATGGACTCTACATCCCGCGCTATTGTGATGACCGTGATCCTTCTTATTGTTGCATGCGTCGTTTCAGCGTTCATCTCAGTTTGCCTCGGCAAGAAGATAGGTTCCTCCGTAAAAGTATGCACCGAGCGTATCGAGAAGCTCGCCGTGGGCGACCTCACAAGCCAGGTTCCCGAGATTCATTCCAAGGACGAGACCGGACGTCTCTCCGAGGCGACAAAGACGGTCGTCAGCAACCTCAACAACATTATCGGCGATATCGGGCGCATTCTCGAGTCAATGTCCACCGGCAACCTGAACGTACATACTGCTGAGAATGAAAAGTTCTATGTCGGCGACTGCCAGAAGCTGCTCCATTATGTCCGCGACATCAACCACAAGCTCAGCGCAACCATGTCCGAGATAAGCACCGCCGCCGACCAGGTTGCGGCAGGCTCCGAACAGGTTTCCTCAGGCGCGCAGGCGCTGTCACAGGGCGCTACCGAACAGGCTTCCTCCGTTGAGGAGCTGGCTGCGACCATCAACGTGGTATCCGAAATGATACACGAAAATTCTAAGGACGCAGAAGATGCAAGCAAATGCACAAAGGAAGCCGCCGAGAAGCTCGGCGACACCTCTGCGAAGATGGAGAACCTCATCAGCGCAATGGAGGAGATCAAGAATTCCTCCGCAGAGACCAAGAACATTATCAAGACCATCGAGGACATCGCGTTCCAGACGAATATACTCGCGCTGAACGCGGCGATAGAAGCCGCGCGTGCGGGTGAAGCCGGAAAGGGCTTCGCGGTCGTGGCTGACGAGGTGCGCAACCTTGCTGCCAAGTCCGGCGAGGCTGCACAGAACACCACGAACATGATCGAAGGCACCGTTTCCGCAATTGAGAACGGCAGCGCCATCGTGAACGAAGCTGCCGCGATGATGACGGCGGTTGTAGAATCCTCTGCAAAGGTCGAGGAGATCAACAACAAGATCTCCGATTCCACAAAGGAGGCTGCGGATTCCATCAAGCAGATTTCTATAGGAATCGATCAGATCTCCAACGTAGTCCAGACGAACTCCGCGACTGCGGAGGAATCCGCTGCGGCTTCCGAGGAGCTTTCGGCGCAGGCTGCAACGATGAAGGGCCTTATAGGGAACTTCACGCTGCGTGATTCTGACGCCTCTGCCAACCTCTGATAGTTCAACAAATTAAGATCCCGCAGCCGTATGGCTGCGGGATTTTTTCATATTACGGTTATTTCCCAGAGTACCAGGGAACCGTCCATGCCGCTCATATCCACGGCGCAGTATTTTACGTTCCCATCGGCGTCGGTGAAGGAGATCCCATTGTTCGGAATATCTCCCAGGAACACCAGACCCGCTTCCAGCGGACGCTCCGGCGTAAGCTCTGGCTGCGAGTACAGCTCCTCGGCGGAGAACGTGAAGATCCCGTTCTCGTCGATGTCCTGCATTGCTATCGACAGCAGCCTGAAGTCGCTGACCGTGCTTTCTGCGGAGAATACCACCTTTACGGCTGATTCGCTGACCTCGGTTCCGTCGGTCTGAATGAACGTGTCGTGCTCACCAAGCTCCGGCACGTCCTCGAGGTACTGCGCCTTTACCGGAAGGCTCTCAGCCGTTCCGGTTCCGGGAAGCTCCCCGGTCGGCATGGTTTCCGGAGGCTCCACGGTATTTACAGGCTCGGTGCTCGGCGGTTCGGCGGTGGCTTCCGCCTGTGCGGAGCTTTCCGGCGTGGACTCCTTCGGCGCAGTTCCGGACTGCTCGGACTGGCTGGTTTGACTGGACTGGCTCGGCTGGCTGGTTTGGCTGGTTTGGCTGATTTGGCTGGACTGGCTCGGCTGGCTCCCTGGCGGTGTGACGTTCCCGGTGCAGCCTGTCATCAGAAGCAGCGCAGATAGTATCGCGATTCTTTTTTTCATATATCACCCTCCTTTGGTCTTTCTATTATACCCGCTTTTCCTGAAAAAGTCAATCCTAAGGAAGCGCTGATTAAATCTGGTGCGTATATTGCGCAGTCAGATTTTTCGTCAGATTATACAATGAGGACGACGCAAGGCTGTCGCCTTGCTAGGACGAATTGTGCAAGATGACGGAAAATATGCAAGCAAGATACGCAGCAAGCCGTCAGGCGTGATTTAATCAGTGGTTCCCTAATTTCAGAGCGTCAGAATTTCTGAATTTTTCACATTTAGGTGTTGACATAACCCCTAAAAAAGTGTAAAATAAAAATGTATGCGTTAATTGTATTCCGGGAAGGCTCCCGGGCTTGAAAGGATAGATAAAATGGCATTCTTCGATTATTCACCGGAACTGGTGGAAGCAGGAAAAAAGGCAATGGAGCTGTGCGCTCCGCAGTTTGCCGAGTTCGACCGCATGGCGGAATACAACGGCGAGCGCGTTTTAAAGGCGTTCATCGACAACAGGATAAGCGATATCCACATGAAGGGGACCAACGGCTACGGCTACGGCGACGACGGCAGGGACAAGCTGGACGCGGTCTTCGCGCAGATACTCGGCGCCGAGGACGCCCTGGTGCGCCACAATTTCGTGAACGGCACCCACGCGATAACCACCGCGCTGTTCGGTATCCTCCGCCCCGGGGACGAGCTGCTCTCCGTCACCGGAGACCCCTACGACACCATGCAGGGCGTAATTTCCGGCGATGGGATAGGTTCACTGAAGGATTTCGGCGTTAAGTTCGGCAAGGTAGACCTCCTGCCGGACGGCACCCCGGACTACGACGGCATAAAGCGCCGCGCGGGAACCTGCAGGATGGCTTATATCCAGCGCTCCAGGGGATATTCCCTGCGCCCGTCGCTGAGCATTGAGGTCATCGCGAAGATATGCGAGGCAGTACGCAGCGTTAATCCGGACTGCGTGATATTCACCGACAACTGCTACGGCGAGCTGGTCGAGGAAAAGGAGCCGGTTTCAGTCGGCGCCGACCTCATCGCGGGCAGCCTTATCAAGAATCTCGGCGGCGGAATCGCGGAGACCGGCGGCTACATCGCGGGCAGGGCAGACCTAGTGGAGCTGTGCGCGTTCAGGCTGACCACCCCGGGCACTGGCAAGGAGGTCGGTGCGAGCCTGAATCAGCTCCGCGGAATGTACCTTGGAATATTCCACGCGCCGGAGGCGGTCTGCGCGGCGCTCAAGACTGCGGCGTTTGCGGCGGCTCTGGCGGAGCTTCTCGGCTTCGAGGCGTTCCCGAAGTACAGCGAGAAGCGCACCGACATCATCGAGGCGCTGAAGCTCGGCGGCGAGAAGCAGCTCATCGCGTTCTGTCAGGGAATTCAGGCAGGCTCCCCTGTGGACAGCTTCGCTTCCCCGGAGCCGTGGGACATGCCGGGCTACGACAGCCAGGTCATCATGGCGGCTGGAGCCTTCACGATGGGCGCTTCCATCGAGCTTTCAGCGGACGCTCCGCTGCGTGAGCCTTTTGCAGTGTGGCTCCAGGGCGGGCTTACGTTCCCGACAGGCAAGGCGGGTATCATGCACGCGGCGCAGTACATGCTGGACAAGGGTCTGGCGCACATCTGACAGCAGTAGGGTTCAACAGGTCGAAAGGACAGTAACATGATAAAGAGCATGACAGGCTTCGGCAGAGGTCATCAGGTACTTAACGGCAGGGATATCACCGTAGAGATACGCGCGGTGAATCACCGGTATTACGAGTTCAGCTCGCGGCTCCCGCGCAGCCTGGGCTACATCGAGGAGAAGCTCAAGAGCCTGCTCCAGGGCAGGATAAACCGCGGCAAGGTGGAGATATCCGTGCTGGTGAACAACGTTGAGGCCGCGGACGAGAAGATAACTATAAATAAGGAAATAGTAAAGGAATACGTTGACGCGCTGCGCTCCGTTAAGGAGGAGTATTCGCTGAACGACGGCCTTTCGCTGTCGGATATCCTGCGTATCCCGGACGCGTTCACCGTAGTTAAGACCGAGACCGACGAGGAGCAGCTCTGGGCTGACGTGAAGTCGGCGGCGGAGGAGGCTCTGGAGCACTTCATCGCGATGCGTGAAGCCGAGGGTGAGCGCATGAAGCGGGACGTAATGTCGCGCCTGGATAGAATCGAGGAGTGGGTCGGCGTAGTAGAAACGCGCTCCCCGCAGGTGGTGGAGGACTACCGCAGTCGGCTCTACGACAAGATGTGCGAGGTGCTGAGCTCCACGAACATCGACGAAAACCGCATACTCATGGAGGCGGGGATATTCTCCGAAAAGACCGCCGTGGACGAGGAAACGGTACGCCTGCGCAGCCACATCGCGCAGTTCCGCACAATGCTGGAATCCGGCGAGCCTGTGGGCAGGAAGCTTGACTTCCTGGTGCAGGAGATGAACCGCGAGACCAACACCATAGGCTCCAAGGTGCAGGACATCGAGGTAACGCGCATAGTCGTCGACCAGAAGAGCGAGATAGAAAAGATACGCGAACAGATTCAGAACATCGAATGATACAGACCCCGGGAGGCTCGGCTTCCCGGGGTTTTCCGTACTATTCAGCGGGTGCGGCGCAAACTTGACAAAAACAGCGCGTTGAGCTATAATAGATTCATATTATAAAAAATGCCGCGTTCTACGGCTGTATCATACGGCTGTATCAAAGGATACGCAATGGGAAAGGAATAAAAAATGCCAGTAAAAATAGCCGACGGACTGCCCGCGCAGTCGATACTTGAAAACGAGCATATATTCATCATGACGGAGCACCGCGCGCTCCACCAGGACATACGTCCGCTGAAGATAGGCATACTGAACCTCATGCCGACCAAGGTCGCGACTGAAACGCAGATACTCCGCAGCCTGTCTAATACTCCGCTGCAAATCGAGGTGACTCTCGTGCAGACCTCAACCTACACCAGCAAGAACACCTCACATGAGCACCTGCTGAACTTCTACAAGACCTTCGACGAGATAAAGGACATGAACTTTGACGGGTTCATAATCACCGGCGCTCCGGTGGAGCACCTTCCGTTTGAGGAGGTCGACTACTGGGAGGAGATTTGCAAAATAATGGACTGGACGAAAACGCATGTGCATTCCACGTTCCACATCTGCTGGGCGGCTCAGGCGGCGCTGTACTACCACTACGGCATTCCGAAGTACCCGCTCCCGGAGAAGCTCTCCGGCGTGTTCAGGCACACTCTGCTCACACCGAAATCAAGACTGTTCCGAGGGTTCGACAGCGAGTTCTGGGCGCCGCATTCACGCCATACCGAGGTTCGCCGCGAGGACATCGAGAAGGTGCCGCAGCTCAAGGTGATGGCGGTTTCCGACGAGGCGGGCGTGTATGCCGTTTGCAGCGAGGACAGCCGCCAGTTCTTCATAACAGGGCATTCCGAGTACGACGCGGACACCCTGGCTCTGGAGTACAAGCGCGACCTTGAAAAGGGTCTGAACCCGAAGATTCCCGCGCACTACTTCCCGGACGACGACCCCGCGAAGCAGCCCGTGCTCAAGTGGAGGGCGCATTCCACGCTCATCTACACCAACTGGCTGAACTACTTCGTTTACCAGACCACTCCGTTTGATATTTCTGAAAAAATATAACAAATATTGTTGCATTTGTCGTATAATTATGTTATAATTCTATTACGGCACACGCCGAAAAATCAAATGAAACGAGGTACACGCTATGTTTGATATCTACGCAGCCCTGAGCGGCGGCATGATCGCGAATCTCCTGCTTACTATCCTGGGACTTGTTATTTCAGTCGCGGCGGGGATCCTGCTTTACTGGAAGGTTTTCGGCCCGAAGGCGAAGGATCCGTCCGCGGGCAAATTCATGCAGTACGCGAACGGTCAGCGCTTCCTGCCGCTTTGCATCGTGAAGATAACCTACTACTCCCTGGCGGCGTTCCTTGTGTTTATAGGCATTGCGAAGTGCATCACCACCATCGACGGATTCGGCGCTATATTCAAGTACGTCATCGTTGGAAACGTCGTTCTGCGCATTCTGTTTGAGACCGTTCTCGCGGTGAGAAAGAACGCCGGGATCGATACCGACAACAACACCGCCGACGAGCCAAAGGACAGCCAGTCCGCGTTTGAGCCGAAGCTGCCGACTATTCCTTATCAGCAGCCCCAGCAGACTCAGCACCCCCAGTATCAGCCGAATGCCCAGGCAGCGCAGCCTGTTCAGAGCGTTCAGCCTGTTCAGAGCGTTCAGCCTGTTCAGCCTGTTCAGCCGGTTCCGGTTCAGCCTGTGAACGCGGTTCCGACTCCTGTTGAGCCTGCGCCTGCTCCTATGCCTGTTCCCGAGCCTGTGCCCGCTCCTATGCCGGTTCCCGAGCCTGTGCCCGCTCCCGCGCCGATTCCCGAGCCTGTGCCTGCTCCCACACCGATTCCCGAGCCTGTGCCTGCTCCTATGCCTGTTCCCGAGCCTGTGCCCGCTCCTATGCCGATTCCCGAGCCTGTGCCCGCTCCCGCGCCGATTCCCGAGCCTGTGCCTGCTCCTATGCCTGTTCCCGAGCCTGTGCCTGCTCCCACACCGATTCCCGAGCCTGTGCCCGCTCCCACGCCGATTCCCGAGCCTGTGCCTGCTCCCACACCGATTCCCGCACCTGCGCCCCAGCCCGTTCCCGCTCAGCCGGGAGCGAACTCCGCTTCCGCATTCTGTACATACTGCGGAAACGCAGTGAAGCCCGGCGCGAAGTTCTGCCCGTTCTGCGGGAAGCCTCTAGTTTAAATGAATCACGGCGGTTCCGATGAGCCGCCGTTTTTATTTCCGGTTCGCTTGACAAGCCGGGTCGGAGGGGGTATAATAGAAACATCAATTCACTGAGAGGAAATTATGACCGAGATAACAGTAACCAAAAACGACGCCGGGCAGCGCGCCGACAGATTCCTCACCAAAGCCTACCCGAACCTGTCGCTGCCGCTTATCTGCAAGCTGATGCGCAAGAAGCGGATAAAGCTCAACGGAGCCAGAACCGAACCGAACGTGAAGCTCAGCGAGGGGGACGTGTTCCGGTTTTACCTGAGCGAAGAGCTGCTTGACACCGGAGGCAGGGAAAAGACCGCGGATTTCCGGGAGGTCCCGCCGGAAATAGACGTGATATACGAGGACGAAAATATACTTCTGTGCGACAAGCCGGTCGGAATGGTGGTACACGAGGACAACGACAACACCTCCGACACGCTGATAAACCGCATAAAATGCTGCCTCTGGAAGCAGGGGGAGTACGACCCGGAGAGCGAGCAGAGCTTTGTTCCGGCGCTGTGCAACCGTATCGACCGCAACACCGGCGGGATAGTCATAGCCGCGAAGAACGCGGAATCGCTGCGGGTGCTCAACCAGAAAATACGCGACAGGGAGCTTGTCAAGCTGTACCTCTGCGTTGTGCAGGGGGAGCTTCCGAAGCGCGCCGACACGCTGACCGCCTACCTCGAGAAGCTGTCCGACGAGAACCGCGTGATCGTCTCCGACCGCAAGACCCCGCAGAACCGCACGATACTCACGAAGTACCGCGTGCTCGAGACCCGGGGCGGGAACTCGCTGCTGGAGGTCGACCTGCTGACCGGGCGGACTCACCAGATACGCGCGCATTTCGCGCATGTGGGGCATCCGCTCCTCGGCGACGGGAAGTACGGCAGCAACAAGCTCAACAAGGCGCTCGGCTACGACGTGCAGGCGCTGTACTCCTACAAGCTGCGGTTCGAGTTCACCACTCCGGCGGGCTGCCTGGAGTACCTGAACCACCGGGAATTCTCCGTGGCGGATATGAACTCGATATGGTTCGTGAAGAAGTTCCACGGCTCCGATTGACCGTTTTTGCGGGTGATTTGGTTTGCTGTTTCGGCGAAATGCACAAAAAAACTTGGCATTTTTTTAAGAAAGTCTGCAATTTATTTTCCTCAAACATCTTGATAAAATTACAGATTTTTAGTATAATAAATATGTAATGATATACCCGTCTGGGTGTGTCTGCTGCTTCGCCAGTCGGAGCAAATAATTATTTCTCAGGAGGAATATTCCAATGGCAGATGTTAAAGTTGCAATTAACGGCTTTGGCCGTATCGGACGCCTCGCATTCAGACAGATGTTCGGCGCTAAGGGCTACGATGTAGTAGCTATCAACGACCTGACCAAGCCCTCTATGCTTGCTCAGCTCCTCAAGTACGATACCGCTCAGGGCGGCTACTGCGGCAAGATCGGTGAGAATCTTCACACCGTTACCGCTGATGATGAGAAGGGTACTATCACTGTTGACGGCAAGACCCTGACCATCTACGCTGAGAAGGACGCTAAGGATCTTCCTTGGGGCAAGATCGGCGTTGACGTTGTTCTCGAGTGCACAGGTTTCTACTGCTCCAAGGACAAGTCCCAGGCTCACATCGACGCAGGCGCTAAGAAGGTAGTTATCTCCGCTCCGGCAGGCAACGACCTCAAGACCATCGTTTTCTCCGTTAACGAGAAGACCCTGTCCGCTGACGACAAGATCATTTCCGCTGCTTCCTGCACCACTAACTGCCTCGCTCCTATGGCTAAGGCACTGAACGATTATGCTCCTATCCAGTCCGGTATCATGAGCACTATCCACGCTTACACCGGCGACCAGATGATCCTCGATGGTCCTCACAGAAAGGGCGACCTGAGAAGAGCAAGAGCTGGCGCAGCTAACATCGTTCCGAACTCCACCGGTGCTGCAAAGGCAATCGGTCTGGTTATCCCCGAGCTCAACGGCAAGCTCATCGGTTCTGCACAGCGTGTTCCTGTTCCCACAGGTTCCACCACTATCCTTACCGCTGTTGTTAAGGGCGCAGACGTTACCAAGGAAGGCATCAACGCTGCTATGAAGGCTGCTGCTTCCGAGTCCTTCGGCTACAACGAGGATCAGATCGTTTCTTCCGATGTTATCGGTATGAGATACGGCTCCCTGTTCGACGCTACACAGACAATGGTAGCTAAGATCGCTGACGATCTCTATGAGGTTCAGGTTGTTTCTTGGTATGATAACGAGAACTCCTACACCTCTCAGATGGTTAGAACCATCAAGTACTTCGCAGAGCTCAAGTAATTTCTGCTCTTTAAGTGCATAGAAGCTCCCCTCGGGTGACCGGGGGGAGCTTTTTTGTGGTGGATTATGGGGAGTGGGGTGGTGATAAACTAGAATTTAGCGGCGTAGAATGCTTCCGAAACAGTCCACCGGACTGTTTCGGAGGATAGTCACGACTAG
>ERZ824575.3294-NODE-3294-length-11442-cov-2.897076_pt1 | contig 11442 bp, 8 predicted proteins | sample MGYA00519470_ERZ824575 | MGnify/ENA primary metagenome ERZ824575 (study PRJEB31778, sample SAMEA3449170) | human gut metagenome | biome: human gut; feature: human-associated habitat; material: faeces | place: United Kingdom | collected 2010/2012 ...
GGAGCATTATGCTTAGCAAGGACGAGATAATTGAAAGACTTGATGATGTTTTCAGAGATGTTTTTGATGATGATACTTTGGAGGTGGACGAGAACACCACGGCTGATGATATCGAGGATTGGGACTCTATCGAGCATATCACTCTTATCGGTGCGGTGGAGGACGAGTTCAAGATGAGGTTCAAAATGGGCGAAGTTTCGGGTATGAAAGATGTGGGCGAGATGATCGGCATTATTGAGCAGAGAGGCAAGTAACAGGCTGTTTGCGAAATATGCGTGAGAACGCTGTTCTTTTTCTGAATTTTGTGATTTCCAGCGGCGGTATGGCTGAAAGGCTGTACTGCCGTAAACTTTTAATGTAAATTCATAGGTTATACTTGAAATATCTGCGAAAATGGTTTATACTATTGGTAATAAAACTATTTTACGGAGGATATTATGGAAGATAATTTTACCCTCTGTCAGGGCGTATCTGTGGGCGGAGCGGAAAAACTGCGGTCTTGCTGCCACATTCAGGGGGATAATATAAGGGGTGTGCTGAGTTGTGACATCATGGCGAAGGTCGCCTGCGGTGTGATAGAGAAGCTCGCTGAACCTATATTCTTCTTTCTGGAGCTTCCTGACAGCGAGAGAGATGGATACAAGACCTATTATCTTGATAACTGCACGAAAGAGGTCGCCCTTGCTATAATGAAGCGTTACGGCACTGTGCTTGTAAATGACGGAGTATCGAGATTTGGATTTGGCTCGCACAAGAATGACGAGGAGATATATTTCACAGACTATCAGGAATTTCAGATATACTCACGCAATCCAAAGAAGCTTGAGAAGCTTTTTGATAGGCTTGGGATAGACGTTGTGGGTGAAGATGAAGTTGTAACACTGTGGGACTTGATAAACGAGGACAACGCCGGTTGTATCTCATGCGTTGAGGCGGACGGCGAAACGGTTTTTGACATACCTGAAAATCTAAAGTCTGAGGGTATGTACGAAGCTGAATGAAAATACAGGAGGAATGTACATGAACATCTGGCACGATATTTCACCAAAGGTGATAACAAAGGAAAAATTCACGGCGGTAATAGAGATACCAAAAGGCTCAAAGGTAAAATACGAGCTTGACAAGACCACGGGCCTTCTGAGAATGGACAGGATACTTTACACATCGACCCACTATCCTGCAAACTATGGTTTTATCCCTAGGACGTATGCAGAGGACGGCGACCCGTTGGATGTCCTTGTGCTTTGCTCGGAAACGCTTGCGCCTTTGTCTTTGGTTGACTGTTATCCTATAGGCGTTATCTCCATGCTTGACAATGGTGCGGCTGACGAGAAGATAATCTGCATTCCGCTCAATGATCCTACATACAACATATATAAGGACATTTCAGAACTGCCTAAGCACATTTTTGATGAGATGTGTCATTTCTTCTCGGTATACAAGGCACTTGAACACAAGGACACTGTGGTCGATGATGTTAAGGATCGTGAACACGCTACTGAGATCGTGGCACAGTGTATCGACAGATACATTGAGAATTTTTGCAAGTAAATAACTGAGGCTTGGCGGACGCACCCCGGTGCGTCCGCTTTTTTACTGCATATTGTATTTCTACCCTTGCAGTTGCCTTTTTTGCCACTTTATTTTGCGGTTTTGTGCAATTTTACTATTATTTTTGGCTGTTTTAACGTTAAAAACCCTCTCTCATGCTCCATTCCTCTTCAATCTTTATTTTCTTTATCTAAGCAATGAAAATTTACAAAATCGGATAGTGTAATAATTAAATTAGAAAACAAATTCCCTTGTTACCGAATTTTAACCTTTTTGCGACACTATATTCTACCGTTCATCACCCTTCTTGCTTTTTCTGTCACAGCGTCAGAAATAATTGTGCTTTTTTTCGCAAAACCTATTGACGTATACTATATGTTGTGTTACAATAACTTTATAAGGTCAATACGATGTGAATGTATGGGAGTTTCACGGAAATATCTGCTATCTTTATACAGGCGCAAATGTTTAAAGTACCACAAGATATTGTATGACGTAAAATTAATTAAAAGTTTACAAATTACAAGACGGTGACAAATCAAAAGGCGAAGGTTACAAAATCCCCCTAAAATCTCTCTTAAATTGACCAAGTGTCCAAGAAAAATCCCTTGCAAAAATTCACTTTGGGAAATATTACTGTTGCAATTTTCTATAATATAGTGTATAATTATTGTACGGTGGTTAAAAGTGCAAAAAAGTGGTGATGAGTGCTTCAAATGTGGCATTTCATTGCTTAACTCGGTCAAGGGAGGTGAACGGCTTGCTGGCGTGCTTGCTTAAAGGAACTTACAATCAGACTATGGACGCTAAGGGAAGAATGACTTTTCCTACTAAGCTCAGAGAGCTTATCGGCGAGCGGTTCATTGTAACTAAAGGTATAGACGGCTGTCTGTTCGTTTATTCCCTTGAGGATTTCGAGAAAAGAGCCGAAAAGATCAGAAGTCTGCCTATGGCTAAGGCGAGAGCTTTACAGCGAAGCTTTATGGCGTGGGCGTGCGAGGTCGAGCCTGACAAGCAGGGCAGGATACTTGTTCCGCAGTCACTGAGAGAGGTGGCAGGGCTTGAAAAGGAGATCGTTGTGGCCGGAGTATCTGACAGATGTGAGATATGGGATAAAAAGCGCTGGGACGATTTCAACAGCAGCATTGATGATAACGAGCTTATGGAAGCTCTGGAGGGGCTTGATTTTTAATGGAATTTAACCACATTCCCGTACTGCTTGATGAGTGCTTGGAGGGTTTGAACATTCGACCTGACGGCATTTACTGCGACGGCACTGCCGGAGGAGCAGGACATTCGAGAGAGATCGCTAAAAGGCTTGACGGCGAAAAGGGCGGCAGGCTTGTGGCTATAGACAGAGATCCCGAGGCGGTGAAAACTGCGACTGAACGGTTGGCAGGCTATCCTGCGACTGTTGTGAGAGGGAATTACTCTGAGATAGACGAGATATTTGAAAGGCTCGGCATAAGCGGTGCTGACGGCATTCTTATGGATCTGGGCGTTTCCTCTTATCAGCTTGACAATGCGGAGAGAGGTTTTTCCTATCACAATGACGCGCCTCTTGACATGAGAATGTCAGGGGAGGGGCTTTCCGCCAAGGACGTTGTGAACGGATATGATTATCAGAGCCTTGCGAGGATAATTTTCGAGTACGGCGAAGAAAAGTTTTCAAGAAGCATTGCTTCTAAGATAGTAAAATACAGAGAACAAAAACCGATAGAGACAACTATGGAGCTTGCCGAGATAATAAAAAGCGCAGTTCCGCAGAAGGCAAGGCGTGAGAAAAACCCTTGCAAAAAGACTTTTCAGGCTATCAGGATAGAGGTAAATAAGGAGCTTGAACATTTGAATATCGCTCTTGACAAGGCATTCGATTGTCTTAACGTGGGCGGCAGGCTTTGCATAATCACTTTCCACTCGTTGGAGGACAGATTGGTAAAGCAGAGATTTCAGAGCTTCTGCAAGGGCTGTATATGTCCGCCTGATTTTCCTCAGTGCATATGCGGAAGAACGCCTAGGGGAAAGCTTGTGAACAGAAAACCTATAGAGGCTGATGAAAAGGAGCTTGCGGAGAATAACAGAAGCCGCAGCGCTAAGCTCAGGGTGATCGAGAAGATCAAGGACTGAGTGAAATTTGTGTGAAATTGGGAATGTGTAAATAACGGGCTTGCCCGTGGATCGTGAGAGGTGTTTTACCGCAATGGCAAAGGTACATAACTTGGCATTTGATTACAGTGCCTATGACAACGCTCAGGAGGCGGAGGCTCAGAGAGCCATAAAATATAAGAAAAACCCTGCACTAAAGCAGAAAACCATATCGGTAGTAGCTGTGATAGGCATTTGTCTGCTGGTGGCTGTTGTTCTTGGAACGATGATATACGGCAGAGTCGAAATATCAAGCCTATGTTCGGAGCAGACCAGACAGGAGGAACAGCTTGCTCAGCTTCAGGGAGAGAATGTAAGTTTACAGTCAGAGCTTGCTCAGAAGACCAATATGTCAAAGGTCGAGGAGTATGCTGAGAATGAGCTGGGACTTAAAAAGCTGGATAAATCTCAGATAGAGTATGTTACTGTGGAGTCAGACTCGGTGGCAAAGGTGGTAAAGGCCGAGGACGACAATGTGTTCGTTAAGATAAAACACTGGTTCAGCTCTGTTCTGGAATATATCGGGGCTTAGTGAATAAAATAATTATGGGGAAAGTTAGGGACAAGATATTTGTGCTTAGCTTTCTTGTTCTATTAATTTGTATGTGTGAAAATACGATATTTGCCGTATCATGCTAATTTATTGAAGATTTTGTATGTGCGGTGATGTCCTGAGAGGAGATATTTATGACCGACAGACCAAGTGCCAGAATGAAACAACGTCTGAATATTTGGCTGAGCCTGCCTGTGGCGGCGATACTTATATATACGGTTGCGACCATCTTTTCGGTGTCTATAAAGGACGGCAAGAAGTGGCAGTCCCTTGCAAACGCTCAGCAGCTTAAAAGCACGGCTGTTTCAGCGTCAAGAGGCACTATTTATGATTCAAACGGAACGGTGCTTTCTCAGAGCGCAACGGTCTATACTGTTTATGCAGACCCTCTTATGCTCAAAGAAAAGCTTGATGACAACGACAAGAAGATAGAGGAGCTTAAAGGATATATAGCCAAAGAGGACGACGCGTCCAAGAAGGCTACATATCAGCAAAGACTTGACGCAACGAAATCAGGGGACGAATGTCTTGACGAGCTTGTGGAGTTTTTGGCACTCAATCTTGAAATAGACACTAACACTGTGAGAGAAAAACTCACTAAGACGGATACTCAGTATATCGTGCTGAAAAAAGAGGTGGAAAAGACCGTTTCCACGGCTATCGAGGATAAGCTCACGGAGCTTGGCATTGACGGCGTAAGGTGCGACCCTACCACAAGGCGACTTTATCCACAGAATACTCTTGCTTCTGTTGTGCTTGGTCACACGGACTATGAGGGCAACGGCATATATGGTCTTGAAGCTTACTATGACGATTATCTCAGCGGCATTGACGGCAGGATAATCACTGCAAAGGCAAGCGACGGAACTGAGATACCATACAGATACAAGCAGAGCTATGACGCTCAGGACGGCGACGATCTTAATCTGAATATCGACGCCAACATTCAGTATATCCTTGAAAAAGAGCTTGCAAAGGCAGTTAAGGAAAATCAGCCTACTGACAGAGCCTGCGGTATCATAATGAATCCTAAGACAGGTCAGATATATGCAATGGCGACTTCTGATCCTTATGACCCTAACGAGCCTGCGGCTATCTCCGATGAAAAGACGGCGGCGGAGCTTGCGGGGCTTGATGAAGATTCAAACGATTACAAGCAGAAACAGCTGGACGCATGGTCGCTTCAGTGGAAGAACAAGGCGGTTTCGGAAACATACAATCCGGGTTCTGTATTCAAGGTCATAACAGGTGCTTCGGCTCTGGAAGAAAAGGCTATCACTCTTAATGATACTTTTGGCTGCGGCACTCAGATACAGGTGGAGGACACGACTTTCCACTGCTGGTCAACTACCGACCACGGTTCGCAGGACTTTGCTCAGGCAATGCTAAACTCATGTAGCCCCGTATTCATTCAGATAGGCATGAAGCTTGGTTCTGAAAAGTTCTGTCAGTATTACAATGCGTTCGGTTTCAACGAGCTGACAGGTATCGACCTGCCTGCGGAATCAAATTCTATCAGTATGCCGCTTAGCAACATGGGTCCTGTTCAGCTTGCTTCATCTTCATTCGGTCAGACAAATAAGGTAACGCCGATACAGATGATAACAGCTTACTCGGCGGCTATAAACGGCGGTTATCTTGTTACACCGCAGGTGGTGAACAGCATAACTGACGAGAACGGCAACATTGTAAAGAAAATGGACACTGTTGTAAGACGTCAGGTCATTTCTGAGGACACCTCCGCTTCTATGAGAGAGATACTCGAGGGCGTTGTTGAAGGTCAGCCCGGCTCTAACTGCTATATAAAGGGATACAGGATAGGCGGTAAGTCGGGTACTTCACAGAAAATGGACGAGGACTCAACAGGTCAGACTTATGTTTCTTCATACTGTGCATTCGCTCCTGCTGACGATCCTGAGATAGTAATGCTCGTAATGGTAGACCACCCGACGGGCGAGAAATTCTACGGAAGCCAGGTGGCAGCACCTATATGCGTGAACGTGCTTTCAGACGTTCTGCCTTATGTGGGAATTTTCCCTGAGTATGACGAGAGCGAGCTTGCAGACTTGCAGGTTTCAGTACCTAGCGTTCAGTATTATACTGTTGAGGAAGCCAAAAAGACACTTGAAGATCTTGGACTTGAGGTCAAGGTCAAGGGCGAGGGCGACACTGTTGTTAAGCAGACGCCTGTTGCCGCAAAGATAGAGCATGGCGGATCGGTTGTGCTTTACACAGAAGCAAACGCCAAGGAAGAAACTGTTACGGTGCCTGAACTTAAAGGACTTACAAAGGAGCAGGCAAGGGCTACGCTTGATATGTATGGTCTTAATTTGACGGCAGAAGGCTCAGGCTATGAGGAGGAGGGTGCAGTTGCACAGTCCGATCAGAGCGTGGGAGCAGGACAGAGCGTTCCAATGGGAACAGCTGTGTCGGTAACATTTGCAGTGACCTCGGTAGGCTCACAGTAAGAAACCATGATAAGGAATGATAATTATGAAACTATATGATATCATAAAGGACGTTGCGAAAACTTCTCTGCCTGATATGGAGATAAGCGACGTCACGAGCGACACAAGAAAGGCTGTCAAGGCAGGCTCGATGTTCGTGTGCATAAAAGGAAAGACCTTTGACGGACATGACGCTGCTAAGGACATGATAGAAAAGGGCTGTACAGTTGTAGTCTGCGAAAGAGATCTGGGGCTTGACTGTCAGATAATCGTGGAGAACACAAGAGAGGCTTTCCCTCTGCTGTGTGCGGCATTTTTCGGTCACCCTGAAAAGGAGCTTACGCTTATCGGTGTAACAGGCACTAACGGAAAGACAACTATCACAACTGTTATAAAGAAGGTGCTTTCTTCATTCGGCTGTAAGGTTGGTCTTATCGGCACTTGTCAGAACGAGATAGGCGACGACGTTTATCCTACTGCAAGAACGACTCCTGAGCCTTATGACCTTTATGAGCTTTTCAGAAAAATGGCTGATGAGAAGTGTGACTATGTTGTTATGGAAGCTTCCTCGCAGGGCTTGGAACAGAAAAGACTTTCAGGCTGTCATTATAAGGTAGGCGTTTTCACTAACCTGACGCAGGATCATCTTGACGTTCACGGCACGATGGGAAATTACTATCAGGCTAAGAAGATACTTTTCACTATATCTGACAACGCTATCATCAATATAGACGATGAATACGGCAGAAGGTATCTCAAAGAGATAAGCTGTCCTGCGAAAACTTATTCATGCTGTACAAAGGCTGATTTCAGAGCAGAGGATATCCTGCTTTCAGCAAGCGGTGTGAAGTATGTTTTCACTGACGGAAAGATAAAGCACAATGTTTCGTTCAATATGCCCGGACTTTTCAACGTTTCAAACTCACTGGCTGTTATCGCCTGCTGTGAGACCCTTGGATTTGACGTTGACAAGACTATCAGAGCTTTGGGTACTATGCAGGGCGTAAGAGGAAGAGCGGAGATAGTTCCGACGGGCAGAGATTTCACTGTTATATGCGACTATGCTCACACCCCTGACGCACTTGTGAACGTGCTTTCGGCTATAAAGAACAGTGCAAGCGGAAAGGTAAAATGCCTTTTCGGCTGTGGCGGAAACAGAGACGCTTCAAAGAGAAGCCTTATGGCTGCGGCTGCGGCTGACAATGCTGATTTTCTTATCGTTACTTCCGACAACCCGAGAAATGAGGATCCGCAGGATATCATAAACGATGTTCTGGTTGGTCTGGAGGGCAAGACGACTCCTTACATAACTATCGTTGACAGGCGTGAGGCTATCCACTGGGCTATACATCATGCGGAAAAGGACGATATCATCGTGCTTGCCGGCAAGGGTCATGAGGATTATCAGATACTTGCAGGTGGTGTGAAGATACATTTTGATGAGAGAGAAGTCGTTGCGGACGCTCTTAAAGAGCTTGAAGCTGAGGGCAGATAAGAGAAAAATGTAGGGGTGAACAGTGTTCGCCCGTGATATGCAAAGCGGCTGTGGGCGGTTTTGCGATAAAGATATATTTATAAGATAAGGGAAAGGAGATACTGCCGAGAAATTGGCGGATAAGAATTAAAATGGAAAAATTAAGCTTACAGGAGATAATATCGGCGGTTCACGGAAGCTACGGCTATCCTGCTGACGTTGAAATTTCCGATATCTCCACCGATACGAGAACAATAAAGCCAGGCTCGCTTTTTATTGCACTAAAGGGTGAGAATTTTGACGGACACAACTTTGCCGCAAAGGCTATGGAGCTTGGTGCGGAGGCTGTTGTCACGGAAAGACCTGTGGAGGGTGCAAGATGTATGATCGTTGACCACTGCAAGGGCATTGCTCGACATTGCGGGATACTACAGGTCTAAATTCGATGTTAAGGTAGTTGGCGTAACAGGAAGCGTGGGAAAGACCACCACTAAGGATATGATAGCCCTTGTTGTGGCGCAGAAATACAAGACGCTGAAAACTCAGGGCAACCACAACAATGAGATAGGTATGCCGCAGACGCTTTTTGGTCTTGACAGCAGCTATGAGGCGGCTGTTATCGAAATGGGTATGTCGCATCAGGGCGAGATATCGAGAATGTCAATGTCATGTCAGCCTGACGTGGCTGTTATAACCAACATCGGCATTTCACATATTGAAAATCTCGGCACGCAGGAAAACATTCTCAAGGCGAAGCTTGAGATACTTGACGGTGCGGCTTATGACGCTCCGCTGATACTTTGCCGTGATGATAAATTGCTTGCAGGGGTGCAGTTACATTCTGACAGAAAGGTTTATTACTATTCTGTATCAAAGAAGGACTGCGATGTTTATGCAAGCGGTGTTAAGACTGTTGACAACAGCATAACATTTACTATAAACTATGAGGGCGGAAAAATAGCCGCCCAGATAAACTGCTTGGGCGAGCATAATGTAAAGAACGCTCTTGCGGCGTTCTGTGTGGGTCTTGCGCTTGATATTCCTCCTGAGGATATCGTAAAGGGCATTGCTCAGTTCAAACCGGAGGGTTTAAGACAGAATGTTACCGTCATTGACGGAGTTACATATATAGTTGACTGCTACAATGCTGCGCCTGACTCAATGAAAGCGAGCCTTTCGGTGCTTTCACAGGCACAGGCGGAGGGCAAGCGCATTTGCGTGCTTGGAGATATGCTGGAGCTTGGCAAGAACTCAAAGACCTATCACAGAAATGTGGGAGAGTATGTTGCGGCTTCAAAGGCTGACCTGCTTTACTGCTTTGGCGAGGACTCAAAGTGCTATATAGAGGGTGCTGAGAAAAAGGGCTTTGCAAAGGAAAATTGCAGGCACTTTGAAAGCAGAGATGACCTTGCGGCGGCTTTGAAAGAGGTAGTTGCAAAGGGCGACGCTGTGCTTTTCAAGGGAAGCAGAGGAATGAAGCTTGAAGAAGTGTTCAATGCACTGACAAAATGAGTTGGAGCGTGCAGGCGGTGATACTGGGGTGTGAAATGGTGCTGGGATATGTTCTCGGCAGAGTGTTCATACCATATTTCCGCAGGATAAAAACAGGCAAATTCGATTTTTATATAGGCGACAGGTTCGCAAAGGACGGCTCTGAGCCGAAATTCGGCGGAGTTGTCATAATGCTCTGCGTTATATTCGGCATTGTTACGGGAGTTATATTTTATGACTCGCAGGCGGTGCTGAGTTTTGAGAACGGAGAGTTTTCAAGGCGTGTGTTCATCGCTCTGGGCGGAGTTTTGATGCTCACGGCTATCGGGCTTTCGGAGGACTATGTTAAGGAGAAAAAGCTTGGCATAGGCATGAAGCCTTTTTACAAGATATGTATGGAGTATCTTATATGTCTTGGTGTATGCGTGGGGCTTAGATACTGCGGAGGAGTGCAGACGGCTGTGCTTATGCCTTTTCACTTGGGCTATGTGCAGTTCGGCGGGCTTTTTTATCCGCTTTTTCCGCTGTTTATGACAGTGGGGATAAACATGGTGAAGATACACGATTGCGCAGGCGGTAAGACCGACACGGGTACTGACGGGCTGTGTGCCGTTACGTCTTTGATATTTTCGGCAGGGCTGTCAAGCGGTCTTGCGGCAGGGGCAGGTTCTGACGCTGCTCAGCTTTTTGCTGTTTGCACAATGGGTGCGGCAGGAGGCTTTCTCTTTTGGGGGTTCAGTCCTGCGAAGCTTTATTTGGGCGAGTCGGGTGCGCTGGCGATTGGTGGTCTTATGACTATGGCGGTGCTGCTTTCGGGAGAATATTTCGTTTTCCTGCTGGCAGGTGCGGCGGTGGTCGTTGACGGAGCTTGTGGGCTTTTGCAGTATATCGTTTTTAAGATAAGAAAAAAGCTGCTTATGAAAGGTTACACGCTTCATGAGCATTTGCAGAAAAAGGGTCACGGGGATCACACCGTGATCGGGATATTCGCTGTGATGTCTGTGGCAGGGGCTACGGCGGCGATAGCGTTTTTGATATATTCGGGAAAGTTTTTCATATAGAGATTTTGTTGGGAGGTTGTTTGTTTGGCTATAAGAGGTCCTAGACGTGAACGTGACGGAAGCATAGTGTATAATAGTCACGTTCCTCTTAAACAACCTGTGGCACAGGCAAAAAGAAAACATAGATTCAGATTTATACTTACGGAGATAGACAAGCCGTTTTTCATTCTTGTAATGGTATTGCTTGTATTCGGACTTCTGATGATGTTTTCTGCCAGCTATGCGTGGGGGCTGAGTGAATATAACGATGGATATTATTATTTGGTGAGCCAGCTCAAGTCTGCCGGACTTGGTCTTCTTCTGATGTTTGCCACGAGCTATCTTGATTATCACTTCTTTCAGAACACTAAGATAGCATATATTGCGTTTATCGCCACATATCTTCTTACGTTTTATACAGCTCTTTTCGGAATAGACGTTGCCGGTGCAAAGCGTTGGATACAAATAGGTCCGATCAGCTTTCAGCCGTCGGAGCTTCTGAAGGTAACGTTCATTATTATTTTCGCATACATAATGTCGGTGAATTATCCTAAGTTCAAGGATTGGAAATTCTGTGTTATACCGTTTACTGTGATAATGGGTGCGGTGGCACTGGTGCTTGTTTTGCAAAGGCATATGTCGGCGGTAATGCTGGTGGGTATTATCGGTGTTTCCATGATGTTTATAAGCGGTATGCCGAAAAAGACCTTCTGGAAATTTATCGGTGTGTGTGCTGTTTTC
>ERZ824575.3297-NODE-3297-length-11417-cov-4.999208_pt1 | contig 11417 bp, 7 predicted proteins | sample MGYA00519470_ERZ824575 | MGnify/ENA primary metagenome ERZ824575 (study PRJEB31778, sample SAMEA3449170) | human gut metagenome | biome: human gut; feature: human-associated habitat; material: faeces | place: United Kingdom | collected 2010/2012 ...
GTGAGCGGGTACAGGCGCGTGCCGGACCCGCCGGCGAGGATGATGCCTTTCATAAAAATCCTCTCGATTGACAATCGTTGAGCAAAAGCCGCTGATTACAGATGCATAGTTAATTAAATTATACGCACCGGCAGCAACCTCCCCGTCTTCTTATTTAAATCGGACAGCAGAAACACGCAACTCTTTCTGCATTTCTAGCGAGGCAACAAATGAAAAAGTACAATGAGCAGTGTCCAACAAACGAAAGGCAAACAATGCGAGTCGAAACAACCGGAGTATGCAGAGGAAACTGGAAAATCTACCAGCAGCTTAAGATTGAAGGCATCCATAAAGGCTCCAGCGTAACAGCCCAGGCGGCTACAGACGATAACCGCCGCTCACCTTTATCCCTCCTAAAATTCCGGGACAATAGTTGTGACTCGAACTCATACGTCCTTGTAGTCCCCGATCCCGATGCTCGCACCATCAAAATTGAGTTTAGCGAAATCGGCCAAGACGGTCGCACCCTGAGCAGCGACTCCCTTTCGCTAAATTGCAAGAACATCAAATGGGAGTCGCGCCTTAACTACAAAATTAAACCTGACATGTGCAGCAAACTCCGAAACTACGATGACGTTTCAGAGTTTGACATGGCAACGATTGATTTCTGGCAGTGCATCGAAGATTCAAGCGACTATATCCTTAGGTGCACGGTGAGAACTCCTTATCGTAGCGACTCGCAAATCAAACTTCGTTGTTTCGATCGAACCCTTAATGAAGTTAATTTGAGCATCGTCAATTTCGGTTCGAATGTAACAAGCGTTGGATTTACGTCTGAGAAAAAGCAGCTTGAAACGCAGCTCTCAATTCGAATGCCAAAGGCGTTCGATCGTTACTACTTTGTTATTGACGATCAAAATCACCCATCATTCAGTGCATTTGACTGCTTAACACCCGATAAGTTAGGCTTGCTTCTTGAGGAGACCAACTTTCTCTTTACCCATGCGCAGTTTGACCCTGAATACCCCGAATGGTTCACGGAGCATAAGGCAACCATCGGCGCTCTGGAGAAGCAGAGAAAAATCGTCTTCAACAGTGCTCCGAAGTTCAGCATTATTGTCCCTCTATACAACACACCCATTTCGTTCTTTAACGATATGACCGAATCCGTAAAAAACCAGTCTTATGCAAACTGGGAGCTCATCCTAGTTAATGCAAGTCCTGACAATCAGGAACTAAAGGTTCACGTTGAGCAGGAGACGGCCCACGACAACAGAATTAAATCAATTAACCTTACCGAGAATAAGGGCATTTCCGAAAATACAAACGCCGGCGTTGCCATCGCTTCGGGTGATTTCGTTAGCTTCTTTGACCATGACGATATTCTTGAACCGGACTTGTTGTTCTCATATGCCGAGGCAATTGAAAACAATGATGACGTCGATCTTCTATATTGTGATGAAGATAAACTCATGCCTGATGGAAAGCTAGCGCAGCCGTTCTTTAAGCCGGATTTCAATATCGATCTGCTCAGAAACAATAACTATATCTGCCATATGCTTACCATCCGTAAGTCTCTGCTTGACACTCTAGAACCGAACACGAAAGAGTTCGATGGAGCGCAGGATCATAATCTGACTCTCCGCGCCGTGGAAAAGGCAAGGAAAGTTCATCATGTTCCAAAGGTTCTATATCACTGGCGCCTAAGCGAGACCTCCACCGCAGCAAATGCCGATAGCAAGCCGTATGCCACTATCGCAGGTATCAAAGCGGTCCAGAGTCATTTGGACAGGCTTGGGCTCAATGCGAAGGTCGAACAAGCGCGTCGTCCCTTTACATATAAAGTAACCTACGCTGTGCCAGATTCCCATCCACTCGTGTCAATTATCATTCCAACTAAAGACCACGCCAACATTCTGGACAACTGCATTAAGTCAATTGTTGAGAAATCAACGTACGACAATTTCGAGCTTGTCATAATCGAAAACAACAGCACAGAAAAGGAGACGTTCGATTATTACGATAAGTTGCAAGCAAAATATCCTGACATCGTTCGTCTTGTAACTTGGAAGCACGAATTCAATTTCTCCAAGCTCATGAACTTTGGCGTTGCTCACGCCAAGGGCGACTATCTCTTGCTGTTGAATAACGATACTGAGGTAATTACGCCCAATTGGATTGAGACTATGCTTGGCATCTGCGCACGTGAGGATGTTGGCGCAGTTGGTGCAAAACTCTACTATCCCGACAACACCATCCAGCACGCGGGCTTATGCGTCACTGGTGGCGTGGCAGGACATCTTTGCCAAAGCATGCCAAGGGATAACTGGGGCTACTTTGCACTCAACGATGCACAACAAGACTTCAGCGCCGTCACCGCAGCTTGCATAATGACCAAGCGTGATGAATATGAGAAAGTCGGAGGTTTCACGGAAGAGCTTCAAGTTGCATTTAATGACGTTGACTTTTGCTTAAAGCTACGCGAGATCAACGACCTAATTGTATACACACCCGAAGTCGAGCTCTATCACTACGAGTCGATTTCTAGAGGCGTTGAAAACAATACGGAGAAGCAGATTCGCTTCCACAAAGAGGTCGCGTACATGAATTATCGATGGGCTAAGTATTACGTCAAAGGCGATCCTTATATGAATCCAAACTTCACCGTCGGGGAACCCGCGAATCGTTATTATCATTTATAAGAAGTTTGCATTTCTTTTCTTATTCAATCTAGGCAAATTAGCATGTGTCTAGGCTAGATAGGGGAATCGAGGATTAACCCTCGATTCCCCTATTGTGATAAGTTGTCCTTCACTCGACAGTCAGAGAGCATCTTATTCCAAAGGCGTATTTAAAACCCAGCCCCACTGAGGCGTAGCGGTAGTGTGGTAGTAGTTCAGCCACCAGGCCAGTGATGTCGTCCTGATGTAGCCGATGTTATCCATAACCATACCGTTACCGACGTAAATAGCAATGTGTCCCCAGCGAGCCCCCGCATTTGTATGCGTATGAGTAGGGACCGCAACTATCATTCCAACCTTAAGCTGCGATATATCTCGACTGTGACACCAATTCCAAAACATGTCGCATGCGTCACCGTTGGGATAAGACCCTAGCACGGGATAAAAAACCTCGCTAACCCACTCCGAGCACAACCCCACTCCAGGAGAAGGAACGTTGTAGCAGCGGCCAACAATTTGAGACTGAGAGGAAGTGTGGGCAGAACGTTCGGGCTCTACCCAAGCACCAGCTGCATTAAAGAAATACTCGCCATTATCGATACTGTTCCAGCCGGTTGCCATTTGACCTGACGACATAAGGTAATACCATAGCCTGTCAGCATCGCGGAACCAGCCTGTATTCATAACGCCAGATTCGTTGTCGAGGTGATACCACCTCTCGCCAATTAATTGCCAACCGTGCTGCAGCACCCCGTCTGAATCTGTGTAAAACCACGTCTGAGCAGCGGAAGACCAATACCAGCCTACCATGGGCTTTCCTTCGGCGTCGTTGAGCTTAATCGCGCCCACGCTGTCCTTGACACCCGTTAACACAATTGCTCCACTGCCGCACGCATAATATGCGCTTCCATCTTGCGAGAAGATCCAGGCGTTGCACTCTAATGCACCACCGCTATCGGGATCCAAATAATAAATAGAGCCATTCACAGTTTGAAAACCTAGGAGCATGGCACCATTATTGTTAGGATCAAGCCAATACCAGTTAGAGCCATAGTAAAACCATCCAGCGCGAATCGCTCCAGTGGCATTGGCACAATACCATGTCCCATCGTCAACAAACCAACCAGTGCTCATGGATCCAGATTGAGAAAAATGATACAACGCACCGTTAACAAGTTTAAAGCCCGTAGCCATTAATCCAGAAGGTTCAAGCCAATACCAAGTATTGTCAAGGAACAGCCAGCCAGTCTGCATAGCGCCCGAAAGGTCCAAATAGTACCAGTTATGATTGACTAAAACCCAGCCGGTCTTCATTAAACCTGATGTTTCGTCAAGGTAGAACCAATGACTACCGCTGGCAGCCCATCCCTTCAAATGCGCACAGGACCCAGAGAATAAGTGCCATCCATCACTCAGATATCTCCAGCCAGTAGCTGCGTAGCCTTCGGAATCAAAATAATATTCCGCTCCCCCAATAGTCAGAAAACAGTTTGACGGCCAGCCACCGTCCTCATATCTCCACCACCATTTACCATTTTGGTAGGCCCAAGAACCAGGAAGAGCGATGCTATTATCGGAGGAACGAACAATTCGAAATGACAACTGGGCTGAAATACCGGAGTAATCCCCTAGCCCATTCACACTTATAGCGGCACAGCCAGGGGCAACATTATTTGAATACAAGACTTCGTAATTGATACCGTTTACTAGCACAGACCCATCGACGGCAAAAACAGAAACCTCAGGAGTAATCGCGGCGCCGGTATATTCATATGTCGAAAAATCAATAGACGCTTTTAAATTAACGGAATCCGAAGTCAAGCGGTCGCCGCCCAGTGTCCCAAATGCCTCCAGGCCCGCTTGAACCAAAGATCCATCAGCGCCTTCAACTGCATAATCATAAGATAATGAAAATGCGGTCGTAGGCCATATAAGAGGGGTGAAACAAATTGATACAAGACAAATCGCGCTGAATAAACTCAAATGCCGATTTCTCATCATTTCACTCTTCCTATGTAATCAGATAAACCTTTGAATATCCAGGCACAATCGACCTAGAGCCACAGTTCCCAAAATAAACAGCATGCCCAAAAAATCGTTTAACATGTCGCATCAGATAAAACGACATATCACTCATCAGCATATGGATTGTATATCTATTAGGCAATTATGGAGCAGCAGACGAGAGTGATCAATGTTAGACAAACGACTTTTTAGTCAAAGATAAGTGTGAATTAATCGTCCTTCTTCCGATATCGACAGTCAGGCAACAAGCCATCACCAGCGATGGAATCACCATCACTAACAGTATTCCAAGTTGATTTCCCAGATTGGTAAAGGTAAACAGACGCTTCCAGAGCCAGCTTTGAGCAAGTGAATTGTCGGAAATCAGATATACGGCAAAAGCGGATCCCGCAAGCCAATTGACACGGGCAGAATTAAATTAATATTTCATACACAATTTAAATACTGATAGAAATACTGCAAACGAGAGACCCATTGAAAGAATGCTAGCTGATGAATAAACATACCCGTTAAATAGATTCACAGCAAAGTCGTGAATTATTCCTTGCGAATGATACGGAAGGTACAGCAAGAGAAGTCCTGATATAAAACATGCAGTCCCAACAAGCGCCAACTTATTCCAGCTAGTGGTATTAAAATTTACTGTTATCGTAAATAACAGACACCAATTGCGAGAACGATGAGATCGATGAGCATTCCTTCGGCTGGAAACGAAACGAACGGCAAATATCGAAATAATCCAAATGCAAACGATAATGATAGTGAAAGGAATTTGTGCTCGCTTCTACTACAGGCTCGAAGCCCCTCCAATATATAGGGGAGCAGCAAAATAAGGCCGGCATCAGAAGTGTTAAACCACCATCCATACCCCGTGGCAATTGGAAAGACCGTATTGATAAAGAAAGAGGCCGAAAGGGGCAAACTGCCCGTAAAAATAGAAATAATCCCTAAAGTTATACTGTAAAAAACAACCTCATTATTAAGAATTATTAGCTTCTTGACCGCATCTTTAATGCTAAAAGAAGCTCTGTCGGCTATAAACCAAACGGCGATAGACACGAAGCAGCCAACTGCAACTTTTCCAATAGGGAGAAACACTCCCTTAATGTTAGCGCCGGGCGATTTTAGCCGCTAATAGTCAAACTATTTTGACCAATCCCGGTCACCGAATAATGGCCACCGTGCCTCCCCGCCGCCACTACGCTGGTGGTGCCAACACGCCGGCGTTAGGAGGACCATTGAGGTGAACGAGAGACACGATGACCTACAGGAGATTATAGACGCGGCGCTCCGGGAGATGGCCGCGGAGGAGGGCCGCGCCGGGCGTGCTCGCCGGCCACACCGGCCTGGTGGACGACCTCCTGCGGAAGGGCGTCACCAACTCGCAGGTGATATTCGAGCGGCTGCTCGGCCAGGGCTACGCCGGCGGCCTCACCACGGTGAAGACCTATATCGCCGCGCACCGGGACCTCGTGCCCGCGAAGAGGCGGCAGGCGGCCCCGCAGGGCTGCCGCGGCCAGCGCTTCAGGACGGCGCCCGGAGAGGCCTACCAGATGGACTGGGGCTTCGTCGCGGTCGAGCGCCCTGGCGGGGAGCGGGCGCGGATCGCCTGCTTCGCCATGGTCTGCCACCATTGCGGGGGCGCCCACGTCGAGTTCTTCCCGAACGCGCGCCAGGAGAACCTCCTCATCGGGATGCTGCACGCGTTCTCGGCGCTGGGCGTGCCCGCGACCGTGCTCACCGACAACATGAAGAGCGTGGTCGTCCGCCGCGATGCCGAGACCCTTGCGCTGGCCGACGGTGTAGTGCACGATGCCCTTGTGCCGGCCGAGCACACGGCCGCTTTCATCGACAAAGTCGCCCGCGGGGCAGTCGCGGCCTGTGTAGCGCGCGATAAAGCCAGCGTAGTCGCCGTCCGGCACGAAGCAGATGTCCTGACTGTCCGGCTTGTCGGCGTTGTAGAAGCCCTGTTCCTCCGCGATGCGGCGCGTCTCGCTTTTGTGCATCGCGCCGAGCGGCAGGCGCGTGTGCGCCAGCTGATCCTGCGTGAGCGAGTAGAGCACGTAGCTCTGGTCCTTGCTCTCATCGAGCGATTTTTTGAGCAGCCACCGCCCGTTTTCCTGCTCGATGCGCGCATAGTGGCCGGTTACAATGGCGTCGCAGCCTAAAATGCGGGCGCGCTCGTAGAGCCGCTCGAACTTCAGGTAGCGGTTGCAGTCGATACAGGGGTTCGGCGTCGCGCCGCGCTCGTAGGACGAGATGAAGCGGTCGATGACCTGCCCTTTGAAGTCGTCTGAAAAGTTGAAGACATAATAGGGGATGCCGAGGCGCAGCGCGACGAGACGTGCGTCCTCGACGTCTTCAAGCGAGCAGCAGGTCTTCGTGCGGCTGACGCCGATGTCCTCGTTGTGGAAGAGCTTCATCGTCGCGCCGATGCACTCGCAGCCCTGCTCCTTCATCAAAAATGCGGCGACGCTTGAGTCCACACCGCCGCTCATCGCAATGAGTACCTTGTCCATATTTCCTCACATCATGCGGCACGCTTTTGCTTATGTGTGATAAAGAAGCAATAGAAGTGCAAAAAATTTTGCCGTTCCTATCCGACACTTGGCCATTGTGTCGGATAGGTCGGGCGGTTATTCGGGCAAGTCAATCTTGCCGACAAAGCTGTAATAAATCTCAATGTCCTGCCTGCGGGTGCCGTTCTCATCATAGCTGCACTCATGCACCACAATTTTCTCGATCATTTCCCGCAAGAGAGTGGGGGTCAGTTCTTCAAAGGCAAGGTGCTTGCGGACAATGCCCATAAATTTCTCGGCGTTGACGGTAGCTGCCTGTGACTTGTCCAGTTCGGCTTGCAGGGCGGCGGCTCTCTTTTTCAGCTCCGCTTGCTCGGCTTCGTAGTCAGCCGACAGTTCCATGAAACGCTCATCGCTGATTTTGCCGTTTACATTGTCCTCATACAGCCGCTTGATAATGCGGCTGATTTCAGAAATGCGTTCCTGCGCCTGTTCAAGCTGCTTGATGGCTGCGGCGGTCTTTCGCTTGCCGCCGATCTCGTTCTGCTGGACAAGTAGTTTCACAAACCGGCTCTCATGCTTGGCTGCGTATTCGGTCACTTGCCGGAGATTTGCCAGGACACCAGCGGTCAACAGATCGGTGCGGATAAAGTGCGCCGTACAGTTGCGGGTGCGCTTCTTGTAGCTGCCGCAGATGTAGCAGTCCTGTTTGCGGTCTTTGTTCTGATACCGCTGCTGATACAGCACATGGCCGCAGTCGGCGCAGAACAAAATCCCGGAGAACAGCCCCACTTCATCGTAGCGGTTCGGGCGTTTGCGCTGTTTGCGTAACTCCTGCACCCGTTCCCATGTTTCCTTGTCGATGATCGGCTCATGGTGGTTCTCGAAAATGGCCTGCTTCTCGACGGGGTTCTCTATGCTGTGCTTGACCTTATAAGAAGGCTTTTCCGTTTTGAAGTTCACCAGACATCCGGTGTACTCTCGGTTTTCGAGGATATGAACGACGGTGTTGGTCGCCCATTTGCACTCATAGCCTGGGTGATAACGGCGGGTGCTGCCTGTCCGCTGATATTCCAGCGTCCCCGGCGTGGGGATTTGCTGCTCCGTCAGCATACGGGCAATCTTGGTCGGGCCGTTCCCGGCAAGGCAAAGCTGGTAAATCTGCTGCACCACCGGGGCGGCTTCCTCGTCTATAATAAAATTCTCGTCCTCGTCCATCACATAGCCGTAAACCGGCTTGCTGGTAACAGGCTTGCCGCTCATGCCTTTTGACTTTTTCACTGCCTTGATTTTCTTGCTCGTATCTCTCACCAGCCATTCATTGAACAGATTTCGCAGCGGGGTAAAATCGTTGTCCATGCCCTCGCTGGCACTGTCCACATTATCGTTGACAGCGATAAAACGCACACCCTTTTGAGGGAACAGCATTTCCGTGTAAAACCCTACCTGCAAGTAGTTTCGCCCTAACCGGCTCATGTCCTTGACGATGACCGTACCCACTTTCCCGGCTTCAATGTCTGCAAGCATGGCTTGAAAACCGGGGCGCTGGAAGTTCGCGCCGGAAAAGCCGTCGTCGGTGTACCAGCGCAGATTGGTAAAGCCGTTCTGTTTTGCGTAGGTTTCGAGTATCCTTTTTTGGTTCGATATGGAATTACTCTCGCCTTGCAATTCGTCCTCATGGGACAATCTCGGATAAAGGGCGGTAATGAGGTTTTGGGTGGCTTGTCTTAACATAAAATCCTCCGTTTCCGACAGCCAGCCCCACTATTCCGTGGTTTCATTGTACCACGGAACAGGGCTGGTTGTATAGCGGCAAAAGTGTCAAATCTGCTTCTTTACAGCTTGTCAAATCGCCGGTTTTTGTGTAGCGTCTTGTTGCGTCGGTTTCAGTAGAAAAGTTCATACCTCTGTGTTATACTGAGTTCATAGCCCGAAGTATTCATAGTGAAAGAGGGTGGTATAATGCCGGACGCTGTTCTAATCGTCTTGTTGGTATTCATTTTGTACTTTCCTGTATGTTTGTTGATTGCTTTTATCCGAGCATTGTTTTCTAAAAAGCACCGCCGAAAAGAAAATTTCAAAAATACATTTTGGACATTCTTTTTAGAAATCTTAAATCCACTCAACTGGTTCTAATTTTTTGTGAGGTATCGTGATGAAAAAAGTAATCCGTGAAAATATCCTTACTGCGTATAGCCTGCACGATATGAATATTATCTCTGTTGATATTGTAGGGAATGATATTATTTTGCGTACACAATCTGGCCTTGTGGAAACTGTATTTCCGTATGGACAGCCCGACGGATATGTCGAATTTCAAAATGTCCGGTGGGATTACAGTTTTGTTTATTTGCTTGGTGTTACAGGAAATGTTGGTACATTTACAGGCGAAAAAATGTTTTTGAAAGACTTCATTTCAAGATTTACTCCTTTTGGCTTTTCTGTCATGGATGAAACTTATGGCCATAACATAACTAAATTTAATGGGTATCTTTCATCTGCCCGCGAACACCACGAATGTATTATCGAGATATACCATGAGGGTGATATGGTTTTTGTAACAGAGGAATAACGGCCACGCTCCCCGGCGTGACCGCTTTCCCATATTCTGGCTCACGCCGGATAGGTCGGCTCCTGTGTAGCAGCGGCTTCCGCTTCCAGTACCCGCGCCATTTTGTCGGCGGCGGTGGTCGTGGTGTCTTTCTTGAAATAGCCGGACACGACAAGGACGGAATTGCCCATGCGGATTTCCGTCACGCAGTCGGGGCGGCGGGTGGTGCGGGTGTCGTGCTGCTTGTTATCTGCCATAGGCAATACTCCTTTCAGTCGGTAATCAGTTTCTTCATGCTCTCCATTTTCCGCTTGGCGGTTTCCTGCCGGAAGTTGTCGCCGGTAAAGCGTACCGGGACGCACATGGAAAGCAGGCGGTCATAAATCCGGGAATGGGCGGTGTCCTCCGGGTTGTGCAGGTCGTCCAGCGTGAGGTTGGTCGTGACGATCAGCGGCTTGCCGCTGCGGTAACGGCTGTCAATCACATTGAAAACCTGTTCCAGCCCGTACTCGGTGCCGCGCTCCATGCCGAAGTCGTCAAGGATCAGCAGCGGATAGCGGCAAAGGCGGGAAATGTACTCGTTTCTTCCCTCAATGCGGCTGTTCAGGTCGTTCAGCACGGCGGCAAAGTTGGTCATGCGGACGGGGATCTCCTGTTCCATGAGTGCGTTGGCGATACAGGCGGCAAGGTAGCTCTTGCCCGTGCCGACGCTGCCCCAGAACAGGTAGCCGATGTTCTCATCCCGCATGGCTTCCCAGTTGTCCGCATAGAATCGGGCCTTGTCCATCTGCGGATTCCTGCCGTTGTCGTTTTCAAACGTCCATTTCCGTATTTTCGGGTCGGTAAAGCCCTTCTGCTTCAACTCGTCCACGGTTTGAAGGTGCTTTCTGCGCTGCTCGGCGGCTTCACGCTCCAAACGCTTCGCCCGCTGGCAGTCGCACTCCGACGGGCGCTTGTCATGCCCGGTCAATGCCCTCGTTTCCTCCGTGTGGTAGGCTTCCTTCGGGGTGCGGCACTTGCCGCAGTACAGCAGCCCATCCTCTCCGGTGTAGTCCTCCTGCTCCGGCGTGACCGTCGCCAGTTTCGTAAAAACAGCTTCCAGTTCGTTTTTCATAAGCTCTCTCCCTCCTTGTAGGTGTAGTCCGGTATGCCCTGCTTCGGGGCAGCCTTTGCGGTATCGTCCGCCGCCCAGCGCAGGATGGTGGCGGCGTGGTTCTGGTATTTCTTCCCAGTGGACGCGATATAGCCGGAAAGACGGTCAATGTAATACTCCCATTTTTCGGGGATTTCCTCTTTCAGCTCCGCAAGCTCGGAATCCGTCAGGAAAACATTCTGATACTTTCCGAACACGGCGGGCGCGGACTGTCCTTCCTCTCGCTCTCTCTCTTTCTCTAACTCTATCTCTATCTCTTTCTCTATCTCTGGTGGACGAATGTCGGACAAATGTCCGCCGTTTGTCCGCTGCGGCAGCAAAGCCCGGTTTTCCCGCCTTGCCGCCCGCTTCCGCTCCCCCTCGGTGGAGGACTGGCCGATCATCAGCTCAATATCGGTCATGTAGAGCAATCCGCCGTCAAGCTGCTCCACAAGCCCCAGTTGCAGAAAAACCTTGATCGCCCGTTCCACCGTGCCGATCTGGTGACGGGTGAGGGTGGCGATCATCTG
>ERZ824575.3300-NODE-3300-length-11410-cov-4.990665_pt1 | contig 11410 bp, 6 predicted proteins | sample MGYA00519470_ERZ824575 | MGnify/ENA primary metagenome ERZ824575 (study PRJEB31778, sample SAMEA3449170) | human gut metagenome | biome: human gut; feature: human-associated habitat; material: faeces | place: United Kingdom | collected 2010/2012 ...
CATGCGGACATGATCCTGGCGTCGAACAAGATCTTCACGCTGGTGGTGGTGCTGGCCATCTACTGGCTGGCCACCTTCATCTCGCTCAAAGGTCTGGGCTGGGTCGGGAAAATCAGCAAATGGGGCGGTATGATCGGCACGATCATACCCGCCGGACTGCTCATTCTGCTGGGCATCGTCTACATCGCCTCGGGCGGTCACAACCAGATGGACATGTCGCAGGGTTTCTTCCCCGACCTGACGAAGTTCGACAACCTGGTGCTGGCCAGCAGTATCTTCCTCTTCTACGCGGGTATGGAGATGATGGGTATTCACGTGATGGACGTGAACAATCCGTCGAAAAACTACCCGAAAGCCATCATCATCGGTTCGCTCGTCACGGTCTGCATCTTCGTGCTGGGCACCTTCTCGCTGGGCTTCATCATTCCGGCCAAGGACATCAGCCTGACGCAATCGCTGCTGATCGGTTTCGACAACTACTTCAAGTACCTGCATATGTCGTGGGCGTCGCCCATCATCGCCATCGCGCTGATGTTCGGCGTGCTGGCAGGCGTGCTGACGTGGGTGGCAGGCCCTTCGAAAGGTATCTTCGCCGTGGGCAAGGCGGGTTATCTGCCTCCCTTCTTCCAGAAGGCCAACAAGAACGGCGTACAGCGCAACATCCTGCTCATTCAGGGCGGCGTGGTAACGCTGCTGGCGCTGCTGTTCGTGGTGATGCCTTCGGTGCAGTCGTTCTATCAGATCCTCTCGCAACTCACCGTGCTGCTCTACCTGATCATGTACATGCTGATGTTCTCGGCCGCGATCGTGCTGCGCTACAAGATGAAGGATCTCGCCCGTCCGTTCCGCCTGGGCAAGGGCAACGGCCTGATGTGGCTGCTCGGCTGCATGGGTTTCTGCGGCGCACTGCTCGCCTTCATCCTGAGTTTCATTCCGCCTTCGCAGATCTCGACCGGCAGCAATACCGTATGGTTCTCGGTACTCGTCATCGGCTGTATCGTCGTGGTGGGGGCTCCGTTCCTGATCTACGCCGCCCGCAAACCGTCGTGGCGCAATCCGCAGGCGCAGTTCGAACCCTTCCACTGGGAACAGGCCGCACAGACGCCCGCTAACATCGCCGCAGCGAACGCTGCCGGCACGAACGCCGCCGCCAAACCGGCCGACGATCGCAAATAACCGATGGCAGCTACATACGACTTTACACCCCATCGGATTTCCGATCCGCTGCACACGACCGACTGCCGGAGCACTCGCGGCAGAGCCACGTTTACAGATCGGACCCACCCCGAAGCCCCCGCCGAGGCGGGGGCTTCGGACAAGACCTGCTTCGGTAGTCGGACTCCGGTGGAACGCCGGTGTAAAACAGGAAATAGTTACCCTACCAATTGACCAATTTCAAAAAAAGACGACGCTATGAAACGCATCATTACCATCGAGACCGTAAAAGAGGCGGTGGAAGCCGCCCACGCCCATTTCCGCGAGGAGAAGGGCGGCAAAAACGCCGACTACATCCCCTATCTGAAAAACGTGCCCTCCGACCTTTTCGGCATCTCGGTCTGCCTCGCGGACGGCCGCAGCGTGACGGTCGGCGACACCGACTACCGCTTCGGCATCGAATCGGTGTCGAAAGTCCCCACCGCCATCCTGGCGATGAACCAGTACAGCGCCAAAAAGGTGCTCTCCCAGATCGGCGCCGACGCAACGGGACTGCCCTTCAACTCGATCATGGCGATCCTGCTGGAAAACGACCATCCTTCGACGCCGCTGGTCAACGCCGGCGCGATCTCGGCCTGCTCGATGATCAAACCGACGGGCAACGCGGAGGCCAAGTGGAAGGCGATCGTGGATTTCATTTCGGGACTTTGCGGCAGCAAGGTGTCGGTACTCGACGAACTCTACCGTTCGGAGAGCGAAACCAACTTCAACAACCGCTCCATCGCATGGCTGTTGAAGAACTACAACCGCATCTACGACGATCCCGACATGTCGCTCGACCTCTACACGCGCCAGTGCTCGCTGGGCATCACCGCCAAACAGCTCGCCGTCATGGCCGCCACGATCGCCAACTGCGGCACCAATCCGGTGACGTGGGAGGAGGTTTTCCATCCCAATCTCACCCCGCACATCGCTTCGCTCATGGCCACCGTCGGCTTCTACGAGCATACGGGCGACTGGCTCTTCAACACGGGGCTTCCGGCCAAAACGGGCGTCGGCGGCGGCATTATGGCCGTCATCCCCGGCGTAATGGGCCTGGCGGCGTTCGCGCCTCCCCTGGACAGTGCGGGCAACTCGGTCAAGGCACAGAAGGCGCTCGAATACATCTCCGTACGGCTGGGTCTGAACATTTTCAGCCCCGCGCGCGTCGAACTGGCGGCGGCCGAACCCGTCAGGGAGGGCGTCTGCAAATAACCGCCCGTGCGCATAACGAAAAGCTCCCGACACTGAGTGTCGGGAGCTTTTCGTTCGTCGGGACCTACCGCAGCCGGCGTTTCACCGTCGCCGGATTGCCCGCCGCCAGCGAATCGGCGGGAATATCGCGCACGACGACGCTGCCCGCCGCAACGACCGAACGGTCGCCGATCGTGACGCCCGGACAGACGACCACCCCGCCGCCGAGCCAGCAGTCCTCGCCGATCGTGATGCGAAAACTCGTCTCCACCGGGCGGCGGCGGTCCAGATAGTCGACGGGGTGCTGCGGCGTATAGAGCTGGCAGTTGGGGCCGAGCTTCGTGCGGGCGCCGATCCTGACGCCGCCGCAATCGAGGAACGTGCAGCCCATGTTGACGAAGACCTCTTCGCCCAGTTCGATCCGCCAGCCGAGGTCGCAGTAGAACGGCTGCACGACCTTCGCCGAGGCGGGGATGCCCGGGATCAGCGCTCCGAGCGCAGCGGCATACGCGGCCGCATCGTCCGCCGGCGTGCGGTTGAAACGCTCCACCCGCCGCCGGCCCTCGCGGAAATGTTCCGCGAGTTCGGCATCCGAAAAGTCGTACAGCCCGCCGGCCAGCATTTTTTCCAGTTCGGTCACGATTCGGATCTGTTTTTTCGGATCAGGTAAACGAACAGGGCGAAGACTCCGCCCAGCACCGCGACGCCCGCCGCCATGAGCGGATAGTTGTGCGCCGCCCCCGCCCGGACGATCCAGTAGAGCAGACCGGCCGGCAGCAACACGCAGAAGGCGATCGTGAAGAGGAGGAACAGTCCCGTAAAGAGCCTGAACGTCCGTCTGTTCCGCCGCACCAGCGGTTCCAGTTCGGCGATCCGCGCACGGTAACGCTCGGGCTCCTTTTCGGCAAGCCGGCGGAAGATCGCCAACGCCTGCGGCAGGTAATCGAGCATGTCGGGACGGTTGTGAAGCGATGCCAGCCGGCCGAGTTCATAATACGTCTCGCCCAGTTCGGCCTGCTGCCCGTCGGTCGGTTCCGGCACGGATTTCAATGCCGAGAGCCGTTTGAGCAGCTGCGTGACGTAGGCGTCTTCATCGCCCCGCTCCTCGGGCTTCGTCTCCAAAAAGTCGCTTTTCAGACGGCGGTAGAAATCGTCGAAATAGTAACTGTCGTACTTCGGCCCGTTCTTGCGGACGACCTTGCGGATGTCGTCGGGCAGATTGTCGGGAAAAGCCGTGAATCCGGCCAGCATGATCGGGACGATATTTTTGTTCTTTTCGAGCGCATAGGCCAGTTCGCACCGCACCCAGTCCGCCGACGCTACGGCCGAAGGATCGACGCAGCGGTCGAGCGCCCCCTCGCTCAGGATGAGGATGAAGTCGCGGCACTCGTCGATGCGGCGCAGCAGCTCCGTGTCGAAATCGCCGTTGCGGAGCGTGTCGATGTCGAAACTGACGCGGTAACCGTCCTTCGTCAGCAGGTCGTAGAGGTGCTTCGCCGTCTCGAAACCGCCGCGGCGCCGGTAACTGATGAAGATGTCGTAGGCCATACCCCGTTCCCTCCGTCCGGTTACTCGATCTCCCAGTCGAAGCCGTCCTTGCGGTCCTTGACGCGGATACCTATGGCCGTCAGTTCGTCGCGGATACGGTCCGACGTCGCCCAGTCCTTCGCGGCCTTGGCCTCCATGCGCATACGGAGCAGCATCTCCACCAGCGGCGTCACCCGGTCGCGGCCGCCGCCCGCCGACGCGGCCTTCTCGTCGCGCAGACCCAGAATATCGAAGACGTACCGTTTGACGGTGGCCGTGAGCGCCGCCAGGTCGGCCGCCGTGATGCGCTGCCGCCCCTCGGCGATCTGGTTGATGATCCGCACCCAGTCGAAGAGCGCCGAGATGACCATCGGCGAGTTCAGGTCGTCGTCCATCGCCGTGCGGCAGCGCTCCTCGAGCTCCTCGGGATGTACGGTCGAAGTGTCCGACGGCTGCAGCCTGTCGAGCGTCTCGATGCCCTTCATCAGGCGGTCGAGCCCCTTCTCGGCGGCCTGCAACGCATCGTTCGAGAAGTCGAGCGTCGAGCGGTAGTGCGCCTGCAACACGAAGAAACGGATCGTCATGGGCGAATAGGCCTGCGCCAGCAGCTTGTGGCTGCCGGTGAAGAGCTCTTCGAGGGTGATGAAGTTGCCCAGCGACTTGCCCATCTTCTGTCCGTTGATCGTAATCATGTTGTTGTGCACCCAGTACTTCGCCGAATCGTGTCCCAGCGCGGCGGTCGACTGCGCGATCTCGCACTCGTGGTGCGGGAACATCAGGTCCATGCCGCCGCCGTGGATGTCGAACCGTTCGCCCAGATACTTGGTGCTCATGGCCGAGCACTCCATGTGCCAGCCGGGGAACCCGTCGCTCCACGGCGAAGGCCAGCGCATGATGTGTTCGGGCGACGCCTTTTTCCACAGCGCGAAGTCGCAGCAGTTGCGTTTGTCGCACTGCCCGTCCAGCGCGCGCGTGTTGGCCACGATGTCTTCCAGATTGCGCCCCGAAAGGACGCCGTAGCGGTGGTCGCGGTCGTACTTCTCCACATCGAAATAGACCGATCCGTTCGACTCGTAGGCGTAACCCGCATCGAGAATCTTCTGCACGAAGGCCTCCTGCTCGATGATATGCCCCGAAGCCCGCGGCTCGATCGAGGGGCTGAGCACGCCCAGCGCATCCATCGCCCGATGGTAACGCTCCGTGTAGTAGTGCGCCACCTCCATCGGTTCGAGCTGTTCGAGCCGCGCCTTCTTCGTGATCTTGTCCTCGCCGTCGTCGGCGTCGTGTTCCAGATGCCCCACGTCGGTGATGTTGCGCACGTAGCGCACCTTGTAGCCGAGCGCTTGCAGATAACGGAACAGCAGGTCGAAGGTCACGGCCGGACGCGCGTGCCCCAGATGAGGATCGCCGTAGACCGTCGGCCCGCAGACGTACATGCCCACACGGGGCGGAGCCAGCGGCACGAACTCCTCCTTGCGGCGGGAAAGCGTATTGTATAAAACGAGTTTCGATTCCATAATCGCTGAAATTTCCGCAAAAATAGGAAATATTCTCTACAATTCCGCGATTTGCGGCCGGCGAATCTCACCTCGCCGCCCATTTTCCGGCTCGTCGGGCAATGACAGCCGCAGCTCCCTTTTCCGCAGGATTGCCCCCGACCGAGACGCCTCGAAAAGCGGAACGGACGAAGCATCGCTCCGACGTGTCATCGAGCGAGCCGCTCGGAGAGCAGACGCCGCAACTCGTCGGGTTCGGGATCGAACCGGAGAATACGTCCCTCGCCGTCGACCAACACCTGAAATCCGGCGGCACCGTATCGTCCGTAACGCGCCCACAATCCGCCCCGATCGTCCAGCTCGACCAGGTTGATCCACGGATAACCGTCCTTCTCGACCGCCCTGCGCATCGCATCGGTCGAATGGCGCTCGCGGGCGATACCGACCACCGTGAATCCTCGGTCGGCATATTGCTCGTAGATCGGGATCAGCGCCATGGCCGACCGCCGGCAGGGGCCGCACCACGACGCCCAGAAATCGAGCAGAAAGAGACGTTTTCCGGCGACGAGTTCCGACACGCGGCGCTCCTTTCCGTCGAGATCCGGCGCCGAGAAATCGACATAGGGCATCCCTTCGCGCACGGTTTCGGCGGCGAGCCGTTCGGCGCAGAAGCGCACGAGCGGATGATCGGCGAAAGCCGTGGCATAACGCTGCTCGAAGAGGGGTTTGTAGGCCTCTCCTCTCTTCCGGACGATCGCCTCGGCCAGCAGGACCAGACGCGGCAACGTAGGTTCGCCGGCCAGCAACGAATCGAGATAACGACGCTGCGCCGCCTGCTGTTCGGCCATAAGCCTCCGGAATTCCGGCCCGTAGGCTTCGCCCGAACGGAACAGCCGCATATAGCGCCGGCTCGCCTCGCGCCGGCGTTCGGCCGAGATGCTGCGATCCGCCATACAATCCACAAGCCGCTGTGCCTCCGGAGTAAAGGCCGCCGAGATCCGATACAGCGAATCCATCGCCCGCCCGTAAGGCTCCGAAAGCCGCCGCAGACGCGCCTGATACCCATCCAGTTCGTCATTGAGGGCCCCGCCCCCGATCCGGTTCCGTTCCAGTCCCTCGTCCTCGGGATACAGCGTCATGCGCACGCCGCACGCATCGGCGATGAATCCGATCGGCAGGAAACTGCCCCGCATCTCCTCGTCGGCGAAGACCAACTGGTAATAGTCGGGGGTGTCGAGATCGAGATCATAGGTGAAACGCCCCTCGCGGATCGGAATCAATGCCTCGGGATCGGACATTTGCGATCCGCTCTCGGTAAAGGCGTACAACAACAGCAACGAACACTGCGGACGGTCGACCACCTCCCCCTCGATGCGGCAGCGCAGCTTCCCCGCGGGCCGCCGCACCGCTTCGAGACGAATGCCCTCGATCCGATATCCGTCCGGTTCGAGCAGATCGACCGCGCTGTCGTGCCGCGACACCGCGCCGAAGACCAGACGCACACACCGGAGTCCCGTCCGGTCCAGCGTCACCTTCTCGTCGAGCGGAAATTCATCCGCCCGCAGCAACGGCGACTCTTCGCCCGTCGTCCCGCCCCGCAGCACGGTGCGGGACGAAAGCCGCACCCAATCGCCGGGCAGATTGCGCAGCTCGAGATCGACGACGGTCGAATCCCGCAGGGCGGCGATCCGCGCCACCGTCACCGATTTCGTCCGGTTGCACTCCACGACCGGATCCTCCACGACGCGCTCCGCGCGGCACGCCGTCAGGGCGACGAACGCCCACAATAATAAAAATCGTTTCATCACACAATTCCAAAAGGCCGGCCGCACCGCAGCACCTCCGTCGCGACAGACACCGGCCGGCATAAGAATCCGAAGTTCAACTTATGATATTAAAGATTATCAAAGTTACGATATTTTTTCGGTTCAAACAGCGCCGACGGCAAAAAATATCGACCATTCGGCAGCGACCGGGACAACGCGCGTCCCAAAGCGTACAGGCTGCCGTCCGGTGCGGCAGCAAACCGCACCGAAAATGTAGAACTCGGTCTTGTCGTTCCGAACGAAACGGAAGAACCTTCGTCCGAAATATGGCAGCCCTTTTTGCATTGCACAGACCCTCCCGCACAGACCGGAACCCGCCGTTGCAAACGGACTCCGTCCCGGCAATCGCAAAATAAATTTGCATCGCACCCGGCTTATTCGTATCTTTGGCTGCGCCGAAGATACTGCCGCACGGCTATGTGCAAATAAATTTGACATTGCACTCACTTATTCGTATCTTTGTCCGATTATATGCTTCATACCCTAAGACGATCCGCATGAAACGTTACAACCGTTGGAACAACATCGTGGGATGGGCGGTCTTCGCCGTCGCGGCGCTGACCTACCTGGCCACCATGGAACCTTCGGCAAGCCTCTGGGACTGCTCGGAGTTCATTGCCACCTCCTACAAGCTCGAAGTGGGACATCCGCCCGGAGCCCCGCTGTTCATGATGATGGCGCGTTTGGCCACGATGCTGGCACCCTCGACCGAGTACGTGCCGCTGATGGTCAACGCCATGAACTCGCTGGCGAGCGCCTTCTGCATCCTGTTCATGTTCTGGACGGTCACCCACCTCGGCCGCCGCATCTACTCGGCGCAGGGCCGCGAGCTGACCGACGCCAACATGTGGACCGTACTGGGTGCGGGCGCCGTCGGCGCGCTGGCCTACACCTTCACCGACACCTTCTGGTTCTCGGCCTACGAGGGCGAGGTCTACGCCCTCTCGTCGATGTTCACGGCGCTCGTGGTGTGGCTCATGCTCAAATGGGAAGACCAGGCCGACGAACCCCACGCGACGAGGTGGCTGATCCTGATCGCCTACCTCATGGGACTCTCGATCGGCATTCACATCCTCAATCTGCTGACCGTTCCGGCGCTGGTCTACATCTACTATTTCCGCAAATACGCGACCGTGACCTTCAAGGGATTCTGCATCGCATCGGTCATCGCGCTGGCGATCCTCTGGTTCATCAACGGACTGATTATCCCCTACACGGTCTACATCGGGGCGATGGTCGACGTACTGTTCGTCAATACGTTCGGTCTGCCGGTCAACTCGGGCATCACCCTCTTCGCACTGTCGCTCTTCGCCCTGCTCGGGTGGAGCGTGTGGTACACCCACCGCCGCGGCCGCGTGGTGTGGAACACGCTGCTGCTGGCCACCACGATGATCCTGCTGGGATACAGTTCCTACGCTACGGTCACGATCCGCGCGGCGGCCAATCCTCCGATGAACAGCAACGACCCGTCGAATCCCCATGCGCTCTTCTCGGTGCTCAACCGCGACCAGTACGGCGGCCGGCCGCTGCTCTACGGCGCCTACTACTCGGCGCCGGTCGAAAGCGTCGTCGAGTCGACGCGCTACTACATCGACGACGAAGGCCGCTATGCCACGGCCTCCTTCCCCACGGGCTACACCCACCCGCAGCAGTTCATGCACCTCTTCCCCCGCATGTGGAACTACGCCAAGAGCCCCGACGAATACAAACAGTGGGCAGCCTACCGCACCAAGGTGGAGACGCTGCGCGACGAGCAGGGCAACGTCCTGCGCGACGAGAAAGGGCAGCCGCTGCGCGGCGAGGTGCTCGACTACGGCACGAAGCGCACCTACGACGACGGCTACTCCGAGCCGCGCGTCATCACGGAGCCGACCTTTTTGGAGAATCTCAACTACTTCTTCTCCTACCAGCTCAACTACATGTACTGGCGCTATTTCCTGTGGAACTTCGTCGGCCGCCAGAGCGACATCCAGCCCGCCGGTTCGACGACGATCACCGACGGCAACTGGCTGTCGGGAATCGACGCGATCGACCGCATCTACCTGGGGCCGCAGGAGAATCTGCCGCGCGAAGTGGCCGACAACAAGGCGCGCAACACCTACTATTTCCTACCCTTCATCCTGGGCCTCATCGGGTTGATCTACCAGCTCAACCGCGACCCGAAGAACTTCCTGATCGTGCTGTCGCTCTTCGTGATGATGGGTATCGCGCTGGTGGTCTACTTCAACACCTCGCCCGGCGAACCGCGCGAACGCGACTACGTTTACGCCGGATCGTTCTACGCCTTCGCCATGTGGATCGGGTTCGGGGTGATGGCGTTCAAGGACCTCATCGTCCGCCTCACCAAGCGCGACGACCGCACGGCCGCCGTGGCGGCGACCGTCGTCGGTCTCGTGGTGCCGGGCATTCTCTGCGCCGAGAACTGGGACGACCACGACCGTTCGGGCCGCACCTACGCCCACGACATCGGCTGGAACTACCTGCAATCGACGCTTCCCAACTCGATCATCCTCAACTACGGCGACAACGACACCTTCCCGCTGTGGCTCAACCAGGAGGTCGACGGCCTGCGCCCCGACGTGCGCATCATGAACACGAGCTATCTGGGCGGCGAATGGTACATCGACGAGATGAAGACCCGGGCCAACGAAGCCGCCGGCGTGCCCTTCACCCTGCCGCGCAGCAAATACTGGTACCGCAACGACTACGTGCCCGTCTACGAGCGCGTGAACCGTCCGGTGGAAGCGCGCGAAGCCATTGAGTTCTTCGCCAGCGACGACCAGCGCACCAAGGTGCAGCTGTCGGACGGTTCGTCGAGCGACTACCTCCCCTCGAAGACGCTCATGCTGCCCGTCGACAAGCAGAACGTCCTGCGTTCGGGCATCGTCGCCGAGAAGGACAAGGATCTGATCGTCGACACGGTCTATATCAAGCTGTCGGGCGACTACCTCAACAAGGGCGAGCTGATGATCGTGGACATGCTCTCGAACTACGACTGGACGCGCCCGATCTACCTCACGCAGCCCTACATCTTCCAGAAGTTCGGGCTGGTCGACTACCTGCAATTCGACGGCTACGCCTACCGTTTCGTACCGATCCTCACGCCCTACCGTCAGGCGGGCGAAGTGGGACGCATCGACCCCGAATATGCCGTGCCGCTGCTGCTCGACGTCTTCCGCTACGGCAACCTCGACGACGAGAAGGTCTACTCCGACTACTTCACGCAGTACAACCTCTCGGCCGCCCGCGCCCGCGAAGCCTTCGCCCGTGTGGCCAAGGAGCTGATCCGCCGCGGCGACGAGAAGCCGAACTTCCCCGACAGCCTCGGCATCACCGAAGCCACCAACCGCGAGCTGGCGATCCGTCTGCTCGACGAGGGGATGCGCCGTATGCCGCCCGCGCAGGTGCGCTACACCTCGAACAACACGCTGCCCTTCATCGAAGCCTATTATGCGGCCGGCGCCGCAGACAAGGGCGACGCCCTGATGCTGGACTACGCCCGCAACCTGATGGAGTACGTCGACTATTACTTCCAGTTCGACGGCTGGCAATACGATTCGATCACCGACGCACTGGACGAGAAACTCGACCTGCTGGGCAACCTCTACTCGATGGCCGGTTACCTCAAACGCGACGCCGTGCTGACCGAGCTGAACGCCTACTACCGTTCGCTGGGCGTCACGGAGGAGGAGCTGATCCAGCCCGATTCGGCCCACCTCGACTACGAGGTCTCCGACACGGCTGCGGTGAATTGACGCCGCCGTAGAAGCGATGCGGGCCTCGTTTTTCGACGAGGCCCGCATCATTCGTTCCCGTGGACGTACCGCGTCACTCCCGCCGCGTGAGAAACGACAGCGCACGGCACTGCCCCCGGCGGCCGCCGCCGACCTCGCGCTCGACGATGCCGGTCACAACGTCGGCGGCATCGTGCCAACGGTTCGCGCGGAACTGCCGGCGGTAGGTCGTCAGGTGGGCGTAGAGTTCGGGCCAGCGGAGGTTCCAGCCGCGGGGAAAACGCACGAGGTGGAGCGCCGTGGCCGAATTGGAGAGGATGCGCGCCTCCTTGTTGCCGCTCTGGTGGAACCACTCGACGCGCACGCCCGGCGCAAGCGCCTGCACGGCCCGGGCGAAACCGCGGCCGCCGTTGTTGCTCTCGATGGCGGCCTGCCGCGT
>ERZ824575.3304-NODE-3304-length-11399-cov-5.721086_pt1 | contig 11399 bp, 14 predicted proteins | sample MGYA00519470_ERZ824575 | MGnify/ENA primary metagenome ERZ824575 (study PRJEB31778, sample SAMEA3449170) | human gut metagenome | biome: human gut; feature: human-associated habitat; material: faeces | place: United Kingdom | collected 2010/2012 ...
AGTTGCTAACTGATCTTTTGCGCCGTATTGCACGGTATCTTACCTTGAAAAAGAACTCATATTGCAAATATACTGAATAAATCAATACCCGATTCTTTTTCGGGATGCGGAATCATAGTGCAACTCCTCTCGACAATAAAGGTAGAGACTGTCCAGTAAAGACGCATTTTGTTCGACATTCGGTTCCATGGTGAGAAGATAATCGGCGGTATATTTGCGGATGACGTTTTCGATCTGGCCGCCGCTCAGGTCGAACGTGCGGGACAGTTCTTCGACTTCGGTGATCTTTAACGACGGCAGCATCGTTTGCCAGATGGCACGACGGGTCTCGAACGCCGGGCGACAGAATTTGATTTTGTAGAGGAATCGGCGATCGAAAGCCGGATCAAGGTTTTGTGTTAAATTAGTGGTAGCGATCAGGATGCCGTCGAATCGTTCGATCTCCTGCAATAGGATATTCTGCATCGCATTTTCGGTCTGGTCGAGAGAGCCGCCCGTCGTCGTACGTCGGCAGCTCAATACGGCATCCGCTTCGTTGAACAACAGAATCGGAGCTGGATCGCAGTCGCGCACATAACCGCGATAGCGGTCGAAAATCTCTTTGATGCGTTTCTCGCTTTCGCCGAACCACATGCTTTTTGTTTCCGAAATATCGACCTGCATAATATCCCGGCCGCTTTGCCGTGCTAATTGATAAACCGACTCGGTTTTCCCCGTGCCGGGCGACCCGTAAAACAGGCAGGCGAAACCCTGACGCATACCGCTTTGCTGTAGCCGCTGCCTGACGGCATTGAACCGCTCTGCTTCGAGTAAAAGCCTCAGCCGGTCGATTTTCGCCTGCTCCCCGGGATTGAACCAGAGTTTTTTCGGAGTAAGGCTGGAGGCTATAATCAACTCTTTTCGGCTGCGCGGAGGCTGTAATTGGATCAGGATTTCGGAAAAGAGAGTTGTTTTCGCTTTGTCGGTCAGGCGGAACGCTTCTCGGCTGCCGAACATGCCGCTGTCCGGGGCATTTCCCAGGATATTTAGGTCGAACAGCTCGTTATAACGGGCCAGCAACGCGTCTTTCTCACAACGCGCAGCCCATTCGTCATCGAAAAGTATCTCTATGTCATGCCAGCCGATATGGTCGTCCCGGTTGTTTACATAAAGATTGCAGCATTGTGCAAAGACAAGCGTATCCCAAATATGGAGAGACTGTACAAATTCTCGAAACCGGCAGCAAAATTCCAACTGCTGATTTCGATCAATTAATTGTTGCAACTCTTCGGCGAGTTCCGTTTGCGACATCTCCTGCTGGGATGTGTAGCTGATTAATTTCCCCCAGTCGCACGAAAAATTGGTCGATCGTAAGGCCGCAGATCGGGGGCGGAGTGAATTTCTTTCCGGCCTGCAACGCTTCGAGTACCATTTTCGGGACGCGATAGGTATCCGGTTCGGCCGATCCGCTACGCCGTCGGCGAATAAGCTGCCGACGGATTAATTCCTCGAAATCGGCCGCATGGTTCAGCAACTCGACTTTGCGACAGCCGAGAAATTCGGCAAGCTGCTTCAATACGATTTTCCGGTCGTCCGACAACTCAATCAATACGGCGAACAGCATCGTCTGCACGGGCGTCAGATCGAGTCGCCGCCCCAAGCGTTCGAGGAGATGTGCCGCATTGCCCCAGAAATCGTCCGATAAGCGTGAACCATTTGCCAACTGCACCACTTCGCAGATATCCTGCATCAAAGTTCGTTCTTCCATAATTTCATTGCTTTTCGGCGAAGTTAGGGATGTGATATGCGAAAAAATGGCATGGGCGGTTGTGTATGCAGCTCTTTTTGCAACTGTTCCAAAGCATAACCGACTATAAAAATTCGGTTTTGCCGCGGCGAATACAGGCGAAACGGTTATTGCCCCGCTGGTTTATGGGCAGGATCGCATCGTAGACGAGCGGCCGCACCCATTCGCCGAGTCGGTTCAGCAAACCGTATTTTCGTTGCCGGCCGATAATGTTGAATTGCCCGTGATGGCGGGTCAACACATCGTATTCCGCCGGAATAATGATTTTCCCGTCCCGGTCGAGTAATCCGAATTTCCCGTTGCGGCGAATTCGTACCAGACCGATACCGTACCGATCCGCACGTTCGCAGTCGAGCGGAATCAGGCGCCGGGGATGGATTCGTAACAGTGCATACCCGGCCGCATCGCAGACGATTCCCGTCCGGTCGTCGAGCCGTTCCGCATATCGCCACTGGGCCGTTGTGAGATGCACGCCCTGTTTGGTCTGAAAGCCCATTTTCCCCGCTTTCCAGTAAATATCCAGCATTGTCGTTTCTTTTACTGCAAAATAAAAGTTCCGCTATGCGAAAAAGTTGCACAGCGGAGTGTAAAAACGGATTCGGCCCGGCTATTTCACGAGGAAATCTATCCCGTCGATCGTTTGTGAAGCCGTAACGATTTTCGACCGCAGTTCGTCGCCGATATCGAGCGAGGCGAAATCGGAACCTTTATCCCGATGGATCGGGAGGATCGCTGTACGCGGAGGAATCGTGCGGCAAACGGCGGCCAGCGTATCGGTTGTCGCATGTCCCGATGTATGCACGTATTCGAAGTGCGGAAACCGGGCGACGAATGCCGCCAGATCCGGATTATAGGCTTCGTGCGTCGGAAGAATGTAGCCGCGAAACATCGAATAGATCAATAGGGTTTCATCCGGATTCAGTTCCGGCAGCAGCGAGTCTGCCCACCGCCGATACTTGGGGCTGGTCCGCAGCAACATCGTGAATCCCGTATCCAACATCCATTTCCGCAGTTTTTCATTCCGTTCGTCGGAACCGTAAACCTTGTGATCGAATTTGAAAAGCGGGCTTTTCACCCCGGCATGACCGGTGAATGATTCCAGAATCCGCTGTTGATAGCCGTCGCATACGAACGGACGGTTACGCATTTCCCGATTTGCCTGGTGAAAAGTCGCCAGCCGGTCCATATCCGTCGAGGAGCAGAGTACGAAGACGTTTTTGTAGCGTTTCATCAACTCGACAGCCTGTCGTTTCAGGTCGTTCTCGTGGACGATTTTCTTCTCGTTGCGGTCGAGCATCGTTCCCTCGGTAATCAATACGTCGATACCTTGCGGTGCGATGTATTTTTCGAGTGTCGGCAGCAGTCCTTTTCCCAGATAACCGTGCTGCCGGAAATCGCCCGTATGCAGAATCCGTTTGCCGTCGGCCTCGATGAGAAACATATAGGCGTCGGCTGCCGAGTGACTGACGAAATAGGGCGTAACCCGAATATCTTTTCCGACCCGTATGCGACGGGCGGGTTCATAGGTCTTGAATCGCTCTAATGCCGTCAGATCGGCTTCCCGTCGCTCTTTTTCGCCCGGGACATGCGTCAGGTGTTCCAGCCGGATGCGCATTACGGCTTTGGCTAACGGCCCGATATATTGATCGACCCGCTCCGGCACATGCCGGAATAAATCCACGTGATCGCCGTGGTAGTGCGTGTAGAATACCGTATCGCATCCCTCGCACAGTCGTGCAATGGCCCCGGCATTGTCGAACCGGTCTTCCGACGGGCCGTTACCTTTGGGAAGGTTATGTCCGAGATCGATCAGGATTTTCGACCGGGCAGTTCGGATTTCGGTGATGCATCCGCCGATCTGGTCGATGCCGCGATGGATGGTTATTTGCATAAAAGATTCAGGTTTTCGTCTTTAACCTTTATATCGCGTATATCTTCATAAATTCTCGGATAGTTATCCTTAATATATTCAATAACACGGTTATACTTTTGAGGATAGCAGCTGCTATGCATAATCCGATGACAAATAATCAATTCGGGCATAAATCGATTCTGTATTTCAGGGATAGTCCAATCGGGATTGATTAAGCCGAGGCGTTTTTTTTGCTCGATCATAGATCGAATATTCTCTTTTAGTTCTTCTTTGTTGAATGATTTGAATAATCGATGGTAAAGACCTATTTGAAAAGGACTCATATATATCCCCGATGTATTGGATCCTTTTTTCAACTCCATTAAATGGATGTATCCGTCTTTGTCCAATACGATTAAATCCAGTTCATTTCCTAAAATGCCATTTTCATCGGCTTTACCGAAATCCTTCGGGTATTTTTTTTGCAGATCATTCTTTGCGTTCTTATAATATTCGCGTTCCGAATTGAAACGTTGGCCTTTTTCGGACTGTCCGCCGTCATATCCGATTACTGCTTCCTTGTCTACGATAACCAATGCAGACGTAGATTCGGATAAAAGGCCGTATTTCCGTTGTATGGCATTCTGATAAAACCCCTCGCTTCCCGCTTCGGTTGCTATTTCTTCTTTATAATACCGGGTAAATTCAGGGGTTTTCTCGATCTGGCGACGAACTTTCTCAATGTCGTCCTCGCATAATTGCTCCAATGAAACTTTTCGGGTCGGAGTACATTGCTATATATTTATCGGCTGCGTCCCATTTGAAATTCCCATATTTTTGTTTTTTGCTTATGGGTCGGTATATTCGGAGAATTCGGGACAATCCTCGATAAACAGAGCAAAACTCCATACTCTTATTACGTCCAATCAAAATGTCCATATCCTCGTGTTTTTTGATGTATGGAATAATCCAGGAGAAATGTCCGCTTTTTAGTAAATCCTCAAAATCAGTTGAGATTGTGCGATTATAATACATATTGATTTAAGTTTTAAGATTTTTCTTTCAAAGATATAGATTCATTTCAATATCTCGACAACTTGATCCAATGTTAGCAATTCGGGGCTGTTCGATGAATGTGCTTGGATAATATGTCCTATTGCTGCGCGGAAGGCCCCGAACTCACCGCCACTTATTCCGGAGGTAACCGTACCGCAATCGAGGCAGTGTACCGAGTGGAAACTCATTCCGCTCATGGGCGAACCGCTGAAACCGAAAACAAGCGACCGCCCCTTGCATTTCGGGCATGGTTTGCAAAAGGTGTTCGGATAGTCGATCCATGCCTTAACAAGTATTCCCAGACAAATTTTTCCGAAGCCATAGACCCTAAGCGGCGTTTCGGTAACGAAGAGCTTAGGCTCGGAGAGAATCTGTTCCCGATGATGCCAGAAGAGAGGAATATGCTCCGAGTAGACCTTCCATAGATGTTTTCCCGCCTTACGCCGCTGCTCTTCGCGTGCGTGTCCGAACCAGATGCAGTAAAGACTCTCCGGAATGAGCAGGCGGTTTTGCAGGTCGAAAGTCAGCCCGTTGTCGGTAATCAGCGACCTGTGGATGCAAACCTGCAACCGCTCTTCGTTTTGCAACGTGTATTCGTTCCCGTCGTATCGGACGATCGGAACGGCAATCGCCGCCTCGGCCGTTTTTTGCCGTTTCGTTTTTGCAGTCATCTCCTTAATTTAATGATTCAAAATCTCAATCGCTCGCCGTGCGCCCTCTTTCGTGATGCCGCGCTCGGGATCGATACGGATAAAATTCGGTCGCTGTTCGGGTAAAATATCCGGTTCGTCATCCAGAATGACGTAGCGGTATCCTTCGGACGTATGCTCAAGCAGCCAATGCTTGATCTCGTTGCCTTTGCCGATGAACATTTCGGGATCGTCGAAGTCGGGGTTTATTGCCCCGATTTCCTCGGCTGTCATACACTCTTCCGTGATGTCGATCATTCGGCCGGGCAAACGGCGCTCGCGCCACATCTCCGCCATACGTTCCGCACCTTCGAATTTCCACGACGAGGAGATAACGACCGATGCCCCTGTTGCGTCGATGATCGTGCCCAGATTGGCGACCGATTCGGGATCGAACAGATAGCCGTATTTATCCGAAAACGGTTTGCCGGCTCTTTTCAGCGCGGCAATATGCCGTCCTGTATTGAGTACGCCGTCGAAATCGAGAAAGATCATACGCCGCTTATGCCGTGAATAGAGAAGGTTCATCTCGTCGATGATCCGCTCTGTTTCATTTCGCACGGCGATCGGCGACAGTACCTCGATAGCGATGTGCTGCGCCAATACGGTCCGGTAAAACTCGTAAGTAGGAGCGACCCGATATTCGAAATCGGCATAATCGGCCGTCGTTTCGATCTCCTGCTGCGAATCGTGCAGGGGCAGTGTCCGCAAGTATTTCGGCCCGTCGTCGTAGGCGCGGATCCGGATCGTACAGGGTTTGATGTCGTCGTAAACAGCCACGCCGAAGGCGCCGGACAGATAATCCCCGGGATCGAGATCGGCGGGAGGCGTAAAACGCTTTTCGGTCAACCGAACCGCCTGCATCCGATCGAGTGCGTAGAGTTTGATTTTCGCTTCATACGGTTTATCGGCATAGAGATACCAGCGGCGTTCGTAGAGTTTGACGAAGAGCGGGCGGAGCGTCAACTCAAACGGTGTGTCCCCGTAAAAAGGCTGGTAGGTAACGCCGATCTGCCGGTTCTCGCGCATCGCCTCCAAAATATCGATCAGAAAACTTTTCGCCGAGGGGATATTCTCTACCAGTATGCGGTCGCGCAGCGATTGAGTCTCGCGCAGCATATTGCTAACCGAGAAGCTGTCGAGCAGCCAGTTCGCCATGCTGTCGCGTTGCAGATCGTCGCTGTTAGCGATATAGTAGCGGTTCGTTCGGTCGTCGCAGGCGATGCGAATGCCGAATAGTTCTTCGATCGCCTCGCGGTGGTTGTGAAATGTTCGTAACGCAAACCGTTTTCCGCCCGACAGCGTACTGCGCTGCCAGCGTTCGTTGATTTCAGCGAACGTAATCGGCCCAGCCCGACGGATCGTGTCGGCCAGCCAAATGTACTTTTTGAAAAGATCCGATGCCATACTCTTTGATTCCTCTGACAAAGGTAGTAAATCAATATGCCAAATTATTGCATAGGCCAAATATATTTAATTTCCAACGCTATATTTATTTCCTTTGTTTTGCCTTGGTTCGATATTTATCCCGATTTTCTGATAGAACTCCTTTCTTTGCTGTTTGAACCACTTGCTGTCGTCTTCTCCGTTTATGGTGAACCGGAATTTGCCGGGGCCGTCCTCGTCGGGTTTGAGTTGCAGGACGACATCGCTGGCCCTTAACGTATGATTATACCTTATCGAGTGCAGCTCTCCCGTGTATCGGTAAGGCTGCATCGTAAATAATGTTTTGGTTCCCTCCTTGTCCAGTCCGAGGTTCTTACAATAGTTTTCCCATTTCAACAGCCCCTTTACATCCGGACCCAGATCATCGATGCACATCGATGCTTTCACGACCTGTCGGACTTCCTGTTTAAGATCGGCGATCTCTTTATCGTGCCTGGCCTGTATCGTCACTATTTCCTGTTGCAGGCTCTTAATATCTTTTGTCTTTGGCCTTTATCTCGTCCCGTAAGTCTGCGATCTGCTTTTGATGCCTCGCGTGCTTCGGATCGTGGAATAATGCCCCGATGCGTTCGACGGCTTTCGTCGTGGTGTCCAGTTTCGGACGCTCTATAGCTATTTTTATCGAAGAGATGAATAGGAAGGAACAAAACCGTTTTTCCCGTATTTCGTTTATGCATCGGCTTTTCGGCTTGATAGCGATAAATGCGAAGGTGATTCATTTTAACGATTCTTCGGAATATTCACGTTGCCGGTATTTAAAACATAATGATTTTAAGATAGTGAGAACGGTTTATTTTACAAGATTTTTTATGTCGATAATAAATAATTTATTGTATATTTGTGTTATAACTTCTATGTTTCATTTATGAAATCGCACTTTAAAAAGCTCCTTAAAGGAGTCATCGTTTCGTCCATGGCAACCTTGGCGAACACTTATGGAGCTGAAGCGATGCCGACCTACCGGTTTTCAGACAATCCGCCCGACGATGTTTCGGACGAATATGACAGATCTTCTAAAAACGAAAGCGTTAAAATGCTGTTGCATTTGAATTCAGACGATACCTATACTTTGGCAGGACATCGGAGTCACAGCTCACATCGCAGCCATAGTTCGCACCGGTCACATAGTTCTCATCGATCGGGATCATCTCATTATTCCCATTATTCGTCCACTACTACATCCGGTAATACGTCGTCATCGACCGTGTCGCCAGCCGACTATATCCTCGGATCGAGAACATTATCGATAAATTCCTACGGTGCGGATGTCAAAGCATTGACCGATTTGTTGATCAAACACAAATACATCGCACGATCGTCCGTCAATACGAACTATTTGGGTTATGTAGTCTACGATTCAGATGTCCGAAGTGCAGTCAGGGCTTTCCAGAAAGATGCAGGTTTATCGCAGGACGGTATTGCCGGAAATGCCACGATTGCCAAATTGCGAACATGGATTCCGAAGATCTGCAATCTGGGTGATCGGGTACTGGAGCGGGGAATGCGGGGTACGGATGCAACTCAACTGAAAAATATTCTCATTGACAAAGGGTTTCTCGAAAAACCCTTTGCCAAGGGAGAGATATTGTTCGACGACGCGATGGAAACTGCATTGAAGAAGTTCCAAGATAGTATAGGTATAGATGCTACGGGAAAAGTCGATATGCAAACATTTTATTTTCTGAAAAAGTAAAATGACCGACATTGAATTAAATCCGCAGGGCGAGGTCGTGCTCGATGTCGATAGGTCGATTTATGACGAATCCGTTATCGATAAAGTATTGTATTGGTGGGGAGGCGATTATGTAATCACCCGGCGAAATATCCCCGGTACGACCATTCAGACGATCGTTTTCTCTGCCCCGAATCCGATCACGCAGGAGACGTTCGATAAAATGCGGCAAAAATTGAGCGCCGATTTTGTCGATTATAAAAACCGGGCGATCATTGCTTCGGAAACCCGAGACCTGCGAAACCTTCTTTACGCCAAGGCATTTGCCAACAGCGACGATTTTGTCGAGTTCGAGTTCAACGATTGACGATGTATTATCTACTTCCGTTCCGGTTTCATGTTTTTCGTGATCAGGAGTTGTTGACCAATGATCTCGGAGACTATCTGCTGGTGCCCCGAGGCAGCGTGCAGCGCATTGTCGACCGGGAGGTGCTTTCAGAAGAAGAATTGTATAAAGACTTGGTGGCTTCATTCTTTATCTCAGAAAAACCATTACCCCGCCTGATTGATACGATGGCCGTCCGTTTGGCAACACGCAAGGCATTTCTCGACCATTTTACCGCACTGCATATTTTTGTATTGACACTTCGCTGCAATCAGAACTGTATTTATTGTCAGGCATCCAGTCAGGAAAGTTGCCGGAATGAGTATGATATGAGCGAACAGACGCTCCTGCATGCCGTCGATCTGATGTTTTGTTCTCCGTCTCCCAGTCTCACTATGGAGTTTCAGGGAGGAGAACCTACGTTGGTTCCTCATCTTATCCGGCGGGCCATCGAATATGCCGAGGAGAAGAATCGGACAGAGAACCGAGAAATCACGTATGTAGTCTGCACCAACAGCGTCAATCTGACGGATGAACTGCTTGATCTGTGCAAACGATACGGCGCAGTTATCTCGACCTCGCTCGACGGCCCGCAGTTTCTGCACGACCACAACCGAGGGAAAACGGACAGCTATCAGCGCGTTGTTGCCGGAATTACGAAGGCTCGCGAAGAATTGGGCGAAGGCCGGGTTTCCGCATTGATGACGACCTCGGAGTATTCGCTCGACTACCCGCAGGAAATTATCGATGCTTATCGGGGAAACGGATTTCACAGTATCTTCATTCGGGCGCTCAATCCTTACGGACTGGCGAAAGACAATGCCGATTGGACTGCTTATTACGATCGTTTCATTGAATTTTACAAACAGGCGCTGGATTATATCATCGAACTCAATAAATCTGGCGAGATGTTCGTCGAGGAGTTTGCAACGCTGATCTTGCGTAAGATTCTGACGCCGTTCCCGATCGGATTCGTCGACCTGCAATCTCCAGCCGGAATTATCAACGGTGTAGTCGTGTATAATTATGACGGATATGTCTATGCTTCCGACGAGTCCCGAATGCTGGCCGAATTTCGGGATTATACATTCCGGTTGGGATCGGTAACGGATCGCTACGAAGATTTGTTCTACGGCCGCAAGGCGCAGGAGATTTCCCGCCTATGGGCGACGGAATGCGTTGCCGGTTGTGCCGATTGCGCTTTCCAGTCGATTTGCGGGGCAGATCCGGTACGCAACTATTCCACACAGGGCGATATGTACGGATTCCGACCGACCTCGACTTTCTGTCGGAAACATCGGGCGATCATCGAACATATCTTCGGGCTGCTGGCCGCTCGTCGGAAAGAGGTATTACCCATTTTTAAAAGCTGGATCACGGGAACAAGAGGATAATGAGGAATACGATCGACATAAATTCCAACGACAATGCGCTGTTCATCACTTCGCAGTGCAACAACCGTTGCCTCATGTGTTGTCAACCGCCTTTATTGCGAAACGATCTCGACGGCTATTTTCAAAAGAACATGGCTCTGATCGACTCTGCTCCGCGGGAACTGCGGTCGATCGGAATCACGGGAGGTGAGCCAACCCTGCTCGGCGACCGACTGTTCGAGCTGCTTCGCCATATTCGTACGAAACTGCCGGAAACCGAAATTCACCTGTTGACGAACGGACGGGCATTCGCCGACAAGGAGTATGCCCGAAAACTTGCCGGGTGCGGTACGGAAAAAATACTTCTCGGCATTCCGCTCCATTCCGATTATGCGGGCGACCATGATGTTATTACGCAGGTCAAAGGCTCTTTCGAGGAGACGATGCTCGGCTTGTATAACCTCGGACGCCATGATATCGGAATCGAATTGCGGGTAGTCATTACCCGGATGAATTATCGCCGGTTGCCGAAACTGCCGGATTTTATCTATCGCAACTTGCCGTTCGTCGAATTCATTTCGCTGATGGGATTGGAATACACGGGCTATACGATCAAAAACAGAGAAGCTGTCTGGATCGACCCGATGGATTATCAGGCCGAACTCGCGCAGGCGGTTTTGGAACTGCGGGACTGGCGTATGGACGTCTCAATTTTCAACCTGCCGCGGTGCGTTCTCCCAGAAGCGCTATGGCCCTTTGCCCGCAAATCCATATCGGACTGGAAAACCAAGTATCTCGATATTTGTCAGGGATGTATGGAACGTCAGGAATGTTGCGGGTTGTTCGCTACGTCACGAGCACAAAGCAGAGGCTTAAAAGCTCTATAATTCAGGAGAAATGAAATAAAGTTTTTCATCAAATGGTAAAGGAATGTCGAGATATCGCTCGTCCGAGACCTGCATCGGGGTATTGAACGCCGCCAGAAAACGGCCCTCGCCCCGGTCGATCTTATCCTTGTTGTAATAAAGAGCACCCGTCGGTGTGGCCCCGGAGGTTATCCGCGCGACCATAGCTCGTAAAGTTCTCGGCTGAGCGCGATGACCTGCTCGGAGAGGGCTTTCAGCTCGCGCGTGCGGCGCT
>ERZ824575.3330-NODE-3330-length-11336-cov-2.854623_pt1 | contig 11336 bp, 7 predicted proteins | sample MGYA00519470_ERZ824575 | MGnify/ENA primary metagenome ERZ824575 (study PRJEB31778, sample SAMEA3449170) | human gut metagenome | biome: human gut; feature: human-associated habitat; material: faeces | place: United Kingdom | collected 2010/2012 ...
AAAAGAAAAAAGGACAGCGAAAACAGAGCCAAAAACGGAGGAAATCGTAATTCCTATCCAGCGGAAGCTATGGCGTCTTTTAAAACCGCTTCTGACGTACGAACTGTTTCTGATCGGAGCAACCGTACTTCTGGCGCTGATCCTGATGACGTTTACGACCGGCGGTTATCTGGAAGAGCGTATGCACGCGACATCCGTTCTTGCATCAGCAATCGGCAGTCTGGCGGCGATCCCGGTTCTCTGGAAACAGTACAAAAAAGATGAAGGCATGTTCCCGAAACCGGAAAAACGGTGGAGTGCGGCAGAGGCAGCCGCCTGTATTCTGCTGGTTATGACCTTCGGCCATCTCCTGAATACTGTAATGAACGTGACCGGCTTTACCAGAATCTTTTCCGGCTATCAGGACATGGCATCAAAGATTTATGAAGGACAGAACCCGCTGCTTCTGATCCTGTCCGTCGGTGTGCTGAGCGCGGCCGCAGAGGAAATTGTTTTCCGCGGCATGATTTACCGCAGGGCAAAAGATTTCTGGGGAACCGGCTGGGGCATCGCAGCATCATGTCTGCTGTTCGGTGCATATCACGGCAATGTGACGCAGTTTGTCTATGCAGCCGTAGTAAGTGTGCTTCTGATACTTATTTATGAGCGGTGCGGAACACTCCTTGCCCCGGTTCTTGCGCACATGGCAGAAAATATCTGGGGACTTTACCGGAGCCAGTTCGTATCCTGGATGACCCAAAAAGCGCCGGCAGGTGCATGGATGTTCGTCTTTTTGGAAGCGGTAATCTGCGCCGGAACGTTCTGGTATCTGTTTTTAAAGGATAAACAGGGGAAAACACAAAAATAACAGAAAAAAACCGCAGAATCCGCGAAAAAAATGCTTGTCATGAAAAAAACTCTGTGATACAATCTTACTGTTGCACAATAAGCACCCATGCGGTACCAAGGATGGTGCCTGTTTTTTGAAAAACAGGTTCCAAGGTGAAAAAACATGGGGAAGAATAAAACCATAAGGAGATAAAACAATGAGCGTAATTTCAATGAAACAGTTACTGGAAGCCGGTGTTCATTTCGGACATCAGACAAGAAGATGGAATCCTAAAATGGCTCCGTACATCTACACAGAGCGTAATGGTATCTACATCATCGACCTGCAGAAATCTGTAGGAATGGTAGATGACGCATACAAAGCTGTTGCAGACATCGCAGCAGACGGCGGCACAATCCTTTTCGTAGGAACCAAAAAACAGGCTCAGGACGCTATCGCTGTTGAGGCAGAGCGCTGCGGAATGTACTATGTAAACGAGAGATGGCTCGGCGGTATGCTGACCAACTTCAAAACCATCCAGAGCCGTATTGCAAGACTGAAAGCAATCGAGACCATGGAGCAGGATGGCACCTTCGAAGTTCTTCCGAAAAAAGAAGTCATTGAGTTAAAGAAAGAGCTTGCAAAACTGCAGAAAAACCTTGGCGGTATCAAAGAAATGAAGAGACTGCCGGACGCTATCTTCGTAGTAGATCCGAAAAAAGAGAGAATCTGCGTACAGGAAGCTCATACACTGGGAATTCCGCTGATCGGTATCGCAGATACCAACTGCGATCCGGAAGAGCTTGACTATGTAATTCCGGGTAATGACGACGCTATCCGTGCCGTAAAACTGATCGTTTCCAAAATGGCAGACGCAGTTATCGAGGCAAAACAGGGCGAGGCTGAGGAAGCTGCATACGAAGAAGCAGCAGAGACAGACGCTGAATAATTTACGCGAAGTAATGAACTGGGGGGAACTTGAAATTCAGGTTCCCTTCGGCGAATCTCACAATAGCAGATCGGCATGAAGATGCAGTCTGCTGAATCACGTATACGGAGGAATAAAACAATGGCTATTACAGCAGCAATGGTAAAAGAGTTAAGAGAAGTAAGCGGCGCTGGTATGATGGACTGCAAGAAAGCTCTTACAGCTACCGAAGGTGATATGGACAAAGCAATGGAGTTCCTGAGAGAAAAAGGACTTGCTACTGCTCAGAAAAAAGCTGGCAGAATCGCAGCTGAGGGTATCGTTATGCTGAACGTATCCGAGGATGGAAAGAAAGCTGTCGCTGTAGAAGTAAACGCTGAGACAGACTTCGTTGCAAAGAACGAGAAATTCCGTGGCTATGTAGCACAGGTTGCAGAGCAGGCTATGGATACAACTGCAGCAGACGTAGAAGGATTTCTGGCAGAGCCTTGGAAATTCGATACCAACGAGACCGTTGGCGAAGAGCTGGCTCATCAGATCGCTACCATCGGCGAGAACATGAACATCCGTCGTTTCCAGCAGGTAAAAGAGGAGAACGGTTTCGTTGCTTCTTATACTCATATGGGCGGTAAAATCGGTGTTCTGGTTGACGTTGAGACAGATGTTGTAAACGATGACCTCAAAGAGATGGCTAAAAACGTTGCAATGCAGATTGCAGCTCTTCGTCCGCAGTACACAAGCCGCGATGAAGTAAGCGCTGATTACATCGAACATGAGAAAGAAATCCTCATGGCTCAGATTCAGAACGACCCGAAAGAGTCCCAGAAACCGGAAAAAGTTATCCAGGGAATGATCCAGGGCCGTATCAACAAAGAGCTCAAAGAGATCTGCCTGCTTGACCAGGTATACGTAAAAGCAGAAGACGGAAAACAGTCCGTAGCTCAGTACGTAGCACAGGTTGCTAAAGCAAACAACGCAACCGTAGCAGTAAAAGGATTCGTTCGTTTCGAGACCGGTGAAGGAATCGAGAAGAAAGAAGAGAACTTCGCTGAGGAAGTTGCTAAACAGATGAACGCATAATTCAACTGTGAATTTGTAAAAATAACGCAAAAATATAAAACCCTCATAAATGTGCAGAAAATACACGATTTATGAGGGTTTTTTACTGTCACAGGCAGTATCCATCGGAAATGCAGTAAGTGCCCTGAAGGATACCGTCCCCGGAGATTTCCCGGCAATGAATCTTTCGGAGATTTGTGAATTAATCCAGGAACATAAATCGAATGGTCCGGTAATGGAGATGAAACGTTAAACATAAGAAAAGAGGAACAAATTTGAAAAAACAAGACAAAAGAAACTGGCCGAAAGCAGTGATTCAGATCCTTTCTTTCCTGCTGATCCCGGGCTTGTTTGAGGCGCAGTTTTCTGCGGTTGGGACGATTATTTCCGCAGTTTATCAGGGGACGGTTTTGTGGGAACGGATCAGGTATTCGGTATGGATGCTGCTGGCGACGGTTCCGGCGGTGATTATTGTGGGACGGTTTTTCTGCGGATATTTCTGCAGCTTCGGGGCTGTGCAGGATTTTCTGTGGTTTGCAGGAAATAAGCTGAAAAAGCGGTTTCGAAAAGCAGGTGCGAAAAACCTGCATTCAAAGTCAAAGAAGAGTGGAAGAAATGTTCCAACAGGCTGGATCAAATATGGTGTGCTCCTGTTCTGGGCAGTCTTCGTATGGAGTGGTATGATAAAATGGAACATCGCAGGGCCGTGGCAGGTGTTTGGACAGTACAGTTCCATCGGACACCGGCCGGGCGTGAAGCCGATGTTTTCGATTGGCGGTGCGCTGATTCTGGTGATTTTCGTCGGATCCGTCTTAATCCAGCGCTTTTTCTGCCGGTATCTCTGTCCCATGGGAGCCATCTACAGCCTGATTTCCAGATGTACTCTGTTAAAAATTGTAAAACCGCGGAGCAAATGCGGAAACTGCCGTCTCTGTACTGCAAAATGTACCATGGGAATTGATCTGACAGAAAAAGAGCAGACGGCAGGCGGCGAGTGCATTGGATGCGGGGTATGTGTAAACGGATGTCTGAAGAACAATGCACACTGGAAGTACCGATACAGCGTGTGGATCGGTGTCGGGGTGACCTGCCTTACGATTGCAGCGTCACAGTTCCTGATCTGGAGTGAGAGTGGTTCCGTTGGTAAGACAGCAGGTGATGCGGCCATTGATACGGCAGAACAGAATCCGGGCGGCAGATTCCAGGACGGCACTTATTCCGGAAGTGGAGAAGGCTACCGCGGAACCGTGACCGTTTCCGTAAAAGTGGAACAGGGAACGATAACCGGACTGACGATAGAGAACGCCGAGGATGATCAGACATATCTGGACAGAGCAAAGTCAGGAATCTTTTCGGAAATCATGAAAAAACAGAGTGCCGAGGAGATAGATACCGTTTCCGGCGCCACCTACAGCAGTAAAGGGTTGATTGAGGCCACTCAAAATGCGTTAAAAGAAGCCGCCGGAGATGAGAATACTGTACAGGAAAATACAGCATCTGAATCGACGGATACAACGGAAGAAAAACAGGCATTCCTGGACGCCGGCCGTTTCCACGACCTGAAAGACGGCATCTATACGGGTACCGCCGATGCCTTCCGCGGGGATGTCGAAGTGCAGGTGACGGTAGAAAACCAGAAAGTGACCGACATCTCCATCCTTTCCTACTGCGACACCGAGGAATACTTTTTCCGTGCAGCACCTTACGTGATAGGGCAGATGAAAGAAGAACAGAGCCTTAACATCGACGCCTTGAGCGGTGCCACCTACAGCAGCAACGGCATCATCCACGCCACTGCCAATGCCCTCGAAATCCCGGAGGACGAATATGCACCGCGCCCCGGCCGTGATCTGAAAAATAAACAGAAAGACCATGGTCACATTGTACAGCATACCATCGAGAACTGGGAGCAGTATGAAGAAAAAGTAAAAGAATACGAAGACGTACAGAATTAAAAAAATAATCTCAGAATAAGCACTGTAAATACATCCATCTGTATTTGCAGTGCTTTTCTGCTGTAACAGAACCCCGTCTGACTGCATCAAAAATATAAAAAATTTTACAATCATTTGATATAGACCTTATCGGAACAGGATAGCAGTTAAAATACAAATGTGCTACGATCGTGATTGTAGTAAAAAATATTCTGAAAGAAATGGCAGGAACAGCAAAAATACAGCGGTTAGGCTGGAGTCTGGGATGGATGCAGTCAAAAGACTGTAGCCTGAAAAAGAGGAGAACGAACGATTGACATACAAGGAAATTATAAAAAACAAAGAAATTAACGCATATCTGAAAAAAGGAAACGAAAACCTGGGACAGCTGGGATATACGGATCATTCGCAGAAACACTGTATGCAGGTTGCCCATCAGGGAGGAAAAATTCTGAAAAAGCTGGGTTATTCGGAACATGAGATTGAACTCGCTCAAATTGCAGGTTATATGCATGATATTGGAAATGTGATTAACAGATCACATCATGCAGAGTACGGTGCACTTCTTGCAAATGAACTTTTAAAAGAAACGGATATGACGTTGGAAGACAGAGTAACCATCGTTTCTGCAATTGGAAACCACGATGAATCAACGGGAAGTCCGGAGGATGTGATCTCAGCCGCCTTGATCATCGCAGATAAAACAGATGTCAGAAGAAGCCGTGTAAGACAAAAGGAACAATCTGCTTTCGATATTCATGACAGAGTAAATTATGCGGTTACAGATTCCAAGCTGAAAGTGGATGAGAAAAAATCAGAGATCGCATTGAATCTCCAGATTGATGAAAAAATCTGTTCGATGTATGACTATTTTGAGATCTTTCTCGGAAGAATGATGCTGTGCAGAAAATCGGCAGAAATACTGGGAACTACGTTTAAACTGACGGTCAATGGACGAAAAGTTTTGTAAAAAGAACAAAAATGGCTTTACATGGATTTTACAGAAACAAAACAATAGCAGGATAGATGAAAAAATTTTCTTATTATATGATAACCATCAGGGCTTTTACAGCAAGTGAAAAGAAAAGCGGAATCTTTGAAAGAACGCGCAGAAGAAGGAGAATTAAAATACATGAAAAAGCAGCAGTTAAAATCAGAACCCTATATGATGAATCGTGAATTATCCTGGCTGAAATTCAATGAGAGAGTCTTAAACGAAGCCGGAAACCCGGCCGTCCCGCTTGCCGAGCGTCTGACGTTTGCTTCGATCTACCAGTCAAACCTGGATGAGTTCTACCGTGTCCGGGTCGGCACATTGATGGATCAGATGGAATCAAAAGAAGTGGTCCGGGAAAATAAAACGAATATGACGAGTGAACAGCAGGTAAAAGCGATTCTGCAGGAGACAAGAGACCTGGATCAGAAAAAAGCGGCGATCTATGAGCAGCTGATGGGAGAATTGGAGCCGAAGGGAATCCGCCTCATCAACTTCAATAAGCTGTCCGCTGAAGAGGGAAAACTGCTGGAAACGTATTTTGATAATGAGATCGCGCCGTATCTGTCTGCCAACATTGTGAGCAAACAGCAGCCGTTCCCGTTCCTGAAAAACAAAGATATCTATGCGGTCGCACTCCTTGAGACGAAGGGCGGAAAGACCCGTGCTGCGATCATCCCATGCAGCAACAACGTATTCCGCCGTCTGATCGACATCCCGACCAGAAAGGGAACCTTTATGCTCTCCGAGGAGCTGATTCTGCACTTCCTTCCGAAGATGTTCAAAAATTATGTTGTAAAAGAAAAATCCCTGATCCGTGTAACGCGGAATGCCGATATCGATACCGAGACGATTTACGATGAGGATCTGGATTATCGTGATGCAATGGAAAACCTGATCAAACAGAGAAAACGTATGAGCCCGGTCCGCATGGAGATGTCCCGTGAGCTGAACAAGAAGCTGACTTCATCGCTCTGTAAGGAAATCAAGGTGGACAAAGACCATGTATTCCTGTCCAGAGTGCCGCTGGATCTGTCATTTGTCTTTGCACTGCAGGGATATCTGCGCAGTCTGGAGCAGAACGGAACGGCCGACACTAAGCAACTGTTCTATCAGCGCCGCGCCCCGCGTATGACACCGCAGTTGGATTCGAAAGCGCCGCTGATTCCGCAGGTTATGAAAAAAGATGTTCTGCTTTCCTATCCATTTGAGAGCATCAAACCGTTTATCAGCCTGCTCGACGAGGCGGCAAAAGATGAGAGCGTTGTTTCGATTAAGATGACACTGTACCGCCTGGCTGACAAGAGCCAGATTGTTGATGCACTGGTCGAAGCAGCAGAGAATGGAAAAGAGGTTGTTGTCCTTGTTGAGCTGCGCGCCCGCTTCGATGAGGAGAGCAATATCGAGTATTCCCGTATCCTGGAGGAGGCCGGCTGCCGCGTGATTTACGGCCTGAACGGCTTTAAAGTCCACTCCAAGCTGTGCCTGATTTCCAGAAAAACAGAGGACGGCGTATCGTATGTGACCCAGATCGGAACCGGAAACTATAACGAAAAAACATCCGCACTCTACACCGACCTGTCTCTGATCACCGGAAACCAGGCGATCGGAAAAGAGGCGGCAGAGGTGTTTGCAGCGCTCTTAAAGGGCGAGACCGTGGAAAAGACAGACCTTCTTCTGGTTGCACCGAAATGTCTGCAGAACCGGGTGCTTGAGATGATAGATGAAGAAATTGCGCATGCAAAACAGGGTGAGGAGAGTTATATCGGCATTAAGATCAACTCCCTGACAGACAAAGCCATCATCACCAAGCTGGTGGAGGCTTCCCAGGCGGGCGTGAAGATCGAAATGATTGTCCGCGGTATCTGCTGTCTGATTCCGGGAATCGAGGGATACACGGAAAATATCAAGGTTGTCAGCATTGTCGGCCGCTTCCTTGAGCATTCCAGAATTTACCGTTTTGGAACGAAAGAGCGCGAGAAGGTCTATCTTGCATCCGCCGATTTCATGACAAGAAATACCATCCGCCGTGTTGAGGTTGCCGCTCCGGTTCTGGATGATACCTTAAAAGAGCGCCTGGACTGGATGTTCGAGACGATGATGAAGGACAACGAAAAGGGAAAATGTCTGAATGCCAGCGGAAAATATGTGGACCGGGAATCGAACGGTACGAAACTCAATTCGCAGGAGCTGTTTTACGCGATGGCGTACAGCAATGCGGAAAAAGCGCAGACAAAGGCATAAAAACAGACAGAGATTTTATTCTGTGAAACGGCAAAACCGGAGAACAGCCAGGCAGAAAAGCGGGCGTTCTCCGGTTTTACATTTGCACCCGTGATAGCAAAAAACAATAACGAATGGAATTGACAATCTCAGCTCCTGGTCGGATCTGACAGATGCACTGCACGCCGGAAAAATCGACGGTGCATCGGAACTGATTGAGCTGGCGAAAGCAGGTCTTACGCTGGACGACATTGCGGTGACGCAGGGCTTTGGAACGGTGCTGGCGCGCTCCGAAGAGCTCTGGGAGGATTCTCTCTGCTGCGGTCTGATTTCCGGACCGATGTGATCGAAAAAGATCCCGCATCGTTTCAGAAACTGCTGGACGGCTATTTTGCGGCGGGAGAAAAGCTCGACAAAAAAGAAGCGCTTCGGGTGGCAGAGGAGTATCTGGGACAGGATGCGGCAACACTCGAAACTTCGCTTGACTGGATCAGCTACCAGGACCTTGCAATTTCCGAGGAGGCGATCTATCTCGCCGACCGCGTGGTGATTCTCGATGCCAATCCGGGGCAGATCAAAGCAGTACTTACGATTCCGCTTGGAAAGCACCGGGATCGTACGAGTGAGGATTTTCTGGCAATTCGGGATCAGATTTTTGAGATCTTCCATATGAAACGGGAAGATGCGATTGAATATTATACTTAACGGGGGAACAAAGCCGCTTTGAGATTTTTTGCGTTTCACTCCGGGGTTCCGCAATGAGAGGTTTTGTGGTACAATAAGCAGTGAGTCGGGCCGCAGGGGATGAGGGGGCCTGAAAAATATGAATCATACAGACAGGATGAAACAAAATGGAAAAAACCAAAAAACTGGCGGTAGGCATTTTAGCGCATGTCGATGCGGGAAAGACGACGCTGGCAGAGGGAATTTTATATAAAACAGGCCAGATCCGGAAAGTCGGAAGAGTGGATCACAAGGACGCCTTTCTGGACACGGAGGAACTGGAAAAAGCAAGGGGTATCACGATCTTTTCCAAACAGGCCGTGCTGAAGCTGAACGAGACGGAGGTCACACTCCTTGACACGCCGGGCCATGTGGATTTCTCGGCGGAGATGGAGCGCACTTTACAGGTCATGGACTATGCGGTTCTTCTGATCAGCGGTGCGGACGGCGTGCAGGGTCATGTGGAAACCCTGTGGCGGCTGCTCGCGCGGTATGAGATCCCGGTCTTTCTCTTTATCAACAAGATGGATCAGCCAGGCACGGATGCGGAAAAACTGCTGGAAGAACTGCAGAGCCGTCTCTCAGAGCACTGCCTGAATTTCTCGCAGGATCTCCAGAACGCAGAATTGCTGGAAGAACTCGCCATGTGTGATGAGGACGTGCTGGAGCAGTATCTGGAAACGGGAAGCGTGGAAGAAGACCAGATCCGCACGATGATCGCAGAACGGAAGGTTTTTCCGTGCTGCTTTGGCTCTGCACTCAAGATGGAGGGCGTGACGGAATTTCTGAAAATTCTGGACCGGTTTACAAAAACGCCGGAGTACGGCGGGGATTTTGGCGCGCGCGTTTTTAAGATTTCAAGGGACACGGCAGGAAACCGTCTGACGCATCTGAAAATCACGGGCGGCGTGCTGAAGGTGAAGCAGATGCTCGGCGAAGAAAAGGCAGACCAGATCCGCATTTATTCCGGTGCGGGCTATACGATGGTACAGGAAGCACCGGCGGGGACGATCTGTGCCGTAACGGGACTGAACAGCACCTTCTCCGGTCAGGGCATCGGCAACGAAACCGAGGCGGAAAAACCGGTGCTGGAGCCGGTGCTGACGTACCGCATCGAGCTTCCGCCGGACTGCGATGTCCATCAGATGCTTGGAAAACTGCGCCAGTTAGAAGAAGAAATCCCGGAGCTCCACATTGTCTGGAATGAGCGCCTCGCGGAAATCCATGCGCAGGTCATGGGTGAGGTGCAGATCGAGATCTTAAAGAGTCTGATCCACGAGCGTTTCGGCGAATGGGTGGAATTCGGAGCCGGAAATATTGTATACAAAGAGACGATCCGCAGTACCGTGGAGGGTGTCGGCCATTTCGAGCCGCTGCGCCATTATGCGGAAGTTCATTTGCTGCTGGAGCCGGCAGAACCGGGCAGCGGACTGCAGATTGGAACCATCTGCAGCGAGGACACCCTGGACCGCAGCTGGCAGCGTCTGATCCTCACACATCTGCTGGAGCGGAAGCATCCCGGCGTGCTGACTGGGTCGGAGATTACCGATATGAAAATCACGCTGGTCAAGGGCCGTGCGCACATTAAGCACACCGAGGGCGGCGACTTCCGCCAGGCGACGTACCGTGCGGTGCGGCAGGGGCTGAAAAAAGCAGAATCCGTTCTGCTGGAGCCGGTCTATGCGTTCCGTCTGGAAATTCCGTCGGAATCGACGGGACGGGCGCTGAACGATATCCAGCGGATGTACGGCAGCTTTGAACCGCCGGAAATGGAAGGTGATATGACAGTGATCACCGGAACCGCACCGGTTGTGACGATGCGGGATTATCAGAAAGAAGTGACTGCTTACAGCCGGGGACGCGGAAGAGTGTTCTGTACCTTAAAAGGATATGAGCCGTGTCACAACGCGGAGGAAGTGATTGCCTCCATCGGCTACGATTCCGAGGCGGATGTGGAAAATCCGACGGGTTCTGTGTTCTGTGCCCACGGGGCAGGCTTTGTCGTTCCATGGAATGAAGTGGAAGACCATATGCATCTGGAATACACGCTGGAAAATCCGGAAGAAGAAAGCGATTCAGCCGAATCTGCGGCAGACCGGAGCGGCGGAGCATCCTCTGTGCAGAAAGCAAAAAAAGCATCTGACCGCGTGCCGATGGCAGCTTCCCTGCAGGAGGCAAAGGAGCTGGAAGAAATCTTTACGAGGACATACGGCAAAGTGGAGCGGAAGCGCGCCGGTTTCGAGCGGCGGACACGTCCGGTCACCTCGTCATCCGGCATCGGGGATCCCAAATATGCAAAATCAAACCGCCCGAAGGAGCCGCAGGAGGAATATCTGCTGGTGGACGGCTATAACATTATTTTTGCATGGGATGATTTAAATGAGCTGGCGAAGTATAATATTGAGAGCGCCAGAGGAAAACTGATGGACATCCTGTCAAATTATCAGGGATATAAAAAAATGACGCTGATTCTTGTCTTTGATGCCTACAAAGTAAAAGGCAACCAGGGTGAGGTCGGCATGTACCATAATATTCATGTCGTTTATACGAAAGAGGCGGAGACGGCTGACCAGTACATCGAGAAAACGGTTCACAGGATCGGCCACAACGGCAACGTAACGGTGGCTTCCTCGGACGGTCTCGAGCAGATCATCATTATGGGAGCGG
>ERZ824575.3335-NODE-3335-length-11308-cov-3.393851_pt1 | contig 11308 bp, 6 predicted proteins | sample MGYA00519470_ERZ824575 | MGnify/ENA primary metagenome ERZ824575 (study PRJEB31778, sample SAMEA3449170) | human gut metagenome | biome: human gut; feature: human-associated habitat; material: faeces | place: United Kingdom | collected 2010/2012 ...
ATACAAATATAATATATAACATAAATTATGCAGGTGAGAGAGAAAAGAAGGTTATATCAGCCGGTAATACAGAGGGGAAAGTCAAACGTTCGGCAGAGAAAGAAATCCAAAGCAGGGGGGCGGCAGGGTAGGGGAGAGCAGCGCGGAAAATCCGAAAACAAGCCGATGGAAAAGGTGAAAATAATAATCCGATAATTTTTTCCTTGAAAAAGACATAAAAAGATGTTATTTTTATCGTAGAATCCGAACTTACCTAAAACGGCAGATTTACCGAGGTGGCAGAAATGAACGCAGAAAAATTTGACATAAGTAAAATGATATTGAACGGCGCGGCATACTATCCCGAGGATTGGGATGAGTCCGAGCAGGATAAAGACATTGAAATGATGAAAAAAGCGGGCATAAAAATCGTCCGAATGGCGGAGTTTGCCTGGGCAAAAACGGAACCGCGCGAGGGCGAATATCATTTTGGTTGGCTGCATAGGGTAATTGATAAATTATGGGCGGCGGGAATATACACCATGCTTTGCACCCCGACGGCGACCCCGCCCAATTGGGTTGAGGAAGCTGACCCCGAGATGATGATGCTTGACGAATCGGGCCGCAGATACACCCACGGCGGCAGACGTCATAACTGCTCCAATAACCCGACCTACCGCAAATACTCGGCAAGAATCATCGAACGAATGGCACAGGAATTCGGCGGTGATGAACGCGTGGTCGCGTGGCAGATGGATAACGAAATTTATACCTACGACAGCAACTGCTACTGTGCGCATTGCCGCAAGGGCTTTGCCGAGCATCTTAAAAGAAAATACGGAACGGTTGAAAACCTTAATCGCCGTTGGAATTTAAATCTTTTCAGTCAGTGGTATGACAGTTTTGAACAGGTGCCTATGCCGAGGGGATATGTTTGGCATAGCCCGCAAATCAGGTACGAATGGCGCACCTTTTTGGGTGAGGGGCATGTAGATTTCATCGCAATGCAGGCGGAAATACTTCACCGCTACACAAAGGCGCCGATAGGTACGGATATGATGCAGGTCTACGGCGTTCCCTACGAGGAAATTTCAAAGCATGTCGATATGATTCAGTTTAATCACTACGACGACCATACAAATCAAATTAATGCGGCTTTTTGGTTCGATTATTTAAGAGGCTTTAAGGACATTCCTTTCTGGGTGACCGAGACCTCAACCTGTTGGAATGGCGGCACAACCACGCCGAGCGAGTACCGTCCCGAGGGTTTTTGCAGGGCAAATTCATGGTTGCCGGTTGTTTTGGGCGGCGGCGCAAATATGTATTGGCTCTGGCGCCAGCATTGGGCGGGGCATGAGCTTATGCACGGCGCGGTGCTTTACTCCTCGGGCAGGCCGATGCATATGTTTGAGGAGATACGTCAAACATCTGCGGGCTTTGAAAAGGCTCGGGATTTTCTGACCGAAACGCGCGTTAAAACCGATACCGCACTTATAGTTTCGTCAAAAAGCCGCATGCTTACGGAGTGCCAGCACATAGCCGAAACGAGAGACGTAAACGGCGACGGCCTTCTCCGATTTTACCGCTGCATGAACGCCGGGGGTATCCGCCCCGACGTAATACCCGCTACCGCCGGGCTTTCGGGCTACAAGCTGATTTTCGCTCCCTATCTTACGACCTTTGAGGAGGATAATCTGTCTGAAAGGCTGCGCGAATGGGTTGAAGACGGCGGCGTGCTGGTTGCCGGGCCGCTGTCGGATATGCGGGACGACATAGGCGCAAAGTATACCGACCGCGAGCTTGGAATGCTTGAAGAATTTACCGGCGCGCAAATGGTTTATCAGGTGCCCGACCACAATTTCTTAACAAAATGCGAATGGACAGACGGCGAGGAATACAAGGCCATGCACTATTTGCAAATGTTTAATATTCCCGAAAACGCCGAACCTCTTGTAACGGTTAAATCCGGGTTTTCAAGCTTTGAGGGGAAGGTATTGGTATTCGAGGAAAAAATCGGCAGGGGTGCCGTGCTTATGATAGGCGCGCTGCCCGACGACTGCTCGGCCGGCAGGCTTATGGCAAGGGCGGCGGCTCTCGGCGGCATTTCGACATTTAAAACCGAGGGAGATATAGTTGCGGCGCACCGCGCAGGAAAGGACAGAAACGGCATTGCCGTCCAGGAAATTTCGGGTAAAAACGGTAAAATTTACTTTGACGGCAATATGACCGATATTCTCACAGGAGCGACCTTTTCGGGCTCGGCGCCGCTAAAACCCTTTGAAACAAGGCTTTTAGAGTGGAATTAAGCGTTTCGTAGCTTGTTTTCATTGCATTAAAAATAAATAAAGGAATAAAGGAAAAATCGGCAGGATATTTTTTGGAATGATTTCCTTGAAAACATCCTGCTTTTATTGTATCATTTTGTATAGGATAACTAAACAGGGGTGAGCTTTTTGAAAAACACGGTGCCTATAATTGTGCAAAAGGTTGCAAAACACTCATATTGGGTTGAAAGTATTTTGACCGGACTCAGAAAATCGGCGGAGAAGAGCTTTTACGAGCTTGATTTTATAGCGGGCGCGGATTCTGCCGTAAATGCAAAGGAGTCTGAGCACAGCTCCGTAATTGTTATAGGTTATTTGGCGGATTGGCTTTGCCAAACGCTGGACAGGCTGCTTGAAAAGGGCTATGAGCCGATTGTGGTTAACGCAGGCGTTTCGGACGAAATGCTTGAAAAATGCAGCGGTGTGTTTTTTCGGCTGGGCGAAAGCATTGAAAGTACCATTGAGTATTTAAAATCGGCGGGAAGAAAAAACATATGGCTTTTCGGAACGAACAACACATCCATTGCAAACCGCATAAAAGAGGACGTATTTTTAAAGGTTACCGGCAGCGAGAACGAACCGCCTCACGAGTTTGTAATAAACGAAAAAAAGCCGTTAAACGACCATGTGGAAGACTTTTTGAACTGCATTGAGGAGCAGGAGATTGACGCGATTATCTGCCAGAACGACACACTGGCGATTCACCTTATGAACCGTATGCTGACCGAGGGCTTTAAAATACCCGACGATATTTATATTGTGGGAATGGGAAATTCTCTGCTGGGTCAGAAGATGGCGATTCCGCTAAGCTCTATCGAGTTTGATTATGAGGAGCTGGGCGTTCAGGCCTTCAGCCTTTGGAGGTATTTGCAGCGTTCGGGCAAAAGGGTGCATGTTGAGGTGGCGATTCCGTGCCGATTTATACCGAGGGCTTCAACCGGCTCGTTCATTCAGCTTGAGGCGAGCCGCACAAGGTTTTTCACAAGCATTCCCTTTGACCTCAATACGGAAATCAACGGCGACGAATTTTATGACGACGTTGATGTTCAAAAGGTCTTGAAATTCGAGGCTTTCCTGCGCTCCTGCGATAAAATCGACAATTATGTGCTGGAGGGTATAGTGCAGGGGTACAGTGACGCCAGAATGGCGGATATGTACAATATATCCGATCGGGCGATTCGTTACAGAATAAATAAAATGACCAAAAAGCTGGACGTGCAGGCGCGCGATGAAATCGTGAGCATTATAAAGGATTTGCGTATGTTCAGCGATTATATTGATAAATCGGATGTGTAACTATGATAAGGTATGAGGACTATATAATAAATGCGGCCGATCTCGGACGGTGCAACCCACTTCCGGATTTAAAGAACGTTTCGTATATTCATGCGAAATACGAAATGACCGATAAAATAACCGAGGAAGAAAAAAGCGGAATAGGCAAGGGTATGATTTCAACAATGCTGCCCTATACCCTGCAGGACGGCTACAACCGCGACAGAAAGCCGCGCGCGTTTAAAGCGGCGGTGCTTGAAAACAAGTATCTTAAGGCGGTTTTTTTGCCGGAGCTCGGCGGCAGGCTTTGGTCGCTTTTCGATAAGGAAAAGGGGCGCGAGCTGCTTTATAAAAACCCGGTGTTCCAGCCGGCTAATCTTGCTTTGAGAAACGCTTGGTTTTCGGGCGGAGTTGAATTTAACGTAGGCATTAAAGGTCATAATCCGCTGACCTGCTCGCGGCTCTTTGCGGAGATCATAACGGGGAGCAACGGCGAAGAAATACTTAAAATGTACGAATACGAGCGTATTCGCGAAATAACCTATTCGATAAGCGCCCGTCTTCCCGAGGATTCAAGACTTCTTTACATACAGGATTGCGTTGAAAACACGTCGGACGACGATAAATATTCGTATTGGTGGAGCAATATCGCCGTTCCCGAGGGGGATGCCACAAGGGTTATAGTTCCTGCCGACGAATCGTTCCTTTCTTCCTACAACGAGGGGCAGTATTTGGTAGATAAAATATCCGTACCTATGCACGGCGGAAAGGATTTAAGCTATCCGAAAAACTCCGTGCGTTCACAGGATTTCTTCTTTAAAATATCGCAAAACGAGGCTAAATGGATAGCTGCCGTTCAGGATGACGGCTACGGGCTTTTACAGGTTTCCGACCAAAGAATGATAGGCAGAAAGCTTTTTGTCTGGGGTCACGGCCGCGGTGGCAGACATTGGGGCGAATGGCTCTCGGTTGAGGGGCAGTCTTATGTTGAAATTCAGGCGGGTCTTGCCCGCACGCAGCTTGAGCATATTCCGATGAAGGCAGGAGAATGCTGGAAATGGACCGAGGCCTACGGCGCGATTGAATGCGGAAAGGCAGCCCATTCCGATGACTGGGCAACCGCCGTACAGTCGGTTAAAAACGCTTTTTGCGGCGAGCTTGAAGCCGGCGCAACAGAAAAAATGTTTGACGGAATGTTTTCATTACCCGAGGGGAGCCGCGTTCAAAGACTTTGCGACGGCTCGGGCTGGGGCGCGCTTGAAAACATTATGCGACAGCGTACCGGCAAAGCGCCGGCAAGCAAAACCTGCAATTTTTACGAAAGCTCACTTGACGGTGAGCAGGAGCAGTGGCTTGAGCTTATAAAGAACGGCAGCTTCGGCGATATGTCGCCGCGGGAAGAGCCTAAAAGCTATGTCGGCGCACGGGCGTTCAGACCTCTTTTGGAAGCGGCGGCCGAAAAGCAGGGGAAAGGGCAGTGGTACGCGCTTTTACAGCTCGGCGTTCATTATTATATATACGGCGAGATCGACAAGGCAAGAGACGCGTGGCTTAAATCGGTAGATATTTGCGAATCGGCATGGGCGCTGAGAAATCTTGCAATGCTTTACAAAAGCGAATACGGCGAGACCGACAAGTCGCTTGAGTATATCGGCAGGGCGGTCGCGTTTGACAGCGGTTGTCGGGCAATTCTTGTTGATTGTGCAAGACTTTATACCGATAACGGACGTGACCGCGAATGGCTCGGTATTTTCGGGAGCTTGTCCTCCGAGCTTCAAAATGTCGGAAGATTAAGAATTTTCAAGGCAATAGCCCTTATAAACCTCGGAAGATACGAAGAAGCCGAAACAATTGTAAATAAAGATTTTGTTATGTACGATATTCAGGAGGGCGAGGTTTCCATATCGCATATATGGAAACGGCTTTATAAGGAAAAGGTTCGCAAGGAAACGGGCATTAACGACGAAGCCGAGCTTAACCGCCTTACCGATGAAAAATATCCGTTGCCGCGCAGTCTTGATTTCAGAATGCACGAATAAATATTTTCAGGGAGCGATAAATATGACCAAAAGAGGAACAGCGATCCTGCTGACGGCGGCGATGCTCTGCCTTTGCGCGGCACAGGTATGCGCCGAACCCGAGAACGCAACGGGTGCCTCGGCTGAAATACAGACTTCGTCGGGCGCGGGGTACACCGAGTACATTTCGGGCAGGGAAGAGCTTATAGGAAAGGGCGAGGCCGTAATTTTGCAGGGTGAAACCGCCGATACCGAAAATGCGGAATATTTATCCGATGAGCATGTTTACCGCACAAACGCCGGCGGAAGCCTAAGCTATACCTTTTATGTCCCGGCGGACGGCGCTTATAATATGGAGCTTTGCTATAAATCGGTCGGTCAGTCGTCGGACGCTGCCGAAATATCCGTTATGATTGACGGCGCACTCCCGTTTGAGGAAGCCGGCTCTATGTTTTTAAACCGCCTTTACACAAACGACGGCGATATACGTTACGATTCCGACCGAAACGAATTCGCTCCAAAAACGGTGCAGGTCGATACATATCAAACCGTTCGCCTGTACGATCCGTCGGGCTTCGGCAATGATCCGTTTTGCTTTGTGCTTGCAAAGGGTACACACACCGTGACCGTTAAATCGGTAGAGCAGGCGTTCGACTTAAAATCCGTTTCGTTTTTGCTCCCCGAGAACATTCCCGACTACAAGGTCTGTTTATCGGAGAACAAGGCGGCCGATTACAGCGGCGACTCTGTAATAATTGAGGGCGAGGACGCACTTTACCGCTCTAAAAAAGCTATTGTTCCGCTTTCGGATAATTCGGGCGCGGGAATCGAGCCGCAGGACGCCTTTAAAAGCAAAATCAATTATATCGGCTCAAACAACTGGAGCAGACCGGGGGATACGGTAACCTGGGAAATCACTGTTCCCGAGTCGGGATATTATACTCTTAATTTCAGCTACCGTCAAAACACCACAATGAACGAGACCTTTTACCGCACCCTCAAAATTGACGGCAAAATACCCTTCACCGAGGCCAAAACCGTAAGCTTTGATTATACCGGCTCGTGGGGTAACTGCGTTTTTGCCGACAGCGACGGAAATCCGTATAAGGTTTATCTTGAAAAAGGCAAGCATAATTTATCGCTTTCGGTGACGATGGGACCGCTTGCGTCGGTTTGCGGCGGGTTAAACGATCTGGTTTACGAGCTTGCGACGTTTTATCGCAATAGGGTTATGATAACGGGAGAAAACCCCGACGCTAACCGAGATTACAGCCTTTTCACCCAAATTACCGACTATGAAGGCAAGCTGACTTCATATATAACAAAGCTGGATGAGCTTCTTCAAGACCTTTACGGGATAACCGGCAACGATTCGGGTACGGCGCCCACCAATCTGCGCAATATGAAGGATGTTCTTCAGCGTATGATTGACAATAAATATTATGCACATCAGTATAAATCAAGATATTACAGCAACTACGCGGCTTTGAGCGCGTGGGTTTATGAGCGTACCTCAATGCCGCTTGACATTGACGCGATTTTTCTTAACGCCCCCGAAAATTCCGAAAACGGCAGGCACGCGGGATTTTTCAAGTCGGTCGCTTTCAGCGTAAAACGCTTTGCGGCTTCCTTTGTCAGCCGGTATTCGGGCGAGAAATCCGAAAAAGAGGGCAAATCGATTACTCTTTGGATAAACTGGGGCCGCGATCAGGCAAAGGTGCTTAAAAATCTTGTCAGCAGCGACTTTACCGCTAAAACCGATATTAACGTAAATATCCGTATTACAAACGCAACCCTGCTTCAGGGAATTCTTTCCGGCAACGGCCCGGATTGCTCGATTCAGGTATCCCGAAGTGAGCCGGTAAACCTTGCAATGCGCGGCGGACTTTACGACCTGTCAGCCTTTGACGATTACGACGAGGTTACGGAGCGCTTTATGCCCGACTCCGATTTGCCTTACGAATACAAGGGCGGGAATTACGGAATCCCGACCACCCAGTCGTTTTATATGCTTTTCTACCGCACCGACATATTTGAGCAGCTGGGGCTTGCCGTTCCGCAGACATGGGACGAATTTTTAAACACGGCGAATTTACTGCTCAGAAAGAATATGCAGGTGGGTCTGCCTTATGTTCAGATTTCCAATATGACGCAGGTTAACGCCGGTGTCGGTTCGCTTAACATTTTCCCGACTCTGCTTATGCAAAAGGGGCTGTCCCTTTATAATGCGGACGGCACCGCAAGCACGCTTACAGACCCCGAAACGGTCGAAACATTTGTTGAATGGACCTCGTATTATACGAAATACGGTTTCCCGAAAACCTATGATTTTTATAACCGCTTCCGCGTGGGACTTATGCCGATGGCGGTTGTATCCTATACTATGTATGCGTCGCTTACGGCGGCTGCGCCGGAGATTAGCCGGTTTTGGCGTATGGCACCGATACCCGGCGTTCGCGATGAGAACGGAAGCATTAACCGCAGCGTATCGGGCAGCGGCACGGCGGCCATAATTCTTAAGGACTCCGAAAATCCCGAGCTTGCCTGGGAGTTTATAAAATGGTGGACAGAGGCCGACACACAGTATGCCTACGCCGGCGAGGTTGAAAACATTCTGGGAACCGCCGCGCGACACGACACCGCAAACGTCGAAGCGCTGAAGAAGCTCAGCTGGGACCGCGAAAATCTTTCCGCACTTCTTGAGCAATGGGAAAACGTAAAGGAAATTCCCGAGGTCCCCGGCGGCTATTACCTGTCAAGAGTTATAGACCAAGCATTTTGGAATACCACAAACGGCTCCGACGCATATGAAATGACGGCTAAATGGGGCAAGATAGCAAACGACGAGATTAAGAGAAAGGGTGAGCAATATGCAGATTAGGGAAAAAACGAAAAAGAAGCCCGACAAATATATTTATATGAAGCTTATGCTTGCACCGTTTCTCATTCTGTTTATTCTTTTTACGGTTATACCGGTTATCTCCTCGGTTGTATTAAGCTTTTTTGAATACGATGTTGTGGGAAGAATCCGTTTTATCGGGCTTGATAACTATACGTTTTTGCTTTTGGGCGACGAGGTTTTTCCGACTGCGCTTAAAAACACCCTTATTTTCGCGGTAATTACAGGGCCTGCGGGTTTTGCGCTTTCCTTTGTGCTTGCGTGGTTTATAAATGAGTTCGGCCCGAAAACCAGAAGTATACTTTCTTTCCTTTTCTACTCTCCCGCGCTTATGGGCAACGCCTATTTTATTTGGCAGGTGCTTTTCTCGGGCGACAGCTACGGCTACATAAACTCGTTTCTTATGTCCTTAAATCTTATAAATGAGCCTATTCAGTGGCTTAAGGACCCAACCTACACCCTCGGAATAGTAATTGTGGTTCAGCTGTGGATGAGCATGGGCGTTTCCTTCCTTGCCAATATCGCGGGACTTCAAAACGTCAATCCCGAGCTTTACGAGGCGGGAGCGATAGACGGAATTAAAAACCGTTGGTTTGAGCTGTGGTACATAACCCTGCCGTATATGAAAAACATACTTCTTTTCAGCGCGGTAATGCAAATTTCCTCCGCTTTCTCGGTGGGTCAGATTTGCATTACCTTAACGGGTCACCCGAGCGTTAACTATTCCACCGAAACGATTATCACGCACCTTATAGATATGGGAACGGTACGCTACGAAATGGGCGTTGCGTCGGCGGTTTCGGTTGTGCTGTTTCTTATAATGGCCGGCTCCCGTTTGTTGATTGGCAAAATTATTAACGCACTGGGGAGGTGAGCGGAATGAAAGAGACGAGAAGATACAGGCGCTTTACGCGCTCCGGGGCAGGCAACGCTTTTGCCTTCGGCGGACTTATTTTAATGGGTCTTTTTACCGTTCTTCCGCTGATTTACTCGGTTGTGACATCCTTTAAGCCGCTTGAGGAGCTTATGATATTCCCCCCGAAGTTCTTTGTTACAAGACCCACCCTGCAAAATTACACCGAGCTTCCGAATATTATTGCCGGCCTTTCCGTGCCGCTTTCGCGCTATGTGTTTAACAGCGTTTTTATAAGTGTTTTAACCACCTTTCTGCATATAATCGTGGCGGCGATGGCAGCGTTCGTCATTTCAAAGGGCAAATTCAAGGGGCTTAACGTAATATTCTGGCTTGTACAGTTTTCGCTTTTATACACGGCGTATACCCTTGAGGTTCCGCGTTACCTTATTTATTCAAAGCTCGGTATGGTAGATACCTATTGGATATATATTTTACCCTACCTGCCGTCAACCATGGGCGTATTCCTTATAAAGCAGTATATGGACGGAAGCGTTCCCAACGCGCTTATTGAAGCGTCATATATCGACGGCGCGAACGATTTGCAGATATTTTGGCGCATAGTTATGCCGATAGCAAAGCCCGCATGGCTTACGCTCTGCCTCTTTGCTTTCCGCGATTTGTGGTCAATGCAGCCGTCCGGCACAATCTTCACCGAGGAGCTTAAAATGCTCCCGAATGTTATGAGTACGATTATAAGCGGAGGAATCGCGCGCTCGGGCAGTGCAATGGCGGCAACAGTTATTCTTATGATACCCCCTATAATCGTATATCTGATTTCGCAGTCCAACGTAATGGAAACCATGAGCAGTGCGGGTATTAAGTAAAAGGAGAAGCATTATGAAAAAAATTATTGCAATAATCATATCGGTTCTCCTGCTTTTCGGCGGCTTAACGGCGTCGGCCGACGCCGATACCGAGAGTATACCGTATGATACCTATACCTATTGGTCGGATAACGGCAGCCGTTTTCTTGCGGGCAGTCGCACAATGTATGAAGTAACAGGCACATACAGCGGCAGTGATATGGGCGTTTCCGCTTTTTCCGAGCCGACCGATTTGGTCACCGACGAAAACGGCTTGATTTACATACTCGACGGCAACAATTCCCGAATTGTAATCACCGATGAAAGCTTTGCGGCAAGGTGCGAAATCACCGATTTCGGCGGTAAAAGCTTTAAGGGAGCAAGAGGCATTACGGTAACGGGCGGCGATATATATGTAGCGGATACCGAAAACGCAAGGGTGCTTGTCGGGCGGGCGGACGGAACCTTAAAGACGGAAATCGTATGCCCGGACAACGAAATAATACCCGACGATTTCACATTTAACCCGGTACAGCTTACCGTCGATAAAAACGCTTATCTCTACGTTATGAGCGACGGCTCCTTTTACGGTGCGCTTGTTTTTGCGCCCGACGGCTCAACCGAAGGCTTTTTCGGAGCAAATAAGGTTAACGCGTCGGTCGGAGATCTTTTGGATACGATTTGGAATCGCCGGTTTATGAGCGACGAACAGCGCGCAAGCCAAATTCAGAAAATACCCTACCAGTTTTCCGATTTGGCGGCGGACGATTCGGGCTTACTTTATACAACTACCGGGTCGCTGTCTTCCTCGGGTACTCAAAAGGGTCAGATAAGGTGCTTGGGCCCCGGCGGCACTAACGTTATGAAAAACCGCGTCGGCAGAGACGCGGTGGATTCCGACAGCTTTAATTTTGCCGATGAGGGCGTGGCCGCACTCGCGGTAGGCAACAGGGTTCAGAATTTTGTTTCACTTGATATTGAAAACGGCTATATTTACGCACTCGACCAAACATACGGCAGAGTTTTCGTTTACAGCCGAAATTGCGAGCTGCTTACGGTAATGGGCGGCGGCGTCAAGGAAGGCACCCAAAAGG
>ERZ824575.3342-NODE-3342-length-11285-cov-3.466518_pt1 | contig 11285 bp, 10 predicted proteins | sample MGYA00519470_ERZ824575 | MGnify/ENA primary metagenome ERZ824575 (study PRJEB31778, sample SAMEA3449170) | human gut metagenome | biome: human gut; feature: human-associated habitat; material: faeces | place: United Kingdom | collected 2010/2012 ...
CAAAACAACAACAATAGGCAAGCTGTCGTTACAGCTTAAAAGCAGCGGTAAAAGAGTTGTTCTCGGCGCGGCGGATACGTTCAGAGCCGCAGCCATCGATCAGCTCGGTATCTGGGCGGAGCGCGCGGGCGTTACTATGGTTAAAAGCGTGGAGGGAACCGATCCTGCCTCGGTTGTGTTTGATACAATAGCCTCGGCAAAGTCAAAGGGAGCGGACGTTATTATATGCGATACCGCAGGCAGGCTGCACAACAAGAAAAACCTTATGGATGAGCTTGCGAAGATTTACCGCGTTATAGGCAGAGAGCTGCCCGATTCATCGGTTGAAACATTGCTTGTGCTTGACGCGGCAACGGGGCAAAACGCCGTTAACCAGGCGCGCGAGTTTTCAAACGTTGCAAATATTACGGGAATTATTTTAACAAAGCTTGACGGAACGGCAAAGGGCGGTATAATAGTAGCTATAAAGAACGAGCTTGGCATACCGGTGAAATATGTCGGCGTGGGCGAGGGAATTGATGATTTGCAACCCTTTGACGCAGCCGAATTTGCCGACGGAATTTTCGGGGAGTAAAAAATGAAAATATTTATTGCAACCAAAAACCACCATAAATTAGAGGAGCTTGAAAGAATTTTAAAGCCTATGGGCTTTGAGGTGCTCAGTGAAAACGACCTTGAAAGCCCGCTGCCCGAGGTTGAGGAAACGGGCAAGACCTACGAGGAAAACGCGCTTTTAAAAGCGTACTCGGGGCTTAAGGTGACGGGCATTACAACCGTGGCGGATGATTCGGGCTTAAGCGTTGATATTTTAGACGGCGCGCCGGGGCTTTACTCTGCGCGGTACTCAGGCAGCGGCGCTACCTATTCTTCCAATAACGAAAAACTTTTGGCGGCGCTGAAGGACGTGCCGCGTGATAAAAGAACCGCAACATTTGTTTCAGCTATTGCCTGCGTTTTCCCCGACGGCAGAAAATTCACCGTAAGGGGCGAGTGCAAAGGCTACGTGGCAGAGGAATGTCACGGCAGCGGCGGTTTCGGCTATGACCCGCTGTTTATATGCTCTGCGGGCTGCTACGCCGAAATGACGGCGGAGGAAAAGGACAAAGTAAGCCACCGCGGAAACGCCCTGCGGCTTTTTAAGGAAGAGCTTAAAAAATATATTTGATTCGGAGAAGAAAAATGTTAAACAGCAGACAAAGAGCACAATTACGCGGGCTTGCAAACAGCCTTGATACAATTTTTCAGGTAGGAAAGGGCGGCGTTACCGAAAACACGGTAAAGCAGGTGGACGACGCGCTTGAGGCGCGCGAGCTTATAAAGCTGCGCGTGCTTGAAACAAGCCCGGTTTCCTCCCGCGAGGCGGCGGATGAAATTGCCGAAAAAACACACTCGGACGTGGTGCAGGTAATAGGCACGCGATTTGTGCTTTACAGGGAAAGCCGCGATAACAAGCAAATAAGGCTTGTGAAATAATGGGAATTACCGCGATTTTCGGCGGCACCTTTAACCCGCCGCATATAGGGCATTACGAAATGCTGCGTTCGCTTGAAAACAACCCCGATATTGAAGAAATTATGTTGCTGCCCGACCGTATACCGCCGCATAAGGTGTGCGATTTTTTAGCGTCGGACGCAGACCGCATAAATATGTGCAGGCTGCTTTCGGCGGATTTTAAAAAAGCCGCCCTTTGCCTTATAGAATTTGAGCGCGAGGGCAAAAGCTACTCTATTGATACGGTAAGGCTTTTAAAGCGGAAATACCCGCAAAAAAGCTTTGCGTTTGTGTGCGGCGGCGATATGCTTATATCCTTTGATAAATGGTATAAATATGAGGAGCTTTTGCGGGAAATACCCTTTATAGTATTTCGGCGCGAGGGGTGCGACGGCGAGGAATTTGACCGCCGCGCGGAGTATTTTATATCACTCGGGATGAATCTTACGGTACCGACGGACAAAATACCCGCCGTTTCTTCAACCTTTATAAGGAACAACGCGGAAAAGGCGCGGGAATATTTGCCCAAGCCTATTTATGAGTATATTAAGAACGGGGGAATTTACCGTGTGTGAAAATAAAACCGATTACGAAGCTTTAAAGCTGATTTTAAAGCAGCGGCTTAACGAAAAGCGGTATTATCATTCGCTATGCGTGGCAGACGAGGCAAAGCGCCTTGCGGAAAAATACGGCGGAAACGCCGAAAAGGCGTATCTTGCGGGGCTTTTGCACGATATAACCAAAAATGCCCCTGAGGCAGAGCACTTGAAAATATTTTCAGATTTTGGTATAATACCGAATGAAATAGAAAAAGGCGCCGAAAAGCTGTGGCACGCAATGTCGGGAGCGGCATATGCAGAGCATATTTTGGGAATAAAGGACCCCGAGATAATAGACGCGATACGCTATCACACCACGGCAAAGGCGAATATGTCATTGCTTGCTAAAATTCTTTACCTTGCGGACTTTACGTCAGCCGACCGCGATTATGAGGATGTGGACGTAATACGCGAATATGTGGACGAATCGCTCCAAAAGGCATTTGTTTACGCGCTGCAGTATTCCATAAAGGATTTGGTAGAGCAGGCGCGCGCGGTGCATCTTGATACCGTGGCGGCATACAACGAAGCGGTGCTTAAAAACAGGTGAAATTATGAATTTTGAAATTAAAAACGGCGATTTTTATAAGGACGGAAGACCTATAAAGCTGATATCGGGCGCGGTGCATTATTTTCGCAATATGCCCGATACATGGGAAGATATTTTCGCAAAGCTGAAAGCCTTGGGCTGCAACTGTGTCGAAACCTACTGTGCGTGGAATCTTCACGAGCCCGAGCCCGGTAAATACGATTTTTCGGGCAGGCTGGATATTGAAGGCTTTATTAAAGCCGCCGAAAAAGCGGGGCTTATGGTAATCGTCCGCCCGGGGCCGTATATCTGCGCCGAGTGGGAATTCGGGGGACTCCCCTGGTGGATACAGTGCGATGAAGAAATTGAAATACGCTGTATGAACAAGGCTTATATCAAGCATTTCGACCGTTATCTTGATGTGCTTCTTGCAAAAATAAAGCCGCTGCTTGCAACAAACGGCGGGCCCGTAATTATGCTGCAATGCGAAAATGAATACGGCTATTACGGCGATGATAAAAAATATCTTGAATATTTAAGGGACGGCTATCGCCGCCGCGGAATAGACGTTCCGCTGTTTACATCGGACGGTACGGGTTATTCCGACCTTGCCGACGGCACGGCGGAGGGCTGCCTGCCGACCCTTAATTTCGGCAGCAGGGTTGAAGAGAATTTTGCCTGCCACGATAAAATGTTCCCTAACGTGCCCAAAATGTGTATGGAAATGTGGAACGGCTGGTTTGACGCGTGGGGCGACGAAAAACACCACACAACAAGTGCTGACGCGTATGCGGGCGTTGTGCGGGATATGCTTAAAAAGGGCAGCCTTAATATGTATATGTTTATAGGCGGCACAAATTTCGGGTTTACCTCGGGGGCTAACCATTATGAAAAGTTCGCGCCCGATGTTACAAGCTACGATTATGACGCGCTGCTGTCGGAGTGCGGCGATACCACCGAAAAATATTTCGCTGTACGAAAAGTTATAGCCGAGGAAACGGGCGTAACACCGCCCGAAGTGCCCGCAAACCGCAAAAAGTATGCTTACGGCAGGGTTGGGCTTACAAACAGCGCGGGGTTATTGCCCAATCTTGATATTATTTCAAGCCCGATACACAGTGATGTGCCGCGCGCTATGGAGCACTACGGCACGGGCTACGGGTATATAGCCTACACCACCGTTTTAAACCGTGATTATACGGACACACCGCTTACATTTGCAGAGCTGGGCGACCGCGCGCAGGTGCTTGTAAATAACGAATTGCAGGGCATTGCCTATATAAACGAGTCGCTTACGGTGAATATAACCGCAAAGGCGGGGGATAAGCTCACGGTGCTTGTAGAAAATATGGGCAGAGCGAATTTCGGCAATAAAATGATGCGCAAAAAGGGGCTGCCCGGCAGAGTGCTGCTCGGTAACAAGATTCATTTTTCGTGGGATGTATACCCGCTGCCTATGACCGATATATCCGCGCTTAAATTCGGCGAAAAAGCTACTGAGGACATTCCGGCGTTTTACAGGGGAACATTCTCGGCGGACGAGGCTTATGACACATTTTTAAGAACGGATAATTTCAAAAAGGGCTTTGTGCTGCTTAACGGCTTTAATCTCGGCAGATACTGGGAGGCAGGGCCGCAAAAAACGCTTTATGTGCCGCGCTCGCTTATTAAAAAGGGCGAAAACGAGGTTATTATTTTTGAAAGCGACGGACTGAAAGGAAAACCGGAAATCGAATTTACCGATAAACCGGAGTTGGGGTAATACATTTTATTATAGGCAATACAGCAATGTGCAATCAGAATTGATTGCACAACAGAGCGCCGAGCTTGTGAAAAGCAAGTTTGGCGCTCGTTCTTTTTTTATTCGACAAAATAAAATATAATTCTACATTTTAAGGGGGCGGACACCGATGTACTGTATAAACCTTGCTGCATACAAAACAAAGGAAAGAATGAGCGCGCCATAGGCGACTGCAAGGTGACTAAGTGAAAAATAAAAGAAGGCATAAGGTGAAGATATAGCTGTAAGGGGTTTAAAACTCCGAACAAGCTGTATTTTAAAGAAAGCGGGTTGTAATAATGCCCGTAAAATTAACGAAATTAAGGAAGAAAAGACCAATAAAAATGCCGCTCGAAAAGGCTTTGAAATTGGTCGGACCTTTTGCGTTCTGTATATAAAACATTTGCGGCGGCGGTGTAAATGCGGCTGCCGCAGCCCTCCGTATCAATCGTTTTTGAGATTTTCAGGAATGATTGAACGGAGGAAAATAAATTGAAAAGTATTTTTTTAGTATGGAAAGATAAAAACTGTAACGGGGAAAATCCAGAATGGATACATATGACTGCAAAAGAATTTTTTGAATTCAAGCAGAAACCCGAAAACTCGGAAAGGAAATTTGTTCAGGTAGATGATAAGAATTTGTCCTCAAAATATTCGGTTATCTTTATTGAGGCAAATAAGGAACTGTATAAAAAATGTAATGCCGAACACAGCGAAGATATGCGCAGAAAAGAGGAAAAGAAAAAATACCCGCGCAAATTTGTATCCTTGGACAAGCTGCTTGCGGTGTCCGGCGCACAGGCCGAGGAAGAATCCATATCTATATCCAAAAATATGATATGGAGCATAAACCGCCGAATGAAAAACGGAACATACCTTGCAAGCCATACTCCGTACGGATACAGAATAGAAAACGGCGAATATGTTATCGTAGATAATGAGGCAGAGATTGTAAAACAGATATTTAAAAGCTATCTTTCGGGCGTTGCAAAGAAGACAATAGCAGATATGCTCAATTCAATGAATGTGCCTAACAGAGAGGGAACGCCCTGGCAGAGAAGCACGGTTGAGTATATTCTCGGAAACGAAAGGTATACGGGCAACGCTGTTTTTCAGAAGACATATACCGACGCGGCAGAGCCGTTTAAGAATAAGCCCAATAACGGTAAGGTGCCGAAATATTATGTTGAGGATACCAATCCGCCGATAATCTCAAAAGAAGAATATGAGGCGGCGGTACGCCTTACCGAAGAAAGAAGAAACAGAAAGCCGTATGAAAAAACAGCCGACCGAACACTCAACGGTAAGATTCGCTGCTCGTGCGGCGGAACATTCGGCAGGAAGACGGTTTCAGGAAAAGCATATTGGTCGTGCAATATTCATGAATCTGATTCGGGAAAATGTAATTCAAGGCGTGTGCCCGAAGACGATATATACGAGGCATATATAACAGCAGTAAACAAGCTGCGGGAGTATAGGTGCGAAATATTGCTGCCCGCAATACAGCAGACGGAAAACCTGTATATGAGGGCAGGCAACAGCACTCTTAAAATAAAGGAGATAGACAGGGAAATCGCGGAATTAAGCGATAAGAATATCCTTATAACAAGACTTCACTCAAAGGGTATTATACGGAGCTTTGAATACTCGGAACAGATATCCGCGGTAAATTCCAAGATAACCGCATTAAGAAAGGAACGCACAAGGCTCTTTGAGGAAAGAGATGAAAACGGCACACTTTCGGGGCTGAAAACGCTTAATAACAGGCTTACGGATTTAAAGAAACCGTTAACGGAATTTGATTCCGAACTGTTTGCCGAAACGGTTAAAGGCATTACCGTTCCGAACAACGGGGAAGTGCGGATAGAATTTGCGGGCGGGCTTACAGTATCCGAAAAAATACCGGACAGAAGAAGGTGCAGAGAAAAATGAAAAACAGGAAAATACCCTACGGCTACGAAATGAAGAACGGAGCGGTTGTAATAAACGGCGCTGAAGCGGAAACGGTTAAAAACATATTTTCGGAATATGTGAACGGTCTTGTGTTAAAGAATATTGCCGCGACGCTTAAAGCGCAGGGTGCGGAATATCTTCCCGGAGAAACCGATTGGAATAAAAGCCGTGTTAAAAGAATAATAGATGACGCAAGGTACTGCGGAAACGAAAAGTATCCCGAAATAATATCCGCTGAATTGTATAGCGCAGCGACCGGTATAAAGCAAAAAAGAAACAGGGCTAAGGAATATACCGTTCGCAGCGAGGACAAGCCTGTTACGGACTCGGTGCGGTGTTCGCTTTGCGGCGGTAAGCTCAGGCATATAACGGATAACAGCAATAAAAAGGCCGAACGTTGGGTGTGCGAGGATTGCAGGATGACGGTATATAAAACCGTGACGAAAGTAAAGAAAGATATTACCGAAATAATAAACAGGCTTATACATTCCCCGTCACTCACGGAAAACGGAGAGGATAAAGGATATACCGAGTCGCAGGAGGTTGTTCTGAAAACGGCTGAAATAGAAAGAATGACAGCCGCGTCAGAGGTGGATATAACGGCTGTTCAAAAACTTATATTTGAATGTGCGGAGGAAAAATACAGAGAAAACGAAACTGCAAGACATATAACCGAGAGAATGAAAGCGGAGCTTATAAACACGGCTCCGCTTTCGGAATTTTCGGGTGAAATATTTCTAAGAACTGTAAAGGCGACGGTTATGGAAAAGGACGGAACGGTAAGACTTACTTTAAAAAACGGAACTGTTTTAGGAAAGGGGGATTCGTAATATGAATATTTGCGCACAGACGGTAAGAAAGGTTACGGTGATACCGCCGATAGCCGAAATGCAGGGGGAAAGCCGCATAGATATGCGCCCGAAAAGAGTAGCCGCATACTGCCGCGTTTCAACAGACAGGGAAGAACAGGAACACAGCTTTGAAACGCAGAAAGCCATGTATACCGAAATGATTATGATGAAACCCACATGGCAGATGGCGGGCATTTATGCCGACGAGGGAATAACAGGCACCGTTGCGAAAAAGCGCCCCGGATTTATGAAGATGATTGAGGACTGCCGTAAGGGTAAAATAGATATGATAGTAACAAAATCCGTCTCAAGATTTTCAAGAAATAACCTTGACTGCCTGATGTATGTAAGAGAACTGAAACAGCTCGGAATACCTATAATCTTTGAAAAAGAGGGCATCAATACAATTCAGGTATCAAGCGAACTGCTGCTGACCCTGTTCGGCGCGCTGTCGCAGGCGGAAAGCGAATCTATAAGTATGAATGTAAAGCTCGGAATAAGACAGAGTCTTAAAAACGGCAATGTCAGGTTCAGCTATAAAACATTCCTCGGCTACCGAAAGGGCGCGGACGGTCAGCCCGAAATTGTTCCGGAACAGGCGGATATTGTAAGGCGTATATACAATGACTTTCTTGCAGGGGCAACCTATCTTGAAATAGCCAAACGGCTGACAGAAGAAAAAGTTCCCACAATGGGCGGGGGAAGCAGGTGGTTTTCAGAACGCATAAAGTCAATACTTAAAAACGAAAAATACAAAGGGGACGCGCTTCTGCAAAAGACATATATAACCGATCCCATAAGCAAGCGGGTAAAAAAGAATAACGGTGAGCTGCCGATGTATTATGTGGAGAACAGCCATCCGGCGATTATCGAACGCAGAATTTTCGATAGGGTGCAGGAAGAAATAGCGCGCAGGGCAGGAAAGAAAAAGGTAAAGCAGACGGGTACAAAAACCGAGCTCGGAAGATATTCGGGGAAATATGCGCTTACCGAACTGCTGTACTGCGGAGAATGCGGAACACCGTATAGGAGATGCACATGGTCGCGGGACGGAAAGAAGAAAATTGTCTGGCGCTGCGTGAGCCGGCTTGACTACGGTAAAAAATACTGTAAAAATTCTCCCTCGGTTGAAGAAAGCAGGCTGCACAACGCAATAGCCGCGGCGATAACAAAAAAGGCAAATTCGGAAGAAATAAATATCGGCGGCATAATGGATCATATTGAAAGCTTTGGGTCGCGGCGCGATTCGGACGGTATAATCCAAAGGCAAAGACAAATTGCGGAAATAGAAAAGGTTATTGACGATCTTGCAAGGCTTAACAGTGACGAGGCGCAAAGCGGTGAGCTTGACTATAAATTCAGCGAGCTGTACGCCGAGCTATATTCGGTGAAAGATGAAATCGAAGAAATGCAGAGCGATGCAGCCACACTCGACGGAGATATGCTTAATGAAATGCGCGAGGTGGTAACAGGGCTTAAAAATCATCCCGTTGAATATGACGATAAAGTAGTAAGGCAGCTTATAGACTGTATAAAGGTTATGTCAGCCGATATGATAAAAATATGTTTTAAGGATGGGACGGTGACGGAAGTGTTAATATAAAAAAGCAATGACTAATTTGATATTTCCGACTTGATAATAAAAAACTTTTATGATAAAATATATAATAAAGAAAGCGTTAAGGTGATTTGAATGGCTATTAAAGTTTCAGGACCATGGAACGAAGGATATGTTATGGATATGTATGTGGAAAAAAGCATATATATTCAGGATGACGCTTTCGGAAGTCCGATTTTCAACACAACATATACAGAGATTGGAAAACTTCTGCATTCAATGAAATATAATGGCCATTATGATAACAGCAGGGCAATCGCGGATATTTGTACGCCGTTTTTGGAAAAATAGCTTGCCGATAAAGAAATTGATATAATAATTCCTGCACCGCCAACGGTTCGGCGGGACAATCAACCCGTGTATATGATAGCTGAAGCTATTGCAAATTCCATGAATTCACCGTATTCGGATTGTATATTGGAAAAGACCGGTCAGATTCAGTCGAAAAGTATGCCAAAGGATAAAAAAGAAATATCCGGAACGATAATACAGCTCAAGCCTGCAAAACGCAAATGCAACATTTTACTTATTGACGATTTTTATTCGACCGGCGAAACTGCAGCAGAATGTGTTAATGTTTTAAAAAAGGATATACTGATAGATAAGGTCTTCTATTTCTCAATTGCAAAAACAAAATAATGAAGGGGGAAAACATCGTGAAAATATTTATTGCCGGAGCCAAGTCAATAAACAGCTTGGATGCATTTGTGCAAAAAAAGCTGATGTCAATTTGTCAAAAAAATTATGATGTAGTCGTCGGCGATTGCTACGGTGTGGATTCTCTTGTTCAAAAGTTTTACGCGAATATCGGCTATAGAAACATTGAAATTTTTGCAAGTAACGGAAAGGCAAGAAACAATGTCGGTAATTGGACGGTACACAATGTTCCGGTGCCTGCGAGTGTAAGAGGTTTTGAATTTTATAAGCAAAAAGATATAGCTATGGCAAATACGGCTGATTACGGTTTTATGATCTGGGACGGGGAAAGCAAAGGAACGCTTAATAATATGATAAATCTTATCAGCCGAAATAAGCCTGTAATGGTTTATCTCATAAATCAAAAAAAGGTCTTAACGGTAGAAAACACGGAAGATTTAAATGAATTGTTCAGAAACTGCAATAAAGAAACAAAATCACTTTATTTAAAATTGCGTGGAAAGGATAATCTGCAGATATCAATGCCGGTTTAAAGAATTTGGTTTATTCAAAAACATATGTCCGTTGCATTTAAAAAAACAGTTGACAAAAGAATAATATCAATTACAATGAATAAGCAAGAGGTAGAAATATCTCTTCCCTGTGAAACATAGGCTTTGCCGAAAAAGTGTATGCGGAGGGGCTCCCGAGAGTTTGTGTGTGAAAGGTAGCTTGACTTCGGCTATGACATAAGTCAAAAAAACACTCAAGGCAATGCGGTTAAAGCGTTTCGGATTTCCGAAACGCCTTTTTTCGAGCCGAGCGCCATGTATAATAACAATCAGACTCTATTGGATGTTTATGATATAAGGGCAAGAGAAAAAATAAAAAAACTTAAATTTACTATTGACAAACATATTCATTTATGTTAGAATATCTTCACACCAAGAGATTATGGTTGGTTCGAGTTAAGTTTTTAGAAAACGGCTTGTATCTATTATGTAATGTCTTGACAAACAGTTGGTGTTGATTGCGGCGAGGGTCCACCCGTTCCCATACCGAACACGGAAGTTAAGCTCGCTTGCGCTGAAAATACTCGGCGGGAAGCTGCCCGGAAAGATAAGTAGATGCCAACACTTAAACCTGTAAACAAGCAATTGTTTGCAGGTTTTTTTGTATTTATTTAAGATTATTTTAAGCCAATTTTTAAGGCAATTTCGCGGAAAGCACTACGAATGGTGGTGAAATATACCGTTCTATTGTTAACCGCACAAAATCAGCGTACAAATCGCCTGAACTGTACTTTCGGTTTTTAAGAGTAAAGAAAAAAGGAAGTAATACTTTTGGTACGCGTCGCAAAGCCGTTATTGCTCAATAAAATAACACCCGAAGAGTACCCGTCATTTAAGCTTTTAAAATATTGCAAGGCGGCGGAGCATATGCCTGCATGGAAGCTTAAAAAGAATGAAAGGAATATTTAAAAATGTCAGTATTCAAAGTAGAACGAACCCACGACTATACAGTAATGTCTAATCATCATTTAAAGAACAGGGCGCTGTCCTTAAAAGCAAAGGGGTTGTTATCCTTAGTGCTTTCTTTACCGGACGATTGGGATTATACCCTGCAAGGTCTTGCGCATATAAGTCTTGAAAAGGTTGACGCCATACGCAAGGCTATAACCGAATTGGAAAACGAGGGATATATAACCCGTACACGCGAGCGTGACGAGCAAGGCAGACTGCGCGGTACGGAATACATAATAAGGGAGCAGCCTATATCGGAAAAGCCTACGTTGGAAAATCCAATATTGGGAAAACCAACATTGGAT
>ERZ824575.3343-NODE-3343-length-11278-cov-4.089637_pt1 | contig 11278 bp, 10 predicted proteins | sample MGYA00519470_ERZ824575 | MGnify/ENA primary metagenome ERZ824575 (study PRJEB31778, sample SAMEA3449170) | human gut metagenome | biome: human gut; feature: human-associated habitat; material: faeces | place: United Kingdom | collected 2010/2012 ...
CACCGGACTCAGCGGTGCCACCGACAGCAACTTTGTCCTCCGCAAGAGTAAGCGCAGAGAGAACACAGCCACGCTCTACTGCACCGGGCGGGACATCCCCTACCGGGAACTGGCATTGGAGTTCGACGGTGAGGATCACGTCTGGAAGCTGCTGTCAGATGACTGCGAACAGACGGAGCAGCCCACCGAACGGATTCTTTTTCTTCTCTCTGAATTGCTGCGCCGGCAGCCGGAGATCAGCGCCCCTGCCAAGGCGCTGTTGGAAAAGATCGACCCTGCCGGTGCGGAGGGACTGACCCCCAACAGCTTCTCCCACCGAATCCGCAAAAGCGTTGACGCTCTAAGGAGAAACGGTATCACGGTGTCCTTTCGCAAGAGCAACGGAGATCGGCTGATCTGCCTGAAAAGGGCCGATGGTGTCGATGATCCCGCTGCCGAAAACATCGTCACCATCGACCCTGAGAACCCGCCGTGTTTCGGCGTGTGAGCCGCTGTGTGCGCGGTTAGGGGGACGGGTGGCGTGTGTGCCCGACGAGCCCCTTTGAAACGAACGTTGCGGCGTTTGTGGGCGATGTGTGAAAAGACCCGGTGAATCCCGCTCCGGCGATGGGAAACTGAGCCTTTGGGGATGCGTGTTTCCCTCCCGGCCATGCCCCGTTTCGGAGGTTTTTGCCCCCTATTTACCCGTTCGATAAAAGCACAAGATAAAGGGCCGCAGTCGCAAGCGCCCGCAGCCCGCCCACAAAGCCCCGCAGTGCGGGGCTTTTCAGAGAAACGCCAACCACCGTCGGTTTGGCGGTTTTACAGAACAATCGCAGTCGGTCATTCGGAAAAGTCCCGTGTTTGCAGGGCTTTGCGGCGATTTTGACCGACGACACAGAAAGGAAAGAAAAAATATGGATGATAACAAGAAAAGCACCACGATCTGGCTGCGCCCCAGCGTGATCAGCCGCATGGACGGCTGGTTGGAAGCAGATAACTGTCAAAGCCGCAGCGAATTCGTAGATAAGGCCCTGCGCTTTTACATGGGTTATCTCGGCACCGAGGACAACACGACCTACATCTCTCGGGCCATCCTGACAGCCATTCAGGGTACGCTGGACGACAACAACAATCGGCTCTGCCGCATTCTTTTCAAGTGCGCGGTGGAACTGAATATGCTGTGTCACACCATCGCAGCCCACTTCCGCGCCGACCCGATCCACACGCGGGAGCTGCGAGCCTACGCCGTGGATGAGGTGAAGCGCACCAACGGTCAGGTGAGTTTTGAAAGCGCGGTGCGGAGCCAGCGGCGCATAGAGCCGGATGACACATGGCCCGGATCGTACTGATCTCCCCCTACCTCAAGGGCGGACAGAACGCCGCGAAGCTGGCCCAGCGCACCCGCTACGTCGCCACCCGTCCCGGCGTGGAGCTGCTGGCGGATGAGCGCAGTACACTCCCCGCCACAAAAAAGCAGCGGGATTTTATCACGCGGCTGCTGAAGTCCTTCCCCTCCTGCTGGGAGCTCATTGAGTACGAGGAGTATCTGGATCACCCCACTCAGGGCAGCGCCTCCGCGTTCATCCAGCAGGTGCGGGAAGACTACATGGAGGCGCTGGAGCAAAAGGAAAATTTCATCGACTACATCTCCCACCGCCCCGGCGTCCAGAAGGACGGTGAGCATGGTCTGTGGGACGCTCACGGTAAGGTACAAAATCTCGCGCAGGCGGTACGGGAGGTGGCGGAGCACACCGGCAACGTGTGGACACCGGTGATCGCGCTGCGCCGTGAAGACGCAGAGCGGCTGGGCTATGACAACGCGGAAAACTGGCAGGCTCTGGTGAATGCCTCCGTCTGTGACATCGCTGCGGCATATAAGATCCAGCCGAACAACCTGCGCTGGTATGCCGCCTTCCACCGAAAGCCGAATCAGGTGCATATCCACATGATCCTCTTCTCCGCGGACCCCAGGGAAGGGTATCTCACTAAAGAAGGTATCCGGGAAATGAAATCCGTCTTCGCCAGGCGGATCTACCACGCGGATCGGATGCACATCTACCAGCAAAAGGATACCGCACGGCAGGAGTTGCAGGCGCAGACCCGCAAGGCAATGGTGGAGTGCATCGCACAGCTGGAGCATGACACGTCGGATAACCCGCGTCTGGAGCAGCTCACCGAGGAGTTGGCAGAGCGCCTACTGACGGTCAAGGGTCGAAAGGTCTACGGTTACCTGCCGCCAAGGGTCAAGGCCATCGTGGATGCCATCGTGGAGGAACTGGCGAAGGACGAGCGGGTATCTGCCGCCTACGAAACATGGCAGACGCTCTACGAGCAGGTGTGTCTGGACTACGATCAGCGGCCGCCCAAGCGCCTGCCGCTCTCCCGGCAAAAGGAGTTCCGGAGCGTCCGCAACATGGTCATTCAGGAAACGCTGCGATGGATGGCGGAGCGGCAGCGGTGTTCGGATGCACAGAGAACTTCTGCCACATCGGTGGAATCCATTTCGCCTGAGAATCCTGCGGCGGCCACGAGAGCCAAAGTAGAATCCACAGCGCCAACCGTTCCCGCACAGCCCAAATCTGACCGTGCGGCGAGTACCGCACCGGAAGATCCCGGCTCCGCTGACGCTGCCGCCTCCAAAGGTACCGCGCCGCCCGTGGGCGAAATGACTCCGACGCACTCACAGCCATCCGGTCAAGCAGGGCAAACCGCACCGGCAGGAGCAGATTATCGTGCCCCCACGGTGGGCGAAACCGTCGTGCGGATGCTGCACCACATAAGCAGGATTTTTGAGGACAACAGCAAGATCGATCAGATCCACCGTGGCTTGCAGATCGACCGCAAGCGCCGACAGGAATTGCAGCGCAAGCGTCTGGCGATGGGACACAAGCCGGACGATCATGAAGAGCAGACATTCAGATAGCACAAAGCAGAATTTTGAAAGGAAACCTCATGAGCAAATTTATCTATTTCACGCCGGAGGAAAAGACGCGGGCGCAGAACACGGATCTCGTGTCGCTGCTGCGCGCTCAGGGGGAGCGACCCGTGCGCTCTGGCCGGGAGTTCCGTACTCCCAACGATCCCAGCATCACCGTGCGGGGCAACAAATGGTTCGACCACTCCGCGCGCGTCGGCGGCTACGCCGTCAGCTTCGTCCAGCGCTATTACCGTCTCCCTTATCAGGAGGCGGTTTTGCTTTTGCTGGGCAGAAAGAATGGAAAATCGTATGAGCAGGCAAAGCCCGCAAAGGAGGCTCCGAAGCCCTTCGCGCTGCCGGAGCCTTACGGAACCATGCGGCGTATGTACGCCTACCTCATGCGTCAGCGCCACATTGACCGCGAGGTTATTTCCGCCTTCGTACATGAAAAGCTGCTCTACGAGGACAGGCATCACAACTGTGTTTTCGTGGGGCTGGATGACAGCGGTGAGGCCAAGCACGCGCACATCCGCAGTACCAACAGCGAGGGCCGGGTGTTCCGCATGAACATCGAGGGCAGCGCGAGCGAGCACTGCTTCCACAAAAACGGGACCGACAAGTCCCTCTATGTGTTTGAGGCGCCCATCGACCTTCTGTCCCACATTACCCTCTATCCCTACGGCTGGCAGGAACACAGCTACGTTGCCTGCTGCGGGCTCTCCATCCAACCGGTGCTGGAGCGGCTGCGGCAGAATCCGAAGCTGGACATGGTGTACCTGTGCCTCGACAACGATGACGCGGGCAACGATGCCTGCGAGCGTATGACGGATACGCTGGAGGACATGGGCTTGGATGTGGAGCGGCTCTGCCCGGTGCGCAAGGATTGGAATGACGATCTCTGCGCCAAATTTGAGAAGAAGGAGAAAGACACATGAACGAAAATGTATGGCCCCTGATTTTGCTTGGCGGCGGACTGCTGGCATTTTTGCTCCTGGTGTCCTTCCTCTCCAAGAACTATTCTCTCAACAACTTCAAGAACAAAACTGTCGGCGACGGTCAGCACGGAACGGCGCGTTGGGCTACTCCCAAGGAGATTCACACGACCTATCATGTGGTCTCGTTTCGCCCTCGCCGCTGGCGCAAGGGAGAGGATCTGCCTACGGTGCAGGGCATCATCCTCGGCAGTATGGGCGGCAGAAAGCGCAGAGCCAAAAGAGGTGTGATCTCGCAAACTACTCACAAGCTGCTGGAGAGGCTCCGCCGTCCTACAGCGGGAAAAAAAGAACAGCGAAAGCCGAAGAAAAAGAAAACGGCAATTTCCAAAATCAAAAATGTCGTGGAAGATCAGCAGGACATCCGCGCGCTGGTGGACAGCGATGATATCCATTGCCTTATGATCGGCGCTTCCGGCGTGGGCAAGACTGCGTACTTTTTATACGCGAATTTAGAGTACGCCAGCGCCAGCGGTATGAGCTATCTGGCGCTGGACACCAAGGGCGACCTCGCACGTAACTACGGGTGCATTGCATCAAAGTATTACGGCTATCAGGTCACGGTCATTGATCTGCGCAATCCGACGTGCTCGGACGGCTTCAACTTTCTGACGCTCGTGAACCACTACATGGACAGGGCAAAGAGAAATCCCAATGACCTTGCCGCCAAGGCGAAAGCAGAAAACTACGCTAAGATCCTCGCCAAAACGATCGTCAGCCCGGAAGGCTCCTCGCAGTATGGCGAGAACGCCTTTTTCTACGAGAGCGCAGAGGGTGTGCTGGCCGCCATTGTCATGCTGCTTGCGGAATTTATCCTGCCGGAAAAGGACGGTACGGAGAAGCGCCATATCGTCTCGGCGTTCAAGCTGGTGCAGGACCTGCTGGCGGTGCCGAAGTCAAGAGGCAAGAATGGCTTTCAGCTACTCATGGATGAACTGCCGCCGGATCATAAGGCCCGGTGGCTGGCAGGCGCAGCCCTCACCAGTGCGGATCAATCTATGGCTTCGGTCATGTCCACCGTCATGTCCCGCCTCAACGCCTTTCTGGATACGGAGCTGGAACAGGTCATCTGCTACGACAGCCCCATCAACGCCGAGATGTTTGCCTCGGAGAAGTGCGCCATCTTTCTGATTTTACCGGAAGAAGATCCGGCAAAGAATTTCATCGCGGCGCTCATGATCCAAAACCTGTCCCGCGAATTGTTCTCCGTGGCGGATGAAACCGGCGGCAGGCTCAAAAACCGCGTGGTGCTGTTTTGTGATGAGTTGGGAACCATGCCGCCCTTTGATATTCTGCCCCTATTTAGCGCGGGGCGCTCCCGCAGACTGACGCTGGTACCCATTATCCAAAGCCTTGCCCAACTGGAGAAGAACTACGGAAAAGAGGGCGCTGAAATTATATGTGACAACTGCCAGGACACCATCTTTGGCGGCTTCTCGCCCCAGAGCAAAACGGCAGATGCCCTCTCCGCTGCCCTCGGCAGCAGGACGGTACTGTCCGGCTCCGTCAGTCAGGGAAAAGAGAGCAGTCAGTCCTTGCAGATGATGGAGCGTGCGCTCATGACGCCAGATGAACTGAAATCCATCCCCAAGGGTGAGTTTGTAGTGATGAAAACGGGAACCCATCCCATGCGCACCAAACTGCGTCTCTTTCTGGATTGGGGCATCACCTTTGACCCGGACGGCTATCGGATGCCGGAGCAGGCAGCCCGAAAGATTGCCTATGTTGACCAGAGCGAACTCATCCGCAGCATCCATCGGAGCTGCACAAAGAATCCCTATAACATGGAGGGAAGCAGATGAGTCAATTCAACTTTATCTACGCCGAGGAGCATCTGAGTCACCGGGAAAAGGCGGTATATATCTATCTTCGGGACCGGGCAAACGTTTCCGGTGTCTGCTGGCCGGGGATCAAGACCATCGCCCGAGAATTGGGACTTTCGCCGCGGACAGTCCAGCGGGCTCTGGCAGATCTGGAGCGCAGGCAGCTCATTGAGAAGCAGAACCGCCGCCGCTCCAACGGCAGTCTCACCAGCAATTTATACCGGCTGACAAAGCATAAAACGTCACAGCCTCCCGCCAAGGGGGGACTGTGACGTTTTTACTCTCAAAATTCTGTCCATAGGGTAGCGTCACCATGGCGTATCCAGAAGAGCCTACTCTACCGGAGGATACAGGACAGAGAAAGAACAAGAATATGGAGGAACTTATGAAGATGATCGTTAGAAGAACAGTGCTGGCTGTCTGCACCCTTGTCCTGGCATTGATCCTGCCCACAGCCGCTTCCGCTGCCTGCACAGGCTTTGATGACGTACCGGAGTCTGCGGACTGCTATGAAAGCGTGATATATCTGGCAGAATGTGAGATCGCTGCTGGAACAGAAAATGACTGCTTCTCGCCGAAACAGCTCATCACTGTGGAGCAATGGGCTGTCATGCTCTGCCGCGCCTATGGTGTGGAAACTATCGGTGACAGCTGGCAGGATGTGGGGCGAAGCAGCGTCGTGGAAGCCTACCGGCAGGGCTGGCTGAACGAAACCGCACTCTCCGCGCTGCGCTCACCGATGTGTCGCAGCGTGCTGGTTGAGAGTGCTTTTGCCGCCGCGGATGTTCCGGTCTATGACAGCACGCTCTACGAGGGAGGGGCATCGCTCAGCACGGCTGACAACATCCTGCGCGTGGGGCGGGAGCTCGGGCTGTGCTCTGATGATGCGGATACCAATGCGCTCGTGACGCGCGGAGATGCGGCAATCATTCTTCATGTTGTCCTGACACAGAGCTTCCGCATTGAGGAACCGCCTGTACCGGTGACGTTGGTAAACGCGGCAGGCGTCAACATCAACGACTACCTGCTGGCGCTGCGGCAGGTGCCAGAGCCGGTGCTTGCCGCCTTCAACGCCGCTGGCTGGACGTACCGTATCGACTTCGACTACATGGGCGGCCTCAGCAAGAAACTGAACATGAGCTGCATTGGAGCCACCAATTACAGCCAGAAAACCATCTACCTCTCGGAAGCCAGCGCGACGCTCCATGAATTCGGACATTTCCTCGATTGGATGCTGGGATTCCCCGCAGAGTATGAACAGCTCTTTCGTGCGGAAGCTTCCGCCGCGCCGCTGCGGAACTATGCCAAAACGGACAGCAGAGAATACTTCGCAGACTGCTTTGCCTATTGGGTGAAGTATGCGGAAAATGCCAATGCCATATCGTTGCTGCAAGAATGCGCTCCGATGACGTATCGGTATATGGAAGATTTGATGAGGATAGCAAACCGACTCTAAAATACGTGTCAATAACAGATAGAATCCCAACTTACTTCGAGGCATTTATGGTTTAAACCATAAACGCAAACAATTCGGATTTCACTTGCTCACAATGTTTCCAAGATTCTATGCAGAAATCGTGCCTCATTATAGGACTTGCAGAGATAGGCAATGCCGTAACCGCTAACTTTTCCAGATCATGCTCCATTGCAGTGCCTCTGCATAGGGTACAGAATTTTTCATTTCCCATTTTAAACGATTTTGATTCGCGTCGTAGGCAAAGCTACTCTGGAGATTATTGCAGCTGCTTCAGCACGTGTAATGGTGTCAGATGGTCTGAATGCTCTGGTTCTTTCATCTCCGGTCAAGATGCCTGCTCTGTAAAGAGCAAGTATCTCATCAGCGTATTCGCTTCGTTCGCTTACGTCAGAAATATAATCATAGTCAATGTCGTTGACAACGGCAAAATCAGATGTTGCTTTCGCGAAAATATGCGCTATTTGCGCTCGTGTTGCGTAAGCATCGAGGCTGGAATATTCGTCGCTCGAGACAATTCGATTTTTTACACAATAGTTCAGATAGGCATCATACCATTTACCACCATCTGATGCTGAAAAAGAGATTGTCTGGTTATTACATGTGGCATGGACAACAGCAGCCATTTTAATTGCTTCGCTCAGTGTGATATTGCCTATAGGGTGAAATGTACCGTCAGTATATCCGTTCATAATGCCCAACTGGACAACTGACTTTATAACGCCCTGTTGCTGACTTCCATACCATGCTGACTCATCCGCGTCCAGGAAGCCATAATAGTCGGTAGACGCACTGAACTTGCTGTCGGTATCTGTAAGGCTATCCGTATCAATGCAGGTAATACTATTCCGAATTGTCTCTGACCATCCCCATAGACGGCCGAGGTTGTCCCTATACTGCCACTCTGCCGGCAAATATATAGCCGTATTGTCGCCGTCTTGTTGGAAAGCCCTTGCTTCGGTGATTGTGTCTGATTTAATAGACAGCTGTTGGTACTCTTTCAGCTTGGAATTGTCGGAGAAACCGTTGGTCATATAAAGCTGCACAGAATCATCATTTTGCTTCTTGGCATGAACGATCAAACCGGCAGTGTCTCCCAACCTTTTTCCGTCGCTGAGCCTCACAAGGCCGCCTCTGTTCAGACTATTGCTCTTTTCCGGGCCGACAAGATACGACAAGTACACCTCGTTACCGCAGCTTGTCATGGAAGCGTAAAAGTTCACAAATTCTTGGGGCAAAACCTTATTATCGCTAACTGGGATACTGTACTGATTGATCCATTTTCCGTGTTCATTCAAAAGGAATACCTTGCCAGTATAGGCATCTACAAAACATGGCCTGCCATTCAATGCCGAAATCGCATAAGGCTCTGTGTCAGCAGGAATGTCCACAGATTTGACGATCTCATCACTATCCCAGTAGCACAACGAACTTCCATTTTCCCATAAGGCAACATTTTCGCAGAGGACAACATTACTGGCCGCAGCCACATTAACATTGTCTTGAAGAATAAAAAGGCTGTATTGCGAACCCTTTGGATTCTTCGGATAGAATAGGTCAAGCCAAACTGAACCATTTGGTTGGACAGACATATTCTGAATGATCATCTCATCTTCTAAATCTTCGCCGCTTCGATAGCAAGCCTGCAATTCAAGCGTCTTTTCATTTATACAGGCTACTGCATCTTTGTCTATCGAGCTATCATGCAAAAGAAGCCATATATGATCGTCTTGAGCTATCATATCTTTCACATAATAGGAATCTATTCCGCAGCTCAGTTTAGAATTGTTCTCACGATCAATAGCCGCAACACTGGAATTGAATATGACCGCAACGACCAACGGGAGTATTATGCAGGCTTTTTTGAGTTTGTCTATTCCGTTTCTTTCCATGAGAATGCCTCCACTGCAAAATCATTTTGTTTTATCAATAGCCATACTAAAGGAGCTGATGGGATAAGTCAATAATTCTTTTAACGACTGATATATAGATGTAAAAAGAGAACACATTCTTACAAGGAATAACGCGCCATTCATTTTTCGACAAGTTAGCCAAATAAATATTTTCAGCTATGTGCAAAATGTCCTTCAAGTGGTACATCAATGTAAATTATAGGTTGTTTTCCGTGCCAAACCATACACGTACACTATAGATATTTCGAAATCCTTCAAGGGTTTGATATCCCCGCACATCTGTTATAGAATGGAACGAAAACCGGTCTGGGTAAAGAAATGAGATCTTGCTGGTCATATTGCTTTTTATGTTGGGACAGCAATACGACAGCGGAGAACAGGGAATCTTCCAAAATTCCCGATAAAAATTCTTGCTTTGATGTAGTATTTCACCCCAATTTGCAAGGTAATAAATAGAAGGGTGTGATTCCTTGTGGATGATATTAAGATCATTGATTTGTTCTTTGCACGTTCTGAGCTTGCAATCGAAGCGCTGGACGGCAAATATGGGGCGATTTGCCATAATCTTTCCCGCAGCATTTTGAAGGATCAGCAGGACGCAGAGGAGTGCGTGAATGATGCCTATCTCGGTGTTTGGAATGCGATCCCTCCGCACAGACCCAATCCGCTGTCCGTCTTTGTCTGCAAGATCGTTCGGAATATTTCTATCATGCGTTATCGGGCCAATACAGCTCTCAAGCGAAACAGCAATTACGACTCGACAATGGAGGAATTGGAAAATTGCCTTTCTTCCTCAGTCTCGGTTGAAGACTCTCTCGAGGAAAAAGAGTTGATTGCGATCATTGAAGACTTTCTCAGGGACTTGTCACAGGAAAACCGCGTGATCTTCCTGCGGCGCTACTGGTTCTCCGACCGCTATGCAGAAATTGCGGCTCGAACCGGTCTGACGGAAAAGAACGTCTCTGTCCGGCTTTCCCGAATCCGTAAGCAATTACAAACACATCGTGCAGAAAGGGGTGTTTTGGTTTGTTGACATTGGCTCAGAAATTCTCCAGCGCATTAAATGAGATCGATGACAAATTTATTGTCGAAGCCATTGAATATCAGCATCATAAGGTAAAACTTTCTCGTGGCAAATCTCTCCTTCTCATAGCTGTACTTATCGTCGGCCTAACTGCTACAGTAATGGCTGCGCACCTTTTGGGAATTGGCGATCTTCTCCTATTTCCGAAACAACGTGAAAGCGGTGAATATGCGCAGGGAGAGGTCATGCCAAAACCCTGTATGATTGGCCTTTCCGGATATATGAACACCCCTGAGGGTCAGGCATTGTCCGAGTGGTCAGCATTTCTGAATCAGTATGATCCGGACGGCACGATTGCCTCATCTCTCGGTAATGTGATCGATGAAAGTCTGCAGCGTTATTCCGGCTACACAGTTTACACAAAAGAAATGTTCGACGAACTGGAGCACATTGCAAACAAGCACAGCTTAAAACTTCATACTAAAGTGTACGACCTAACGATCCATCCAGAGCTTTTGGAACCGTGCAGCGGATATCTTGGAGGAACTGATGGCGTAGCAACTTATATGTTTGATGATGGAAGCTTTCATGTAGACGGCAGTGCAAATATTTCGAACACAGAGGTGTTGTATCAGCTGCAGCGCTGCGCCAAAGGGACACTAAATGAAGTTTCTCTCAATGTTATCGATGCAATGAGTTATCAGGAATGGCAGTATCAAACATCACACGGCATATCGGCCACATTGGCGCTCGGCCCTGGCAGAGCACTAATTCTGGCTGATTTGCCGGACAGCTTTGTGACCATCACTATTTTGGCGGGAAGTACCGACGGCTTGACGCGGGATCTGCTTGAAGAACTGGCTGACAGCTTCGATCTTTCAAAGCTCACTCCGATAGTGCTGCCGGGATCTCTCTACATTCCATCACCTTAATTTTTCATTTCAGAATATGCAGGAGGCCTTTTATCATGCGCCAAATTTCGAGACTTTCGGTCATCGCCGTAAGTACTGCTCTCCTTATAACACTAAGTTCATGCAGCAGCACACAGAGCACGCTGGAAGCCGATGACCAGCCGTCCACTCCAACAGAAAATAGAGAAACAGTAACTTCAGGGCAAATATCTGATGTGCCGGAGAACAACAATGCCAGCGGC
>ERZ824575.3355-NODE-3355-length-11241-cov-5.358305_pt1 | contig 11241 bp, 10 predicted proteins | sample MGYA00519470_ERZ824575 | MGnify/ENA primary metagenome ERZ824575 (study PRJEB31778, sample SAMEA3449170) | human gut metagenome | biome: human gut; feature: human-associated habitat; material: faeces | place: United Kingdom | collected 2010/2012 ...
CCCACGACTTGCCGCTTATGAGGCGGCTGCTCTAACCAACTGAACTAACGGCACTCGTGGCGGCTGCTGCCGCCTATAAATATTCCTCGTAAATATTCCCGCCCATATCAAAAGCTAACTGTCCGTCTAAATTTTCATCTTCCATCCACCATTTAAAGACTTTCTTTCCTGTCGCCCATATATCCATAGTTTTTAAACCGCTCTTTTCTCTTTCTATAAGCATTTTGTCGAAAGCTCTTATATAAGCCTCTTTATATTTAGGGTATCTCTCAAACTCAGCCCACCTGTTTTTTCCAGCCATTGGGCAGCCTATACAACCCACCCGCCCCCAGCCGCACCCGTATAGTGGATTTAGTTGTATATTCTCTTTGCCGATATACCAATAAAGAAAATCATCCTGCCAGTCGATCAGAGGATTTATAAGTGTTTTATTGGTTCTGTAACAATTCTCTGCAATTCTTCTCGTTTCTGAATTATCTAAATTTAGAGTTACTACACCGCCCTGTCTGTTAATGTAAAAATTTTCATTTCCTTTGATTTTATTAAGCAATTCTCTTTTAGGTTTAGTAAATGTAACTGCTCCTTGATTTTCTTTTCTATTCCTGCTTTCTGCTTTTCGCACCCCAGTTACCAGTTTTTCGCCCATTCCTGTATTTTCTTTCAAGTCTGCGCAGCAATAACGCATAAGTCTTGTTGGTGGTGTTTTATGCGCTACTATTAGCTGCCACATACTTTGTGCTGGGTAATGGATCTCGTATTTTATCCCCATACTTTCATATTTCTTTTTTTCATCCCGTACAAAATATACGGTTTCTGGTGCGTCTACTGTTGTATGGTTATGTCTTACGCTAAATGGCAGTCCATATATTTCATGCGCCTTTAACGTAATGTGTTTTAATACACTACTGTCTTTTCCACCGCTATCTGAAATTACACAGCCCGTGCTACCGCACATCATTTGCAATAACTCTATTGCTTGTTTTTCAAGTTTCTCCATTCTTTGCCTCTCTTTTGTTATAAAGTCTGCTGCCCTCTGGCTGCCGTGTATGTTTCCTGCGTAGTCCCACAGCGTTTAAACTCTCTATAGATCGTGTCCCTGTGTGTACCTAACGCTGCTGCAATATCCTTTACGCTGCTACCCTGTTTACTCATAGCCTCTATAGTCTGCCTGTCCTCGTAATGCAGACGCTTATACTTTCGTTTCGCCATGCTCTATGCTCCTTTCCGTTCTCATTCGCTTTTTATGGTAAAAAAATAAGCGTGCCAGAGTTTTTACGCTCTGCACGCTCTTCTTTTCTGCTGTTTCCTATAAAAAAAGAAAATCGGCAGAGGCTTTATAACCTCTTGTCGATTTTCATTCTAAAACTTATCCATTTTTTTCAACTTTTTTCTAATTGCCCGAATCCCTGATTTTTCGAGGTCTTTGCGCCTATAAATACTCAATTTCAAACGTTGCCTCTCCTTTTTTATCAAGATCCATAATAATATAAGATGGTCTTTTTCCTTCCTGCCTCGGATAAGAAAGGCTGCCCGGATTTAGCGCAATGACATCCTTATGATAATCGATGATCGGACGATGGGTATGCCCAAACATAACGATATCACATCCTCTTCCTTCTGCTTCGCGCTCAATATCTTCAATCCCGGTATTAACATAATAGTAGTGTCCATGGGTAATAAGCACTTTATACTTTCCGATCTGCAGCTCTTTTTCCCGTGGCAGTGAGGAAAAAAAGTCGTTATTCCCCGCCACCACTTCCACAGGGCACCCTGCCTGCTCTGCGATATAATCCTCATACCCCTCAGCATCACCAAGATGGATCAAAAGATCAACCGGGCACTCCCGCTCTAACACTTTTAAAAGATTTTCATGTTTTCTATGGGTATCACTGATGATTAATATTTTCATAGGTTTTCCTTCGCAAGTTTCTCTTTCATGGCACGCAGTGCTTTTCCCCGGTGACTGATCTCATTTTTCTGTTCTTCCGAAAGTTCTGCGGTTGTACATCCGTATTTTTCCACGCAAAAAATTGGATCATAACCAAATCCATTCTCGCCTGCAATTTTACCCCCGATATAGCCTTCCATGGTCTCTCTTGTCACAAATTCCCTTCCATCCGGCAGCACTGCTGCAATGGAACAGACGAAGCGGGCAGTTCGTTTCTCCTTTGGAACACCTGCCAGAAGGTCTAAAATCGCCTGATTTTTAATATCATAAGATATATCCTCGCCGATAAAACGTGCAGAATAAATCCCCGGCTTTTTGTGCAGGTAATCCACTTCCAGCCCGGAATCATCTGCCATCACAATTGCCCCAGGTGCCTCCTTAGACACTGCTCTTGCCTTAATGAGTGCATTCTCCTCAAATGTCTTTCCATCTTCTACAATATCCAGTTTGATTCCTGCCTCTTTCATGGATAAAAGTTCCACATCCAGATCTGCCATAATGTCTCTGATCTCGCGCATTTTTCCTGCGTTTCCTGTTGCAAAAATAATTTTTGTCATCTTTTTAATATCCTTTCGCAAATGCATCCAGAACAGCGTCATAAACACCTTCTGCCGCTTTTTTCTGATAATCGGTACTGTTAAGAAGATTAAGTTCCTCCTGATTTGTCATAAATCCGACTTCGATCAATGCTACCGGAACTTCGCTGGTTCGAATGATATAAATCTCATCGCCTTCCACAAGCCCCTTATCCCTGCTCTCCAGCGCCTCCGTCACATGATCCAGACAAATCTGCGCAAATGCCTTACTTCCCAACTCTTTCGTATCCGACTCACTGTACATCACCTGTGTACCGTGTGTCGAGGACATCCGCCCGCTTTTCGTTGAATTATTATGTATACTGATGAACAGATCTGCCTGAGACTTATTCGCCAGTTGTACCCTCTGGTCAAAAGTCGGGTTGCTGTCATCCGTTCTTGTATAGTAAACACCGATATTCTCATCGCTGTTATCAAAAATCGCTTTCAGCTGCAGCACAATTCCAAGGTCAATATCTTTTTCGTTGATTCCCTGTTTCGTTGCTCCCGGCGCTCTTCCACCATGCCCGGCATCCACAACCACGACTTTGTCATAGACTTCATGCGGCGTCAGAAAATCAAAATAGTAATAATTATCATCATAATCCATATCCAGTTCATAAACCTGATCCATCGTGATCTCGATCAGTCCACTGCTTCCCTTGCTCACTGCATAAGAAAGATTATCAATATGGTTGCTGCTTCCTGTCAATGGATCATTCTCAAAATAACTGACCTCTGTCTGAGGCAATTCGATACGGACAGTTTGTGTCACATAGTCATTTGAGATTGTGATATCACTCCCCTTTACTCCCGCCGGAAGCTTCAGACGCAATTGTCTCTGTTCTGTGTCATCTGCCACTTCTGTATTTTTAATTGTAAGATCACTCATTGTAATCTTCTGTTCTGCAAGTTCTGCCTCTGCGATCCGCTCCTCCTCACGCTCCACTGCCCATGTGTGGATTGCCGGAAGTTTCGGCAATAACACACACACTATGATCATGAGAAGAACCGCTGTCACGGTTGCAAACTTCATTGCTTTCTCTTCCACGTAACCCCCTGTTAACGGTCATTACTAAATGCTTTGATACAAATATTACAATTCTCCACATTTTTTACATTTTCCCACTCAAAACCATTGGCACTGACATAACCTTCGCCGTCATCTAAGACGACATCGGCCGTGGCATCATCCGCCTCATACTCAATGGCAAGCGGATGTACTGCATCCGGTGTACTGATAAATAATACCACCGCGTACCGCTCTCCTGCATCCAGTGCAATTTGTTTGTCAAATGGGATTGTATAATAACCTGCATTACTCAATTTTCCTGATGCTACCGGTGTCATATTACTCAAAGATGATTCATCTTCAAAATTTTTCACAACATAAAGCTGATACTCCGAATCTTTTCCTGTGGCATAAAAGCTCGCAGCCGTAAGATTCTGATTGGATTCCGCAGTATAAACATTTGCACCGTAAATGCTCTCTTTGTTATAGCCGAGCTGTCCTACCCAACCGCAGAGATCACTCTGATAAATGTGATCGTAGTTATCACTGTCCTCAATTCCTGTATACACGACATTGTGGGTACCAATATTCGTATCATAGTAAGAAATATAAAAAATCCCGCCATCACCGAATTCGCTTCCCCAGCTGTTCTGACAGATAAATGCTCCGTCCCCCTCAAGATCAACGGAAAAATTATCCTTGGAATAACTGTCGTCCCAGCCGATGATCACAACATCATGGTTTGGTTTTTCCGTACCGATATAGCAGTACGAACTTGTTCTGCGGTCATAATAAGGTGATTTCGACTGCGAACTTTTTAACGAGTTATAAATTGAAGTCTGCACGCCACCGTATTTAAATACTGCTTCCTTTATCTTCTCATAATCTTTTCCATCGATGATCTGCATTTCCTGCACATGTTTTACGGCAGTAAGATCCGGCGTCGTTTTATTATCTCCATATGGATCGTCCTTTTCGAATACCGGACCTTTCCATGACGCAAGATACGCCATTCCCATCGTGTACTCACCACCATCGTCCTGTGTCAGATGAAACCCATTATTCAATGTCATATGATCCACCGAAAACTGATAATTCTGCTCCGGTAAAAGAACGGATTCCATCGCACTCAACGCTGCAAAAGACCAGCAGGTTCCATACGTTCCCTGATTGCGGATAGCAGAAACCCTCGCTCTGTCCCTCAGATCGTACTTTGTCGGAATAATCGTTGCACTCTCCGACACATCTGCTGCCTGTGCCTTGTTTTCCTGAATATTCCAGGTGTAGGAATAGTCCAGATAATTGGACAGATCATTCAGGCTCACATAATACTCTTTGTTTTTTTTGATCAGCGGAGAAACCACTTTTTCCTTCTTGCCATTGACCTCTATCATATCATTGTTCAGAGAAAAGGAAAGTTCACTGTTATGCTTCTCTACCAGAAGTGTATCCTCATTATAAATATGTGCGCTGCAGTTTAATGCATCCCGTAAAATGGATACCGGAACCATGATGTCCAGATTCGCATCCATGAAAAAAGGATATTTTTCATTCGTGTACTCTTTGTTGTCAATGACTACTGAAAGTAATCCGTCATTTACACTCTGGGCGATCAATGGATTCCATGTTGTCTCCTCCAACTGTGCCCCTCGGAAACGGTTCACGGTCTGATATTGTTCGCCAAAATTATTAAATTTTATCAAAAGTGCAACTGCCAGCACTCCTGTGAAGGCAATATAACGCTTCGAATACTTCATGTACCCTTAAATCTCCTTAATTGCGTTTTTTAGGAGGCTTCGGTCCTAAAAACTGGTAAAAATAAGTCTTTAACATACCGTTATAAATCTTGCGGTTTTTATCCGCTTTTCTTCCAATATATTTTTCTGTCTCAGTATAGCTTGTGATCAGAAACATCGACCAGGAATCCAGTCTCTGGTATGCCTGCCCAATCTGTGTATACAGTTCCGGCAGATCTGCCTTATCCTCAAGACGCTCCCCATACGGAGGATTTGTGATGATGAAGCCATATTTTTTCGGGTGGCTTAAATCTGCAACCGCTCTCTGTTGAAAATGGATCATGTGTTCCACTCCCGCACGCTTCGCATTTTCTCTTGCTGCTTTGATCACATCTCCATCAATGTCATATCCCTGAATATCTACTTTCACAGTAGTGTCGATCATATCCTCTGCCTCTTTCACACACTCATACCAGAGTTTGCGGTCAATCATGTTTGTCCATTCCTCTGCTGTAAAATCACGGTTCATTCCCGGTGCGATATTCGCTGCGATCATTGCTGCCTCGATCGGGAAGGTACCACTTCCACAAAATGGATCGACCAGAATCCGGTCCTTTCTCCAAGGGGTTAACATAATTAAAGAAGCTGCAAGAGTTTCCGTCAATGGAGCCTTACTCGTCATCGTTCTGTATCCACGTTTATGTAAAGAATCACCGGATGTATCCAGCGCCACCGTCACTTCGTCCTTCAGTAAAAAAATACGGACCGGATAAGCTGCTCCATCTTCTTTGAACCATTCCTTGTGATATTTCTGTTTCATGCGCTCCACCATTGCTTTTTTGGCAATGGACTGGATATCGGATGGACTGAACAACTTGCTGTTGATAGAAGACGCTTTTTTCACCCAGAACTTTCCATCCTCCGGAATATATTCTTCCCACGGAAGGTTCTTGATTCCCTGGAAAAGTTCTTCAAAAGTCGTTGCCTTAAACCTTCCGACCTGGATCATAACACGTTCTGCCGTACGCAGAAAAATGTTGGCACGGCAGACTGCTTCCTCATCACCTTCAAATGTCACTCTGCCATCTTCTACTTTTGTGATCTCATAGCCAAGATCATATATTTCTCTTTTTAAAACTGCCTCTAACCCAAAGTGGCAAGGCACAAGTAAATCAAATGTTCTCACTGAAATCTCCTCTAAAAATAAGTCTAAAAACCTATTCTTATATTATCTGTTCTATTTAGAACTGTCAATTGCAAAAATATTTCCATGAGAAATGGTTCTGCCCGTCTAACGCCTTATCTGCTCCTGCATTGCATTTGCACCGCCAATCACAGTATAAACCTCATACCCTTCTTTTCCCAGCTTGCGCGCTGCAAGAAGACTTGTACTCCCATACTCACAGTATAAAAGCAGCGGCCGGTACTTTGAAAAACGACAGCACCAGCTGTCCTCATCACTGTACGGGATATTTACCGCACCCGGATAGTGATATTTTCTGTATTCCTGAGGTTCTCTGATATCAACTACACGCACCCTCTTTTGAAAACAAATATTCTGGATATCTCTTGGATAAATGGTATAAAATGCCATATTTCCCCCTTTATAACAAGAAACAGATTACAGTGTGATCTGTAATCTGTCTCTGATTCTTTCCTTATTACATATTATGCAATGATTTGTTTTCCGTGCTGCTACTCTTCGTGATGGCAGTCAGAAGTTTTGTTTGTGGATTTGTTTGTGGATTTGTTTGTGGACTTATTTGTTGACTTATTGGCAGATTTGTTCTGACCACTCTTGTTCTGTCCATTGCTGTTCTCATAACTGTTCTGCCCGTAGCTGTTTTCACTCTTGTTTGTACCATCCATGTTCTTTGCCATGATAAAATGTCCTCCTGTTTTGTGTACAAAATTTTCTTCTTTTTCTGCATGTAAAATTACTTTGTCACATGCATTTTTATTATTTGAAGAATCACACAAAATATACATTTTTTAAATTGCTTTTTAAATATAGATAGGATATACTAACGTTGTGATACGAAAACGTATCATAGTTATACCCCTTATTAATTATTTATACTCCCCTCAGAAAAAGCCAGATGCGGTTGCATTTGGCTTTTTCTATTGATATTTCACACACAAAAAATCCATCGGAAAAGTTTATATCTTTTTTCCGATGGATTTTTCTACAGCTGATAATATAATAAATTATCTCTTAAATCCTGATTTAATTCTCCGCCAGCACGCTTATACTTGTCGTAAACGGCAAGAATACGTTTCACACTTCTGGAACTCTGGATATCATATCGGTTCAGAAGTTCCTGATACATTGGGTTTGCCTTCAATTCATTTCGAAGTTCTTTCGAGAACGGACAATAAGTCATCAGTATCTGTCTGGAAACCTTGTTCAGACGATAGCTTCCTCTTGACTCATATTTGATCCAGTTCTGGTAATCCTTTACAAAAACTTCCCTGTAATTATTCTTTGCGCGGAACAATGCATTTTTCAGCTTTTCTTTTGCATCAGCAGACAGTTCAAAATTTTTACGGTAAAACTGCATATAATCGCAATACTCCGCCGTCAGGGATTTTTCACGGATATCATTCCAATGTACACCCTGGATCTTTCTGCAGATTTCCCAACGATATCTACCCATAGTCTCAATCATCATATCTTCAAGATCTACCGCAGTAAAAACAGGGAACATAAAACGTGCTGAAGTGTCGCGCTTCACTCCCGCTGTCTCCTGCCACATCATTGCCTTGGTTCCCGCATTTGGCATAAGAATAATATCCGGCAATACCTCTTTCATAATATTTTCATGGTTAATTCCTTTGTCCGGATCTGAAAATAATACTTCTCTGTAAAAAACAGAAAAATCGATCTTACGGATCTGATTGATAACTTCCTCTAACCGCTCTGCTGTCACAAGCATCTTTTCTACAGAGTTGATCAGATCATACTCTCCTAAAATCGGACAGAATGTTGTTATTTTTCCATAAGTTGCACGGTTTCCAGAGGTAAACATGTTCTGAATCTCATATTTTACTTTCAGCTCCCGGTTATCCTGAAGTTGTTTCATCTGTGCTTCCGTAATCTTCTTTGTTTTCAGTTTTTCTAATAAATACTGGCTATAATCCAGATCAAATTCATTCTTGGAAGGCTCTTTCCGTCCTTCATAAATTGCCTTCAGCCACTCATACATGGTATACACATGCTCTGAATTGCATAGATCCAAATGTTCTGTCAGATCGTACAATGCATTGGCATTATCCTCACCAACCATCTGCACATCCATAAAGCCAAAATTAAGGAACATTTCCAGAATTGGCGTTATCTGCCCCTCTTCCTGCATTGCGCGCATAAATACCTTATAATATACATCATAAAAAACAGGCGTCAGCTGTTTTCTGATGCGGTATGCCTCATCATCCGTTGATAGCATATCCGGCAGTTCCCGGTATTCCCTGATCTTATTGCGTACATCCTCGATCTGTGATTCATCAAATCCCGCGTAGGTAAGAATATGTTCTAAGCAGTCTTCGCTTTCTTCCTCATCGCTCTCAAACTCTTCTTCGTCTTCGCCAAAAACTCCAACAGATGCCACTTCCTCTAACCCATTGCTTCCAAATTCATAATTCTGGTATTCACTCCAGCGGTAATCAATGACTCTCTGATCATAAATCTTTAATTTTTCTACCAGTTCAATGATCAGTTTCACTTCTTTATTGATTGGTTCTAATTCTTCATGATTCAGCCCTGCGCGAATCGCCAGATCAAAGAATAACTGAAAAATATCTTTTCCGGATTCACTGATCAGCAGATCCTTATTATATAGAAGATACGCAACCATCTCACTGATTCCCTGCGCAACTCTTCGCATCTGTGCAGAAGCCTCCATAATTGCACCAACGCACAGACTATCATCCTTTTCCAGCAGATTCAGATATTCTTCCAGATAATTTGTCACCAGACTACTGCTGTTGTCCATCTCCCATTTTTCTGCTTTATGACGCATTTCCAGAGAATGGAAATAGTCCATTTTAGAAAAAGGCTGTTCTTCTAACTGATACTGGTTACAGATTGTTTTATAGTCGTTATAAAAAGTTTCTATAAACGTATGAAACTGTTTGCATCTCACTTCCAGACCAGCGTATACCTGGAGCATCTGCTGTCTCTGCTCAATCGCTGCCTTCAAAAAATATCTTCGGATCTTTGCATCATTTGACAAAATCCCCTGCAGATCCTCCGACGATTCACATGGAAAAACAGCCAGTGCACTGTCCTCCGCTGCGATATAATCACAAAGGAATCTGTCATTCTCCAGAATACCAACAATGCCATTCTGTTTCAATTCCAGTTCAACAAATGCATACTTCTGAATGACAGAACCCTCCTGTATAAAATACCATTCTTTTACTTTGTCATTCTTTTTTGCAACGATCTGACCTTTTTGTACTTTCAATACTTCCATGCAATCTACCTGCTACTTTCTTGTCTATTCACGATTTCCACTCTCTCTGATAATCACATCTCAAATGCAGTTTGCAGCATCCTGCTTACTCATTCACAATTACGTACATATCCATGGAGAACCCACATAAAATTTTTCCTTACTTATTATATCGTTTTCTGTGACGTTTGTCGCTACTTTTTTTATATTTCCTGCGCACTCCTGTGTTATTTTACGCTACTCTCCGCTTTGCTTTGAATTTTAAATATTTCATATTCCTGATAAACCTGCAGTCAGCTTCATAAAATGCAAGTCCGGCTGCGACCGTTACCAAAATATTAAATGGAAGTGCAATATACCATGTACTTGCCATAATTCTACCACCAAGTTCAAAATGATAATATACCATCTGTACCAGAAAAATATGATATGACGCCTGTCCGATCCATGTCAACGTATTTCCGATAACTCCCGGTAGTTTTATATGATAATATCTTCGGAACAATAAAATAATAATCGGAAAAATATAAAATGCAATCGGCATCGCTGTTGTTTTCCAATAACCAAACAAAATGATGTCCCAATTAAATCCAAACACAGCAACAATATACCCCAGTCCGATCAAAAACATACTGATAAGCTGATACTTTTTCACTCTGTGTTCCGGATATAAATAGAGGTAACAGCCAAACGCGATCAAAAGTAAATATCGTCCAATGTTCAGGCGATAATAGTATTTATCCATATCAAATATTTTTACACCGATCTCGAACAATAAATTTGCTGCGCCTGACAATGCGATTCCCAGTCTGGCATTTTTCTCTACCAGCTTATATATAACAGGAAAGATTACCAATAACTGGATCATGATAGGCACATAATAACTACCGGGACCATATGCTCCTAAAAGGAAAATCCGTGGTGGATTAATATGCTTGTCCTCGATCACTAAAAGAACAATTTCAATGAGACACACTGTAAAAAATGGCACAAGAAAACGAATCAGTTTTGGTTTTATCATCTCCCACGCATACATTTTCTTTAAATTTCCACCTGTTTTTTTTCGGTTTGACATAGCAAAATTATAACCGCTAATGATCATAAAAACAGGAACTGCCATATTGATCAGCATTGTAAAGAATGGAGAATCCTTATCTGCCCAATCATAATGTGTAATAATTACCATAATAACACAAATTGCCTTCAGGTAATCCAAAAAATCAATACGTTTCTTTATTTCTTTTACTTCACTCATAAGTTTTAACCTCTATCCTCATTATTCCGTTACATAAGGAAAGTCCTTGAAAATAAATTTCAAGGACTTAGATACGTGCGCGAGAAGATTCGAACTCCCGACACCTTGGTCCGTAGCCAAGTGCTCTATCCAGCTGAGCTACGCACACATATTCTATTAACTTCTTCTCATCTATTATAACACTCTTGTCAAGTGCCCTTTCGATGAATGCCGGCGACCGGAATCGAACCGGTACTGTATCGCTACAACAGGATTTTAAGT
>ERZ824575.3357-NODE-3357-length-11239-cov-3.028523_pt1 | contig 11239 bp, 9 predicted proteins | sample MGYA00519470_ERZ824575 | MGnify/ENA primary metagenome ERZ824575 (study PRJEB31778, sample SAMEA3449170) | human gut metagenome | biome: human gut; feature: human-associated habitat; material: faeces | place: United Kingdom | collected 2010/2012 ...
TTCAACCCGATTTCGACCGCCTGCAACAGCATGCTCTGGGCTGAAATGCCCAGATCGATATCGACATAGCGGTCCTCGGCGACCGTCGAGCAGATGATGATGAAAGCGTTCGGCTCGGTCCCCGGCAGGGGCAGATGAAGTTCGGGCAAAGCCCCTCCCAGCCGGATATGGGGCAATACTTTGGGAGCCTCGTCCGCCAGCACGGGCCGGAAGCGCAGCACCTGCTCGTTGCGGGCCGAGGGTGTGAGCGTATTGACCTCGATGATGCTCCGGAGCTGGTCCTCGCGTACGTGAAACCGCGGATCGTAGCCGCGGTAGCTGCGGTTTTTCGCCAGCAGACGGCGCAGCGTTGCCTGCGGACGCGGCGGGGCGCGGTACTCCTCCATCTTCCGACCCAGATAGTTGTCAGCCATGTGTCTTGCGGATTGATTCGTTTGCAAAGATACGGCATGACGGCATTGCAGCCAAATTTGCAATAGCTTCAGGAATGAAAAATGGTCCATATTTCACGGTTCATGCAAGAAATTTGCGTGGTATCCGTTTGTGGAATGCGGAGCGGTCTTCCGCCGGAGCCCCGCACCGTTTGCAACAAACCAAAAGAGAATGATTCCATGAATTTGATAATGAGTGATAAGCCGCTTGACGTGGGGTTGCTCGACGATGCAACCCGCCATGTCGACCTGTCGGCTCTGAAGATTGCCCGCTGCGTGGGGTGTTTCGGCTGCTGGACCAAGACGCCGGGCCGCTGCGTAATCCGCGACGATGCCACGAAGGTCTATCCGCTGATTGCCCGCAGCGAGCGGCTGCTGTATGTCAGCCGGGTTAAGTTCGGCAGTTACGACAGTGTCATGAAGACCATGCTCGAACGGGCCATTCCCGTTCAGCAGGCCTTCATCCGCATCTTCCACGGCAAGACACACCACGTACAGCGGGCCGTGGTGCCCAAGCGGGCCACGATTTTGGCATACGGCACGACGGATGCCGGGGAGCAGGAGCTTTTCCGCGAGCTCGTTGCCCGCAATGCCCGCAACATGAATTTCGCGTCTTATGAAATCCGTTTCGTTGCGGAATCGCAGCTGGACGAAGCGGTGCAAAACGTACTGGAGCAATGGAAAAGATCCTGATTCTGAACGGCAGTCCGCGGGCTGCCAAGTCGAACTCGAAACGTTATGCGGCTCTTTTTTCCGCCAGTTGTCCCCTGCCGTGCGACACCGTCAGTCTCACGCCCCGCAACCATGCCGAGCTGGCGGCGCAACTGCCCCGCTACTCCGATCTGCTGCTCGTCTTTCCGTTATATGCCGATGCGCTGCCGGTCGGTCTGCTCGATTTTCTCAAGTATCTCGAAGCACATCCGGTCCCGGTCGAAGCACGTCCTGTCGTTTCGGTATTGATCAACTGCGGTTTTCTGGAGCCTGCGCAGAATGAGATCGCGGTCCGTATGATCCGTCTTTTCTGCAGCTGCAACGGTTATCGGACGGGATCGGTGCTGATGCTCGGCAGCGGCGAGGCCATCCTGGACACTCCGTTCGCTTTTGTGGCCCGCAGGGCGATCCGCCGGCTGGCCCGGGCCGTTGCCGGGGGCACCTGCCGGGAGCTGCGCGCCACGATGCCTCTTGCCAAACGGCTGTTCCTGCTCGCTTCGACGCGCTACTGGACGCTTTACGGCCGCAGGTTCGGAATCTCGAAACGGCAGATGCAGACGCTGCGGATCGAGGATTCGGAGCCATGACGGAACCTCTCCCCGATATTGCTGTCCGATGTGCTATTGAAGGGTGCAAATCAGCGAAATAAAGCTAAATCGTGACCTATTTTCGGTCCGAGCAAAATAGGTCACGATTAAGGCCTGAAATACTTGCTGCCTTTTGCGTCAACAAGAGTGGAAGAATAAAAGAAAAAACCTTGCATATCGCTGATATACAAGGTTTTCCAGAATTTGGCCAGATTTCTGCTCGCCCTCTTTTCTGACCCGGAGAGCGGAAAACGGGACTCGGACCCGCGACCTCAACCTTGGCAAGGTTGCGCTCTACCAACTGAGCTATTTCCGCAAGTGGTGTTTTGCAATTGCGAGTGCAAAGGTAGATAAAAAATCCGAATCTCCAAATTTTACGCTGAAAAAAACGGAAAAACTTCAATTCCTCCTTAGATCCGGTCCCGCATCCCCTCCCGAGGACCCGGAAGGCCGGGACCGTACGGAGATTGCCCGGTTGTCGCACAGAGATCGCCGGTCGCCGGTTGGGACAGGAGCCGGATAATTCCGATCGTTTCGGAGGGAGGAAAAACGGCATACGACGGAATTTTTTGTTCGGAATCTCTCTCCGATATATTATCTTTGTCCTCATGAAAAGTGCGATTGAACTTTTTGCCGCATTGGGTGAGCATCTCACGCATTTTGGAGAAGATGACGCGACTCGGGGAGTGATTCTCCGCGCATCGACAGAAAATCCGTGGTTCTCGCCCGAGGAGATCCGCCGGGCCGTGGATGCATTGGTCCGCGAGATGCTTCAGCGCGACAGGTTGCGGAAGAGGCTCTCGGCCTACCCCACGCTTCCCGTGGCACAGCCTGCCGAGGTGCTGGTCATTATGGCGGGAAATATTCCCCTGGTGGGATTTTTCGATCTGCTGTGTGTCGTGGCAAGCGGCCACCGCTGTCGGATCAAGCCATCGGCCAAGGACCGGGTTCTGATGGAGTATGTCGTGCGGACGCTTCGCGAACTCGACCCCGAAGTCCCCATTGCGACAGGCGACGGTGCCGACCAGGCCGTGGATGCCGTGATCGCCACCGGCAGCGACAATGCCAACCGCTATTTCCGCGCGCATTATGCCGGGATCCCCACCCTGCTGCGCGGGCACCGGCAGTCCGTGGCCGTCTTGTCCGGGAGGGAATCCGAACAGGAGCTGAAGGGGCTTGCCGACGATATCTGGGCCTACTCGGGGCTGGGATGCCGCAACGTCTCGCTGCTCTTCCTGCCCGAGGGGTACCGGCCCGAACTTACGATGCCTGTCATCCATCCGAAATACCGCAACAATTACCTGCAGACCCGGGCGCTGCTAACGATGCAGGGGCATCCGTTCCTCGACCTCGGAGCGGCCGTCGCCGTCGAGCAGCGGGAATTCCCGACAGCCTTGAGCGAACTCTCCTACTCCTATTACCGGACGACGGACGAGGTTGCCGCATGGCTTGCCGCACACGATGCCGAGCTGCAGTGCGTCGTTACGGAGTGCCTCGAACATCCCCGTCGCGTGGATTTCGGACAGGCACAGTCGCCCCGGCTGACGGATTATCCCGATGCGCGGGACGTGCTGGCCTGGCTTGCGGAGATCACGCCCCGACACGAAACTGCCAACATCAAAAAATAACCCGAACCTATGAAACGATTACTCCTGCTGGCCGCAATATGCGCGTCGGGATGTGCCCCGGAGGCGGAACCGGCCTCCGGACTTCCGGATTTTCTGCATGCCACCTACTCGGTGGAGAGCCTTTTGAGCGAGGCGGAGCTGTCGAATCCGGGTTACGACGCCTTCGACTTCATCTACCTGATGGCGACGCCCGCCGAGTGGCCGATGATCGACTTCGACCTGCCGCGGGATGAAATCGTCGCCCTGGCCGATGCCTTCGACTACACCCGGGCCGGAGGCCACATGCCGCTCGTTCCGCAGATGGTCCGCAAGGCCCACGAGGCCGGGACTAAGATCCTGCTCTGCTTCGGCGGGCAGAAGGAGTTCCTGCCCTTCCTCGAAAAGCCCGATCGGCTGCTGAATCTCGAAGCCTACATGGTGCGTCTGGTTGCCGACAACGACTTTGACGGCCTGGACATCGACTGGGAGATCACCCTCGACAAGGAGCTGCACGCCGGGATGATGAACCGCCTGCGTGCGGGTCTCGATTCGCTTGCCGAGGAGCGCAACAGAACCTATTACCTGACAACCGCCCTGAGCATCGACCACGTCTATGACCAGCCGCTGGCCGACAGTCTGAGCCGGGCCGTCGACTGGATCAACGTCATGTCCTACGACATGTGCGACGGCATCTGGGGCAGCACCCCTTCGCACAACACTTCGATGGTCAGGCTGCGCGAAAAGCTGGCCCACTGGGCGCCCTTTGACCGGCAGCAGCTGTGTCTGGGCCTGGCCAACTACGGATTCTACTACAAGGGGCTGAAACCCGGCGAGAAGGCCGACGGACCGTTGAGCCGCTACGGCTCCTATATTGCCTATCGGGAGTTCCTGCCCCGCGTGGAGACGGGCGGCTGGACCGAGGAGTATGATCCCGAGGCGGAGGTCTCCTACTACTTCTCACCCGATCGCGAAGAGTTCGTAACGATCGAGAATCCCGTGTCGATGCGCCGCAAGATCGAGTGGATCACGGCCAACGGCTTCCGCGGCGTCTTCTGGTGGGAGTTCCACCACGACTATGTGGCTCCCACAGCCGAGCAGCCCGCCGGACGCCACTATCTGATCGATGTGGTTACGGATTTTCTGAACGGTGCGGAGGACGGGATCTCGAAAAATACGGGAAATCAATAAATCATAAAACGATACTGCAATGTCAATGGTATTCCGATTCCGGATGTTGAGCGACGAAAACGACCATTTCGTGCGCGATTACGAGGTGATGTACGACACGACACTGCTCGAATTCCACAACTTCATTCTCGATGCGCTGGAGTACGAGCCCTGCATGACCTCGTTCTTCACGGCCGACGACCGCTGGGAGAAGCAGCGGGAGTTCACCCTGATGGATATGGGCGACGGCGCGGGTGAGGGCCCCGAAACGATGGAAAACGTCCGTCTGGGGCAGATCATCCATCATCTGCGCGATAGGCTGATCTACCTCTTCGACATGTTCGGCGACCGGGCCTACTACCTCGAACTGACGGGTGCTTACGAAGCCGACCCGCAGGCCTCCTATCCGCGGGAGATCTATGCCGTGGCAGAGGCCCCGGACCAGTACGACCCCTCGAAGAACCGTGACGAGGAGGACGAGGGTTCGGCCTTCGAGGAGATGATGGGCGACTTCAGCGATTTCGAAGGCGACGACAACTACGACGATGAGTATTAAACGGCTGCTGGTGATCGTAGGACCCACCGGATCGGGCAAGACGGACTTGAGTCTGCGCGTGGCCCGGCGTTACGGTGCGCCGATCCTTTCGACCGACTCGCGGCAATTTTACCGCGGGATGGCCATCGGCACGGCGCAGCCTATGGTCGAAGAGCAGCAATTGGTTGAGCATCATTTCATCGCCTCGCACGAGATCACGGAGAGCTTGAACTGCGGCACCTATGAGCAGGAGGCGCTGGCCTGTCTCGAAAGACTTTTCGCCACGCACGACGATGTGGTGGCCGTAGGCGGCTCGGGGCTCTATGTCCAGGCCCTGTGCGACGGGATGGACGACCTGCCGCAGGCCGACGGGGCGCTGCGCACCCGCCTGATGGAGCGGCTGCGCGACGGGGGGCTTGAACCCCTTGCCGCGGAGCTTCGGGAGCTTGATCCGGCCTACTGCGCAACGGCTGACCTGCGCAATCCGGCGCGGGTGGTCCGGGCCCTTGAGGTGTGCCTGCAGACGGGACGCCCCTACTCGGAACAGCGTCTGGGCACGCGTCGCGAACGTCCCTTCCGGACGTTGAAGATCGGTGTCGAACTGCCCCGCGAGGTGCTTTACGAGCGGATCAACCGCCGCGTCGATCGGATGCTCGAGGAGGGGCTGGTGGAGGAAGCCCGCCGGCTCTACCCCCATCGGGCGCTGAATGCCCTGCAGACGGTCGGCTACCGCGAACTGTTCGACTGGTTCGACGGCCGCACGACCTATGAGGAGGCCGTGGAGCTCATCAAGCGCAACACGCGCCGCTATGCCAAGCGGCAGATGACCTGGTTCCGGCGCGATGCGGAGATTCGTTGGTTCGCACCCGATGACGACGAGGCGATCTTCGCCTGCATCGACCGCTTCCGGAGCGTCGAAGCGTGATTTTCGGCCGAAGGCCGTGCTTTTTTGGCGGTTCGCAAATTATTTCGTACTTTTGCCGGCGTCTTACCGCCGGGAAGTCCGGGCTCGGATGGTGGAATAGGTAGACACGCCGGACTTAAAATCCTGTGGCCAGCAATGGCCGTGCGGGTTCGATTCCCGCTCCGAGTACCAACAAAAGCCGTTGCCGGATCTCCTCCGGCGGCGGCTTTCCGTTTTCCGGGGAGCATCCGGGCATTGAACCGGTTCGGTTCCGGACAGCGGCGACGGCGACGGTTTCCGGGACGTTTTGCCCGCGGATCCGCATCCGGGCGGACAACTTTAAGGATAAATGCGTATTTTTGCGCCGTATTACGGAAAAACTGAGAGTGATGGCAGATTCGATGCACAAGATCAACAAGGTCGAGGTCCGCAATCTCCAGATGGAGGATTACGGACAGCTGGCCCAGTCCTTTACGCGCGTCTATGCGGACAAGGATGTCTTCTGGACCCGTGAGCAGATCCACAAGCTCGTCGAGATCTTTCCCGAAGGGCAGATCGTAACGGTCGTGGACGACAAGATCGTGGGCTGTGCTCTCTCGATCATCGTCGATTACGACATGGTCAAGGGCGACCACACCTACGCCAAGGTTACGGGCAATGAAACCTTCTGCACGCACAATCCGAAGGGCAACATCCTCTACGGCATCGAGGTCTTCATCCACCCCGAATACCGGGGGCTGCGTCTGGCGCGACGCATGTACGACTACCGCAAGGAGCTGTGCGAGAAGCTCAACCTGAAGGCGATCATGTTCGGGGGGCGCATCCCCAACTATTACAAGTACGCCGACCGGATGCGTCCGAAGGAGTATATCGAGAAGGTCCGTTCGCGCGAGATCTACGATCCGGTGCTGACCTTCCAGCTCTCGAACGACTTCCATGTGCGGCGCGTCATGCCCAATTACCTGCCCAATGACGAGGAGTCGTGCCACTGCGCGACGCTCCTGCAGTGGGACAACATCTACTACCAGCCGCCCACGCAGGAGTTCGTCGACAAGAAGACCACCGTGCGTGTCGGACTGGTGCAGTGGCAGATGCGCAGCTACAAGACGCTCGACGACGTCTTCGAGCAGGTCGAGTTCTTCGTCGATGCCGTATCGGACTACAAGAGCGACTTCGTGCTCTTCCCCGAGTATTTCAACGCACCGCTCATGGCCAAGTTCAACAACCTGGGCGAGGCGCAGTCGATCCGCGGCCTGGCCCAGTATACGGAGGAGATACGCGACCGTTTCGTCGAGCTGGCCATCAGCTACAACATCAACATCATTACGGGCAGCATGCCCTACATCAAGGCCGACGGCGCCCTCTACAACGTGGGATTCCTCTGTCGGCGCGACGGTTCGTACGACATGTACGAGAAGGTGCACGTTACGCCCGACGAGGTCAAAAGCTGGGGTTTGAGCGGCGGCCGCATGGTGCAGACCTTCGACACGGACTGTGCGCGTATCGGCGTGCTGATCTGCTACGACGTGGAGTTCCCCGAACTGTCGCGCATCATGGCCGATCAGGGTATGCAAATCCTCTTCGTGCCCTTCCTCACCGATACGCAGAACGGTTATTCGCGCGTGAGGGTCTGCGCACAGGCACGGGCCATTGAGAACGAGTGTTTCGTGGCGATTGCCGGCAGCGTCGGCAACCTGCCCCGCGTGCACAACATGGATATCCAGTATGCCCAGTCGGGAGTCTTCACGCCGTGCGACTTTGCCTTCCCGACCGACGGCAAACGCGCCGAGGCGACGCCCAATACGGAGATGATCCTCATCTCGGATGTCGACCTGGATCTGCTCAGCGAGCTGCACACCTACGGCAGCGTGCGCAACCTGCGCGACCGCAGACACGACCTATACGAGTTGAGACTCAAGAAATAACCCGGTCTTCGCAGCGAGAAAAAGCCCTCCCGGATTCCGGGAGGGCTTTTCACACACACAAACATTAACAATACAAACAATGCAATGGCGAAATACCAGATCTTGTTTCTGCTGCAAAGGTCGCATGAAAAATTCAGCCGCACAATCACAAGAAATAGGTATTTTGCACCGTTAATTGTTTCCGGAAGCGGTTTTTGCGTTGTGCGAAGACGCATTCTGTTTTGAAATTCAAAATAATGCACTATCTTTGCTGGCGAATTCCAGAGGAGCGGACGATCGTCCGGGTCCGAAATCACAAACCATCTAATTGGAACATATGCAGGATTTGAATGCGCTGAAGGGAAAGAGCCTTGCCGAATTGCGCGAGATCGCAAGGGCGCTGGGCATTGGGAATGTCATGTTGAAAAAGCGCGAACTGTTGGAAAAGATAGCGGAGACGGCTGCCTCGGCGGAGGCGCCTGCATCCGCCACCGATACGGCGGATGCGGCCCCAGCGGCAGCTCCGCAGGCCGGGGAGGCTGCGGAGCGGAAGCCCCGGGGACGCCGTCCGCGGCTTGCACGCAGCGAACCGACGGCGCAGCATGCCGCACAGGCTCCGGAAACCCCGGCAGCCCCGGCGGAGGAGGCTGCGGCTCCCGAGAAGCCGGCCGTGCCGGAACCCTCTCCCGCGGAGTCCGAGGCCCCGAAGGCGGAGTCTCCAAAAACGGAGCCCAAGCGCCGCGGGCGCAAACCCAAGGCACAGGCGCAGGCCGAGGCCCATGCGGCGGAAAAGCACGCCGCGGCCGAAGAGAAGAGTGTCGAGGCGGCTTCCGCCCCCTCGCTCGACGAGGAGGTGATCACCAAGGACGACTTTGCCGGAGAGATCGAGGGCGAAGGCGTGCTGGAGGTCATGCCCGACGGCTACGGATTCCTCCGTTCAGCGGACTACAACTACCTCAATTCGCCGGATGACATCTATGTTTCGCCTTCGCAGATCAAGCTCTTCGGACTGAAGCCCGGCGACACGGTGAACGGCGTGATCCGTCCCCCGAAGGAGGGCGAGAAGTACTTCCCGCTGGTGCGCGTGAACGAGATCAACGGCCTGAAGCCCGACTATATCCGCGACCGCGTGCAGTTCGAGTACATGACGCCGCTCTTCCCGAGCGAGAAGTTCTGCCTGACGGGCAACGGCCACAACAACCTCTCGACGCGCATCGTCGATCTCTTCTCGCCGATCGGCAAGGGACAGCGTGCGCTGATCGTCGCCCAGCCCAAGACCGGTAAGACGATGCTTCTGCAGTCGATCGCCAACGCCATTGCGGACAACCATCCGGAGGTCTACATGATCGTGCTGCTGATCGACGAACGTCCGGAGGAGGTTACCGAGATGGCCCGCAATGTCAAGGCCGAGGTGGTCGCCTCGACCTTCGACGAGCAGGCGTCGCGCCATGTGAAGGTGGCCGAGATGGTGCTCGAGAAGGCCAAGCGCATGGTCGAGTGCGGCCACGACGTGGTGATCTTCCTCGATTCGATCACGCGTCTTGCGCGTGCCTACAACTCCGTGCAGCCCGCTTCGGGCAAGGTGCTCTCGGGCGGTGTCGATGCCAATGCGCTGCACAAGCCCAAGCGTTTCTTCGGCGCGGCGCGCAATACGGAGGAGAAGGGTTCGCTGACGATCATCGCCACGGCGCTCATCGATACCGGTTCGAAGATGGACGAGGTGATTTTCGAGGAGTTCAAGGGCACGGGCAACATGGAGCTGCAGCTGGACCGCAAGCTTGCGAACAAGCGCGTCTACCCCGCTGTCGATGTCATTGCCTCGGGTACGCGGCGTGAGGATCTGCTCCTTTCGCGCGAGGTGATGAACCGCACGTGGGTGCTGCGCAAGTACCTCTCGGACATGACCCCTGTCGAGGCTATGGAGTTCCTCCAAAAGCAGATGGGGCTGACGAGCACCAACGAGGAGTTCCTCGCCACGATGAACCATTGATCCGGCAGCAGCTGAATGCATGAAACTGACGCGATTCATCCTTCTCGGGGCGTGGCTCCTTGCCGTGCAGGGAGCCTTTGCCTGGGGTCAGAAGGGGCACGACATCACGGCCTGCATTGCCGAATGCCATCTCAAGCCTGCTGCGGCGAAGAAGATCGACCGTATCCTCGGGGGATACTCTCCGGTTTATTATGCCAACTGGTTGGACAACGCCAGCCACACCCCGGCCTATGCCCATACGAAGACGTGGCACTATCTGAACGTGGATGAGGGCGAGACCTTCGAGTCGATGCCCGAAAATCCTGCGGGTGACGTGCTGAAGGCCGTCGAACAGCTTGTCCGGGAGCTTCGCTCGAAGCGCCTGACGGCCGGGGAGGAGCAGATCCGGCTCCGGATGCTGATCCACCTGGTGGGCGACATGCACTGCCCGATGCACCTGGGACACGCTTCGGATCTGGGCGGCAACCGGGTTTCGGTGCGATTCTTCGGCCGCGGAACGAACCTCCACACGGTGTGGGACACCTCGCTCGTCGAGGCGGCGCACAACTGGAGCTATACCGAGTGGCAGCGCGAGATCGACCGCCTGCCGAAAAGGGAGGCGGCCGCCGAAGCGGCGGGAACACCCGCCGACTGGGTGCGCGAGACGCAGCGGATCTGCACGGCCGTCTACGAGGCGACACCCGAGGGAACGGACATTTCGTACGATTACGTTGCGGCCCAGACACCCGTCATCGAGCGGCAGCTGCTCCGTGCGGGACTTCGCCTGGCCCGCCTGCTGAACGAAATCTACGGATAGAAAACCACGCCTGCTTACGAGTTGCGAGACCCGGAACCACTGAAGGCCCGGGTCTCGCTTTTTGATGGAACGGTCGTTGCAGGTCGCTTGTTTCGGAGATTTTTCGTATTTTTGCAGCGTAATGACCGAGACGCTTCATATCAAGAACATGGTCTGCGACCGCTGTATTCTGGTCGTCCGGGAGGTGCTGTGCCGGTGCGGCGTGGAGCCCGTGCGGGTGGCGCTGGGCGAGGCCGTTGTGCAGGGACCGCTTGACGGGCGGACTCTCTCCGACGTGCGGCAGCAGCTGGAGGCCCTCGGTTTCGAGCTGCTCGAAGAGCCGCGGCAGGTGCTTCTCGAACGCATGAAGCGGGCCGTGATCGAATGGGTGCGGACCGTGCAGGATCGGCCTGCCGAGCGTTTCTCGACCTATCTCGAAGGGCGGCTCGGCCGTGAATACAGCGCCTTGAGCAAGCTCTTCTCCGAGGCGTGCGGTACGACGCTCGAAAAGTACCTCATCGCCCAGCGGATCGAGCGGGCCAAAGAGCTGCTCACGGATCGGGAGCTGACCCTCTCGGAGATTGCAGACCGTCTGGGTTATTCGAGCGTCGCCTATCTCAGCGCACAG
>ERZ824575.3371-NODE-3371-length-11189-cov-2.838692_pt1 | contig 11189 bp, 9 predicted proteins | sample MGYA00519470_ERZ824575 | MGnify/ENA primary metagenome ERZ824575 (study PRJEB31778, sample SAMEA3449170) | human gut metagenome | biome: human gut; feature: human-associated habitat; material: faeces | place: United Kingdom | collected 2010/2012 ...
CTGAGCGTGTTGTCATTCTGATTCATCGCGCTGAGCTGCTCAATGAACGTTTCAAACGTGTCCACTTTGTCCATGTGCTGCCGTGGGATGAAATACAGATGCCCGGTCGAGCTGACCTTGGTGGCCTCCAGCATCCGCAGATAGCTCAGGCAGATCGTCTCGATCTGTCTGCGGTTCGCGCACGTTTGATAAAGCTCGAACAGTTCCTCCGCCCGGCGGCAATAGTTCAGGGGATCAATGTCGGCGTCAAAGCCGATGTTGTCATACCCAAACCGATTATCGCGCCGGTCATAGAAGATGTTTGCCAGCTTTTCATACTGATTTGTTCGCTGGTTGAGCGTTTCCTTGACCAGCTCGCGGGAATATACGTCCTCAGTGTGCGCATTGTCGCGGCAGTAGACCGCATAGATATGATGCGCACCGGGGCTTTTTACCGTGATCCGATCCTTGATATCGCCCGTCGCGGAGCGAAACGCATCCGATACAGAAATTCGCTTACTGCCGGAATACGGGATGTTCAGATCCTCGCAGAGCTGCGCCAGCGCCTCCTTCTCCACCAGAATGTTGGCAAGTGAGAAATAGAGAAACTTGCCCAGCACGGAGGCCTTATCGCCGTTGGCTGCGCCAAGGATGTCCTGAAAATTCGTAATATTTGTCATGTGCATTTCCTTTCTAAGCCGTCTTTCGTTTCGTCCAGTCCAGCAGATAATCGTCCACGCCCTTGAAGCGCGGGTTCCAGGTACATTGATAGTATCGGATACCCGGGATCGACTGCACCTCGCGGCGCAGGGTGCCGATCGCCTGCCGGACCTGCGGATTTGTAAACTGATCCATGTCCATCGCCTCCATGACCTCCGTGACGCCAAGCGACTGGAGCGTTTCCCGCAGTCCCTTGTAGGCGTTCACGCCGCCGAGACACACAAAGAGTGCATTGTCCGCAAAGTAGCTTGCAATATCGCCCTTGAGCGGCCCCTCGGTGAGATAGGCGCGCTTCTGCGTGGTGTCGCCGGTGACGTGAATCCATGAATAGCTGCGTGCACCGTTTTCCATGCGGCTTGACCGGCTGGACAGCCAGCGGTATTTTCGCGCCGCATCGCCGTCCAGCCGAATCTTCATGCCCTGAATCAGGCCGTCCCTGTTCCGTACAGGAATGAGAAATCCGTTTGCGCCTGCCAGCGTCCATGTCCCGTCCTTTGTGTAAAAACCGGGTAATCCGTGCAATTCATGATCGCACGCAAGAAGCGACGCCAACAAGCGCCGTTCAGCTTCTGTTTCCGGCATGGACTTATAGCCGTTCCGCTCGATGATTTCGTCCGGGAGTCCACGTTCATGGAGGTTTTCTCTGTGCCGGTCAGAGAGTGCTAGATACGACAGCATCTCCGAATACGCCGCATGACGCTTTTCCAGCGCATACGGCTCCCGGCTCGTTGTGTTTGGGGAGCTGGGCTGTAAGGGCAGCTTATACACGTTGCTCTTTGCAGCCAGCTCCAAGTATGCTTCTTTGTTTGTCAGACCATTCAGCCGCGCATACAGCGTCACGCTGTTGCCGCTTGCACCGCAGAGATTGCAGCGGTACTGATCGGTTCTCGTGTTCAGACTCAGATGATATTTGCCGGTGCCGTGGTCGCCGCAGAAGGGGCAGCTTGCCTCAACTTCCTCGCTGTGAAGCGTTCGGTCATTGAGGACAAGCCCGCACCGTCTGGCGGCTTCCAGGATCGGCAGCTTCTGATAGGCCAGACAGCGCGCCCCCTTTCTGAAAAGTAAGGTTACGCCGCCTTCGGCATTGCAGTGCTGCCAGCCCGCACGGAAAGCTCCGCATTACGGACGCATTTGGCGAGGATCATCTGACTGGTCGGACGGATGTTGCTGAGATCGTCCACAGATTCCATGTTGTCGAAGAATACAGGGTAATTACGGCCTGTGAGCCGCTTCACAAGCTCCGACACTTCCGCGCCAGCCCGGATCTTCTCAGAGAGCGAGAGCCGGTCGTAGCGGCGGCCGTTGTAGGTAAAGCGGAACACATCCTTTAATTCTCCGGTCGTCTTGACCACATCGTAGAGCGAGATCTTCACGCGGTTCAGCGCGAGTTTGGAGAACGTCATCTCCGCGCGCTTGCTCATGTAGAGGATCACGTCTTTCATAACGATTTTCTTTTCCGTGATCTCCTCCTCAATGGCTTTGATGCGCGTATCAAAATCCTCCGGCGCGGCGCTCAGAACCTGCTGCGCGGCGGCAAGCTGCACCCGGCAGTCCTCCAGCGACGCTTTGCATTCCGCAAGGCGTTCACTGTCCGCAGGACTCAGCGTACCGCATTCGATGCTGGCCGTCAGGTTCTGGATGCGTCTGCGAAGCTGCTCCAAGGCCTGCTGGCGCTGCATATTCTGCTGTGCGGCAGCGGTCTGAAGCTGTTCCCGTTTCTGATTCAGCGCGCCGATCTCAGACTGGTATCTTTCAATATCTTCGGCTTTGAACTGCTCGAACGTACTTTGACTTTTCTGCTCCATCTCCTGAAGCTCCGCGATCTGGCTTCTCATCTGTGTGCCGTCGGCGACGATTCTCTCCGTTTCCGCCTGTAAAGCCTGACGGAACGCCGGATATTCCTGCTGCGAGAGGACACGGCGGCAGACCGGGCAGCTTGTACCCGGCTGAAACCGCTTCAAAAGCGCGGCGTTCTGCTGATAACGCTTCCCCAGCGCCTGCACCTTTGCCGTATCCTCTGCCAGCGGCCCTGTGTATTTTGGCTGGTAGACCTCGGACGACCGAGCGCCCAGCTTTGCGTGAACTTCTTGCAGCTTTGCGTCCAGTTCTGCCGTATCCGGCGTTTCCGGCGCATCGCCGGAAAGCTCCTCATACTGCTCGCTGGCCTGCACAAGCTGCTCCTGCAAATCCTCCAAATTGATGTTTTCAAACCGCCGTGCTTCCAACGATGCAATTTCACTCTGCAATTCCTGAATCCGCACAGTCAGTCCGTTAGACAGTTCTTTGCTGCTCTGCCGCTGTTTCTGCGCCAGATCCAGTTTGCCGCTCAGATAAACCGCATCCTGTTCCAACGTTCGGATTTCCTCCCGGCGATTCTTGAGAAACGTCTCAGGAGACAACAATTTAAGCCCGGACAATCGCTGCTGCGTCTGCGCATTGAGCTGTGCCAACACATCGGCCTGCGGAATGGGCGGCAAATACCGCTCCAGCAGCTTTTTTCCATCCTCGCCGAGTTCTTCAATGAAGTACAGCGGGTTGAAAATGGAGAGAAACACATCCCGTTCGCCGAACATCTCGTTGAGATCCGTCTGCCGAATGGCGTAGCCGTCGTAGGTGATGCTCATACGATCCTTCTGCCGGCTGCGGGTCAGTTCGTGCGCTCTGCCGGTATCATCCGTAAAGCGCATCGTGATCTGCAGGTCCGGGTTCGTCTCGTTGTGCAGCCGGTCAATGCCGCGCTCCCCGAAAAAGGGAAGTCCCGTAACGGCAAACGCGATCGCGTCCGCCAGACTGGATTTGCCGCGACCGTTGCCGCCGGTGACGATGGTTGGATTGCCAAACGTGATCTTCATAGGCGCTTCATAGCATTTGAAGCCCGAAACAGTCATGCTGCTGATCTGAAAGCCTTTGATCTTTTCCATTTTGCTTACTGACACCTCCTGTTACGCTGCCTGCTGCACGACCTGATAGCCGTCCAGCGTATAAAATGCGACGTTTCCCTGTTTCCGCATCGTGATCTGCGCGTCATAGAGCTGCGCACCGGGCATGAGCATGGGATGACTGCCCTGTGCGTAGACCTTCGCCTGCTTACCCTCTGCATTTTGCAGAACGGCGCAGACCAATGGCTGGCCGGACATATCCTGCTGATTGCTCACAGATACCACAACGTACTGGCAGACCTGCCGCGTCGTAAACGGGAGCGGCTGCTGTACTTGCTGCGGCTGCTGCGATGGTTGCCGCGGTGCTTGCTGCTGCGTCTGCGGCATTGCCGTCGGCGCTGTATTCTGCGCCTGCTGTCCAGCCTGTCCGTCGCGCTTATAGCTGAGCTGTGCCTGTGCTGCGCCCGGAGATGTGGGAAGCTGATGCAGCTTATCCAGTAATTCCAAATATGCAGCGTTCAGCTTCGGCCGCTCGGTATCGCAGATCACATAGGAGTTGCCCTTCTGCTCAATCTTGACCCAGAGCGGCTTCGTCATCTTGTAGAGGACGCGTCCAATGCCCCATTGCACGGCGGAGCGTTTCATGGAGTCCGACAAACCGCCCTTGATGGGTTCAATGTCAGAATCCTCCGCACCGTCCCACTTTGTAATAAAGCCTTTGCCCTCAAAATAGATGGAAATGCCGCAGATCTGCGCGTCCTTCTTCCCGTTCCCATGCCACGGCCTGTAGTCGTTGTACCAGTTTTCCGGCCCCACGACTTCATCCAGACGATCCTGAATGGCGCGGTTCGTGACATACGGAATGGCAAGGCCGCTGGTCTTGTCCTTCGTCGTCACCTGAATCCGCCATTCCAAGTCCTCCGGCGCAAATGGCCGGGCCAGTTCTTCCCGGATGGTTTTTGCGTCTTTTGCCATACGTTACCCTCCAATAAAGTCTTTTAAGGTCTTTCCGTTGGGGATCAGCACGTCGGAATAATAGTACGACGGGTCTTTGTCCTTCAGGTGCTCCAGAAGATCGCGGTATTGCACCCCCGGCTTGTTGTTCAGCGCATTGAAGCTGTGATCTCCATTTGGGATGGACAGAAGGAATGCCGGCAAACTCGCAAGCGCATGCGGCGTCTTGTACTTTGGGAGTGCGTTTGCACCAATGCAGATGTCTCCCCGTGTACCGCTGACGTTGGAAAACGGATAGCGGTACATCGCGGTTTCCATCGTCGGCTTTTCGTCCGCAGCAACACCCATCCTGCATCCGCTGACCTTACCTTCTGTGCCAACATGGAACGCAAAGACCAGTCTTGGCAGCGGAAAGTTCGGATATGCCGTCTCATGGTAGCTAATGTCTGCGTATAAGCGCGGGTACCAGAGACAATATTCCTTGTTCCCGTTCGGATGGATTTTGACATGGATACAGTCTGACGGTAACAATCCACTGTTAACATAATCTCGCATAGTGCTGTTTTTAATGCAGTCCAGAAACGCATCTTCCTGCACCGCTTTGCACTTCACAATGCCATCCACGTGTGTCTCAATGAGAATTTCTCCGGCTTCCGGAATGATCCGAATTCGCAGTTCGTCTTTGTTCATGCCGCCTCCAATTCCGGAACGCAGCGCTTTGCAAGCGCACGTTCCTTTCTAAGCAGGTTTTCCAGCTTCTGCACTTCTTCCGTGTACCATGCGTCAATGGCAAGCAGCGCTTCCAGCAGCTCATACTCGCCATGAAAATAGCAGTCTGTTTCCACCATGACGCCGCTCGACCATTTGGAGCTGATTTTCATCTGATAGCCCCAGCCCATACCACCGCTGCACCCGCAGGAATATAATTCCGCAGCTAACTTCTGTTCCGCTTTTTTGACGTAGGGGTTTTCTGAAAGCCTCATGCTGTGAAAGCTTCCATATTCCCGGATCAGGCGGTAATACTGCATCATGCTGCGGAAGCTGAAATACCAGTGATTTACTTCGTAGTCATCATTAAATTTTTCGTCCATGTAGTCTGTAGCCGCAGCCAGAAGATCATAATAGATCTCGAACAGATCATCTTCGGAATGCGTGACGCCTATCTCCAGCAGCCGGTCCAGCTTTCCATATTCATAGTATAAATGGGCTGCACGGATCGTTTCTACCGCATAGGCGATTTCCTCATAGTCTGCCATCTGTACCTCCTTCAGCAAAAGCGCCTAGCCGCTGCTGCTTTTGGTTTGGCTGCGCACAGGATATCCTGCAAACGAAGCAGCCGATTCAGCCGTTCTTCTTCGTCTGACAGCATACCGCGCAGAGCGTCGAGATCTTCCTCGGTAAAAGCGCTAAAATCCAGATCGGCGAACATGAGATAGTCATAATTTCCATTCTCATCATCGACTCCCTCACTCCAATGTTTTCCCTCTCCCAGAATCTGGAATATACCTTCCTTCTTGCGGGACACATCATAGTCCGTCCCGGAGAAATGAAACCAATGCCATTTAAAATTAGAATACATATTGCCACGCCCCGGGAAGTCGAAGCCAGTCCATCCCTCTATCTCATGGGGTTCGCTAGTAGCGTTTTCCCGTTGCCCAGGATCTACCTCTTGCGCCATAAACCACTCGGTATAATCGGCTCCCGCCTTATGGTTCATCACGGCATCCAGATATACGCCAATCTGGTTCCGGTGAAGTTCCTCGATCATTTCTTGAAGTTCCTGTTTAGTTCCATACTTGGTGCGTATGGTCCCTTTTTGGTCGAACTCCCCCAAATCATATAGATCATAGGTTCCATACCCCTCGTCCGCTTGCTCATGGCCTTTGTACGCGGGTGGAATCCATACGGCGCTGATCCCGATCTCATGTAAATGCGAGGCATCATCCTTCAGCCGTTTCCACAGCATTCCATCGTTCGGCAGATTCCATTCGAAATACTGCATCATTACTCCATTTTCCATATGTTTCTTCTATTTGTTGATAAAACAACATTTCCCAAGCGTCATAAGTTGCTGAAACTAACCACCACATCCTTTTGTTATAGTAAAAAACTAAAGAATAATAAGATGGATTCAAAGCATGTTACAGAGAGTACGTCCGGTCAAGAGGACATTCAAAAGACTTGGTGGAAAGAAGCGATTATATACCAAATCTATCCCCGTAGCTTTCAGGACAGCGATGACGACGGAATCGGTGACTTAAACGGTATCACCTCCCGCTTGGATTATATACAAAGCTTGGGTGTGGATATCATCTGGTTAAACCCGATCTTTCTCTCTCCCAACGATGATAATGGTTACGACATCAGCGACTATCGGGAAATCATGCGGGAATTCGGTACGATGGAAGATTTCGACCGCCTCCTGAAAGAGATTCATAAACGGGAGAAGCGACTGGTACTGGACTTGGTAGTAAACCATACCAGCGACGAGCATCCTTGGTTCGAGGAAGCCCGTAAATCCAGACATAATCCCTATTATAATTATTACCATTGGTGGCCGGCCGAGAAAGGTGAGCCTCCCTTGCGCCTCAGCTATTTCGACGAGGAAGGCAACGCTTGGACGTATAACAAGCCAACCGACTCGTATTACCTGCATTATTTCTCCCGGAAACAACCCGACTTAAATTGGAGGTACGCCAAGAGATTTTCGATATGATGCGCTTCTGGTTCGATAAAGGGATAGACGGTTTTCGCATGGATTCTATCTCTCTTATCGCCAAAGATCCCTCATTCCCTCTCATAGATTCCAAGAAATATCCGGATATCTTTTCTTTCTATGCCAAAGAGCCTCGCCTACACCTCTATCTTCACGAGATGAATCGGCAGGTATTAAGCAAATACGATTGTATGAGTGTTGGAGAAGGTTCGGCCGTGATGGTAGATGATGTCGCTAAATTTGTCGATCCGGCCCGGGAAGAGTTGAATATGCTTTATCATTTCGACGCCGCCCGCATCCGGAATACAACCCTACCGGACAATCCGGAATCCGGTATAGACTATAGCTTGATCGCCCTAAAGAAGATGTTTACGGAATGGGATAAGGCGGTAGATAAGGGTTGGCCCTCGATCTACTTGGGTAATCATGACCAGCCCCGTATGGTCAGTCGCTTTGGTAGCGATAAGGATGAGTTCAGGGCCTTGTCCGCCAAGATGCTTATTACTTTTCTGCTTACGATGAAAGGAACGCCTTATTGGTTCGCCGGGGACGAGATAGGTATGCGTAACATTCGGTTCGACCGTATCGAGAATTATAACGATATCGATACGATCAACCGCTATAAGAAAGCGAAAGCAGAGGGTAAAGATCCGCAGGCGGTATTGGACGAACAGAAAGAGACCGGACGAGACAACGCCCGCACTCCTTTCCAATGGGATCGCTCGCCGGAAGCGGGATTTACGGCAGGAACCCCTTGGTTAAAGGTAAATCCAGATTATACTTGGATAAACGTAACGGACGAAGAAAAAGATCCGACCTCCATACTTAATTATTTTAAGAAAGTAGTCAGCTTCCGTAAGGAGAATCCGAGTTTGATTTATGGCAGTTATCATTTGTTGGATGCGGAGAATCCCCAATCCTATACCTTCTTACGCAAGACTGGGGCCGACACTTATCTGATTATGCTCAATTTCTCCCCCAAGGCGGCAATCTCCACTCCGGGGATAGATATGAGTAACGCACACGTCCTATTGGACAATTACGGGGCCCGAAGTCATATGGCGCCTCAAAAAGATATCACGCTCCGTCCTTTCGAAGCGATTGTCTTTCAATTGAACCATCCCGTCTATGAATCCTTCATAGATTCGCTAGATCTTTTGGAATGATTCGTTAAAAAGAGGTACAAAGCGCAACTAAAGACTTTTAGGATGTGTTTAAATACAAAGCATCAGAACTTTTTAATAAAATATAAAACTATTCATTATGGGATTTATTTGGTCTATTATCATCGGTATCGTAGCCGGTTATCTGGCTGGTAAGATTATGCGTGGAGGAGGTTTCGGGGTCATTGTTAATTTGATCCTAGGTATTATTGGAGGTGTATTGGGTGGCTGGGTATTCAGTTTACTAGGCATATCGGCCGGTGGTATCTTAGGGAGCTTGATAACCTCTACGGTCGGAGCTATTTTGTTATTATGGATCGGCTCGCTATTCAACAAATCCAAAGAGGTTTAAGAAGGCGTGCTCAATTATCAAATCATATATTACATGGCAACAAGATCTCACGAAACTTTAGTTACGGCATAATATAATGTAAAAGGCAGTCCTTGCCGGACTGCCTTTTTATTTAGATCGTTTCCACTTTTTCTTTAGGTAAAACCCATTTCAATACCAGATAACCGCAAAGACCGGATATAAACGATCCCGTGAATACACCCAGCTTCGCCTGATTCAAGAGATCGGCACCCGCCGCCGTACTGCCGTCAAAGGAAAGATTCGCTATAAACAAAGCGACCGTGAAACCGATTCCTCCCAACATGGATACTCCAAATAAATTACGCTTACTCATGCCTGTAGGCATGGAGGCAAATGGCGTACACGCAAACAAGTAAGAGAAAGAGAATATACCTAATGTCTTTCCTACAAATAGGCCCACGAACACTGCCAACGGTACATTAACTAATGTCTGGGGTTGGATATCCCCGAATGTCACACCGGCATTCACGAAAGCGAATAAAGGAAGTATCACATAGTTTACCAAAGGATGCAACTTATCAGCGATGGTCTGCAACGGACTGATCGTTTTATCCGCCAACGTATGGATGTTATTCAATACCTGAATTTGTGTAGGTGTAAGTACTTCCGCTTTACGCGACTGACGAACCTCGGTATAGTCCAGCATATTCAAATACCCGGTCATATCACACGTGAAATCATCTAGCTTAACAACCGGACGGGCTGGAACCGTAAAGGCGATCAACACGCCGGCGATTGTCGGATGGATTCCTGACTCCAGAAATAGCAGCCAAACGATAAAGCCACCGATATAGAAAAACAATCGGTTGTGTACCCGGAACTTTCCTCCCACATACAACAAAGCGAGGACTATCAGGGATATCAACAAAGGCTCGAAAGCGATATGCCCGCTATAAAACAGGGCGATAATTATGATACCTCCAATATCATCCACCACAGCCAAGGCGGTCAAGAAGATACGCATGCTCAACGGCACCCGCTTCCCCAACAAGCCCAATACGGCCAAGGCGAAAGCGATATCCGTAGCCATCGGAATAGCCGCCCCGTTTACCTCGGGAGGCGTATTACATACTAACATATAAAATAAGACCGGCACGATCATTCCACCACAGGCGGCGATAATAGGCAATAGCGCCTTCCGCACGGAACTCAACTCGCCGATCAATACCTCTTGCTTGATCTCCAGACCGATCACGAAAAAGAAAACCGCCATAAGGGCGTCGTTCACGAAAGCCAGCATAGACATGGTCTCGCCATGATGCGCGAAGAAGTTAAACTGCCCGGCTTGCAGATCGATTGGAAAAGCTAATAACTGGTGATACTTATGTGCCCAAGGCGAATTGGCCAAGACCATAGCAACGATGGTAGCGGCAAACAATAAAAGACTGGCGTTCGGCTTCTGTATAGCGAAGCGACGCAACGGTTTAAGGATAACATTAATCGTACGGTCCATAAATAATAAGTTAGATGAAGGTCTTCAACAATTGATCGTACTATGACTATTCCCGTTCCCTCCCGAGAGGGAAACGGGATATCATCTTGAAATACCTTCAAGTGTTTTTCTACTAATTGACAGCTTTGGCTTTTCCTGCTTGCTCCAGGTTATAAGCGCTGCGCGTGAGTTTCTCTACCCAGATGACAAATATACCAGTTAAAATTAAATTAAACACAATAGTTAACACAGAAATTATCAACATCGGGCCACCTAATCCATATCCTAAGGCTATGAAAATAACGCCGGCTCCTACCTCTCCACGGGTAAACATACCGATAGACAGCGCCAAACGCTCCCGTTTCATCCGGTCACGGTAGAAAAACAAAGGAAATAGTTTACCGATATTGGATAAGAATGAGACGATTACGACGTGTAAAGCGATCATTGACCATGACATCATCGGCTGGGAACCTGTCACCGTAGTTACTTCCGCCGCTTGCTGAGCGAAATCCACGCCCATAAACACCGGCATGCTCACTCCGACAAGGAACATAAAGAGATAAGAGATAAAATCGGACACTTGATGCTCGATCTTGGTATCGATATGCTTATGCCGCATGATCATACCTACGACAAACGCAGGTAAAAGTACCTCGATATGGATGCTAGCCTCCTCCCCGTACATATGTTTCGATACCAGATAAATCACTTGCGTGATACCAAACGTCACGACAGCATAGAACAAGATGGCTTTCCAGTCTTGACGTACATTATAATATCCCATTTTCTTCCAACCCAGAATCAAGAGCAATACCACAACCAGAATAATGACTCCCAATTGCCAGCGCAAGCCGATCATCATGATTTGCAACGGGATCATCAACAGGATCGTATCCAAGTCGTCGAAGATCGCCAATACCTGTACCTTCTTATACACCCAAGAGGCTTTTAGCCCGGCGGCGGCCAACAT
>ERZ824575.3381-NODE-3381-length-11160-cov-2.825034_pt1 | contig 11160 bp, 7 predicted proteins | sample MGYA00519470_ERZ824575 | MGnify/ENA primary metagenome ERZ824575 (study PRJEB31778, sample SAMEA3449170) | human gut metagenome | biome: human gut; feature: human-associated habitat; material: faeces | place: United Kingdom | collected 2010/2012 ...
TCAGATACTCGGGCTTGCAATCCTTGATGTTGGCGTCGAGCATCAAACGCAGCAACGTGATAATCAGCATCGCATTCTGACGAAGAATGTGGTACGCTTGGAAGGCGTATCCAAGGAAGATCTGGTAATTCTTGTGCGTCTGTCCGCCCATGCTCTATTCCTCACGCCATTCACGCTCTCATACATCAATCATGTCGTTTGTGATACGGATCTTCGCCTCCTTCACCTTGGGATCCTGTCCGAAAATGTACCCGAAATCGATGTGGAACAGGTGTCCCGTGTTCTATTTCTCACTTCCTCCACACACCCCGACGTCAATCATCACGTTATCCAAGTGTCGGTCGCCAATGCCCAACAAGTAGGTAATCACGGCATAGCCGGCGCAACTCTTCACGTACGTGTCCATCACCTCCTTCTTCACAGGATGCAACACCAACTCTTCGAGTAAGGCAAACAACCATACCGTATTCAGGTGAATAAAGAAGTTAGTTATTGCTATATTGATATGCGGATATTTCTGTTTCATTCCTTGAAAAAAGACAGAAATCGTACGCGTCATCAAATCCGTATATTCGGAACGGAAGTTCTCCAAAACAGAACCTTGTGCCTGAAAAAGCAGCAACCGCAAACGGTCACGATGTTCAGAGACCAATCTGATATATTCCCGTACAGATGTTTTCTGGTAATCCGAATCCATAAAGACATCGATTGTCATCTGATCGGCATCATGATTATAAATCATAGCATACAGATCATTCAATACCGGTTTCAGAATCGTACGGAATATCTCATCTTTATTGGTGAAATAATGATAGATATTACTCACCGTCACCCCTGCCCTCGAAGCTATTTCACGCATAGAGGCATCCTTGTATCCCTTTTCCAGAAACACTTCTTCGGCTACCTTCAAGATTCGCTCTTGTATATCTCCCTTCAAAAACTGCATAGTATCACTGCTATTTATCCATTCATATTTGTAACCTGTCTGTTCACCATCCGGGCAAATATACCATTTTTCTTTTTCAATTCCTCCGGTGTTCCCATTTCAGCAACACTTCCATTCTCCAATACTACAATTTTGTCGGCATTGGCAACGGTTCGCATACGGTGCGCAATAATCAGTACTGTTTTGTTACGTACCAATTCCGATATGCCTGCCTGTATCTTGGTTTCATTTTCCACATCGAGCGAAGCAGTAGCCTCATCCAGCAAAACAATTGGAGCATCCTTCAACAAAGCGCGGGCGATGGAAATACGCTGCCGCTCACCACCTGACAATGTTTCCCCGTTCTCACCGATAATCGTCTGATATCCCTGCGGCATTTTAGTGACAAACTCATCACATTGTGCTAGGCGGGCAACTCTCCGGACTTCCTCATCCGTAGCATCCCGTTTGCCAATACGGATATTATCCATGATGGAAGCATTAAAAAGAACTACTTCCTGAAAAACAACGGAATAGTTCGTCAGTAACGTTTCAGGATCAATCCGGCTGATATCCTGTCCGCCGAGGGTAATCTTTCCCGACTGAATATCCCAAAAACGTGCTGCCAACCTGGCTGCCGTACTCTTGCCACTGCCCGAAGGACCCACCAAAGCTGTTTTTTCGCCTTGTCGGGCAGTAAAGGACAAGTTCTTCAATATTTGTTTTCCCTGCTCATAAGCAAAGTCTACCTGCTGAAACTCGATGTCATAGCCTTTAGGAGTAAAATCGGTAGTTCCATGCTGTACCGGCAATGCTTCCATCTCATTCATTCTGCTGATACGCACATCCAGATAGAACAAAGCGGCAATATTATTCATCACCTCGCTGATCGGAGCATATACACGCGAGCCGATCACCATAAATATAAGATAGGTAAACAAATCGATTGTCCCCGAAGCCAAGAGATTGGCACCGACGATAATGACGCTTGCCAAGCCGAGTTTCAATACACTTTGGGAACCGTTTACCAATATGCCGAGCACCAGTTCATTACGGGTCAGTACCTTTTCATAGGTATCGATGCTTGCATCCAATTTCTCCAGATAGTCCCTCTCCTGATTATAAGATTTTATCTCCTGAATAGTATCAAGTCCTTCTTGAATATGTTCAGTCACCATTCGCTTGTTCAGATAATTACTTTCATTGCTTTTCTGTATTTCCTTCTTCGAGAAAAGAAGAATTGCGGCGGCAAGCGGCACTACCCAGAACAAAGCAATCGTCAACTGCCAGTTATAAAATGCCATACCGACGGTAATAAGCAGAATGCTGATAATGGAAGCAAACAACTGGGGAACCGCATGCGAGAAAGTATGTTCGAGATCAGTGCAGTCATCCATAATCGTGGCGGTAAGGTCGGAAAGATTCTTTTCGCCGAAGAAAGCCAGAGGCAACTTGCGAAGTTTTTCCGCCAATGAGATACGCCGGTTCGCGCTCTCATCATAAACGGTGGTATAGGTGCTACGATATTGCAATACCGCAAATATATACATGACTATCATAAAGACAATACCGAGTATGCTATAATAGAGAATACCATGCGTCACCGAAACCGAAGGCTGAAACACCGGACGAAGATATTCCTCAAGAAAGAGAAAAACAAATACCGCCGGCAACATCAATACAATATCTAGCAGTGTAGTGAAAAACACACCTTTACAGAAATCTTTTGCTCCTTTAGTTGAAAGGGCAAAACGTCTTTTTATTACTTCAATCATTAGAAACCTCCTTTCCTATTGTCCAGCGAACGGATTGCTGGTATTCATTCCACATATTATAATAGATACCTTGTTTTTCAAGCAGTTTGGCATGTGTGCCTTGTTCCGCAATCTTACCCTTGTCAATCACAAGAATATTATCGGCATCCGTGATGCTTGAAAGACGGTGGGCAATCATCAATACGGTTTTTCCTTTTGTCAGTTCTTTCAGGGCTTGCTGAATCAGATGCTCATTTTCGGGATCGGCAAAAGCAGTCGCTTCGTCCAGTACGATGATGGGGGCATTTTTCAGTATCGCACGTGCGAGCACGATTCGTTGTTGTTCCCCGCCGGAGAGATACGTTCCTTCTGTACCGATCTTTGTATTTAGTCCGAGCGGAAGTTTATTGATAATTTCCCGGCATTGTGCCATATCTACTGCCCGTTCCACTTCCTCCATTGTCGCGTCGGGATTACCATATTTGATATTTTCAAGCAAAGAAGTCTTAAATAGCTTTGTATTCTGAAACACAAAAGAAATATGTTTCATCAGTTCTTCAGGGGCGATTTCTCTTACATTGATGCCACCTATTAAAACCTTCTCTTCTGTTGCCTCCCAGAAACGGGGAACAAGACGGGCAATTGTCGTTTTCCCTCCGCCTGAAGCTCCGACAAGAGCTACTGTGTTTCCTTGCGGAATAGTGAAACTAACATCATCCACCGCCTTTTGATTAGCTCCCGGATAGCTGAAGGAAACTTTTTCGAACTGAATACTGAATTCCTTTACCGGTTGTGGATGCGCTACAACAGTCAGGTGCTCATAAGCAACCAGATTTTCAAGACGTCCGATGGCCTCACTCGCCTGCCCCAAAGCCTGATTGAGATACATACTTTTCATGATACTTTGGGAGAATACGGGAGTAATGAGAACAAATAGGAAGAAATTAAGTAATACCGATGCATAATTACCAGAATAACCGATCAGCAAAATAGCCAACGGAGCAAGGAAAAACACAAAGCCATTGATAATAACGGTATAGAGCGACATCGGCTTCTCCCACATTCGTGTATAGCCGAATACCATTTTATTATAGTTTTTGATGCTTTTGTGAAAGTTCTTGAACGAGTAGATGGTTTGCTGGAAAACTTTCACTACGGGAATTCCTCTCACATACTCTACAGCTTCGGTATTCATTTCCTCCAGAGAAGTCATGTAGCTTTTCATAAACTGCCGTCCCTCCGCATTCATCATAAATCCCATAACCAGCATGGCAATAATTACAGGAACGATACATGCCAGACCGAGTATCCAGTCGAACATAAAAATCAGTATGACAGCTACCAACGGCACTAGAAAAGTAGCCGCAAGGTCGGGCAACTGATGTGCCAGAAAACTATGGGTAACCCCTGCATTGTCATCTATAATCTTGCGAATACGTCCGCTCGTATTAATGTCAAAGAAACCGAGAGGCATACGCACTATCTGGCGCATGGCTTCTTTGCGCAAATTCGATTCAACCCGAAAAGCTGCAAGATGCGAAGACATCAAGGCGGCAAAATAAAGGACGATACTCGCCACGGCCATGCCTGCCGCCCACCAGGCATACGTCACCACATTACCGGAAGAGGTTATCTCTCCGTGTTCAAGCAGTTCTCTCACAATCAGCCAAATAAGGATATAAGGCAACATGCCCGCCAGGGCACTTAGGGCAGACAGTAGCATTGCCGCAGGCAAAAGCACTTTCCGTTTACCCATGTAGTTCTGAAGTTTTTTCAATGTACTCATAACGTACGTTCAATCTATATTAAGTTCGACAATCATTTAACTTATCGCTTGTTTTCAAAAAAGAACAATATTCGAAATCGTTCAAAAAAAAAGAGAGCTTATATTTCTATAAGCTCTCTTCATCCCATTCAATCCGGTGCATGTGCACCTTTGATATATGATTAATCTCGACTCGTCTCTCACTGATTCGCATAAGTTTTCAATTATTTTCTGCAAAGGTACCGCTCACCGGCAAGACGAGCAATACCTAAAAATAATGAAATTTGCTATTCAGACTATAACGAATAAGTAATGATTAAAACAACAGAATAGTTATTCATGTTTCAGCCACGTACTTGGCAATACTTCTTTTTCACTTTTTTCATTCACCAGTTCCATCTGCAATACGCCTCCGTTACAATCGAAGTAACGCACCTCTATCGGATGAAGCCCGGCTTTCAAAGCCTTCTGCACAATAATCTCTACCGGCGAATGTGCTCCATCATTATCTCCCAACAATTCACCGTCAAGCATTAATGTGCTACCGTCGTCCGAGAGAAGGGCAAATGTATAGATACCATCGGCAGGAACTTCCAGATAGCCGGTCAACACCAGACCGATATTTCCTTTCACCTCTTCGGGGATAGATACCGATTCCACCACATACTCCCCTTTGACAGGAGCTGCTTCAATATCCGCACAAAGATTACCACGAAAATCGTGCCATACTGCTTTCAAGCCGGGCTGCAAAGCAGCCGGAGCAGTCACCGCCTCCGCATAAGGAGCCTTTACATACTTGGTACGCACCACATCCGATGGAGAACCATCCGGACGGAAAGTACGGAAAGCAAAATCGGTAGTCTCCTCCACTTCCAAAGCACCGTCATAAAGAGCTGATTCCTTGGTAGGCATACTTCCATCTGTCGTATAGCGTATTTCAGTGCCGGGCAACGGGCAAGTCAAGTCAACTGCTGTTTCATCAATAAATGCATTCACTTTATAGAATCCCTGCAAATCGGGCACACGATAATTTACCCTCATCACATCCATCCGTTTAAACTGCGGAACAAGCTGACGATAAAACTCTTCGAGACTTGGTTTAGCAGCCGGCTCTGCCCAAGCTATTTCGCTCAATGCAATCATGCGGGGAACAATCAGATATTCAATGCGTTTCATAGTCGGAATCCATTCAGCCCAGAGATTAGCCTGTACACCCCAGATGTATTTCTTCTCTTCCGGTGATAACCGTTCATCCGCACACGGATCATACGCCAGTATTTTCTTTACTGAATTCTGATCCTGCGCATAATCGAAATAGAAATATTCATTCGGACAAGCAATCACTTTCTGCTTTTGTGCAGTTGCCGTAGGCAATGCATCTTTCGCCCAACTTCTCCACCATGTAATCGTGGCATCGGAAGATAATCCGTCGGATACCACTTCATCCCAGCCTATGAGTTTCTTTCCGTTGGCAAGGAAGAATTTCTCCATGTCACGTACAAACCATGCCTGAAGTTCTTCTACCGAACCCAATTTCTCCGTACGAATCCGTTTCTGACAAAGAGGACATTTCTTCCAGTTGGCTTTTTCCACTTCATCACCACCCATGTGCACATATTCATAAGGGAAAAGTTCAAAAACTTCTTTGAACACATTCTGGCAGAACTCCAGCGTTGTATCTTTGCCCGGACAGATAGGAGAAGAGAAAGTTTCCCCCCACCCGATTAATCCGTCGCACGCCAATTCCGGATATTGACCGATAGCCGCCAGGAAATGTCCCGGCATATCAATCTCGGGAATGACATCAATTCCTCTTTGTGCAGCATAGGCTACAATTTCTTTGATATCATCGTGAGTATAATAGCCTCCATACAGCGTATCTCCTTCCACAATGCGTATCTTATCTTCCGGAATCAGGAAATCGGTATTATCTTCTTCTTTCGCACGTGCCATACAGGTACGATCCTGCGTATTGAATTTACGCCAGGCCCCTTTTTCCGTAAGCAACGGGTACTTCTCGATCTCTATACGCCAACCTTGGTCGTCGGACAGGTGCCAGTGGAATTTATTGAGTTTATACAAAGACATCAGATCCAGTACATGCTTCACCTCATCTTTATTCCAGAAATGACGGGAAGCATCCAGCATAAATCCACGCCATTCAAAACGGGGGGCATCTTCTATTTGCACGGCAGGAATCGAATAAGTTTGTTTTTCTCCCTGTACTTCTATCGTTGCAGGAAGCAACTGGCGAATAGTAGTAATCGCAGAAATAAAGCCCGAATAGTCAGTTGCCTCTACCCGAACAGACTCCGGTGTAGACTCAAGTTTATAAGAGCCGGGCTTTCCACCGGTATCTTTCAACTGGAAATACATATCTACCTGATTCTGATCGGTAGTGACTTCAACAGAAGACGATATGACATTCCGAAGAATCTCCTGCAGATACCCGACAGCCGGAAACAAGGACTGATCGGAAACCCCAATCTTCATTCCATCTTTTAAAACAAACGAGCCAGACTGCTCGGTCAGACTAACGGGGGTAGGTAGGATTGCAATCTCTTGCTTGACGGTGGGCGTACAAGAAGAAAAAACACAAGCTGATACAATGAGTAAAGAACTACTTAGTTTTTTGAACATGCGGTTAACTATTTAATAAATGATTTGTCCTGTCTTTAATTGACCATCTATATATAATACAACTAAAACATAGAAACTACTAAAAGCCCGGAAAAAGTTTTTTTTGCGACTTGACGTCACAGACTCCTATAAATGTTTATCTTTGCTAGCCAATCTCAATCAAACAATTAATTATAAAGAGTCACTTCAATGTCAAGAGAGAACATCTTAATCAAAACCTCATGGATTAGCACCATTGGCAATGCAATCCTGTCCGCATCAAAAATCTTCATCGGTTTATGGGCCGGTAGTTTGGCGGTAGTAGGCGACGGTATCGACTCGGCAACCGACGTCGTTATCTCTATCGTTATGATTTTTACGGCACGCCTCATCAACCGTCCTCCTTCAAAGAAATATGTATTCGGTTATGAGAAAGCGGAAGGCATCGCGACAAAGATTCTGTCACTGGTGATATTTTATGCCGGTATGCAAATGCTGATATCTTCCATTCAAAGCATCTTTTCAGATGAAGTGAAAGAGATACCATCGGCTATCGCTATCTATGTGACTATATTCTCTATTGTCGGCAAACTGATGCTGGCTTCGTACCAGTACAAACAGGGAAAGAAAATAGACAGTTCCATGCTGACGGCGAATGCGATAAATATGCGTAATGATGTTGTCATTTCGGCCGGAGTTTTATTAGGGTTGATTTTTACTTTTATATTCAAATTGCCGATACTCGATTCGATAACGGGATTGATAATCAGCCTCTTTATCATCAAGTCATCCATCGGTATTTTTCTCGACTCGAATGTGGAGCTTATGGATGGCGTGAAGGATGTCAATGTGTATAATAAGATATTCGAAGCTGTCGAGAAAGTGCCGGGAGCAAGTAATCCGCACCGGGTCAGGTCGAGAATGATAGGAAACCGGTATATAATTACGCTCGATATAGAGGTGAATCCGCAGATAACGATTACACAAGCGCATGAGATTGCCGGGGCGGTGGAGAAAAGTATCGAAAGCTCAATAGATAATGTTTATGATATTTTGGTGCATGTGGAACCTGCCGGGGAGTGTCAGACGGATGAGAAATTCGGGGTAGACAAGGATATGGTGTGACACGTGAAAATCTTCGGCAACAAAGAAAGCTATTCCGCTTCTTTTTCTTAACTTTGCGTTCATCGTTCACATTTTAATAAAAATTTGATATGGAAGGAACATTCAGGCGCTATCCTATCGGGATACAGGACTTTGAACAGTTGCGCAACAATAAATACATCTATGTTGATAAAACTGCATTGATTTATCAACTCGTAAGTACAAACACTGTTTATTTCTTGAGTCGTCCCCGTCGTTTCGGAAAGAGCCTGCTCATCTCTACGCTCGAAGCCTATTTTCTGGGAAAGAAAGAACTTTTCAACGGACTTGACATGGAGCAGTTGGAGAAAGACTGGACAGTGTATCCGGTGCTACATATCGACTTTAGCGGCAGTAAATATATGGAAGCAGAGTCACTTCGCGCATCTATCAATGTTCAGCTGTTACTTTGGGAAAACATCTACGGACGTCAGGAAGGCGAAGACACATTTAGTTTACGTCTGGAAGGTATCATCCGCCGCGCTTATGAGCAAACCGGGCAGCAGGTTGTCGTATTAGTGGACGAATATGACGCCCCGATGCTGGACAGTAACAATAACCATGAGTTGCAGCATGAGATTCGTGGTATCATGCGCGACTTCTTCAGCCCCTTAAAAAAGTCAGGTAAATATCTTCGCTTCCTCTTCCTGACGGGCATCAGCAAATTCAGCCAGATGAGCATATTCAGCGAACTTAACAATCTTCAGAACGTCAGCATGAGCGACAATTACAGCACTATCTGCGGTATCACCGAACAGGAACTGCTGACGCAGATGAAAATTGATGTCGAACAGATGGCACAAGCCAACGATGAAACGTATGAAGAGGCGTGCGCCCACTTGAAGAAGCAATATGACGGATATCATTTCAGTAAATCCTGTGTGGATGTGTACAATCCTTTCAGCCTGATTAATGCTTTTGCCCAAAAGAGTTATGAGAACTACTGGTTTTCTACCGGTACCCCTACCTTTCTGATAGAACTCCTGCAACAAATGAACTTTGACATCCGTCTGCTCGACCGTATGGACGCCAAGCCGGAAGATTTCGACAAGGCTACGGATTGTCTCACCGACCCTATTCCGGTGCTCTACCAAAGCGGTTATCTCACAATCAAGTCGTACGATGCTTTCTTTCGTACCTATACATTAGGCTACCCGAACGAGGAAGTAAGAATCGGCTTTATCGAGTCGCTCATCCCTTCTTATCTTTACCAACCTACGCGCGAAAGCAACTTTTATGTAGTGTCCTTTGTGCGTGATTTAATGAAGGGGAACCTTGAATCTTGCCTTGAACGCACCCGGTCTTTCTTCGCCTCTATTCCGAACGACTTGAACAATAAAGAGGAAAAACATTATCAAACTATATTCTATCTTCTGTTCCGCTTGATGGGACAATATGTGGATACCGAAGTCAAAAGCGCTGTCGGACGGGCGGACGTGGTTATCAAAATACAGGATGCTATTTATGTACTTGAATTTAAAATGAACGGCACCGCAGAAGAGGCTTTGGCGCAAATTAACAGCAAAGGGTATGCGATTCCTTATGAGGCAGACCACCGGAAAGTGGTGAAGGTCGGCATCAACTTCGACAGTACCACGAGAACGATTGGAGACTGGGAAATCGAAACAGATTAACAGCGTACGCCACTTGCTTGAAGTAGACAAGGATATGATGTGACACATGAAAAAGGCAGCAGTTGCTCTCGTCTGTGAGTAACTGCTGCCTTTTTGCGTGTTCTGTGCTGTCGTAGCCGGGAAATTAGGGTGTATTGCCACAGCTTGCTGTGGTGCGTTTCCCTAACTTGTTGTGGCATGCTCCCCTTGCCTGCTGTGGCATGCTTCCCTAGCCTGCTGCGGCACGTCTCCCCAGCCTACTGCGGCACACATCCCTTTCCGCCGTTCCGGTTTTACGTATTCAATAGGCTGTTGCTTTGATACGCAGCTTGATGGCATTTTCGGCTGTATCCAGTACCAGTTCGCAGTTTTCAGAGGTTACAGAACTACCGGTGACGTCCATTTCCAATGAGGTGATTTTCTCAAGATCGAGTTGGGTTAAGGTGTATCCGTCTCCTTTCACCACCGTGAATCCACCTTCGGGAAAATGGGATGGCCGCATCTTCCATTGAGCCACAAACGTCAGTTTGTCCTTGTCAAGGGTGATTTTCTCTACCGGTGTAGAGTTGTCTTTGTCGTCGCCGCCGCAGGCGGTTACCAACGTTGCTGCCACAAGGCAGAGGAAAAAGATTCTTAGTTGTTTCATGCGTCTTTCTGTTTTCTTTAAAAGGGTAAATTATGAAAGGCTGCCGCCTTTTTTGTTTGCCATGAGGGCGGATGCGCTGTCTGCAGCCGGACTGTCCGTCCTCATTCGTGACCTGCTTCTTTATGCAGCCGGGTCGGGGGCTTCACCTCCTCCGGGGATTTCAGGGTCGGGCGCTTCGCCGCCGCCACCGCCGCCACCCGCGTTTTCGTCACCCAGCAGAATCGGGAAACGGTAAGAGCGTGGCGTTTTCAATGCCTTGTTGCTTCCGCTATATTGTGTCGTGATGCTTAGCGCATAGAGCTTTCCGGCTTCTATGGCAGGTAGCATGATGGTGAGTTGTGACGGTGCGTTGTGAACGATGACGGACACTTTCAACGGGACGGCTCCCTCTTCGTCTTTGGTGAGATAGATGCCGACCGAAGGGTCGTCACCGAGGATTTTAATGTTGCTTCCGCTGATAACGGCAGGACCGCCGGAAGTGATGACCTGGCTGATACTCTTCGTCACGGAGTCGGTGATGGAGTTGATGACCGGCCCCGTCTGTGCCAGCCCGTTGCAGATTACTTTTACGGCTTTGAGCTGGTCGCGCAGCAGTTGTCCCGGTGTGTAGGACACACCGAGCGAGTGCTTCGTGGCGTCAAACTGGGCGTTCTCCCCGAGGAACGAACCGCGTACGGTGACAATGTACTGTCCCA
>ERZ824575.3384-NODE-3384-length-11147-cov-3.186621_pt1 | contig 11147 bp, 8 predicted proteins | sample MGYA00519470_ERZ824575 | MGnify/ENA primary metagenome ERZ824575 (study PRJEB31778, sample SAMEA3449170) | human gut metagenome | biome: human gut; feature: human-associated habitat; material: faeces | place: United Kingdom | collected 2010/2012 ...
GGGCGACCCGGACCAGACGATCTACACCTGGCGCGGCGCGAACGTCAAATATCTGCTGGATTTCGACAAGGTCTTTCCAAACGTGCAGACCATCATGATGATGGAAAACTACCGTTCTACACCGGAGATTCTGGCGGCGGCGAACTCGCTGATCGCAAAAAACGGCCACCGCATCAAAAAGAACCTGCTCCCGACGAAGCCCTCGGGCGAGAAGGTCGTCTGCCACTTTGCCGACACGCAGGAGGCGGAGGCGCAGTGGATGGCGGGCGAGATGAAGCGGCTGCATGATCGCGGCGTGCCGCTGCGGGATATGACCGTCCTTTACCGCGCGCACTATGTGACGCGCGCGGTGGAAGAGGCGTTGATGCACGAAAAAATTCCCTATACGATCTACTCCGGCGTGCAGTTTTTCGACCGCATGGAGATCAAGGACGCACTTTCATATTTGCGGATGATCGCCTATCAGGACGATCTGTCGTTCCGGCGCATTGCCAACGCGCCGAAGCGGAACCTCGGCAAGCGGCGCATGGCCTTTTTACAGGAGACGGCGGAAAAAGAGGGGACGAGCTTCTATGTAACGCTCAAAAACCACCTCGAAGACAGCGTGTTCAGCGGCACGAAGGCAAAGCAGTTCGTCGATCTGATCGAGCGCTTTTCGCACTCGTATCAGGGTCGGCCCATCTCTGAGGTGCTCTCGGATATTCTGGACAAGAGCGGGTATGAAAAGGCGCTGCGCACCGAGGGCAGTCAGGAGCGGCTGGACGATCTGGCCGAGCTCAAGCAGTCCATCTACGAATACGAGACGAGCTGCGGCGAGGAGAGCACGATGGAGCATTACCTTGCCCACATCGCGCTTTTCAGCAACGGCGATGTCGCCGAGCAGGGCGACAAAGTGAAGCTGATGACCGTCCACGCGGCGAAGGGCCTCGAATTCCCGTATGTGTTCCTCTGCGGCATGAACGAGGGCATTTTCCCCTCGCGCAAGGTGCGAACGCTCCCCGGCATGGAGGAGGAGCGGCGGCTCGCTTTCGTTGCGCTGACGCGCGCGGAGAAGGGGCTTTACCTCTCCGAGGCCGACGGGTGGAATTTTGACGGCTCGCCGCGCTATCCCTCGCGCTTTATGCTGGATATCGACCGCGAGCTTCTGTCGTTCACGCACGAGGTCGACGAGACGCTTCTGCGTGAAGCGGCGGATGACGTCGCGCGGCGAGACAAGTATCTGCGCGAGGACGACGGCGACGGCACGCTGCCCATCGGGCAGCGCGTGCGCCACGCGGTGTTCGGTGAGGGAACGGTGCTGGACGTGGACCTGAACAAGGGCGCGCACGTCATCCAGTTTGACGGCATGGGAACGCCGCGCAGCATTTCGCTGCGCGCGAAGCTCGAAAAGATCGGGCCATAAAATCAATTGACAGATTTATTTTGGAGGGATTTCGACATGAGAAAGAATTTTTGCGCACAGCCCTAGGTCTATCCGCAGCACGTGCTCATCATCGCAATGTATTTAAGCGGCGGCCACAAGACCGTGAAGAACATCTTAAAGCGCGGTGCGTTCACCGTGAGCATGGGCGACGCAGAGCATGCGGCGGCCTGCGACTATGTGGGCATCGAGTCCGGCAACAGCGTGCCCGACAAGGTGGCGCGCGCGGGCTTCCACGTGACGAAGAGCGAGCATGTGGACGCGCCGGTGATCGACGAGCTCCCGCTCGCGCTCGAGTGCAAGCTCGTGAGCTACGGCGAGGAGACAAGACTCCTGACCGGCGAGATCGTGAACGTCAGCGTGGACGAGCGCGCGCTCGACGAAAACGGCAAGCTCGCTGTCGAAAAGCTGCACGTCATCACCTTTGACTACGCCAACCACGGCTATTATGTCTTGGGCGAGAAGGTCGCCAGCGCGTTCGAGGACGGCAAAAAATTCAAGTAAATCCGGCGAAACAGAAAGCGCCGCGTCCCGAAGAAAATACGGGACGCAGCGCTTTTTTGCCGTTTCGGTCAGGATTTCGACTTTGTTTGTGCAAAACCGACGCATTAGTGTTAAAATCTCGTTAAAAACCGTCCCTTTTACTACTGGCACGGGCGCGGGGCAGATGGTATAGTAAACAGGCATGTGTTTTTTAGGAGGATCAATATGTTTTCTGCCTTTTTTTGCAGCCTGAAGCAGGAATTTGCAGGCTACAACTCGAAAAAGCTGCTCGCCGACATGATGGCGGGCCTGACGGTCTGCGCTGTCGCGCTGCCGCTGGCATTGGCGTTCGGCGTTTCATCCGGCGCGAGCGCGGCGTCCGGGCTTGTCACGGCCATCATCGCGGGCGTGGTCATCGCCATTCTCGGCGGCGCGTCGTACCAGATCTCGGGCCCGACGGGCGCGATGAGCGCGGTGCTCGTCGGCATCGTCGCGGAATACGGCCTGCAGGGCGTGTTCTTCGCCTGTTTTGCCGCAGGCGTTCTGCTGCTGCTTGCGGGCATTTTCAAGCTCGGACGGCTCATCAGCTTCATCCCGATGCCCGTCATCATGGGCTTCACCTCGGGCATTGCCATCATCATTGCGATGGGCCAGATCGACAACTTCTTCGGCACGGTGTCGGAGGGCGGCTCGAATTTGGAAAAGATCGCGTCCTATGGCCGTCTTGGCTTCCATCCGAACATGCAGGCGGTGCTCATCGGCCTTCTCGTCGTGCTGGTGATGGTCTTCTGGCCGAAAAAATGGGGCGCGCGTGTGCCGGGCTCGCTCGTCGGCATCATCCTTGCGACGATCGTCGCGACAGTCGCGGGCATGGATCAGCTCGCTGTCGTCGGCGACATTCCCAAGACGCTCCTGCTCGCCGACCGCCTGTCGCTCGGCGGCCTGAGCTTCACGATGCTCGAAAACCTGGTCTCTCCCATCGTGACCATTGCGGCGCTCGGCATGATCGAGAGCCTGCTTTGCGGCGCGTCGGCCTCGCGCATGAAGGGCGAAGCGTTCAACGCCGATCAGGAGCTGATCGCACAGGGCGTGGGTAATATTCTGCTGCCGCTTTTTGGCGGTGTTCCCGCGACCGCAGCCATCGCACGCACGAGCGTCGCGGTCAAGTCCGGCCAGCAGACGCGCCTTACGAGCGTGTTCCATTCGCTGTTCCTGCTTGCCTCGATGTTCCTGCTCGGCGGCGTGATGGCGCGCCTGCCGCTCTCGGCGCTCGCGGGTGTGCTGATGGTCACGGCGTGGCGCATGAACGACTGGGAGGGCATCCGCTACATCTTCCGCCACAAGTTCAAGTCCGGTATCAGCCAGTTTTTGATCACGATGCTCGCAACGGTCGTCTTTGACCTGACGGTCGCGATCCTGCTCGGCGTGGTATACTCCGCCATTTTGTACATGGCGAAGTCGAGTCATATCCATGTGAATTTCTCCGATATCGACGCGAACAAGCTGCGCTCGGTGGAGGGCAAGCCCCCCATTCTTGAGACCTCCGGCGTGGCGTACATCACGGGCGCGCTCTTCTTCGGCGCGGTGGATGAGTTCAACCACCGCATGGCGGAGATGCCGCAGTACGACCACATCATCTTGTCGATGCGCGGTATGCCGAGCGTGGACGTTTCGGGCGCGCAGGCGATGCTCGAACTGTGCGAGTCGCTCAAGAGTCAGCGCAAGACGGTCGCCTGCTGCGGTATGACCGAGGCGGTGCGCAGTTACTTTGACCGCGCGGGCATCACCGAGCTTCTCGGCGAGGAGTCCTACTTCTGGAGCGCCGACCAGGCGATCCTTGACCTGCTGGACGCGGAGATCGTGGAATAAAAGACATAGAAAAGCACTTCCCGCCAGCGGCGGGAAGTGCTTTTTGCTGTACATGGGCTGCGAAAGATTTTATTTGCGCCGGTCACCCTCGCGTGCGATCTTGTCGAGCGATTCCTGCCGGACAGCCTGACGAAGCGCCGTCAGGTAGGGCGAAAAGGCGACGTTCTGCTCGCCATAGGTGAGCTGGAGGTCGTATTCGTGGTCCTCCCAGGTCGAAATGTCGGACTCGTTGTGGGAGATCACGGCCTCGAGCTTGTCGAGCGCCTTGTAGATTTGGGCCTCCTGCGTTTCGAGCGCGGCCATCTCGTCGTAGAGTGCGCGCATCTCCTCGCGGCAGGGGGAGGGAAGCGATGCGACCCACTGGTAGAGCAGCGCTTCCTCCGTCGATTCGTCCTGTGCGGTCTTGTCAAAGGCGGGGATATCGCCCGTGAAGCACTCGCCGAGGTCGTGGATGAGGCACATGCGCGTCACCTTGTCCATGTCGGCCTCGGGAAATTCATCGCGCAGGAAAAACGCCATCAGCGCGATGCGCCAGCTGTGCTCGGCAACGCTCTCGTGCCGCCCGCCGGAGGTGTAGCAGTGGCGGGTGGTGTCCTTCAATTTTTCCGCCGTGTGCAGCGCGGCGAGCAGTTCGCTTGGTCTCATGCGTCTCCTCCATTGTCGTTTTCTGGTATTTTACCAGAGGCAGAAACGACTTGCAAGGAAAAGAAAGAAGAGAGATTCCCATTCCCGGCGGCATATGATATCATGAATGCGAGAAAATTTGGCGCCCGGTGAAACAAAACGGACGCGGAATGCGTCTAAATAAGCAGAAGCAAGAAGATTTGAGAGAGACCCTCCCATGCGGAGGGCAGAGAGGAGAATTTATGAAGCTTGCGGCGGATTTTCGGCAGGCGGCGCGCGAGGCGCTGCGCGGCAAGTGGCCCATCGCCATTCTGATCGGCCTTGTGGCGGTGCTGCTCGGCGGCGCAGGGAGCGGCGGTCCGGAGGTCAAATTCAATTACGATGTGTCCTCGGGCGTGTCGACGACGTTTGGCTACGGCGGACAGACGATTTACTCCACAGGCTACGGTTTGGACCCGAAGTGGAGCGGACTGCTCGTCGGCGGTGTGGTCTATCTCATCGTGATCGCGCTCGTGTTGGCGGCGGCGTACTTCATCCTCGGCAGCATTGTGGGCGTGGGGTATGCCAAATATAACCTCGGCCTTGTCGACCGCACGGAGCCGGGCTTTGAGGCGCTGTTCGCCTATCTTCCGAACTGGAAGACGACGACGCTGACGCGGCTTTGGAAGGGCCTCTATATTCTGCTGGGGACGATCCTGCTCGTCATTCCGGGACTGATTATGGGCTACACCTACGCGATGACGGACTACATTTTGGCCGAGCACCCGGACATGGCGCCGGGCGAGGCGATGAAGGGCTCGAAGGCGATGATGGAGGGCAACCGCTGGCGGCTGTTCTGCCTGCAATTCAGTTTCATCGGCTGGATGATCCTCAGCTCGCTGACGTTCGGCCTTGGCAACCTTGCGCTGCGCCCCTATCAGGAGGCGGCATACGCCGCGTTCTACCGCGAGGTATCGCTCGGGTAAAAAGATAGAGAGAAACAAAATACGCCCCGCGGATGATCCGCAGGGCGTATTTTTGCTGTGATGGAAAGCTTACTTTGCGCTGTCGTTTGCGAGGGCCTGGTCGATCAGCTTCTGGAGCGCTGCCATGTTGTCCTCGTTGTCGATGCCGCCGAGCATCGCCTCACCGACGATGGCGCCGCTGCGGTCGATGACATAGGTGGTCGGAAAGGCCATGATGTCGCCCGCAAAGTCGCCGGCTGCGCTGTCGGAGGGGAAATAGATGTTCTGGTAGCTTGCACCCTTGGATTCAAGCAGACTCTTGGCCGTGCTGATCGCATCGGCGTTGCCATCGAGGGTATCGACGTTGATGCCGATGAGCGCGCCGCCCTGCTTCTTGAGCGTCTCGTTGAGGGCGTTCAGATCGCCAAGCTCCGCCACGCAGGGCTTGCAGCCGCTGAACCAGAAGTTCACGACCGTCACAGCGTTCTGGGAGAAGATGCTGCTGTCCACGTCGTTGCCGTCAAGGTCCTTACCGGTGAAGGTGGGGAAGGTCGGGACGGCGGCGCTCATGTCGCCGTTTTCACCGTCGCCTGCGGGCTGAAGTGCGGCGTACTGCTCCTGCAGGGGCTGGATCTGGTCTTCAAGGTCGCGGATCTGCTCGGAGCCTTCGGTCAGCGTCTTGAGTTCGTCCTCGGTGAACTGATCCTTCACAAGGTCGAGGGCGGCAAGCAGGTAAGCGCCGTAGTTCGATTCATCGGGGATCTCGTCGCGCTTTTCGTTCATGGCGGCGAAGAGCTTCTGCCACAGCTCAAGGTTCTCTTCCATGATGGCGTTTTCCTTGTCGGCGAGTTCCTGGATCTGGGCGTAGATCTCCTCGGCGGTCGCGCCCTGCGCATCGCCATCGCCCTTGCCGTCGCCCTTGCTGCCGCAGGCGGCGAGGGAAAGCGTCAGCGTAAAGGCGAGCAGCAGCGTAATGATCTTCTTAAAATTCATGGTTTATTCTCCTTTGTTTTCTTCAATGATCGGTTTTTGAGACAATTTGGAACATGCTCCGCCGCTGCCGAAGGCGTAGCGGAAGCGGACGGCCTCCGTCGGGCAGGCGGTCACGCATTTGCCGCAGCGGATACATTCGCTGTGGTTCGGCGTTTTGGTCACATCCACGTCCATGGGACAGGTCCTTGCGCACTTGCCGCAGGAGACGCATTTGCTCTCGTCAACGTGCATCGACAGCAGCGACACGCGGTTGAAGAGCGCGTAGAACGCGCCGAGCGGGCAGAGCCACTTGCAGAACGGGCGGTAGAAGATGACGCTCAGCACAACGACCGTGATGAGCACGCAGAGCTTCCACGAAAAGAGCTTGCCGAGCGCGGCACGGATGCTGCTGTTGACAAGCGAGAGCGGGATAGCGCCTTCCAGCACGCCCTGCGGGCAGAGATATTTGCAGAAGAACGGGTCGCCCATGCCAGCTTCGTTCACCACGAGCACCGGAAGCAGGAAGACCATCACCACCAAGATGACGTATTTGAGGTAGGTCAGCGGCTTTAGGCGCTTGGTGGAGAGCTTTTTGGTCGGGATCTTGTGCAGCAGCTCCTGAAACCAGCCGAACGGGCAGAGGAAACCACAGATGAAGCGGCCCAGCAGCACGCCGAGCAGAATACCGATGGCGATGGCGATGATATACGCCGGAATACCGGTGATACCCAGACCGGCCAGCAGACCGGCGGGGCCGCTGTCAATCAGCGACATGACGACCGCGCCGATCGCCACCATCGTCGAGCCGACCGCCAGATCAATGCCGCCTGAAATGATGACGAACGTCATGCCCAGCGCGATGATGCCCACGCCCGCGTTGTTGCGCAGGATGTTGATCCAGTTTCGGGAAAACGCCGCAAACCACTCGCCGAAGGACGCATAATCGAACCCCAGCGCGAGAATTTGCAAAATCACCATCACCAGAAGCGCGATTCCCGTAGAAAACAGCGGTTTCCGCTTCCAGTTATCGGTGAACCACGCCAGAAAACCTTTTTTGTTGGTCTTTTCCATAGTCGTTTTTTCTCCTTTATCCGCATCAGCCGCCGGTTGCCAGCCGCATGATTTCATGCTCCGTCATCGTTTCTCCGCGCACTTCGCCGACGATTGCGCCGTGATACATCACCAGCGCGCGGTCGCAGACGCGGATCACTTCCTGCGCTTCGGAGGAAAGCACGATCACCGCGACCCCCTCCTTCGCCAGCTTGAGAATGATGTCGTAGATTTCTTCCTTCGCGCCCACGTCAACGCCCTGCGTCGGGTTATCCAAAATGAGCACCTTCGGCTTGCAGCTCAGCCATTTGGCCAGCACGACCTTCTGCTGGTTGCCGCCGGACAGGCTGGTGATCGAGTCGCTCTCTTTGCCCATCTTGATGTGCAGCGCCGCTTTCTCCCGCTCAAACTGCGCCCGCTGCCGCACGTGGTCGAGCAGGCCATGGCGCATCAGCTCGCGCCATGAAACGATCGTTCCGTTTTCAAGGATCGACATATCCTTGATGATGCCGTTCTCCTTGCGGTTGCGCGGCACATACGCGAGGCCAAGCTGCTTGGCCTGCCAGGTGGACGTGATGCGCACGGGGTTTCCGCAGAGCCTGATTTCCCCCGCGCTGACGGTTTCCGCGCCGAAAACAGCGGAAAACAGCTCGCTTCTGCCGTCTCCGAGCAGACCCGTAACGCCCAAAACCTCGCCCGCATACGCCGTCAGATCCACATTCCGGAAATACGGCTCCTGCGTCACGCCGTGCAGACTCAGGCGTTCCTCGCCTCTCTGCACTCCGCTGCCGAGCTTTTCCGTGCGGACATCATGACCGACCATGAAGCGAGCCAGATCGGACGTGGTCACGTCCTTCACGCTGCCGCTGGCGACCATCACGCCATCGCGCAAAACCGTATAGCTGTCGCAGATTTCCATAACCTCCCGCAGCTTATGCGAGATAAAGACGATGCCCACCTTCTGTTCCCGCAGCTGACGCAGGATGGCGAACACCTTTTCGATTTCCGGATCGGTCAGCGACGTCGTCGGCTCGTCCATGATGATCATCTTCGCGTTCATCAGCAGCGCGCGGCTGATTTCCACAATCTGCTTGTACGACGCATCCAGATTGCGCACCATCTCTTTGGGATCGAGCGTCAGCCCCATGCGTTCAAAAACGCGGCGCGTCTCCTCGATCATCCGTTTGTGATCCAGAAGACCGTTCTTCTTTTTCAGTTCACGCCCGATAAACATGTTTTCGTAAATCGGCAGATCATTGATGAGGTTCAGCTCCTGATGGATAAACGCGATGCCCGCATCCAGCGACTGCGCCGGCGAATCGAATTTCCTTTTCTGCCCATCCAGCAGAATCTCGCCCGAGTCCGGCTGCAAAACGCCGCCCAGAATATTCATCAGCGTCGATTTTCCCGCGCCGTTTTCGCCAAGCAGCGCGCAGATTTCGCCCTCGCTCAGCTGAAAGCCCACGGATTTGAGCACTTCGTTGGAACCGAACGATTTGCAGATTCCGTCCATTTTCAGTTTCATGGTTGTCCTCCCCGCTTTTGGATATGAAAATGGGCTATGGCTCACGCCATAGCCCTGTTCCCCGCTGCCGCCGCAGGGCGGTCACGGCGAAGAAATTCCATCAATACACGGTGTTGTTCGGATCGATGTATTCGTCCACGTTGCTGCGATCCACGATCGTCGTCGGGATAACCAGAACCGGATCAACCTTTTCGCCCTTCAGCACGGAAACCGCCATATCCACCGCCTCGCGCACCATCAGCGGGCTGTACAGCGCGGAGCAGATGTTGATGGATTCGTTTTCCTTGATGATCTTGAAGTACTCCTGGCATCCGCCGCCGCCGGTGATGACCTTGATATCGGTGCGGCCGGCGTCTTCGATCGCCTGAAGCACGCCGATGGAGGTTTCGTCATCCAGGCTGTAAACCGCGTCGATCTGCTTGTTCGCCGCGAGGATATCGGTGAAATCCTTCAGGCCGTCTTCACGGGTGAAAGCGGTCGCGTACTCAATCACGTTCATTTCCGGCGCGATCTCCTTGATCGTGTCGGTGAAGCCCTTCATGCGCAGCTCGGAAACGCTGCCGCTGGTCGGAACCGGAAGCGCCACGACGGTGCCGGTGGTGCCGATCTTCTCGACGATGTACTTGGCGGACTCAACGCCCATGCCCTCGTTGTCGCCGGTCACGCGGTACACGCCGTCCGCGTCGATGACGATATCGAAGTTCACGACGGTGATGCCGGAATCAATCGCGTTCTGAATCGGCACTTCCATGCCTTCCCACTGCGGGAACGCAACGATCGCCTGAGCGCCCCAGGTCATGAGATCGTCCAGTTGGGTGGTCATTTCCTCGGCGTTGTTCGAGGTATAGAGCTTGTAGTCCACTTCGTCCGCCAGAGCGAGGCATTCCTGCTCGGCGTTATAGGCGACGCCCGCAACCCAGCCGTGCGTAACGGCAGGCGCGAGAATGCCGACCTTGTACTTGTCCGCCGCAGAACCCACGGCGCACAGCGCCATGCACAGCACCAGCGCAAGAACCACAGCCAAAATCTTTTTCATACCGTTCTTCCTCCTCAAGAAAGATCTTTCATTTTAGGCGCAGGATGGATTTCGTTCTCTCCGCGTCCTGTTGTCCATATTTTAGCACGGGCTGATTTCCATGTCAATTCAAACCGCTTCATTTTCACAGATTTGCATAGTTTTTTTACGTTTCCGGTTCCCCCTTCGTTTTGTTTTTGTACACATTCCAATTATATTCAGTCAAATTTCGTGCGTTCTTTTCATTATCTGTTTCATTTTACGCATCCGCATGCTATAATATTTGCAGCATCGGCGCGCAAAAAAGCGTTCGCCATTTAGAAAAACAAGGAGGAATCATGCAATGAAACTGGGTTTTGTCAGCGCCATTCTGGATGGCTGGACCTTTGAAGAAATGATCGATACGGCAAGCGAAATGGGCTTTTCCTGCGTGGAGGTCGCCTGCTGGCCGCAGGGCAGGGCGGAGCGCCGCTACGCGGGCGTCAGCCACATCGACGTAGACAGCCTGAGCGACGAAAAGGCGGCCTACATCCTGAATTACTGCAAGGAAAGAAAGGTTGAAATTTCCTCTCTCGCCTACTATCCCAACACGCTGGACGGCAACCTTGAAAAACGTGCCTGCGTCGTTGAGCATCTGAAAAATGTGATCCGCGCCAGCCACAAGCTCGGCGTAAACATGGTTACGACGTTTATCGGCCGCGATCAGACGAAATCCGTCGAGCAGAATCTGGAGCTCGTCAAGGAAGTCTGGCCGCCGATCATCGCGCTGGCCGAGGAGCTGGGCGTAAAAATCGCCATCGAAAACTGCCCCATGCTGTTCGGCGAGGATCAGTGGCCGGGCGGCCAGAATCTCATGACCACGCCGCCGATCTGGCGCAGGGTTTTTGAGCTTCTGCCTTCCAAAAACCTCGGCATCAACTATGATCCCTCCCACTTCGTCTGGCAGCAGATCGACTATGTGAAGCCGCTTTACGAGTTCAAAAACAAGATTTTCCACGTACATTATAAAGATATCAAGCTCTTCCCCGAAAAGCTGCGCGAGGTCGGCGTGATGGCCTACCCGCTCGATTTCATGAGCCCGAAACTGCCCGGTCTCGGCGACGTGGATTGGGGCAAGTACGTCTCCGCGCTGACCGATATCGGCTATGACGGCCCGGTGTGCGTGGAGGTGGAGGATAAAGCCTTTGAGAGTTCCAAGGAGAAGATTCTGGACTCCATCCGCCTGAGCGCCCGGTACATGGAGCA
>ERZ824575.3388-NODE-3388-length-11136-cov-4.270012_pt1 | contig 11136 bp, 10 predicted proteins | sample MGYA00519470_ERZ824575 | MGnify/ENA primary metagenome ERZ824575 (study PRJEB31778, sample SAMEA3449170) | human gut metagenome | biome: human gut; feature: human-associated habitat; material: faeces | place: United Kingdom | collected 2010/2012 ...
GCATACATTGCATACTTCATGTAGAGATTCATTCCATTTGACAGGCAATGCATATAGTTGTCATAGTTCCCATAAGCTGCATCTGCCACCGGATAGGGTGGCAGCTCTCCTGTGAATTCCTTGTATCTTTCCATGAATGGTATGAATGTCTTGGCATCTCCTGGTCGCTGAAACAGGTCTGCATTGACTATGATACCATCACTGACTGCAATCTGTGCATTATAGCAGGGTCTGCTTAATCCTGTATTGCAATAATAATCTATCTTGGTTGCACACATTGTCGCATCATGATCTATCTTTGAGCAGCTGTTTCTATCATTTCCTATGATAAAAAGCCAGAATTCATATTCATCTAACTTTGTATAATATTCAAGAAACAGGTCATACCATCTTTGAATCCCTGTCTTTCTTTTCCCTCTGCCATATACAATCTTTATGTCATCGTTGACCATCGTTTCCATAAGATACTGTACTATATAGCCAATCTCCTGTGCACAGTAAAAATAATGATACGGAAAGTCAAATCCTCTTTCCATATTCATTTGAATGATTGAATCTGTTATTTTAGAAAACAGTTTCATTCTTGCATTGATGATTCTTGCCTTATATACAAAGGCATTGGCTTCTATCTTGGTACCATCAATATATTGAACGGATTTGTCGACATTCATGAGATGGCAGATATTGTCAACTATATCAAAAAAGATATAATCAATATCGTTAATGAGATAATCCTTCATGAGTCGTTCAAAAGTCATGTGGCTAGGAGTTTCCTCCTGCATGATATACATGAATCTAATGTCATGCTTACATAAAGATTCCAGATTTCTTACATCACAGTCACTGACCATTCTTGCAAGGAGAACAGCCTTAAGAAGCAATACGTTATCATATCCCTTTCTACCACGACGTTCATCTCTTTTCAGATATTTTTTAAGATTCACTCCTTCCAGCGCCTTTAAGAAAGAAACAACCTCATCATCAGGATCAATTTTTATACCTAAATCTAGTGGCAAAGATAACTGAATTGCGTTATAATTATCAGTGTAATTAGATTTCATAAAATTAGAAGATTCCATAATCTAATTATACCAAAAACGACAACGAGTATCATTAACGATATTCACTGTCGTTTTCTTTTTTAGGTGGCCTTACGAATATTTATTTCGTTACAGCCCCTTTTCTACGCATAGATTTTATGATTGTCAAACCGTCAATAATCGGTAACATACGGTCTACAATGGCGAGGTCATAAGCATAGTCTGTATTTAAGGCATACAGCATAGCAGTTTCCCCGTCATTGCAACAATCAACCATATAGTTTTCTTTTTCCAGAGAAATTTTTATATTTTTACATAACTCTAAATCATCTTCCAGAAGAAGTATTTTCATAATGTATCAATCCTTTTCTATATAAATTATAGACAGTATAACAGAAAAGTCTGTAAAAATCCTCTAAAAAATGATGATGATTTTCTTACTTTTTTACAGGATTTTTAGAATGGTTTGCTTTTACAATAGGGGCATATCGAACAAGAAAGGTGGAATACAAAAATGAAAAAAACAAACATCAGTAAATTCATAGCAGTTGGATTATGTATCTGTGCATTGACGGGGTGTGGTGCAAGTCCAAATGAGAAGCCAGATACGTCTAATCCTATTGTCAATTCTAATACGAATGAAGAAAATACAAATGGTTCTTCAGAAAATAAAGGAAACGACATATTAGAGTCTGCTAATTTGAGAGGAAGTGTTTTGGAATTTACAGACAATGGTTGCTTGGTAAATCAAGCAAAAGATATTGAGGGTGGAGCTGGGATAAAAATAGAAGCACCGGGAATGGAAAATAAAGACAATGCTGTTTCTGTAACCTATAACCCAGATTGTGAATTTGTCATTGCCACAGTAAATGCACAGTCTGGTGTTACAAATGTAACAACGGGTTCTATATCCGATGTAAAAAAACAATCTGAAGTATATCTTTATGGAGAATTTGCAGACACACTTCATTTCAATGCAACAAAGGTTGTCATAGCCCGTTGGGAATAGAGGTGTGAAGTATGAAGTTTTATCAACTTGGTTTTCGCTATTTACAGCGAAAAAAAGGAAAAACCATTCTTTTGTTGATTGTTTTGATACTTGTAAACAGTATGATTTTAGGTACAAGCATGATTTTAAGGACTACAAATGAGTCCAAACAAGCCATGCAGGAAAAGACAAATTCTAAGATTGTAGCTGAAATTACAAGTAAGGACAGCAAGATAACAGAGAATGAAGTAAACAAGATTGAAACGCTGGAAGATGTTTCAGCTATCAACCGTATCGGCAGGCAAGATGTATTTCCAGCTAGTTTTGCTCCCGTTACGCTCAATACTTCTACGAATGAGGAAAATTTGAAAATAGCGTTGCTCTCCTATGATGATTTGGAAAAGGACAGCCCTTTTTCAGAAATGCAGTACCGCTTATCTTCTGGCGATTATATCAAACATGAGAAAAAAGGTGCTGTTATCAATGCGAACCTTGCAAATCAAAATGAGCTAAAAGTTGGAGATACGATTGAATTAAGTACAGAAAACGGAACAAAAGTATCTGTTCAAATTATTGGAATTTTCATGTCCGCAGGAAATGTGGAAAAAGACCAGCCAACAGAAACTACCGCAGTCAATCGAATAGAAAATCAAGTCTTTATTGACAACAGCACTTATAAAGAATTGTTCAAAGAAGCTGAATTTGAAAAACTCTGCGTTTATTCAAAAAGACCAGAAAAATTAGATGTGCTGGAAACCAGCTTGCAAAAAATATTCGGAAATGATGTAGAACTTAGCACTTCCGATACCCTTTATCAACAGATGTCTGCTCCATTAGAGCAAATCAGTAAGGTGGCAAATCTTATGCTGGTACTTACATTGGTAACTGGTACTGTTGTTGTTTCCCTGCTGTTATGTATGTGGATGCGGACAAGGCAAAAAGAGGTGGCAATCTTTATGAGCCTCGGCAAGACAAAAAGTGAAATTTTCCTGCAAACTTTATTAGAAGCAGGCAGTGTATTTACACTTTCGGTTTTAGGAGCAACAGCCATTGGTAAATTGTTCTCGGGCGTTTTGCAAAATGTCATTACTGGTTCAGAAACAGTAACAGAAAATCTGAAAGTGGTGTTGCAGATACAAGATATTGGAATGTTGTTCCTTTTAGGTGGTGCAGTTATTCTGGTGGCATTGTGCTGTTCCATTCTTCCGATATTACGAGCAAACCCAAAAGATATATTAGCGAAAATGGAGGGATAGTACATGAATTTTTTTGGATTGGCAAGGCGTTCTGTGTTCAGAAAGCCCATAAAAAGTATTCTCTTATTGTTGATTGTTTTTGCAATCAGTACCCTGCTTCTTGCAGGTGTGGCGAGCAAAAATGCCAGTATTGAGGTGCAGGACAAAACCAGACAAGCCATAGGTGCAGGCTTTCTTTTAGAAAGAAATGCAGAGTACCGAACAAAACGAGTTCGTGAATACTCAGAAAAGATTGGTAATGATAAGGAAGGTAGTTTTGGTGGCTACCATCAGGAAAAAGAGATTATCAATGGTGTGGAGACTTGGTCAGGCTGGACAACAAATGAATTTGAAAGCTTAGATATAAAAGACATTGAGAAACTGGCAAAAACAAAAGGAATTGCTGATTACAATATTACAACAGCAACAACTCCTGTAAACCCTGTAAATTTCAAAAGAATTGAAGATAAAGATGTAGACCAAAGTGTAGATGAGGGAGGTGTAAGCTTAATTGGAAACAAAGATATGAAACTTGACAGAAATGTTTTATCTGGAAACCTGCATATCAAAGAGGGGCGAATGATAACCCCAGAGGATAAAGATATGTGTGTCATTTCAGAGGAACTTGCAAATCAAAATAATCTGAAAATCGGCGATAAGATTTCTTTTAATGATTACCACGATACTGAAAATTCAAAGGTATCAGAAGCTGAGATTGTTGGAATTTATCAAGTGGATCAAAAGATGTCCCCACTTATGCAGGGAGATACTTACCGTTCGGAAAATGTAATATTTACAGATTTGAGATTTCCAGAAAAGGCAGAGGGTGAAACAAGTCCATTATATGAAAGAGCCTATTTCAAAGTAGAAGATGTGGAAGCTTACGACGAAGTAAAAGAAAATCTGCAAAAAGTAGACATCAACTGGGAGCAATATGATTTGATTGACAATAACGGAAATTCCGAAACCATGTCCTCAAACTTCAATGATTTAGCAAAAGTAAGCGAAATGATGATATTGGTAATCTCTGTTGCAAGTTTTGTTATCCTTGTTTTAGTATTTCTGTTCTGGCTGAAAAATCGAGTGCAGGAAGTCGGCATTTTCTTATCTCTCGGTGTTCCGAAATTCAGAATTATCGGGCAGATTTGGAGTGAAGCGATTATGATTGCTGTTCTTTCCCTTATGCTATCCTTTGCTGTCGCTCCTGCCGTTTCCAAAGTAACTGCAAATTATCTGGTATCACAGCAGGTTCAGCAAATGCAGGAAGAAGAAAAAAATAACGAGGGAAAAGTATCCACAGAATATGTTGCACCAAAGCAGGACGTGCAGAATATCAGCGTAGAGGTTACGCCAGAAATGTATCTGTTGGACGGAGCAAGTGTTCTTGTGTTGATAACGGCTTCTGTTCTGGTATCTGGAATTGTAATACTAAAGAGAAACCCGAAAGATATTTTATCGGAAATGAGTTAGGAGGACGACGAAAATGTTAGAAGTAAAGAATGTAAGCTATGCTTACAAAACAAAAAAAGATAAAACCATTTTGAATAATGTATCTGCTACTTTCGAGGAGGGTATTTTTTATACTATTGTCGGTCCGAGTGGTGCAGGAAAAACAACACTCTTATCGTTGTTAGCAGGCTTAGACACAGCGGTAAAAGGGACTGTCCTTTGCAATGGCGAGGACATTACAAAAAAAGGGCTGAATTACCACAGAAAGCATAATATCTCATTGGTATTTCAAAATTATAATCTGATTGATTATTTGACAACGGTTGAAAATGTCAAATTAGGTGGTAGTGGAAATGCTGAAAAATTATTGGAAGAAGTCGGCATTGGAAAAGAATACTGGCAGAGAAATGTATTGCAACTATCTGGCGGACAGCAACAGCGTGTAGCGATTGCAAGAGCATTAGCCAGCGACGCTCATGTACTTTTGGCAGACGAACCGACGGGAAATCTTGACGAAACTACCGCTGATGAAATCATTGCTTTGCTGAAAAAGACTGCACATGAATTAGGAAAATGTGTTGTTGTGGTTACACACAGTAAGCATTTGGCAGAAGAAGCCGACGAAATCTTAGAAATTAAAAACGGTGCAATTTCTTTTCTGTCTGAATAAACAAGAATAGTGCCGTAAAGGAGCTGTCATTATGGAATATTTTAGATATACCTCGACGCAATCAGTTTGAACCTAACGGCATTTTTATAACAACTGAATATAGCACAGTTTTAAAAGCTCGTACAGACTATATGTTTTGTGCGGGCTTTTTTCATGCCAGAAAAAAATTTTTTAAAGTTTTTTCGATTTTGGTTACGCTGTCCCCCACTTTCAACGCGGTATATATGAAAAGGGGCAGACACCTCTTTTCGACTAGCGAAAGGAGGTGAGGAAAATGAAACCGTCAGAACTACAAGAAAAAACCTGTCATCAATTCGATTGTGCTATTAAAACAGTTATACGTCATAGAGCGATTGACTTCTATCGAGCGATACGTCGTTCAGAGAAAAAAGAAATGCCATTCGCCGAAATTATGGACGACCTCTTAAATTCCATAGGTACAGAAGATACATATTCTACGGATTATGTTGCGGTATTTGAAGTCTGTGGAGAAAAAGTATCAATCGAAGATGAACAACTGGCTCGTGCATTGAAAGCTATTGAAGAACGAAAGCGTAATATCGTTTTACAGTATTTTTTCATTGGCGACACGGACACTTACATTGGGAAAATGCTTGACTGTTCCAGAGCGAATGTAACGAAGTGCAGAATACAAGCACTAGACAAGTTAAAGCAACTGATTGAGGAGGAAAAAGAAAAATGCCAAAAGAGCTGACACCGACTTTCACGGTTATTTCCAAAGCCTGCGACGGCGACGAAACAGCAATTTCAAAAATCTTGGAATTTTATGACCCATATATCAATCAGTGCTGTATGCGTCCGTTTTACGACGATAACAACAACTTACGTCTTGCGGTAGATTTGGAAATGAAAGGTTTTATCAAAGAAGCGATTATTCGTAAAATCTTAAACTTTGATATTAAACGCTTCTAATTCATATTGGGATTGATTATGCCCGTCTGGTCTTTGACAACTGAATAAAGCAGACAGATACGTTTGTGAGATAGCAAGCCACGGGGACTGTACGCCATGACCTTTCCAAAAGAAAGCGAGCGACCCACGCAGTGATCCGAGAGCGACTGTTGGAAAAGTCGTTTTGCCACGACCTATCCTCACAGAATAATGATACGTCCGCATGGTGCGGTTCTGCCCACAGGAATGGGAATAGTTGAGATACTAACGGAGCTTTCCAAAGCCGTCTGCCTGCTTATGTAACTTATAAAATAGACACGCAGTAAAGGGGGTGTTACATTATGTTAAATACTGATGTGTTAAATGATGTGATGTTCCAGCGAGGTAAGGTGTTGGAATATGAATAAAACGAAGATAAGAGCAACGGAACAGCCGATTGCTGTTGATATAGAGGGACTGTCTGCTATGTTATCTTGTGGTCGTGCTACTGCAAGAAAGATTGGCGAGCAGGCAGGAGCAAAAATTGTGATAGGTCGCAGGGTTCTTTATTCCATAGAAAAAGTCAAGAAATACTTGTTATATTTGGAAGAATAGAGCGATTTTCTATTTATGTTCTCTGGCGTGTGTAGTATAATAAGAAAGGACAAAGCACGCTGTGAGAACAAGAAAAGAGGCTTTTTCAGAAAGGAATGGTTCTCATGGCAATTAGTAGAAAAGACCCAAAAGGAAGAAAATTAAGAGAGGGCGAAAACTGGCGTAATGATGGAAGATACAGCTATCGTTATACAGATGTAAGAACAGGCAAGAGATTGACAGTCTATGCACAAGATTTACCAGAGCTTCGAGAAAAAGAGAAGCAGATTGCAAAAGATATGGAAGATAACATATTGACAGACGGAGCAATCAAAAAAATGACGCTTAACACGTTGTTTGATCGTTATATGGCAACTCGTGAGCTGGCTGATACTACAAGAGTTAGTTATGTTCGTGCTTGGGAAAACAGAGTAAAAGACGAGATTGGAAATATTAAAGTTGTTCAGCTTTTACCCTCACATATTAAAGCGTATTATGCGAAACTTTCCAAAGCTGGATATGCTTATTCTACAATCAAGTATATTCACAACCTGCTTTATCCTGCATTAGAAATGGCTGTTGATGATGATATTATCCGAAAGAACCCTGCAAAAAGTTCCATTAGCGATTATGGAAAACCAGCAGAGGAAAAAGAAGCCTTAACAGTTTCTCAACAAGAAAAGTTTATGGAGTTTGTAAAACAGAGCAATGTCTATAACACATATTATCCTATGTTTACCATAATGATTGGTACGGGGTTAAGATGTGGGGAGCTTATTGGTCTTACATGGAAAGATATAAACATCAAGGCAAAAACGGTTAATGTAGACCACCAGCTCATTTATAAGAATTTAGGCGACGGTTGCAAGTTCCATATCTCAACACCAAAAACGGAGTCGGGTATTCGTATTATACCTATGACACAAGAAGTTGCAAAAGCCTTTGAGGAACAAAGGAAAATCAATTTTATGCTTGCAAAGGATAAGAGCATTGAGGTGGACGGGTGTTCGGGGTTTGTCTTTACAGCAAAATCGGGCAGACCGCTTATGCCGAATGGCGTAAATAGTGTTTTATACAACATTGTAGACGCATATAACAAAACCGAAGTAGAGAGAGCAAAAAAAGAGCATAGGAAAGCAGAGCTGTTACCAAAGTTTTCAGCTCATGTAATGCGTCACACAGCTTGTACCAGAATGGCAGAGTGCCGTATGGACGTAAAAGTTCTTCAATATATTATGGGACACGCTCATATAGATGTAACAATGGAAGTGTATAACCATATTGGAGAGCTGACAAGGATTGAAAATGAGATTGCAAGACTAGATAGTATGGTGTTAAATGCTTGACACCACAAAAAGAGAAATTGGTGTCAAATTGGTGTCAAAACAGAAAAAATCACAATTTCAAAAGAAATAAGATACAGCAAACCATTGATTTTAAAGGGTTTGCAAAAAAATAGCAAAAATATTAGCACTCACCTCTTGACAGTGCTAATAATGAGTGTTATATTACGAATAGAACAAAAGATAAATGGATATCTTAATATAGATAAATACCCATTCGTAAAGGAGGAAAGAGTATGAACATCAACAAATTTACACAGAAGTCCATTGAGGCAGTCAATCAGTGTGAGAAGATCGCCTACGATCATGGACATCAAGAGATAGATCAGGAACACTTCTTATATAGCTTGCTTACGATCGATGATAGTCTAATCGCAAGCCTGCTTGAGAAGATGGGAATTAACAAAGAAACATTTTTAAGCCAGGTACAGGAGTTATTGAATAAGAAACCGAAAGTATCCGGTGGTCAGGTATATATGAGTAATGACTTGAATCAGGTACTTCTTCACGGAGAAGACGAGATGAAAGCCATGAAAGATGAATATGTATCTGTAGAACACCTATTCCTTGCAATGATCAAGCATCCAAATAAAGCAGTCAAAGAATTATTCCGTGCTTACGGAATTACAAGAGATCGTTTCTTACAGGTGTTATCACAGATCCGTGGTGGACAGAAAGTCACAAGTGACAATCCAGAAGAGACATACGACAGTCTTGAAAAATACGGATATGATCTTGTAAAGAGAGCCAGAGAACAGAAACTAGATCCAGTCATCGGACGTGACAGTGAGATCCGTAACGTTGTTCGTATCTTATCAAGAAAGACAAAGAATAACCCAGTATTGATCGGTGAACCGGGTGTAGGTAAGACAGCCGTTGTTGAAGGATTAGCACAGCGAATCGTTCGTGGTGACGTGCCAGACCAGTTAAAAGATAAGACAATTTTTTCACTGGATATGGGATCACTGGTAGCAGGTGCCAAATATCGTGGTGAATTTGAAGAGCGCTTAAAAGCGGTTCTGGAAGAAGTTAAGAAAAGTGACGGACAGATTATCTTATTTATCGACGAACTTCATACGATCGTCGGTGCAGGTAAGACAGACGGAGCCATGGATGCGGGAAATATGTTAAAACCAATGCTTGCCAGAGGTGAATTACACTGCATCGGTGCAACAACCTTAGATGAATACCGCCAGTATATTGAGAAAGACCAGGCACTGGAACGTCGTTTCCAGCCAGTTATGGTCGATCAGCCAACCGTAGAAGATACAATTTCTATCTTAAGAGGTATCAAAGACAGATATGAAGTATATCACGGTGTTAAGATCACAGATAGTTCCCTGGTAGCAGCAGCAACTTTATCAAACCGTTATATCACAGATCGTTTCTTGCCAGATAAAGCCATCGACTTAGTCGATGAAGCATGTGCTATGATCAAGACAGAGATGAATTCCCTGCCAGCAGAACTGGATGAAGTTCAGAGAAAGATCATGCAGATGGAGATTGAGGAAGCCGCACTTAAGAAGGAAGATGACAGATTAAGCAAAGAACGTCTGGAAGAATTACAGAAAGAACTTGCCGAGATGCGAGAAGACTTCAAAGCAAGAAAAGCAAGATGGGAGAATGAGAAAGCTTCCGTTGAGAAAGTCTCCAAATTAAGAGAAGAGATCGAATCTGTAAACAGTGAAATCCAGATTGCCCAGAGAAATTATGATTTAAATAAAGCAGCTGAATTACAGTATGGTCGCCTGCCAGAATTGAAGAAACAGTTAGAAGAGGAAGAAGAACGCGTAGCGAAAGAAGACCGTTCTATGGTCAGAGAATCCGTCACAGAAGATGAGATCGCCAAGATCATTTCCCGTTGGACAGGAATTCCAGTAGCGAAACTTACTGAAAGTGAGAGAAATAAGACCTTACATCTTGATAAGATCCTTCATGAAAGAGTTGTTGGACAGGATGAAGCAGTGGAACTTGTTACAGAATCCATCATCCGTTCCAAAGCCGGAATCAAGGACCCAAGCAAACCAATCGGTTCTTTCTTATTCCTTGGACCAACAGGTGTAGGTAAGACAGAACTTGCTAAAGCACTGGCAGAAAGCTTATTTGATAACGAGCAGAATATCGTGCGAATCGATATGAGTGAATATATGGAGAAACACTCCGTGGCAAGACTGATCGGAGCGCCTCCGGGATATGTTGGATATGAAGAAGGCGGACAGTTGACTGAAGCAGTCAGAAGAAAACCTTACTCCGTAGTCTTATTTGATGAGATCGAGAAAGCCCATCCAGATGTATTTAATATCTTATTACAGGTATTAGACGATGGACGAATCACAGATTCCAAAGGTAAGACGGTAGACTTTAAGAACACGATTTTGATCATGACATCCAATATCGGATCTTCCTACCTGTTAGAAGGAATCGATGAAGATGGCAATATCAAACCAGAAGCACAGGATATGGTTATGAATGACCTTAAGAATCATTTCAGACCAGAATTCTTAAACCGTCTGGATGAAACGATCATGTTCAAGCCATTAACAAAAGCAAATATCACAAATATCATTGACTTACTTGTGAAAGATCTGAACCGCAGATTAGCAGACAAAGAATTAAGCGTTGAATTAACATCAGCAGCCAAGAATTATGTTGCCGACCATGGTTATGAACCAATGTATGGAGCAAGACCATTGAAGAGATATCTGCAGAAGAGTGTTGAGACACTGGCTGCAAGATTGATCTTGAGCGATGGGGTTGATGCGGAAGATACGATTTTGATCGATGTAGAGAATGATCAGTTGATTGCGAAAGTGAAATTTTAATTTGTAGTTGGTCAACTGTAGTCTTTCAGTATATGATAAAAAATAAATAAGCAACCGAAAGCGATGCATTGGAATTTTGTTCAAAATATGGCAAAATTCCAATG
>ERZ824575.3399-NODE-3399-length-11109-cov-2.895332_pt1 | contig 11109 bp, 8 predicted proteins | sample MGYA00519470_ERZ824575 | MGnify/ENA primary metagenome ERZ824575 (study PRJEB31778, sample SAMEA3449170) | human gut metagenome | biome: human gut; feature: human-associated habitat; material: faeces | place: United Kingdom | collected 2010/2012 ...
ACGGTCTGATCCGCGGCATCCAGGATGGCAACTTCCACCTCGGTCAGCACGCTGTCCGAAGCACTTGCCACGGTGCCGCTGACGCTCATGCCGCTGCCCGTGCGGAGATTGACCGGATACCGGACGCCCTCCAGCCGGAGGCTGTCCGGCTGGGTATTGATGCTGTTCTGGTCGGAGGTTATGTACCAATAGCAGGAAGCTCCTGCAATGGAAATGCTCGCGCTGGAGATGGGCACACGGCCGGAGGAGACGCTGCCGGCCGGGTCGGAACAGTAGAACACACCGTCGGTGTAGTCGGTCAGGAGGACCGCGTGGGGCTGGCGGCGATCATAGAGGACGATTCCCTCGGGGTGCTTGGCCAGCAGCTCGATGAGCACCTGTGTCTTCTCGGCGTTGCTGGAGGGGAGGGTGGCGTAGCCAACCTGCATGGCCTTATAGTTGAAGCTGTGGGAGAGGCCGCCTGCCCACGCACTGCCGCGGACGCTGTTCTCGGTCACGTCCGTCCAGTCGGTCAGGCCGTCCAGAAAGGCGCGGCGGCGGAGCATCATGGCGGCGGAGGCCAGCGTACAGGTGCCGCCCCGGCTCTGCTTGAAGTAAAATCCTGCGTCCACGTTGAGGTCCACCGCCAGCGCTCCCGGCAGCATCACTGCCATCAGCACGAGCGACAGCACAAGGGCCATCAGTTTTTTCCAGATCCGGTGCGGCGCATGTTCCACGTTTGACTCATCCTTTCAGCTTTCATTCACTGCTGTAAAGTATACCATTTTGTTACACTTTTGTAAACCGCAGGGAGACTTTTTTCTCAGATTTCACACGCTTCGTACACAATTTCGGGGCAGAATGCACAAATAGCGTCTAACTTTTTGGAACATATAACAAAAAAGCCCCCGCCGTCCCGAGGGACAGCAGGGGCAAAACTGGAACGAATTTTCGTTTAGAACAGGCCGGTGATCTTGCCGTCGGCGTCCACATCAATGCCCACGGCGGCGGGCTTCTTGGGCAGGCCGGGCATGGTCATGATGCTGCCGCAGATGACCACCACGAAGCCGGCGCCTGCGGCCAGACGCACCTCGCGTACCTCCATCGTGAAGCCGGTGGGCGCGCCGGTCAGCTTGGCATTATCGCTGAAGCTGTACTGGGTCTTGGCGATGCAGACGGGCAGATCGCCGTAACCCAGCTCCGTGAGCTCAGCCAGAGTCTTGCTGGCGGCGGCGCTGTAGTTCACGCCGTCGGCGCGGTAGATCTTGGTGGCGATGGCGTTGATCTTGTCCTTGAGGGGCATTTCCAGCGGGTAGGTGTACTGGATGGGACGGTCCTCCATGATGTCCAGCACCTTCTCGGCCAGAGCCTTGCCGCCCTCGCCGCCCTTGGCGAACACCTCGCTCAGGACGCAGGGCACGCCCTGCTCGGCGCAGACCTGCTCAACGTATGCCTGCTCCTCGGCGGCGGGCGGCCTGCGGATGATGGTCAGCGGACTTGTGCCGGAGCTGACGATGGAGGCCGCGCGGCTGGCAAGCCTCGGCGCGGGCGCGAAGATCGTCGGGCAGTTTTCATTCGAGCTGACGCAGGACGATCTGGAAACCATTCAGCGCGTGAACCCGGACATTTTTCTTCTGGTCGGCGGCACGGACGGCGGCAACAGCGCCTGCGTCATTCATAACGCGCAGATGCTTGCCGCGATCCGCCCGCAGTTCCCAATCGTTCTCGCGGGCAACCGCACGGCCATGCAGCAGTGCCGGAAGGCGCTGGAGGGCTTCGAGGTATCCGTCTGCGAAAACGTCATGCCGAAATTCGGCGTGCTCAAAACGGAGGACACGCAGAAGACCATCCGCAGCATTTTCCTGCGCCGCATCGTGCAGGCAAAGGGCCTGAACGCCGCGGCAGAGCGCATGAGCGGCCCGATGATGCCGACGCCTGCGGCGGTCATGCAGGCCATGACGCTGCTGGCGAAGGGAACGGACAAAACGCCCGGCATCGGGGAGCTGATCGGTGTGGATGTCGGCGGCGCGACGACGGACATCTATTCCATTGCCGAGGGGATGCCCCGGCAGATGAACCGGGTCTACAAGGGTCTGCCGGAGCCGTATGTCAAGCGGACGGTCGAGGGCGATATCGGTATGCGCTATTCCATCGAGGGCGTGCTGGCTGCGGCGGGCGCGCAGCGGCTGGCGGAGCTTTCCGGGCTTTCGCCGGAGCGGGTGGAGGCGCTCGTGCAGCTGCTTGCGCACAATACGCAGACGCTGCCGGAGCACGATACGGAGCTGGAGATGCTTGATTACGCGGTCGCCTCCATGGCCGTGCAGACCGCCGTGATGCGCCACGCCGGTACGCTTGAGGAAACGTATACGATGCTCGGACAGACCTTCGTGCAGAGCGGAAAGGATCTGAGCGAGGTGCGCAGGGTCGTCGTGACAGGCGGGAGCCTCATCCATTCGCAGCGGGCGCGGCAGATCGCGCGCTTTGCCTGCTGCGACCCGGCTGCGCCTGCGTCGCTCCGTCCGAAAAAGGCGGATATCATTCTGGACAAACGTTATATTCTGGCGGCGATGGGCCTGCTTGCGCAGAGCGAGCCGGAGATCGCGCTCCAAATCATGAAAGAGGAGATCAACTGATGGAAATTCAGAACAGAAAGATCCCGGAAGGGGAATTCATGGCAATGCGGCAGGAGGTTCTGCAGCAGTGGCCGACGGGCCGGGACGTCGATCTGACGGAGGCCGCGGCGTATCAGAAGCAGCAGAAGCCGAGCCGCAATTTTTCCGCCAGACTGATCGAAGCGAAAAAGGAGCACAGGACGCTCATCCAGCCGCGTGCCGGTGTGCCGGTGCTTGAGGAGCACATCAAGCTCATGCAGTATCTGGAAAAAGAGGGCGAGGCAGATCTGCTGCCGACCACCATCGACAGCTACACCCGCCAGAACCGCTATCACGAGGCCGAGGAGGGCATCAAGGCCTCCAAGGAGGAGGGCCGCGCCATGCTCAACGGCTTCCCGGCCGTCAACCACGGTGTTTCCGGCTGCCGGAGAGTCGTGGAGAGCGTCAATGTGCCGGTGCAGGTGCGCCACGGTACCCCGGACGCCCGGCTTCTGACCGAGATCGCCTACGCGGGCGGCTTCACCAGCTACGAGGGCGGCGGCATCTCCTACAATCTGCCCTACTGCAAAAACGTCCCGATGGAGACGACCATCGCCAACTGGCAGTACGTCGACCGGCTGACCGGCCTGTATGAGGAAATGGGCGTTTCCATCAACCGTGAGCCGTATGGGCCGCTGACCGGCACGCTCGTGCCGCCCTGCATTTCCCACGCGGTCGCCATCATCGAGGCGCTGCTTGCGGCGGAGCAGGGCGTGAAAAACATCACGGTCGGCTACGGCCAGTGCGGCAACCTGATCCAGGACATCGCCGCAGTCCGCACACTTGAGGAGCTGACGGAGGAATATCTTGCAAAGTACGGCTATCACGACGTAGTTGTCACGACGGTGCTGCACCAGTGGATGGGCGGCTTCCCGGCGGACGAGGCAAAGGCGTTCGGCGTCATCTCGACCGGCGCGCTGATCGCGGCGCTTTCCAAGGCCACGAAGGTCATCGTCAAAAGCCCGCACGAGGCCATCGGCATCCCGACGATGGAGGCGAACGCGCAGGGGCTGCGCTGCACACGGCAGGTCGTCAGCATGATGACCGAGCAGACGTTTGCCAACACGCATCTGGACGAGGAAATGGAGATCATCCGGCAGGAAACGCGCTGCATCGTCGACAAGTGCTTCGAGCTTGGCATGGGCGATATCGCGCTCGGCGCGTGCCGCGGCGTAAAGGCGGGCGTTCTGGACGTTCCGTTCGCGCCCTGCCGCTTCAATGCCGGTCAGATGCTGCCGTGCCGCGACAACGACGGCGCGGTGCGCATCATGAACATGGGCAATCTCCCGTTTACAAAGGAGCTTCGGGATTATCATATGGGAAAAATCGCGGAACGCGCTGCGTTTGAGCATCGGAAAGCGACATTCCAGATGGTGACCGACGACGTTTACGCCATCAGCAAGGGACGCCTGGTCGGGCGGCCCAGATAAAGGAACAGGAGGAACAGAACATGAAAATCAAGGATGTTGTTTGCGCTGCGGGCAGCACGGGGTTTTATTTTGATGACCAGCGCGCCATCAAGCGCGGCGCGGGTCACGACGGTATGTTTTACATCGGGCAGCCCGTCACGGAGGGCTTTTCCGCCGTGCGCATGAAGGGCGAGGCCGTCTCGGTCATGATCGTTCTGGAAGACGGCCAGATCGCCTTCGGCGACTGCGCGGCGGTGCAGTATTCCGGCGCGGGCGGACGCGACCCGCTGTTTCTGGCAAAGGACTTTATCCCCATCATCGAGCAGTATGTCCGCCCGATGCTGCTGAGCCGGGAGGCAGATGATTTCCGCGGCCTGTGCGCGCAGATGGAGGCCATCGAGGTAAACGGCAAGCGCCTGCATACGGCCATCCGCTACGGTGTCTCGCAGGCCATTCTGGACGCAGTCGCCAAGGCGACGGGACGCCTGATGTGCGAGGTCGTCGCGGACGAATACGGCTGCACGGTCAGCCAGACGCCGATCCCCATCTTTACGCAGTCCGGCGACGACCGCTATGACAACGCCGACAAGATGATCATCAAGCGCGCGCAGGTGCTGCCGCACGCGCTCATCAACAACGTGCAGACCAAGCTCGGTGAGCACGGCGAAAAGCTGCTGGAGTACGTCAAATGGCTCCGTGACCGCATCCTGACCATGCGCGCGGACGAGAGCTATCAGCCCGTCCTGCACATCGACGTCTACGGCACCATCGGCGCGGCGTTCGGAAACAACAACTATGCCGCCATGGCCGATTATCTTGCGGAGCTGGAGCAGGCGGCAAAGCCCTTCCATCTGCGCATCGAAGGGCCGATGGACTGCGACTGCGACCGCGAAACGCAGATCGTTGCGCTTGCGGGCCTGACGGCGGAGCTTGACCGCCGCGGCATTCAGGTCGAGCTGGTCGCTGACGAATGGTGCAACACGCTCGAGGATATCCGGGAATTTGCCGACCGCAGAGCCGGCCACATGGTGCAGATCAAGACGCCCGACCTCGGCGGCATCAACAATACCATTGAGGCAGTGCTCTACTGCAAGGCGCATGGCATCGGCGCCTATCAGGGCGGCACCTGCAACGAAACGGACCGCTCGGCCCAGGTCTGCGTCCACTGCGCCATGGCGACCCAGCCGGTGCAGATCCTTGCCAAGCCCGGCATGGGCGTCGACGAGGGCTACATGATCGTATCCAACGAAATGAACCGCATTCTCGCCCTGCGTCAGGCAAAGCAGCGCAGCTGAGCAAGAATCAAAACACGCCGCTGGCCGAGAGGCCAGCGGCGTTCACTCTGTCAAAAACAGTTGTTCCTTCATTTTTTGTGCGGGATTTTCAAGGTCTGCGTAGGGGCGGACGGCTCTGTCCGCCCGGCGGGGTGTACTGGTTTTACAGAACTTCACGGCGAATACATATGCACCAGCAGTATCGAATGCTTGAAGATGCCAAGCGAAACACAGCTGCTCCCTGCCCGCATCAGTCTGCGCCGAAGACCGCATCGCTTCAATTCGTTCCGATGGGCAGGTCCACGCTGCGGAAGATCATCGGCTCGAGCATTACGTCATGCGCGTAATAGATGGATGCGCCATGCTCCGGCTCGAGCGCCGTGAGCGCCAGAGTTCCGTCCGGGGCCAGGCCCACGCGCCAGCCGGTGTCGGAAGAGAAGTCCGGCAGGAGGCGCTCGTACTGTTCCTGTATGCGCGCGCTGTCCAGCTTGCGTGTGTTACACCTGCTCCGTATTCCGCGGAAGCGTCCGTGTCAGGATCAGGGTATATCCGACCGTGAGCAGGATCAGAGCGGCAAGATGCAGAAGCCGCGTCTGCATTGTACCCGCAGCCGACAGCGGGCGCAACCTGCCAGCACTGTCCTGCCGGACTGAATTTCTCCGGGCAGGGGGCAGGAAGGAAGTTGTTCTGCACCAGCAGCGTCCGGTAGTATTCTGTCACAATATGATCGCCCACCGGCTGAAAACCGTCCGCCATGCCGCGCAGATCCTCGTGGTGGACAAGGGACAGATCGTCCAGCGCGGCACACACGAGGCGCTGATGGCGCAGGGCGGCATCTACCGCCGCTTCATCACCGGCCGCGAACAGGCCGTGGGCTGGAAGCTGTAAAAACGCGTTCAGACCCGCACAGATTCCTCCTGCCCGCGTATGCTGACAGGGGGGATTTTTTATGTGTGTGAAGACCAAGCAGCTCGGGCTGCTTCTGATCGGGGCGGGCGTTGGACTTTTGCTGTCGTTTGCGCTGTGCGGGTGGTTTTTGCGGGTGCTGATCGCGGCGATCCTGATCGTGCTGGGACTTTTGCTGCTGAAATAATTTCCGAAACATATCCTTGTCCGGCTCCGCGTATATATATCCCAGAACATATACAAGGAGTTGAGACTATGGAGCTTGCATTTGAACAGAAACAACGGTCCTGCCTGCATCGCACGGCGCATCTCTCGCTTGCGCAGGAGCAGACACAGGAGCTCATCATACCCGACAGTATGCCGGACGCTTCCCGCACGCTCATCTGCTGCGCCGAGCCGGAGGTACAGAGCAAAACGAACCGGGAGGGCAGTCTTCTCGTGACGGGGACGCTGCGCACGGGCTGCCTGTACGCAGACGAAGCGGGCGGCTTGCAGCTGCTGACCTCCGAGCTGCCGTTTACGGTCAAGCTGGAGTGCGCCGAGCTGCGCGAGGACACGCAGACGCTCGTGCGCTGCTGCGTCCGCAGCGCGGACAGCCGCCTGATCAACTCGCGCAAGGTGCTTCTGCGCGTGAGCGTTCTGGTTCAGGCGGACGGCTATGAGCCGCAGACGCAGAGCATGAGTGTCCTCAAGGATCCGCCCGCCTGCCTGCAGCTGAAAACGCAGACCTATGAGACGAATGCGCCTGTGGAGCTTTCCGAGCGCGCGTTTCAGGTCAGTGAGGAGCTGAACCTGCCGGACGGCAGGCCGCAGATCGCACGGCTGGTCAGCTGTTCGCTCACGCCGGTCGTGCAGGAGCAGGGGCTGGTCGGGAGCAAGGCCGTCCTGAAGGGAACCGCAAATCTGCAAATTACTTATCTGGACAATGAAAACGCCCTGCGGACGCTGAGTTTTTCCGTGCCGTTTTCGCAGTACTGCCAGATGGAGGGCGACTACGATCAGGACGAAACGCTCGAATCGGTGCTGCTTGTGACCGGCGTGCAGCTGGAGCCGGTCGCGTCGGAGCAGTCGCAGAAGCTGCTGTTCGGCGCGGGAATCCTTGCCCAGTGCATGGTCGTGCAGCCGCAGGCGCTGACGCTCTGTGAGGACGCATATTCGACCAAGGGCGAGTTCCAGCCGCAGTGGGAAACGCAGGAGCACACCATGCGCCTCGACGCGCAGACGCTGCGCGAGCCTGTCCGCGCCTCGTTCCCGGTGCAGGCCGCCGCCGTGCTCGACTGCCGGGTCTACCCGGACGCACAGGCGCTTGAGCGGACAGACGACGGCGTTACCGTCCATGTGCCGCTGCGCGCGGACCTCGTCTATACCGACCCGGACGGTGCGGTGCAGGCCGAGACGTTCCGCACGGAGGTCAGCTGCCATACGGCGCTGAGCGAAAACGGCCTCTGCGAGGCCGTGTGTACGATCCAGCCGGAGGGCTACGCCTCGGCGGGCAGCGGCGCGGTCGAGCTGCGCTATGACGCGGTCTTTCAGGTACAGACGTTTTCCCGGCAGACGCTGCAGAATCTGTCCGGCGGGACGCTCGACCTGACGAAGCAGCAGAACACGCAGCGGCCGTCAGTCGTCATCCGGCGCATGAGCGAAAACGCCGCGCTCTGGGACCTTGCGCGGCAGTACCGGACGACGGCGCAGTCGATCCAGCAGGCCAATCATCTGACGCAGCCGGAGGCGGACGCCGGACGGCTGCTGCTGATCCCCATGTGAGACGGGAGGCGGGAATATGGAACAACGTTCGATCTACGCGCAGATCGCGGACCGCACGGACGGCACGGTCTATATCGGCGTCGTCGGCCCTGTGCGGACGGGAAAATCCACCTTTATCAAGCGCTTTATGGAGGAGCTCGTGCTGCCGAACATCGAAAACGTCTATGAGCGCGAACGCGCCACCGACGAGCTGCCGCAGTCCGGCTCGGGCCGGACGATCATGACGGCGGAGCCGAAATTCGTCCCGAACGAGGCTGCCCGCATCAGCCCGGACGGAAAAACGACATTGCAGGTGCGGCTGATCGACTCTGTGGGCTACATGATCCCCGGCGCGGTCGGCGACACGGAGGACGGCAAGCCCCGCATGGTCACGACGCCCTGGGCCTCCGAGGAGCTTCCCATGGCACAGGCGGCGGAGCTTGGCACCAAAAAGGTCATGGAGGACCACAGCTCCATCGGCGTGGTCGTCACGACGGACGGAACGGTCACGGATATCCCGCGCGAGGATTACCGCGAGGCGGAAGCCCGCGCCATTGCGGATATGCAGAAGACGGGCAAGCCGTTCGTGGTCGTCGTCAATACGCAGGACGCGAAAAAGGGACAGGCGGACGCGATCTGCGCCCGTATCCGGGCCGAATACGGCGTGCAGGCGCTGACGATGGACTGTGCGGTGATGCAGACGCAAGATATTGCGCGGCTGCTCGAAGCGGTCATGTACGCGTTCCCGGTCGAGGAGCTGCGTTTCTTCCTGCCGAGCTGGGTGCGGGCGCTGCCGGACGATCACCCGGTCAAAGCCGCCCTGTATGACGCAATGCTTGACCGCGCCTCAAGGCTCACGAGCCTCAGTGAGGCGGAAAGCGTCATGGGGTCGCTGCGGGAGCTTGATCCGGTCGACGCGTTCCGCGTGCGGGAGGTCGATCTCGGAACTGGCACGGTCACCTGCGAGCTGCATCTGCCGGAGACGCTGTTCTATGAGGAGCTGTCCAAGCAGGCGGGCGTGGAGATCGCGGACGACGAGGCGCTTATGCAGATGCTGCGGGAGCTTTCGCAGACGAAAAAGCTCTACGAAAAGGTACAGACCGCGCTCGAACAGGTCAAGGCGACCGGTTATGGCATCGTCATGCCGGGCGCAGAGGAATTGAAGCTCGAAAAGCCGGAAATCGTGAAGAAAAACGGCAATTACGCCGTCAAGCTGCGCGCCAGCGCGCCGTCCATCCACATGATGCGCGCGCAGATCGAGACGGAGATCAGCCCCATGGTCGGCGGCGAGCAGGAATCGCAGCAGCTGATCGACTATCTGCTCGGCGAATATGAAGAGGACACCGATAAGCTCTGGCAGAGCAACATCTTCGGCAAATCGCTCTACGAGCTTGTCTCCGAGGGCGTCACGGCCAAGATCATGCGTATGCCGGACGACGCGCGGCAGAAGCTCACAAAGACCCTTGGCCGCATGATCAACGAAAACACCGGCGGGATGATCTGCATTCTGCTGTGAATACCCGCAGCGCCCCCTGTCATGCTGTGACATGACAGGGGGCGCTGGTGCGTGCTGATATTGTCTGTGCGTCCGGCGCGGTTACGCCAGCTTGTATTTTTCCTCAAACGTGTTGTACTGCATCAAGAATTCATTGCTGCCGGATTTGACGTCGCCGAGGTACTTGTGCAGATCGATGCGCTCGTTCTTCATGTCGAGCAGGCAGCCTGCGATGTTCGAGCAGTGGTCGGCCACGCGTTCCAGATTTGTCAGCAGATCGGACAGCACGAAGCCTGCGGCCAGCGAGCATTCGCCGCGCTGGAGACGGGCGATGTGATTCGTACGCAGCTTGTCCTTCAGCTTGTCGATGACCTGCTCCAGCGGCTCGACCTGCCGCGCAAGCGCCAGATCGTCCTGCAAGAACGCCCGGCTTGTGAGATCAACGATCTCGCTCACGGCGTTCAGCATCGTCTGAAGTTCTTTTTTTGCAGAGTCCGTGAACGAAACGCCCTTTTCCTTCAGCTCCTCCGCCGATTCGATGATGTTGACGGCGTGGTCTGCAATGCGCTCAAAATCGCCGATCAGATGCAGCAGCTTGGACGATTCCACGCTGTCCTGCTCGCTCATCGGCTGCGTGGCCAGATGTACGAGGAAGGTTCCCAGCGTGTCCTCATAGCGGTCGGTATCGTCCTCCCGCTGCCGGACAGAGGCGGCCAGCTCCGGCGTAAAGCCGAGCACGGCCTGTAAGCTCTCATGCAGCGCAAGCTCGGAGTCCGCAGCCATGCGCTTGGCCAGCTCCTCGCTCTTGACGAGCGCAATGGCGGGCGTTGCAAACAGGCGCTCGTCCAGAACAGTTGCGGTGTCGGTGCTGCGGCCATCCGGGATGATCCGGTACGACAGCTTTTCCAGCAGTCCGCAGCACGGCAGCAGCATCAGCGTGCAGAGCAGATTGAAGATCGAGTGAATGAGCGCGATATGGAACGTATCGATAGCGGTCGAGACGAACGCAAAGCGGAAAATCGCGTTTGCAGCCTCAAACAGCGCCAGCCAGACGACTGTGCCGATGATATTGAAGCTCAGATGCACGACGGCTGCGCGCCGCGCGTTCTTGTTCGTGCCGACGGAGGACAGCATGGCCGTCACGCACGTGCCGATGTTCTGTCCCATGATAATGGGGATCGCCGCGCCGTAGCTGACAGCCCCGGTCGAGGACAGCGCCTGCAGAATACCGACCGACGCGGACGAGGACTGCACAATGCCCGTCAGAATCGCGCCAGCCAGAACGCCCAGAATGGGATTCGAGAACAACAGGAAGAATTTCGTGAAGTTCGGGTCGTCCCGCAGCCCGGAGACAGAGCCGGACAGCGATTCCATGCCGAACATCAGCGTCGCGAAGCCAAGAAGAATCAGGCCCGTGTCCTTTTTCTTGCCCTTTGCGGTCAGATACAGAATAATGCCGATCACAGCCAGCACCGGCGTGAACGACGACGGCTTCAACAGCTGCACGAACAGGCTGTCTCCGCTGATGCCGGACAGCGACAGCAGCCACGCCGTCACGGTCGTGCCGATGTTCGCGCCCATGATAACAGGAATGGACTGCTTGAGGCTCAAAAGCCCCGAATTGACAAAGCCCACGACCATGACCGTCGTAG
>ERZ824575.3402-NODE-3402-length-11100-cov-21.036849_pt1 | contig 11100 bp, 9 predicted proteins | sample MGYA00519470_ERZ824575 | MGnify/ENA primary metagenome ERZ824575 (study PRJEB31778, sample SAMEA3449170) | human gut metagenome | biome: human gut; feature: human-associated habitat; material: faeces | place: United Kingdom | collected 2010/2012 ...
CATCATAAGACTTTAAATTTATAAATTGGACTGCCCCGGCTCGTGATGAGTCGGGTTTTTCTTGTCTTTTATCGGCTGTTTTTATGACCTTATTTTTGAAATAAAAAAAGATGGCTATACATGAAAAAGCGACCGTTGAACTCCAGGTGAATGGGGAGCAGGCTAGAAAAGAGATGCAATTGATGGAACAACATGCGCTCTCTTTAAAAGCCAGAATTGTTGAAGCCCAAAATGCGGGTGATACCAAAAAAGTCAAGCAGTTACAAAAAGAACTGAAAGAAACCAATACAGCATTGCGCGCTATGAGGGATAATGCTCGGAATATTGATGCGGCTATGAACAATATTGGTTTGGCCACTCCAAAAGAACTTCGACGGCTGTTGAAAGATATCAATGCTAAGTTGAACTCCGGTCACATAGCCCGAGGTTCTGAAGAGTGGAAGAAGTACCAAGCACAACTCAAGTTGGTCAATGCGGAGATTCGTAAAGTAAATGATGAAATTAAAGAATCTGAGGGGTGGTTGACGCGTTTTAATAATGGATTTGCCAAATGGGGGGCGTTGGCGGCATCCGGTATAGCTGCCATTACCGGTATATCCATGACGTTGAACAAAATGCGCAAAGACCGTGATGATAAAGAGGCGTCGGCAGCCAATCTGAAGGCTCTTACCGGGTTGGATGATGTATCCATTCAGTGGCTTGCCCGACAGGCCGAGATATTGTCTACTTCGATGCACAAGTCTGGACTTCGGGTTACTCAGTCCAGTAAAGAGATTCTTGAGGCATATATGTTGGTAGGGTCTGCCAAACCGGATTTGTTGGGTAATAAAGAAGCGTTGAATGCCGTGACCATTGAGGCGATGCGTTTGTCCAAGGCTGCCAAGATGGATTTAAAAGAAGCGGTTGATGCGGTTACGTTATCAATGAACCAATATGGGGCATCATCCGAGAAGGCGGCCGACTATGCCAATGTGATGGCTGCGGGGTCCAAATACGGTTCCGCAGCTGTACAGAGCATTACGGCAGCCGTCACTAAAGCTGGTGTTTCCGCTTCTACGGCTAATGTTCCCATTGAGCAATTGGTAGGTAGCATCGAGACTCTAGCAGAGAAAGGGATTGTGAATGAGGTGGCTGGTACTGGACTGAAGATGTTTTTCCTTCGCCTACAGACGGGAGCAGATGAGACAAATCCCAAGATAGTGGGCTTGCAAACGGCTCTGAAGAACTTACAAAAACTATCTACAGAAGAAATCGTGAATCGTTTTGGTGCAGAAACCTACACGGTAGCACAGACCTTGATAGACGGTGCTGACAAAGTTGAATATTATACCAAGGCGGTGACCGGTACTAACGTGGCCATGGAACAGGCGGCAATTAACTCTGAAACCAATGAGGCGCGTTTGGCTCAGCTGAAGAATAAAATAAGAGAGACAGGCATTGAATTAATGGAAAAATTAAATCCCTCTCTCAATATGTTGACGGGATGGACTACTAAATTACTTAGTATGGCTCCGGCATTGATTGATTGGTTGGTTAAATACAAGGGTGCGTTAGCAAGTACCTGTGTGACATTGCTCGCTTTGATCGCTTATAAAAAAGCGGATGTTGCCTGGGCGAAATTACAGGTGGTTTGGAATGAAAAAATCGTTGCATCGCTACTTTCTCTAGGTAAGTTTGTTAAGGCAAATCCTTATGCTTTTTTAGCGGTAGGGGTAGCAGCTTTAATCGGTAGGCTGATTGATTTAAAAAGAGAGCAAAACAGGGTTACAGAAAGTCAGAAATCAATGTTGCGCATTAGTAATGATTTGAATGATAAATATGGCGAGCAGGAGTCAAAAATTAGATTGCTGACAAATGTGATTCATAATCAGAATTTCTCCTATGATGAACGCCGTCGCTGTATTGATGAATTGAAAAAAATCGTTCCGGGTTACAACGGTATGCTGAATGAAGAGGGCAAGTTGATGAATGACAATACAGGTGCTATCAAAGACTATTTGGTGCAATTGGAGAAACAAATCAAACTGGAGGCGGCTAGAGAAGAGTTGGCAGGACTGTATCAGGAACAACGCAAGACGGAGAAGCTGAAGAGAAAACAACAAGAAGAGGTGAAGCGAGCTAATGCCAATTTTAATGCGGCACAGTTTATGGCATCGGCTCGGGCTACTAATTTGGGCACACAAGGTATAAGAGCGTTGGCTAAAGCTACAGATGCGTCTACTCAGCAAGCACGTAGCCGGCTCACGATAGCCAACCAAGAACTGAATAAGACTCAGGCTCGTCTTGATCAGTTAAATCAGGCCATTAAAGATGTTAATGCTGAAATTGCAGCTAGCGACATTCAGCCCGATGTAGTAAAAACCGATGGTAAAAAAAATGGAGGTGGCTCGGCAGAGAACGCAAAGGACAAAAAAGAGTATATTGAGAAAGAACTGCTGGCTATTGAAGAGAAATATGCGTTGGAGCGTGAGAAGTTACGGAATGAGTTTCTGTCAAAGCGCAACATGACTCAGGAGGAATATGAACAGTTTGGCCGTGATCTTGAAGAGCAATCATTGAATGAAAAGTTAAAGATTTTGGGTCTTGAAGAGAAAAAACGATTAGAGATTCAGAATAAGATAATGACCTTGCGTGATGAGTTTGAAAAAGAATGTTCCGCTAAAGACCAAAAAGAGTACAATGAGCGTCAAAAATCGCTAGAGAGTGGTTATGAACAACAGTTGGATACTTACAAACGTGGCTTGCAGGAACAGCTTTATGCCGGAGAGATCAACCAAAATGAACAAAAAGAGCTATACCGAAACTACCTTTCAGGTCTTTATGATGAAATAATCAACAATCCTTTGGTATCAGACGAATTCAAAAAAAAGATGAGCGTTGCTTTGTCTGATGCACAGTTGGACGAACAGAAAGAATCTTATGATAAAGCGGTTGATAACCTGAATAGACTTAAAAGCCAATATATTGAGATTGGCCAATCCGTCGGACAGGCAATGGCTGATTTTTTTACAGGAGAAGAAAAAAGTTTGAAGGATTTTTTAGCTAAAATGCTTGTTACTGTTTTAGATGCTTTGGAGAAGCAATTGATAGCGGCACAAGCGGCAGCGATAGGATTGGTAACCATAAAGGATATAACTACTAAGGGGCTTGCCGGTGTGGCAACGGCAGCGGCTAAAATTGCATTGATTACCGCAGCGTTTGAAACAGCGAAGGGTGTGCTCGGTGGATTTTCTTCTGGAGGCTTCACAGGTCCCGGTGAATGGGATCGCCCTCAGGGTATTGTACATTCCAATGAATTTGTTGCCAACCGTTTTGCGGTGGCAAACCCGGCTATTCGTCCCGTACTTAATTTGATTGATCATGCGCAGCGTACCAATACAGTGGGCAGCCTGACTGCTAGCGATGTGTCGGCAGTGGTTGCTCCGTCTGCTGTGGTTCCGGCATCCGGTAGTGGGAACGATACAGATCCGGCTTTGCGCCTGTTGATAGCTGATTGTGTCCGGGTTATTCAAAAGGTGGATACCCGATTGCAACAGCGTATCCGAGCGGATGTGTATGTTGCCGGACCGCACGGTATTGATGAGAATCTGAAGAAGTATAACGAGCTTAAAAATAATATATCCCGATGACTGAGTTATTGATTGATGGCAAAAGAGTGAGTCTGCCGAGCGACTTGTCGTTTGATTTGATATTTGAGAATCCTTACTTTACCAAATCATCCACCCATACATTGGATGTGGATCTGCCGATGCCGACTAATTGGCATGTGTTCGGCATGCTGCACCGTATGGATGTGACGAAACAAAAGGTGACATTACCAGCAGTTCTGATTGCTGACGGGTACCAGTTGTTGAATGGCAAGGCACTGGTATTGGGCACCACGGATCAGACGGTTAAGATTCAGTTGATGTCCGGTAATGCGGAATTCAATTTTTTGACGAATGGTGATATTTACCTGGATGAAGTGGATTGGGCGAATGATGACTATACATATACGAATGGCTACTATCTTTCTTATATCAAGACTGAAGATGTTCTGTCCGGTCCGGGCTATATGGATACCGGAGAGACCATTGTTTATCCGGATCGGCAGGCAGTGATTCCTGCCGAACCGGTTCCTTACCTGACCAAGTTGGTTCGGGTGATAGTCGAGCACTTCGGATTCGAGATGGGAACTAGCTATCTTGATGACACTTGGATGCGTCATATTTTCTGCGTGGGCGGTACGACGCTGGAGCGTAATTCTAAGTGGCATTATAAGAGTAAAATTCGTTGTTGGGGATTAATGCCGCATTGGACGGTCAAGGATTTTTTTTCTCACTTGGAGGAATTTGCTGGAGTGATCATGATGATCGATGATAAGACTCATCAGGCAATGCTCATTGATATGAATACGTTTTTCTTAGAGAACAGCGTGCAGGTGGATGAAGTGATTGACGAGTACGAAACCGATATAGAATCCGAAAATGATGCGGAGTCCAATGTGACGATGGGTAATACCGGCTATGACTTGCCGTCATCCACCAATGATGGTTATAACCGGCTGGAGAACCGGATCGTGATTACGGCTGAATCCAAGAAAGCAGCCGATTATAATTCGCTGGTCCAACTGTGGGAGAAGGACTCCGAGCCGGTCCGTCTTCGTACTATATACAAGACTTCCGGACGTTCCTATATAACTAAGGACGGGCAATTTACCGAAGTGGATCTCTACGGCAATCTGATACGTGATACGGAGAGTACCGAGGTAGATAACTCACTTCGGTTTGTTCCGGCTGCCATTGTTCGCGAACAGGTCAACTTGTATAAGGTGGGAGAAGGTCAACGGATTGTCAAGGCAGGGGAGTTCCAGGTTGTTGTACCTGTATCTTATTATGACTCATCGCCGATCAAGAACCATATAACGAATATTCAAGAAGTGATTGAAGGCAATGAACAGCTAACCGAGAAGAGTTCCAAGGATATCATGGAGTTGGCGGTGTGTCCTGGTATGAAGTCGTTTGCTGTCGGATCGTACCAATTGGAAATCCCGGCACCCTTCATGGATTATACACAGAAGTCAGTTAATCAGGCAGGTGATAATGAAATGATTTCCTTGTCTTTGCATGAGGTATGCGAACAGTCTATGGGAGCCCGTCACCGATCCTTAATGCAGATCAGTTCGGCGGTGACGTATAAGATTGACTTTTTGCTTGATTCGGTACCGGATGTCCGCAAGCCGTTTATTATTCATTGTCAGAAATATTTCGCTAAACAAATAAAAGTGACTGTGACAGCGGATGGTTTTGGTCGATTGATGCAAGGAGAGTTCTATAAAATAGAGATATAAATAAAAATCCCCGTAGCGGTTCAACTACGGGGATCGTGTCAATAAAACAGACCATCACAGTGCGATGGTGAGTGAACCAATCTTTTTGCTAATATCCTGTAGTGCGAGGTTTAAGGTTTTGATATCCTTTTCGTTAAGGGTATATACCTTACCTCTTACTTTATAACCGTAAAGACGTTGTTGCAACCAAGCGGCACTTTTCCCGAAATAGTTCCGGGCGATATATGAGACAGGTATTATTTCTTTTACGCTTTTGATCTGATTCTGGAGTTCCAAATAGCGAGTCATGTTTTCCAGTTCATTATTGATTTGTTTGTATCCGTTTAAGGTAAAGTTATAAATAGCCTCATTATCTTCTTCGCTGGTGTAATGTTCTCGGATGTAGAGAAACTTCTTTTCGAATTTTTGTTCTCTGTCTTCATCTGTTGAATGCATGATCTCTTCCAGTTCCTTCAATTCTTTTTTGATGTCTGACATATTATATAGGATTGTGTCCCCTTGTTTAAGGGGACTGGTTTAACAATTAATTTTCTAACTCTTTCAATCTGTTTTCCAGAATCCGGATGAATTTTTCTATTCTTAATTTTTCATCTAGAATGGAATTTACTTGTTGTTCTGTTAACTTTTTGTTGTTTTTGAAAGTGAACTCTGTCATCTTCAACTCCATTTTTAACTGTGTTAAACGATGGAGTAAGGCTGAAATTTCTTCTTTTTCATTCATGGTTCTTGTTTTATTGACATTGTAAAGATACATAGTAAATTTATTATGTGCAAATAATACATAGTAATTTTACTATGTATTAACCTTCTTTTTATAAGTTTCCTTCAAAATGCTTGGTTTCTTCATGTACGGTCATATTATCTCCTTTCAGATATTTGTTGGTGGTGCTGATATCCGCATGACGTGCCTGATCACGGGCTATCACGATGCCTTCGGCATTTGCCAGATCACGGATGCCGGAGTCCTTAAGGCTGTAAAACTGATAGTTTTTCGGGTATCGTAAAAAAGCTCGTACTTTGTTGAAGTATTCTCTGAAAATGCGTGAGTCTGCTTTTTGAATAGAGGGTTTGAAATCCTTGCCAAAAAGGTAATAGTCTGAACTGTTCCTAAAGATGTCTAATTCAATCATCAGTTTGACCAAACTGTCATTCAATCCGACCATTCCGTCGCGTCGGTTCTTGCTGATAGTGGATGATACAAAAACTTTTTGCTCCTTGATTTTAATGTCTCCTAATCGGATATTGCTTAGCTCGTCCGGACGGATAAAGGTATAATATTCCATTTGACAGGCTAATAAAAAGTGTTTGTTGGTCTCTTTCAGATATTCATGTAATTGTGCAAGATCCTCTTTCGTAAGTGCGGAGCGGAATTTCGTTTCTTCCGCTAAAGAGCGGATTTTATCGGTCGGGTTGTCCTCGATATATTTTTTTTCCTTCAGCCAGGTACAGAAGGTAGATAACCAGGTGCGATAGTTATTCCGTGTCCGGGCACTGGCATCACGGTCTAATAAGATATAATCCAAAAAGTCGCTTATATATGCTTGGTCGAATTGATACATATACATAATAGGCAGGTGCCTGCTGTTATTATATTCTAGCAGCATGTTTAATCTTGATTGGTAATCATAGAGTGTCTTCTGTTTTAGTGTTTTGGCAGAAGTGAGTTTTTCCAGATACTTGTTATAGATTTCTGTGACATAGACAAAGTTTGCACATTGTCTGTCTGTTGTGGCTTCCGCCCATGGGTTCCAGCCGTTCCTGAGGCGTTGTGTGGTGACTGTTATGATTTCAGTGGCTCTTTTCTTACGTTCCGAAATTTTTGCGATTGAGTCAAGCATGAATTTTTTTCGTTTCATGCTTCCTTCTTGCGGATCGTAGCACTTGAAATCCACATACCAGTTTTTGCCAGTGTGCAGTTTGGGGAGAGTGTAGGTTACAACATCATACAGAGAAGTTCCTTTTCTTTTTCTTTCTGAAAACATTTTTTTATACGTTTTTCGAGTTCGAAAACGTATACCGTTAATGAATTCAATTATTTTTTGTCCGACTTTTGTCCGACTGTTTTAAAAGTAAAGAGGATAAAAGATTGTGATTCAATCATTTATCCTCTTTTTAGTTGCGGAGGCCTGACTCGAACAGACGACCTTTGGGTTATGAGCCCAACGAGCTACCAACTGCTCCACTCCGCGATGTTGTGTTTTGATTACGGGTGCAAAGGTACGGCTTTTTTTCTAATCTCCAAATTATTTCTGCATCTTTTTCTCAAATAAAATAATCTTTTTATCTAATGTGTTGATATATAGAGTGTATGTAATATGTTAATTAACATTTACTTTAAGATTATACTTTATTTGTTTGTGTGGTACAAAGAAAAAATGTAATTTTGCTCACATATATATGTAATGTGCAATTGAACTTATATGGCAGTATCAAAGACTAGGGCTAAATTGGTAGACGTCGCCCGTCAGCTTTTTGCGAAGAACGGGGTGGATGATACGACAATGAATGATATAGCGGTGGCTTCCAAGAAAGGAAGACGCACGCTCTATACGTATTTCAAGAGCAAAGAAGACATTTATATGGCAGTGGTGGAGTCGGAGTTAGAGATGCTGTCGGGCGCTATGGAGAAAGTGGCTGAACAGGATATCGCTCCTGATACGAAAATACTGCGGCTGATAGAAACACATCTGGACTCTATCAAGATGGTGGTGTTCAGGAACGGAACTTTGCGTGCCGGCTTTTTCCGTGATATATGGAGAGTGGAGGCAGTGCGGAAGAATTTTGACCGAACGGAAACAAAGCTGTTCAGGCAGGTGTTGACGGAAGGAAAGGAAAAGGGAATCTTTGATATAGACAATGTGAATATCGTGGCGGATATTGTGCACTATTGCGTGAAGGGAATTGAAGCGCCTTATATACGTGGTCAGATAGGTGAGGAGCTGGACGATGAAACAGGATGGGCATACGTGGCAAAAATTGTGTATGGCGCATTGGGACGCAAAGAACAGAATAAGGAATAAAATTAACTTTATAATTATAAAATCAAAAATTATGGGATTATTAACAGGAAAGACTGCGATTGTGACAGGTGCCGCTCGTGGTATTGGTAAGGCGATTGCATTGAAGTTTGCTGCCGAAGGAGCAAATATCGCTTTTACAGACTTGGTAATTGATGAAAACGGTCAGAATACAGAAAAAGAAATTGCTGCGTTGGGTGTAAAGGTGAAAGGTTATGCTTCTAATGCTGCGAATTTTGAGGATACTGAGAAAGTGGTTAATCAGATTAAGGATGATTTTGGTTCTGTTGATATTCTGGTAAACAATGCAGGGATCACGAAAGATGGCTTGATGATGCGTATGAGTGAGGCACAGTGGGATGCGGTAATCGCTGTGAACTTGAAGTCTGCCTTTAACTTTATCCACGCATGTACTCCGATCATGATGCGTCAGAAGAGTGGGAGCATTATTAACATGGCTTCTGTAGTGGGTGTTCACGGAAATGCCGGTCAATGTAACTATTCTGCTTCAAAAGCCGGTATGATCGGTTTGGCTAAATCCATCGCTCAGGAATTGGGATCTCGCGGTATCCGTGCCAATGCCATCGCTCCGGGATTCATCATTACGGATATGACAGCCAAATTGTCTGACGAAGTAAAAGCTGAGTGGGCTAAGAAGATTCCTTTGCGTCGTGGAGGTACTCCTGAAGATGTGGCGGATGTGGCTACTTTCTTGGCTTCTGATATGTCTTCGTATGTATCAGGACAGGTTATCCAGGTTGACGGCGGTATGAACATGTAATATGATAGTTGTTTACGAGGATAATCATATTATTGTAGTCAATAAGACTTCTTCTGAAATCGTTCAGGGAGACAAGACCGGTGATACTCCTTTGTCGGAGATGGTGAAACAATACCTGAAAGAGAAATATAATAAGCCGGGCAATGTTTTCATTGGGGTGACCCACCGCTTGGATCGTCCCGTCAGCGGATTGGTGGTGTTTGCCAAAACGAGCAAGGCATTGCCCAGACTGAATGAGATGTTCCGTAATGGTGAGGTGAAAAAGACCTATTGGGCGATAGTGAAAGAGTGCCCCAAGGAAACGGAGGGTGAGCTGGTACACTATCTGGTACGTAACGAGAAACAGAATAAGTCTTATGCATACGATAAGGAAGTAAAAAACTCCAAGAAAGCTGTACTGCATTATAAGCTTATCGGCCATTCTCAGAATTATTATTTATTGGAGGTGGATCTGAAAACCGGAAGGCATCATCAGATTCGTTGCCAGTTGGCCAAGATGGGATGTCCCATTAAAGGTGATTTGAAATATGGCTTTCCACGTTCCAATCCGGATGGCAGTATTTGCCTGCATGCTCGGACGGTACAGTTCGTTCACCCTGTGTCGAAGGAAATGATCCAGTTGACTGCACCGGTACCCGAAGGTAATTTGTGGAACGGCTTTGAGATGGATTAAAGATAGAAAACAAAAAGGGAATGCTTCCCAGCATTCCCTTTTCTTACTTTTAGGCATCTTTCATTTACTTCAAAACTTCTCCGCTTTCGCTGAAAAGTACAGTGCTTTCAGTTCCCTCTTCATCAGTTAAAACAACCTTGTAAGTTTTAGTTCCATCTTCGTTCGCTTCTACGGCAGCTTCTTTGATAGTAGCTTCTGCATAGTTCTTTGTGATAGCTTCCTGCACGGCAGCCGGAAGGTCTTTCACTTCAATAGGGGTAAAGTCATTTATCATAGTTACGGTCACAGAGTCCACCATAAAGTTGTCGGCGAATGCTGCTGATGTTCCTAATCCCATTACCAATGCTGCTGCAACAAATAACTTTTTCATAATTGTAGGTTTTTACTGTTAATACTATGTTGTTTTGTTTTCTCTGATAACAGAATGACAATATCTGTGCCAGAAAATAGATTGAATCTTTAAAATATTGATAATTAATGGATTACTCTTAGTGGAGGATGAAAGGAACATGGGGATAAGTGTGGAACATGGGGAATGCTTTGTGGAATTATTCCACATATCCGGCGGGAAGATGAGTTTATATGCTGTAAGGCTGTGCCCGATAGGAACAGTAGGGACAACAGCCTTACGGTACAGTAGCTTCTTGTTGGTAAAGTTATTGAATATCGTACAGTTTCAATTTGTTATATAAAGTCTTCCGGTCTATGCCTAATAAGATGGCGGCTTTACTTTTATTGTTTCCTGTCTGCTTCAATGCCTCAAGGATACGTTTCTTTTCCGCCGCTTCATCGTGCAGGCTGAACGTCTGCGGACTGGCGGACATTACAGGTTCCTGCAACTCATAACCTAATTCGGCAAGGGTGATAAAGTTGCTCTGTGCCAACAGGGTGGCACGTTTTACTATATTCTTCAGTTGCCGGAGATTTCCGGGCCATGAATACGTTTGTAAAGCTTGGCTGGCAGCGGCGTCAAACCCTATCAGCTGGCGGTCCAGTTCCCTGTTTGCCTGGTCCAAAAAGAAATTGGCGAATAGCAGGATATCTTCTTGCCGTTCTTTTAATGCCGGCATACGAAGGGTAAATTCATTGATACGGTGGTAAAGATCTTCGCGGAAGTTTCCTTTTTCAATGGCTTGTTGCAGGTTCTCGTTGGTAGCGCTGACCAGCCGCACATCTACCTCTATTTCTTTATTGGAGCCGACCGGACGGATGCGTCTTTCCTGCAAAGCACGGAGCAACTGTATTTGTACTTCATAACTTAAGTTGCCTATTTCATCCAGAAACAAAGTACCTCCGTTGG
>ERZ824575.3407-NODE-3407-length-11078-cov-2.267169_pt1 | contig 11078 bp, 4 predicted proteins | sample MGYA00519470_ERZ824575 | MGnify/ENA primary metagenome ERZ824575 (study PRJEB31778, sample SAMEA3449170) | human gut metagenome | biome: human gut; feature: human-associated habitat; material: faeces | place: United Kingdom | collected 2010/2012 ...
TAGCGCCCGATGATCTCGTTGCGGAAGTTGTAGTTGGCGTCGAAGTGCCTGACGAGGATGGTAGGCAGCTCGTCGGCACTCTTGCCCTGCACGTCGTCCGCATAGGTCATGCCGAAGCAGTGGTAGGGGATGTACACGGTCTTGGTGCCGCCCTGATCGTTCAGAAGGTGCAGGTCGAAGAACTGGGTCATGCCGTTGCCGGTCTGGGGATAGCGGTCGCAGATCAGCTCCATGCCCTCTGCACCCACCAGAGCGGGGGCGTTGACCTCGCCGCGGGTATTGAGGTCATCCAGCTTATCCGCCGTTTCGACGCTGGTCAGCCGGGTGCGGTTCATGAAGTCGTCGTTCTGACCGTACACATAGCTCATGCCGATCAGGTTCCTGTCCGCATCCCACCAGGCGATGGTCAGGCCGCGGTGGTTGCTGGAACCGGACAGACAGACGTCAATGCCGGGCAGGTGAACCACCTGCGTCCGCACCAGCTCCAGCGACCGCTCGTTGACGCGGTTGCTGTCAGTCACGGAGTACTTTTCGAAGCTCTCCAGAGAAGCCAGAATATCGGAAGCCTCGCTCTTTCCCATGATACGGGGGTCGCGGTTGCCGTCGTCATGATTGGCGGAGAAATACACCGCGCCCTCCGGCGGGGTGGGGGTGATGCGGGTGTCCAGCAGCGTGGACGCGTCGGGCAGCTCCCGGCCGCTGTGGGATACATGGAAGCAGCCCGTCGTCTCGTCATAGGTGACGCCGATGCCGCTGCTGCTGAGCTGCGCCGTGTCCAGGCCCAGAGAGGTCACGGGCGCGGCCGTGACACCATCCTTGGAGATATAGCGGTAATACGGCATTTTGTCGTACTGGTACACCGCCAGATTCTGGAGAATGCTTGTGTTGTCCGTATCGTTATACCATGTGACCTCGTACAGCTCATTAACGCCTCGGCCATTGGCGTTCGGCCATGTCCGCACCCCAATGCCGGAATATGTCTCCTCGCCGTTGCCGCTGTTCAGGCGGACATAGCTCTTAAAGTGATACCCGTCGGGCGCCATATCGTCCCAGCGGATGCGGCCAAGCTCGATGGGGTCGCCGGAGGGGGGTATGCCGTTATCGGGGAACAGCTCGAGCTTGCCGTCGCTGAAGCTGACTTCCCAGCCGGTAACGCCGTCCGCAAAGGTGAAGCCGCTTTTCAGCTTCTCGGCGGGGATGGGCTTGGCCACGTTGTAGAAGGTGGTTACCACGAACTCCTGCTGCACCTCAACGGTCAGAATGACCAGCTCCTTGCGGAGAACGGTGCCGCTGTCGTCGCCCCAGACGACGGCGATAAAATGCTTGTTGAAGGCATCCGTGGGCGCGATGGTCGCCTGACCATCGATCCGGTTCACTGTGCCCAGCGGTGTGCTGCCGCCCGACCAACGGACGCCGTTATCCATGTTGAAATTAGCCGTGTCCACATGACCGCTCTCGTTGATGACGGACGCGGGACTGCCGTTGAAGCTGAAGTCCTTTGCGCGGGTGTATTCGTCCTTGGCGGTCATTCTGATCTGCAGATTCAGCGAGTTGCTGCCCGCTGACATGTTGTGGAACGCGTCTGCCCAGTGGTTGCCCTTGTCGAACTGGGGCAGCAGCACCACGTGCAGCTCACCGGTGGCATTGTTATATGTGTAGGTGTAGTCCTCGCCCTCCACCAGACCGGCAGGGAACACGAAATTCGGGTTCTCAGGAGCCTGAAAACCGCTGTCCCACAGCGCCTGACACGAGTTGGTGAAGCTGTTGCCGCCATCATTGTTTCCGCCCTGATCGTCGGCGGCCTTCAGCGTGCGGTGCAGCAGCTGGGTGAAGTTATAGAGATCTCCTGTGCTCACCAGCTCACAGTGCATGACCTTTTGCAGCGCCGCGCAGACGGCGGGGGTGGTTTCGTACCACGCATTCAGCAGCTCGTCAGCGCTGCCATCAGGAAATACCAGCGTGGCGGTGCCGCCGTCCATGCCGATCCTGTGGCTGTCCATGAACTCCTGCGCCGCCGCTGCATCCTCATCGGTGTAGGCGACACTCTCATAGGACATCATGTCGATGAGCCACATCAGATCGGGCGGAACCTTTTCATCGCCCTTGTAGGCATCCCATGCCGATCGCATGGCGCAGGCCGCCGCGTATGCCAGCGTGCCCTCCGTCAGGTGCTCGAAGGGCGTGGCCTCCGCGCCGCAGTCCGTCCAGCCGTCCGCGCTGTCGGCGGACGTACCCTCCGGCGCGGCGTACAGGTGCCATTCGCCCCGGCTCTTATCCGGGCCGTTCCATCCGAAGCGCCAGACGTAGCTCCCGCCGTTCCACGTGAACGGATGGGAACTGTCAAAGAAGCTCTCGGAGACTTCCTCCGCCGGGGCGGCGGCGTCCTCGCCCTCTGCCCACACCGCTGTGGGCAGCAGGCTCAGCGCCATGACCAGCGCCAGCAGAAGACTGATCACTTTCTTCATGCTTACTCCCTCTCTTTCCGTGTGCTGAAATGCACATATATATTGGTACATCGTCATCATAAAACAGATGAAATGCAAAAACAATTAGCTGGCTGCATAGTGTTTTGGCTTTATTTGTACGAATGAGCAAAAGCGAGAAGGAAAAGTCGGAGGAAATGACAGGGATTTTCTGCTTGCTATTGGCATGCTGGCGGGCTATAATGAACATAAGACTGGGTACAGTGGGCTTTGCTGCGCCCGCAGGGAGGGAGAAAGATGCAAAAGAGAGTTATAAGTGGGATGCTGGCCTTGGCGCTGGTGCTGACGCTGACGCTGACCTTGGCGCAGGCGGATGTCCGCGTGGAGGTGGACGGCATCGACGGCGGCAGCGCCTCCGCGACTGTGCCGGAGGACGACAGCGCCGCCCTGCTGGAGGGGTATCTCTACCAGCTGAACGGACTGGAAGCGCCGGAGGTCGTCAAGGCGGAGAGCAGCGGGAACACCGCGTCCCGCCCGGCGACGTATATGGCGTCCATGAACCCGACCCTTCGGGCGGTGTATGATCAGCTGGTGCCGGAGATCCAGAAGATTGCCGCCGGACAGGGAGACAGTTCGATTTTCGAACTGAGTTTTCAGCCGCTGACCTTTACCAAGGAAGAACTGGGTATAGAGGGAGACATACTGGTACTGGATAAAGAAAACCAATATCAGTTTTCCGAAGAAGCGAACGAAGCTGTTACAAACGCTTTCAGTGCAGAACTGGATGTGAATATGTTACTGAATCAGTTACTGGCACGTCATCCTTATGAACTGTATTGGTTTGATAAAGTGTTCAAGCAGGACGATGTGAGTGCTATCAGCGTTAGGCCTATTTGCAGTGTGGACGGTCAACAGACTACTGTTACGGTGAGTGATTGCCAGATACTGATGGTGGTTTCTCAGGATTACGCGGTCACGGACGCGGCCACGCAGCAGTATTATCTGTACAGTCCCGACACCGCCAAGACCGGCGCGGCCAAGACAGCGGCGGCCAAAGCCGCCGAAGTGGTGGCGGCCAACCAGGATAAGGGCACCTACGGCAAGCTGGTGGCCTATCGGGAGTTTATTACCGATGCGGTGGAATATAATAAAGCGGCAAGCAAGCCGGATTATCCCTACGGCTACGGCGACCCGTGGCAGCTGATCTATGTGTTCGACGGCGACCCCAATACCAACGTGGTGTGCGAGGGCTATTCCAAGGCGTTCAAGTACCTGTGCGACCTGACGTGGACGGGCAGCGACCCGGAGGTGGCCTGCTATCTGCCCACGGGAACCATGGACGGCGACGCGCATATGTGGAACATCGTGTCCATCGGCGGTGCCAACTACCTGACGGACATCACCAACTGCGACAGCGGCACCATCGGCGCACCGGATCAGCTGTTCCTGTGCGGCGTTCGCGGCGGCGTGGATTCGGGCTATATCGCCGACCTGACTGGCAACACGACGACGGTGTATTTTTACGACAATGAGACGCTGGCGCTGTACGACAAGGAACTCGCCCTGTCAGCGACCAAGTATTCACCGCTGACCTTCGACCTGAACCAGCTGATAGCGCTGGCGCGCTATGCGGCGGGCATCACCACGGACGAGTCTGCCGCCATCGACGTGAATAACGACGGCATCATCAGCGCCGCCGACCTGACGGCTATGGCGCAGAGTCTCGTCTCATAACTGGGATGAATCAATTGGCGTTTAGTGGTACATTTTGCGCCGCTGTTGACGCATTTGCGGCAGTTGCGGTTGACACAGCCGCCGCAATGGGATATGATGTGAGAAAGAAAGGGGGATGTGTGTGCGCAAGCTGATTTGCGCCATTCTGAGCGTAATACTGCTGCTGGGCACTGTGGCCACGGCGTGGGCGGAGGATACGGCCACGCTGACCATCACACCGGACAAGACCGAGGTGACGGCCAACGGCAGCGCTGTGCAGGTGAAATTCACCATAACGGTGACGCCGCCGGAGGGCAGGGAGTTGGGCGTGTTCAGCTTCCGGCTGAAGCCGTCCGGGGGCATGACGCTGCCAGGGAGCTTCAAGGAAAACGGCGAAGCGGTCATCACCTATGCGGTCAACGACCTGCCATACGATGTGACCACCGGCAAGGGTGTGTTCCGGACGTATGAGTACACGCCGGGCAGCTGCTTTTTCGCCGCCGTCGGCTCCACGGAGGGCAACCGCATGACGGCCAGCGCGGAGATCCTGACCATCACGGCCACGATCCCGGCGGGCAGCACCGGAACCTTCACGCTGGACGCGGAATTTGTGGCTGCGCCTGACGGCTCCGGCGCGACCTATACGCCCAAGGTGGACAGCACGCCGGTGACGGTGAATGGAACCGGCGGCACGGGTACCTCCGGCAGCTCCGGCAACACGGAGAAGCCGGAAACCGGCGGCACCGCATCCGGCGAAACGTCGGATGTGAGCGACAAGCCGGATGTGCCGCAGGAGGATCCTTCCACGGCGGGCGACCCGCAGCCGGTCATCAGCCCGGCGCCCGGCGCGGCTGACGCGCCTGTGCCGGACACGGCGCAGACGGGTGGCGCCGGTACGAGGATCGCGGCCATCGTGCTGGGCGTGCTGGCGGCAGCGGGCGCTGTGTGCCAGCTGGTCATACCCGGCGGGCTGGGACGGCTGTTCCGCAGGGACGGCCGCAGCAAATGAGTATCTATGATAGTACACATAGGAGAGTAAGGAGGAGTTGCATGAAAAAAGTACTGTCACTGGTTTTGTCGCTGGTGATGCTGCTGAGCCTGGTGGTGCCTGTTTCCGCAGAGGGAACCTATCCCGGCAGCGGCGATCTGGCCGGCAAGACCGCCGCCTTTACCATAGAGGCGGACAAGACGACCCTCTATGGCGAGGGGGAGCAGATCGTCAAGTTCCACATCTATGTGGAGAGCGTGGACAACGTGCCCATCCGGGCGTTCCAGTTCACGCTGGAGCCGTCGGCAAACCTGACGCTGGCCACGGAGCTGGCGGCAGATAATGCCGGGTTCAACTATGCGTACCAGAACACGGGTAAGCTCATCAATAGCCCGAGCAATATGGATGGTATGTATAGACGGTTCGAGTACACGCCCGATAGCCGCTATTTCGGCGCTGCGGGCACGGATGAGGGCAAAGGCATTACCGAAGAAAAGACCGAGATCATGACCATCATGGGCAAGGTCAACGGCGTGGGCGACTACACGCTGTCCATGTCCGGCGTGGTGGCCGGCAACGGCGACGCGCCGGACAAGGTGACCCAGAGGTTCACCAGCACGGTGGCGGGTGCCACCGTGACGGTGAAGCCCGGGAGCGCGCGGCCGCAGCCGAACCTGTCTCTGACACTGAGCAAGAGCAACGTCAAGGTGGGCGACACGTTCACCGCCACACTGACCAACAAGGATATGACGGTGAGCAGCTTCATTGCCCAGCTGGAGTTTGACAAGGGGGTGCTGGCGGTCACAAAAATCGAGCAGCTCGACGGCTTTGCAAAGCTGGCTGCTGGCGCAACCATAGACCCGGTTCTTTCGACGCCTGACGAGGCGAATGATAGGAGCTTGGTTGGTGTGGGCTTTGTTCGCGGGAGCGATAAGACGCACGAGGCGGGCGAGTTCCTACGGGTGACGTTCCAGGCCAAGGCTGCCGGCAACACGGCAATCAGCCTGCATGAGGATTCTGACGGCGCGGACGGCTATCGCGGCGATATCAGCGGCGGCACTGTGATGGTGGAAGCGGCGGCTGTTACAGGGGTGACGGTCAGCGGGACGGTCAAGAGCTACGGCAGCGCAAGCGAAGTCGTTACCGTGACGCTGACAAAGCAGGGTGAGACAACCCCGGCCTTTACCGACACCCTAACCGGCAACAGCGCGGCATATAAGTTTGAAAATGTCTCCGCCGGAACGTACACCCTGAAGGTGGAGAAGAAGGGCCACGCACCACGGACGGAGAGCATCACCGTAGGAGATGGCAACGTCACCAAGGATGTGACGGTGTACCAGTACGGTGATGTGAACCGGAATGGCACGGTTACCGTATTAGACGCAAGTTGGATCAGACAGCATTTAGTTGGGAAAAAGACCTTTGATGAATACCAACTGCAACTTGCAGATGTGAACAAGAGCGGCAACATTAGTGTGTTGGATGCGAGTTGGATAAGGCAGCGCCTTGTTGGCATTCGCAATGAGTATTACGAAAAAATCAATTAGGAGGAATAATATGAAAAAACGTATCATTTCCTTGATCATGGTGTTGGTGATGATGCTAACATTCATCCCGACAACCGTGTTCGCGGCAGAAGCCTATGCACCGCCGCTGAAAATTAACGCAGAATATGCTGACGGCAAGGTTACGGTTACCGTAAAAGCCGACGCATATAGTGGCTGCATGGGTGCACAAGTTGATTTTAGTTTTCCGACTGATAAATTATCGGTTACTGAAGAAAATATCATTTGTTCCGGCGTGCTTGAAGGGGCAACAAAAAATGTGAAAACCACCCCTACCGGAAAAGCAATCTCTGCTGCGTGGGATGATAGTTCCCCCAGACAAAGTGATGCAGAAGAGCCCCTCTTGACTGTCACCTTCTCTGTAATTGACGGTCAAACGGGAGATTGCAACTTTGAAATCATCAAGTACACATTTACAGATGGCGATGAGGGAGAAATTGAAACGCTTCCTGCCGGGAGCATCGGAACTGCTTCCGTCACCATCCCCAAGTCCCCCATCACCACCGTCACCGCTTCCGTTGATGCGCCGGTCAAGGGCGTGGCGCTGGACACCACGGTCGATATCGGCGCAGCCACCGGCTACACCAGCAAGGTGGAGTGGTATAAGGGCAACACCGCCACCGGCACGGCCGTGACCGGATCTGCGGCAGCCAATCAGGTCTACACTGCCAAGATCACCTTGACGGCAAGCTCCGGCGAGAGCTTCGTAAAGGGCGTGACCACTCCCACTGGCTATACCAAGGTCAGCGCGAACGCAACTACCATCGTCCTCACCAAGACATTCCCCGCCACAGCCGAGAAGACTCTGACCGGTATTACCATTAAGACCTGCCCGCATACGACTTATACCGCGGGTGAGCAGTTCAACAAGGCGGGAATGGTGATCACTGCTGCGTACGATGATGGCAGCACTAAAGATGTGCAGCCCACCTACTTCCAGTTTACCCCGACTGCGCTCTTGACTGTAAATGACAAAGAGGTCACGATCACCTATACCGAGGGTAATGTCACCCAAATAGCCAAGCAAAAAATTACCGTGAATCCCAAGGCTCTGACTGCCAATATGGTACAGCCTATCGCGTCCCAGCCCTACACCGGCAGCGCCATCGAGCCGACTGTTACTGTGAATGTCGGGAAGAAGACCCTGACCGCTGGAACCGATTACACGGTGATCTATAAGGACAACACCAATGTGGGTACGGCCAAAGTGATCGTGACCGGTAAGGGCAACTACACGGGGTCTGTTGAGGCAAAGTTCAACATCACCGCCAAGGCTCTGACCGCCAGCATGGTACGGGATATCGCTGCCCAGACGTATACCGGCAGCCCCATTGTTCCGGAACTGACAGTGAAAGATGGCGAGATTGCGCTGTCCAAAGACACGGACTATACAGTGAAGTACCAGAATAACCTTAATGCTGGCACAGCCACCGTGACCTTGACCGGTAAGGGAAACTACTCCGGCTCTGTGAACAAGGACTTTACCATTAAGCAGAAAGATGTGACTGCCCAACGCGATGCGACCGACATTCAGGTCGTGGTGGACAAGGGCACCTTTGATGCACCTACCTTCGGTGATGTGACGGGAACGCTGACTTACAGCTATGCTGGCGCGACCAGTTATGACGCTATCGTGGCAAAGCTGGAGACGCTGCAGCTGGGTGCCACGGGTGACATCGAATACACCTATACCGCAAACGGCAACTACACCGGTACCATCACCGGTAAGCTGCATTTTACGGTTGTAAATCTGCCTGCCGCAACGATCACAACTGCACCCGCCGCCAAGACCGGCCTGACCTTCAATGGGACGGAGCAGGTGTTGGTCAATGCCGGCAGCGGCATCACCGGCGGCACGCTGCAGTATAAGCTGGAGGGCGGTTCTTACAATGCGGAACTGCCCAAGGCCACCAACGCCGGCAGCTACACCGTATACTACAAGGTCAAGGGCAACAACACCACCCACAGCGACTCCTCCGAGCAGAGCTTTACTGTGACCATTGCACCCAAGACGGTTACCGCCGCTGTGAGCGTTGAACCGACTTCCTACACTTACACGGGCGGGGCTATTGTGCCGACGACTGTGACAGTGAAGGATGGTACGACTGTCATTCCTGCCAGTGAGTACACTGTGACGTATGGCAACAATACTAATGCAGGTAAGGCAACCGTGACGGTGAAGGATCAGGATGGCGGCAACTACGTTGTCAGCGGCACCGCCACCTTTACCATCACCAAGGCGGAGCTTTCCGGTGTGACCGTGTCTCTGCAAGGCTGGACGTACGGCGATACTGCCAAGACACCTACCGTCTCCGGCAATCTGGGCGGCGGCAATGTCACATACCAGTACAAAGCCGATAACGCCAGCACCTACACCAGCACGGTTCCCACTAATGCGGGTACCTACACAGTGAAGGCGACCGTGGCGGAGAGCGCGAACTACAAGGCGGCAACAGCAACCGGATCCTTCACTATTGCACCCAAGACCGTCACCAACGCAGCAGTCACGCTTTCCCAGACCAGCTATGCCTATACTGGCAGAGCGTTCCAGCCCTCTGTGACAGTGAAGGACGGTACGACTGTCATTCCTGCCAGTGAGTATACCGTGGCGTACACCGACAACACCAATGTGGGCACGGCCACCGTGACCGTGAGTGACAGAGCCGGTGGTAACTACGTTGTCAGCGGCACCGCGACCTTCACCATCACCAAGGCGGCACTTTCTGGTGTGTCCGTGTCTTTGGGCGGCTGGACGTACGGCGATACAGCCAAGACACCCACTGTCTCCGGCAATCTGGGCAATGCAAATGTGACCTATCAGTATAAGGCTGCCGATGCAGCTGATGAGACCTATACTAACGTCGTTCCCACCAATGCGGGCACCTACACAGTGAAGGCGACCGTGGCGGAGAGCGCGAACTATGCTGCTGCAACGGCAACTCGCAATTTCACCATCGTGCCCAAGGCCATCAGCAAGGCGACCGTGGAGAATATCGGCGAGCAAGAATTTACTGGTCGCACCATCACGCCGACCGTCACCGTAAAGGACAGTACAGTTGTGCTGACGGATGCGGATTATAGCGTGGCATACGCCAACAACATTGATGCCGGTACCGCAAACGTGACCATCACCGGCAAGGGCAACTATACTGGCAGCACGAGTGTGAAATTCACTATCGCCCAGGCTGCTGCGCCTGTGGTGGTGGATGACAGCGGCGCGACAGTGACTGCTCCTGATACAACGAAGGAAAATGTGGCAGGAAAGCTGGACGAAACCGGCAAGACCAAGTACAACAAGGACAGCAAGGGCGAAGCAACCACTGATGAGGAGATTATTCTCGGCAATGTGAAAAAGGCTATGGGTGTCACTGGTACCAATAGCACGATGATCACGGCTCAAGTGACCACCAGCGGCAGTGCGACCAAGGCGATGACAGTGTTGCCCTATGCTCAGGGTGCTGACAGCCGCAAGAGTTTTACAGTAAAGAAGCTGAATGCCGACGGTACGATCGAAACGATCGACAGTAGAAACGTTGTAAAGATGGCAGCCGGCCTGAAGCTGGAACTGGAGGATGGTGCCATATATGCCATCAGCTGGACAACGCCCAGCAGCTCCGGCTCCGGCAGCTCCTACACCTCCGGGCAGTCCTTCACCACCGATCTGCCCGCCGACAGCATCAACAGGGTGACTGTTAATGGCAAGAAGCTGGACAGCAAGTACTACACCGTCAGCAGCAATGGCAGCGGCAGCATCGTGACGCTGACCGATGCGTATCTGGCTACCCTGAAGGCCGGCAAGTACACGGTGAAGATCGAGAACAAGACCCATGTGAGCACGGGTACATTCACCATCAAGGCGGATGGCACCCTGTCCTCCCCCAAGACGGCGGACGCCGGTATCGCGCTGTATGCGGTGATGGCCGTCAGCTCCCTGATGGGTACCGCTGTGGTCAGCAAGAAGTGCCGCAAGGCATAAGGCAATAACGCGCAATACCAAACCTTGAGTAGAGGGACGGTTCGGGTCAGTCCCGGACCGTCCCCTCTTTGACAATTTACGGACTCTGCCGGATTTCCGCCCTCCGGGGCGCTAAACGGCGAAGCGACATAACCGTCAAAGATAAGAGCGACTGGACACACAAGAGACAATAGTGGTGGGGAGCTGTGAAGCTTCCCACCACTATAACATTCAAGGTGTGAAGCAGATGACGAGCAATGAGCTGAAACACGAAGCCAAGAAACAGAAATGGAGCATGTATATACGCTGAAGTCCGCAGATGGCGGATGTTGCAGCGAAAACCGCAAAAAGCGATATAACGAAAAGAAGCGATGCACTACGCTTTGCCGGAAACCTGCTTTCTGTGTTTTTTGCCGTTGCTTTGCGCCGTGCTG
>ERZ824575.3413-NODE-3413-length-11070-cov-2.924285_pt1 | contig 11070 bp, 9 predicted proteins | sample MGYA00519470_ERZ824575 | MGnify/ENA primary metagenome ERZ824575 (study PRJEB31778, sample SAMEA3449170) | human gut metagenome | biome: human gut; feature: human-associated habitat; material: faeces | place: United Kingdom | collected 2010/2012 ...
ATATGGAAATTTCTATCACAACGATCTTCGCGCCGATCTATGGTTTCCGGATCAGCGCGCACATGGAGAAAGCGACGGTAAATATATTTGTTATGGTGTAAAAGAGCGCTTCGACGTCTTGTATTGGATCGATTATATCAACCATTTCTCAGAAAAAAAATATGGAAAGACACTTCCCATTTATATCCATGGGATCTCTATGGGGTGTGCCACTGTATTAATGGCATACGGCCTTGGTTACCCGGAAAATGTGAAAGGAATCATTGCTGATTGCGGTTATACCAGTCCAAACAGCATATTTCGTCATATCATAAAACATTCGTTTCACATTCCATGTTTTCCCATACTCAATATTGCGAATCTAATTTCCCAGCAAGTCGCTGGCTTTGGATTTAAAGACGCATCTGCAACAGACGCCGTATATGGTAACATTCCGATTCTATTTATCCATGGAGATAGCGACAATTTCGTTCCAAAAAATATGGGAATTCAAAACTACGAAGCCTTCACAGGTAAAAAAAAGCTCCTTATTATAAAAGGAGCAGGACACGCAGCGTCTTATTATATCGACAAAACAGCATATGAAACGGCAATCAGAGAACTCATTTTTTCTCCACAATCTTTTTGATCGCCTTCAACCGTGAAAATTCGCCTCTCTCTTTCTCTTCAATTGCATCCGAAACTTCGGCAATAATTCGAGTGTAACGTGGAATCATAATATTCTTCAACGCATTTGCCCTCTTCTGCGTTTTCTTAATACTAGTTGCTAAACGATACGCCGCATTTTCAACCATTGACAATTTAATTGTCAGATCCTTCACCTGCCGAAACGCTTCCCTGGCAACATCAATTGATTCAAATGTCCCATCCATCGCATATGTCAACTGATTCTCATGTGCATCATATTTCACATGTGGAATCTCTGTTCCCATGATACTTCTTGTCTGAATCTGTATCGAGTCCTCGATCGGAACTGTATAGGCAAGTTCTTCTACCTTACTGATCCCATGCTGGATATTCGCCCTCTGAAGGCATGCATACGCTCTTGTAAATGTTGTATCAATCTCTTCCTGAATATCTTTCGCCTCATCGATCAGATCCATCAGCTCACGAATCAGGATATTTCTTTTTTTATCCATCAGATCGTAACCCTGTTTTGCCAATGTAAGAGAGTTCTTGGCTGCGATCAGATTTCCTTTGGTCGGGAATTCTCGTGGGTCCATAATCTCACCACCTTTAGCTTTCCTGCTCTTTTGGCAGGTATTTATCGATGATCTTCGTGTCGATTCGATCCAATTCTTCTCTTGGCAGGATCTTTAATAATTCCCATCCGAGATCCAATGTTTCGATCATGGAACGGTTTTCTTCCGGCCCCTGACCGATATATCGTTCCTCAAATGCCTTTCCAAATTCCAGATATTTTTTATCAATTGGGGATAACTCATCTTCTCCGATAACAGATGCTAAGTTTCTTGCTTCTCCCACTTTCGCATAAGCGGAAAATAACTGGTTTGCAAGATCCTGATGATCTTCTCTTGTGTATCCTTTTCCGATTCCATCTTTCATCAGACGAGAAAGCGATGGCAAAACACTGATCGGTGGATAAATGGACTGTCCGTTTAAATTACGATCCAGTACGATCTGCCCTTCTGTAATATAACCGGTTAAGTCAGGAATTGGATGAGTGATATCATCATTTGGCATAGTTAAGATTGGTAACTGTGTGACCGAACCTTCTGCTCCTTCGATGATTCCTGCACGTTCGTATAATGTTGCAAGTTCACTGTACAAATATCCTGGATATCCTTTTCTGGATGGAATTTCTCCTTTCGATGAAGATACCTCACGCATCGCTTCCGCAAACGATGTCATATCTGTCAGGATAACTAAGATATGCATATTACAGTCAAATGCAAGATATTCTGCTGCAGTTAAGGCTACTTTTGGTGTGATCAATCGTTCTACAACTGGGTCATTTGCAAGATTTAAGAACATACATACATGATCTGCAACACCACTTTCCTCAAATGTCTTCTGAAAGAAATCCGCAACATCATGTTTGACACCCATTGCTCCAAAGACTACCGCAAATGGCTCATCTGAACCATCTCCTAAGGATGCCTGTTTTACGATCTGGGCTGCCAACTGATCGTGTGGAAGTCCGTTTCCTGAGAAGATGGGAAGTTTCTGTCCACGGATCAGTGTTGTTAATCCGTCAATTGCTGAAATACCTGTACGGATATAGTTTCTTGGATATTTTCTGCGGACCGGATTTAATGGAAGGCCGTTGACATCTCGTTTGACATCGCTGATCAGTGGTCCTAATCCATCGATTGGTTTTCCGATTCCGTTAAATGTTCTCCCTAGCATATCTGGTGCAAGAGAGACTTCCATCGGGTGTCCAGTTAATTTTGTTCTTGTATTATCAAGGGACATATTTTCCGTTCCCTCAAATACCTGAATCACCGCTTTATCTTCGTATAATTCAATGATCCTTCCGATTTTTTTCGTTTTTCCATCAACCGTAAATTCGACGATCTCATCAAAAAATGCGTCCTGTACTCCTTCCAGAATGACAAGCGGACCATTGATGCTGCTTAGTCCTAAATATTCAATTCCCATAAAATGACCGCCTCCTTATGCATTCTTTTCCAGTACTGCGTCATAAAAATCATCAATCTGTTTGTGGTAAAGATCCAGTAATTGCAGATTATCATTTGGAACATCATATTTGATCGCAATGACTTTCTCAAAGATCCCTTCTGCTTTTAGCACGCTCATTGGCATTCCTCTCGCTACAAGTTCCCTGCTCTTTTGATACAGATATAAAATAACTTCCATCATTTTAAATTGCTTCTCCATGGACACGCAAGTGTCATCTTTATGGAAAGCATTTTGCTGCAGAAATCCTAATCGGATCACCCTTGCGATCTCTAACGTTAATTTCTGATCATCTGGAAGAACATCCCCACCGATCAGTTTTACGATCTCCATCAAACTACTTTCCTGATTTAAGATCGCCATCAGACGATTTCGATAGTCCACAAAATTTGGGGATACATGATCTCTGTACCAGCCACCGAGATCTGTCAGATATTCACTGTAACTCGTTAACCAGTGAATCGCTGGAAAATGTCTTGCGTAAGCCAAGGATTTATCAAGTCCCCAGAAGCATCGTACAAATCGTTTGGTATTCTGTGTAACTGGCTCTGAGAAATCTCCTCCCTGTGGAGATACTGCACCGATGATCGTTACAGAACCATCCGTTCCATTTAGGTTGTGCATCATTCCAGCTCTCTCATAAAAGGCAGATAATCTGGAAGCTAAATATGCCGGAAATCCTTCTTCTGCTGGCATCTCTTCCAGACGACCGGACAATTCTCTTAACGCTTCTGCCCATCTTGAAGTAGAATCCGCCATGATCGCGACATCATAACCCATATCGCGGTAATATTCTGCCAGTGTAAGCCCTGTATAAATAGACGCTTCACGTGCTGCCACTGGCATATTAGACGTATTGGCGATCAGTGTTGTTCGGTCCATCAATGGATTTCCACTCTTTGGATCGACTAATTCTGAGAATTCTTCCAATACCTGCGTCATTTCATTTCCACGTTCCCCGCATCCGATATAAATAATGATATCCGCATCGGACCATTTGGCGATCTGGTGCTGGGTCATTGTCTTTCCAGTACCAAACCCGCCTGGGATCGCTGCTGTTCCACCTTTTGCGATTGGAAACATGGTATCCAGTATTCTCTGTCCTGTGACCAATGGCACACATGCCGGAATTCGATCGTATACTGGCCTTGGAACCCTAATTGGCCATCTCTGGATCATTGTTAACTGTTTTTCCGTTCCATCATCCAATCTTAACGTGATCATATGATCCTTGATCGCATGTTCTCCATCAGATGCCACAAAGGTAACCGTTCCTGTAAGATCTGGCGGCACCATGCATTTGTGTACGATGGCTCTTGTTTCCTGCACTTGGGCATAGATATCACCGCCATGAAGAACATCTCCTTCATTGACAACTAATTTTGTGTCCCACAATTTCTCCATATCAAGCGAATCTACGCTGATACCTCTTGTGATAAATGCACCTGCATTTTCTGCGATCCTCTCTAAGGGACGTTCAATTCCATCAAAAATGTTATCAAGGATTCCGGGAGCTAATGTGACAGATACTGCCTCCCCGCTTGCTTCCACGATCTCGCCCGGTTTTAATCCTGATGTTTCTTCATATATCTGAATCGTCGTACGGTCTTTATCCAGAGAAATGACTTCTCCAACTAATTTTTCTTTGCCGACATAAACCATTTCTGACATCTTAAATCCAGTATTTCCAGCCAGATAAATGACAGGTCCGTTAATTCCATAAATTGTTCCAGTCTTACTCACCTGTCACACCCCCTTTAAAGGTAAATTCTTCGTATTCTTTCTCCAAAGCACCTGAAAATGAATGATCGATCAAGATATTTCTTCCCGGAATAATCGAACGGATTCCTCCAAGAAAATCTTCTTCGCTGACTGTTACTGTCATTCCAGTTCGTTTTTCGAGGAATTCTTTTTTGTCCTCATCCGAACTGTTAATATAGATTGTCAATGGATTCCCATCTGCGAATCTCGCCGCTTTTGCAATATAGGATACAAGTAATTCTTTATACGCTTCGGTTTTCATGTATTCTTCTGCCATTTCCCGGACTTCCTCAAACAATTTATTTTTTAATTCATTCTGCACTCGGCTTAATTGTCTTCGAAGTTTTAGCTGCCCTTTGGATGTTACTGTATTTAACTGCTGCCTTGCCGATGCTGTTTCGGTCTTGATCCTCGTATCTGCCTGCATCACAGCTTCTTGTTTATGTGTTTTGAACACGCCTTCCAATGCCTTCTGATGCTGATCTATGATTTCATTTCCTCTGGCTCTTGCTTCTTCCATGGCAGCTTCTCTGATATGTGAAATCTTTTCTTCTACTGTCAATGTTGTCACCTTCCTTCTACAGCCGGCTTACAATTTCAATCCAATCGCCTCATTGACATAAGACGTGATAAAATCTTTCTTCCGTCCAGTTCCGTGCCTGTCAGGAATCTCGATCAGAAGCGGCATTTTCCGCTCCAGCTTGATCTCGTCGATCAATTCTGGAAATTCTCTTCCAAATTTCTCTGTCAAAAGCACAATCCCAATCTCTGGATCACTCATAGCTTTCTCGATTGCTTCTTTTAATTCATCCCTTTCATGAACTACGATCCCATCAACCCCGGCTAACCGCATTCCTGTCAATGTATCTACGTTATCACTGATCAAATACATTTTCATAAATATCACTTCCTGATCTATCCAAGTTTACCAATGATCATAAATGAAATGATCAATCCATACAGACATACACCTTCTGCCAGACCTACGAAGATCAGTGATTTACCTAAGGCACTTGGATCTTCACTGATCGCTCCTAAAGCTGCACTTGCGGCACTCGCTACGGCGATACCACCACCAACACAAGAAAGTCCTGTTGATAATGCTGCTGCCAGATATCCAAGTCCTGTAGCCATTCCTGCATCAGAACCTGCTTGTGCTGCCTGTACCGGATCTGTGACAAACATCATCACTCCGGCGATCACAATGATCCCGAAGAAGAAAAAAGCGTTAAATGCAATACTTCGTTTATAACGTTTCTTTGTTCTCTCTCCATGAAGAAAATAACCAAATGGAATAAATATACTTAAGATTAATGCTGCGATGATCGCTAATTTGATTGCTAATGTCATAACCGATACCTCCTAATTTTCCTTGCCTGCATGATTGTCATACGGATGGAATTCTCTTCCTGATCCCGTATAGAAACGACTGAACATTTCATAATATTCCAGACGCAATACCTGAATTCCGACAACCAGACCTTCTAGTCCACACACGATAATATTTCCAAGAACAATGATGATCCAGTTTGGATTTCCTGCTCCATCTGTGATCCCTCCGAGCATCAGAACAACTTCCATCATAGCCGCATGGCTCACTGCAAATGCCCCGATACGCACAAATGAGATCGTGTTAGAGAAGAAACTTAACATCGTCTCGAACAATTCAAAAAATCCCTGCACCAGAAACATTCCAACGCCGCCTTCTGCTTTTGGTTTCTTTCCTTCCACGAGCTGTCCTAATGGCTCTTTTAATAAGAACATGATCACTGGAATTCCAAGGAAAATGATCATCATGATATTTCCTGGTGTTTTATGGCCTGTCATATAAAGCACGATCGTTAAGACAAGGAATCCATAAAATACAAGTCCTGCAACTCCATTTGGGCTGAAGAATAAATTTTCTTTATCCCCACGTTTCTTTGCATTGATGATCTGAAATACCATCGCAAGCAGGATCAGTGCCATACCAAATGCAACTGCCACGATAAATACAGTATTTAACTGCCCAACAAACGGTAATTTCATCATCGCATGCATTGGCGATAACCACATTGGTTTAATGATCGTTCCTTCAAATCCAAAAAAGCTTCCAAACATAAAGCCAAAGAATGTAGAAAAAATTCCGGCAACAGAAATAATTCCTGCTAGATTCCATTTCTTGATCTTATATAGTAATCCCCCACCGATAAACAAACACAATCCCTGACCAACATCCCCAAACATCGCTCCAAAGATAAAGGTATAAGTCAGTGCCACGAAAATGGTTGGATCCATCTCATCATGGGATGGCAGTCCATACATTCTGATAAACATTTCAAATGGTTTGAAGAATTTGGGATTCTGTAATTTCGTTGGTGGATCATCGAAGAATTTTTCTCTTCCTTCTTCAACAATGATCGTGATCCTATCATCATCTTTTGTCTCCTCAATAAATGCCTGTGTATCTTTTTCACTCATCCATCCACAGAGAATGTAGTAATCTTCCTGTTCTTCATTTTCCATACAGGCTGCCATTTTACGCACATCGAAGTTATTGGATAATTCTTCTAACTTATATCTCGCTCCTCGAATCTTCTTTGCCTTGACTGATAAGAAATCTTTCATCTGTTTCTGGACATTTTTAATTTCTTTTTCAATCTCATCGATCTGATTTCTTAAATTCCTACAGATCTCTGCCGGCATTCCTTCGTAATCGTCTGGAAGTGCGATATTTTCAAAATGCAGAGATTTAAAGGTAGAATCAATCTTTCCCATCTCCTTATGTGCCGCAAAATAACATCCATACACATAATTTTCATTTCGGATTCCTTCTAAAAAAATTGCATTGAGATCATCGAATAAATATTTTTCAAGTTTCTGATAATACTCTACGTTTACTCGTCCGAATCTGACTTTCATATATTGATAGCCATAAACTTCTTTTAAATTTAACTCTAAAGGCTGAAACGGTTCAAGTTCATGAAGTTTTTCTAATAATTCTTCTTTCTGCTTCTTTAACCGGTCTTCCCTTGCCTTAAGGTCCAGATAATCATGATTGAGATCCCTGATCATTGTCAGAATCTCATCTGCCGTAAGAGATGTATCCATCTCTCCTTTTGGCTGTGCAAGCATCAATACATACTGTTCCGCTTTAGAAAGCGGTTCTTTGTAAGGATTCACATCCATAAACGGCATGAGGTTATCTGTCGTCTTCAATTCTGTGATCGCATTTTCCAGCTGCATTTCGTATTTGGAAAGGTAAGATGCACTTACCCTGTCAATATCAGTTCTCGGTCCGGAAATGCTTAAGAATTTCATCTTTACGATCATGATGCATTACCTCCTTGACGTCGTTGCTTTTGCACCAGATACTGTAATGTCTCCCGTTTTGATAATCCATAGCGAATACATTCCAGTGCCGTGGTGATCTTATAAATCTCTTCCTCCTTTAAAAATAAATATTGTTGTATACTTGCCAGAGAATACGGATGGTTTCTGTAAGCGATCGTTAAGATATGTTCCACACATTCATTCACAATACTCTCAATCTGCACCTGCTCTCCGAACTCATATTTCTTTCCGTAATAAGTTTCATTTAATCTTCTTTTGAATTCTTCCACTGATGGCGCTTCGACCAGATCTTTAAATTCCTGATTCGAAAGTTTATGTTGAATCGGAATTAACAATGTGTAAATATCTGGTGCGAGCATATGGTAATATTTCTTTGCTCGGTAAATCCATTGAAGATTTAATAGATCGATCTTTGCTCCTAATTCTTTAGTCAGCATTTCCTTATCTTTTTTATCCCAATTTCCCTTGCGTTCTTTCCACATCATAGAAAAATAATATAAATCCAATGCCAGTTCATAATCCGCTAATGTCGATGCCCCTGACTGTCGGATTCTTGACAGTGGTGCGTAATATTCTGTATTCTTCAGGTAATCTACCAGATGATCAATATTCTTTGCCGTCACTAGCTGGTCAATCCGTATCTTTGAATATTTATCAAAAAATGGCTTTTTGTAATTCAGATCAAATGGTACATTACTGTGATTAAATACAATTCTTAAGCAATATCGAACCAAATCTACTTCATACCGCTTCATAAAGATCTTTAAAAAATCTTTTTGCTGCATATCTGCGAAACGATAAAGTCTTGTGTAATCATCATATAATGACTGGATAAGGACTTTTTCGATATTACCTCTGTGATACAGTGATTCATCCATCTGTGTGATAAATTTTCCGTACGATTTTGTCTGTTTCAGATATTCAATGATATCTGTCACTGTATCCATAGAAGCCAGCTGTTCATAATCCTGTGGTTTTAAAAGCTTTGCACGCATTGCTGCGACTTTCGTCACAATTCCGCTGTAGCGCATCACATCTCTCAATGCTATCGCCTCCTATACTTTGATCACCCGCTCTAATATCTGTTTTGCATATTCGCTGTGATGTTCTTTGAAGTCTTGTTTTAAAGATTCTATTTCATTGTTATTCTGTTCTTCTTGTTTCTTTAGAAGTTTTTCCATGTTTGTTGCAAGATCCGACTGAATCTTTAATATCTTTTCGTTCGTCTCCTTTTCCATATCTGCATCAAATGCATCCCTCTTTTTCTGCATCTGCATTTCCATCTGATGCTTTTGTTCCTGCGCATTATCTACGATCGCACGCGCTGTCTTTTCGATCTCTGAAAGTTTCTCTGCTATTCTTTCCATCAGTAAAACCTCCTTTCATACCAACTATTGTAGTCCTTTCTATTTATTTTTGCTAGTATTTTATCTGTTTTTTTGCGTGTATTTAGCAATTATTCACAATTTTTTGACAGTTTTCATGCAATGTTTTACAATCTGTTGTATTATTATTTAAAATGATCGACCTTCCCACAATAATTCGCGATCGTTTTGATCAACACCTCAGATTCCAACGGTTTCGCCAAATGCTCATTCATTCCCGCTTCCAAAACTCTCCTACGATCTTCCGTAAATGCATTCGCTGTCATCGCAATGATCGGAATATCTCTGGCATTTTCTTTATTGCTCCATCTTATATATCTCGCTGCTTCTAATCCGTCCATCACCGGCATCATCACATCCATTAAGATAATATCAATTTCTCCTAGTTTCGATTCTTTGAAAATTTCCAATGCTTCTTTTCCATTAAATGCCTTAATTACATTCGCCCCGGCACTCTCCAGAACAAATTCTGCAATTTCCATATTCAATTCATTATCTTCGGCAAGCAATACATTGACACCCTTGATCGATGCTTTCTTTATCTCTTTTGTCTTAAGTTCTTCGTGCTTTATATTATGATCGATCTGAAATGGAAGCTCAATATAAAACGTCGTTCCCACACCTTGCTCACTCTCAAATGAGATTGTTCCTCCCATTTTCTCTACAAGACTTTTTGTAATCGGCATCCCAAGTCCCGTTCCACCATAAACTGTTCGTGCCCCTGCTTTTTCCTGTGCAAATGGCTCATAGATCGTCTTTTGGAATGATTCACTCATTCCAATTCCAGTGTCTTCACATTTAAATCGAATAATAATAGTATTGTAATTTTTCTGAATTTCATTAAATTCTATGCAGATCTTTCCATTATTTTTGTTATATTTGATCGCGTTTGTTAAAATATTCATCACAACTCTTTTTACATGCACTGGACTTCCGATCAAATCTTCATGAATCACATTATATTTATGTACAACTATATTGATTCCTCTCTCTCTAGCCTGTTTTTCAATAACCATTCGAATCTCTTGAAACAATTGAAAGAAGTTAAAACTTCTTCTCTCCAGGATTACTTCTTCCGATTCCAGTTTCCCCATATCCAAAACTTCATTGATCAATTCCAGCAAGAATCCAGATGCTTCCCATATCTTTTTACGGCATTCTGCCTGTTTTACCAGATTATCTTTGTAATAATCACCGACTTCCACCATTCCCCGGATTCCATTGATCGGAGTTCTGATATCATGACTCATTCTCTGTAAAAACTCTGTTTTTGCAATATTTGCTTTCTTTGCTTCTCTTGCTGATTTTTCCAGCTCTTTCTTATACTCTTCTTCCCGCTGTTTTTGAATGAGTTCATACTGCTGGTTTGATTTTGCCTTGATCGTCATTAAAATGGTTACAAAAATTCCATATAAAATAAGTGCGATCCCTATGTTACTCGTCAATGTTTTTACAAGATCCCTGTCCTCTGCATACATATAAATGTAATAATTTCGTCCCTTATCCAGACTTGTAAAATATCGTTTGATGCCATTTTGGATGACCGCAAATTGTCCTGATTTCACGCTTTTGCGTATCTCATTGACGACAGGATTATTCTGTGCCTTTGTATTGATCAGTTTCTTGTCATTTGATGCTATGATGTCATTTCCATTTGTAATCACGATCGTTCCATCATTTTCCTGCTTATATCCGGCAAGCACATTTTTGATTGTGAGTTCACTGTTTTTGGCATACTCAGCTTTTATATACTGATATCCTATGATCGTTCCTTTTGCATCAATCCTTCCATAAGATGCCAGATCAATGTAACCTCCATTTTTCAGATCAATTCTTGCCATATATGATTTTTGTGGATATTTTTTTACATCACGAAGTGTTTCTTTTTCCATGACATAGTCCATCACTTTTTGAAATCTTGATCCCATAT
>ERZ824575.3422-NODE-3422-length-11047-cov-3.272744_pt1 | contig 11047 bp, 10 predicted proteins | sample MGYA00519470_ERZ824575 | MGnify/ENA primary metagenome ERZ824575 (study PRJEB31778, sample SAMEA3449170) | human gut metagenome | biome: human gut; feature: human-associated habitat; material: faeces | place: United Kingdom | collected 2010/2012 ...
TCAGCCGCGCGGTTCGAAGCGGTTGATCCCCGCTTAGCGGCTCGGGCAAAAGCGACTGCCAATCCTTCAGCCCCTGGCTGATGCGCGGCGGAACGACGGTATATGGATTCATAGGCTCCCCTCCCTGATGACGGCAAGCAAGTTGAAAACAAAGCTGGATACTCATCAGGATACGCGCAAACGGGGGGCAATATACCGTAGAAAATGGCAGACTTTTGCGCAGATAAATGAAAAAGAGGGTAAAAGCCCTCTTGAAAAGATTATGCGTTCTGCGAACTCTCCCGCTTTTTCAGCCACACCATCAGCACGGCCACATCGGCCGGGGAGACGCCCGGAATGCGCGCCGCCTGGGCCAGCGATACGGGGCGCTGGGCGGATAGCTTCTGCCGGGCTTCCATGCGCAGCCCTGTGATATCCATATAGGGCAGCGCCGGCCTATGAGCAAACCCGCCAGCCCCCGGCGAATATCGTTCGCAGAGTCGGCGCAATTCCAGTGTGGTCCGCTCAAATTGTTCCATCGTCTGCTCCAGCGTCTTTTGCAGTTTATTTGGATTCATCTGCCCACCGTCAGTCAATGCCACTAATGATCCAGTCTCGCTGAAAGCCATCCCCACAAGCTCCTGAATACGGATCAGGTCTCGCTTCATGTCATTCATCCCCATACTCCGATCTGCCCCTGCGCAGGTCAGTGGGCGATGTGGTGATTGCTTCATACTCCTTAGGAGTTGTGTGAAAGGCCACGGGCACGTGGTTATAGCCAATGCAAAGCAGTCCTTCACCACGTCGAAAGCGGGTAATTTGACGCACCTCATCTTCAGATAAGTTCAACTTATCTTGGATGAGCCTTGCTTCCTGTTCTTCCATTTGCATGACGAGCTTGATACGGCTGGCATCCAGAATACCTTTGCCGTAGCTGCCGCCATCCAAGCCAAAAAGGTCCTGCATCCCCTGCGTGCTCGTGACAGCAATCCCGCCAAGACCGCGAATCGTCTTCACCATTTCCAGAACGAAACCGGCAGCCTGTGGATTGGCTGTAGCACCCACAAGGCTCCACAGCTCGTCCGCCAGCAGAGCGGAGAGATCGCTTTCACAGCTCATGATAAGATCATAGGCAATGCTGGTCGCCCAAAAGGTGCCGTCAGCGATCATGTCATCCGGCATTCCTGAGAGGTCAAGAACAATGTACTTGTTATCAAGATCAATATTGTTTCGGCTTGCCATAGCAGCGGCAGAGCCTGTGACATAACGGGAGAGAACTACTGACAGATAACGCGTATCCGGATTTTGAGAAAGTACATCGTACCAATCTGAAATGATCGGCATGGTGCGGAAATCCCCATTCTCGTCCACGATGGAACTGTTATCAAAGGTAATGCCATAGCGCCCGTACACCTCTACCAGCGATGAATCGAGGCGGCTCTTATCCTCCTCGCTCAGGTCCTTTTTCTTGAGCGCAAACCAGATAATAAGCTGTGAGATCTTATCGGCCAGCACGGAATCGTCGCGGGCGGCGATGTTTTTCAGCTTTGCGTAGGAATCCAGCGACTTGCGCCGAATTGCCATCAGATTCGGACAATCCTTAGAGGAAGGCGACATTCGCAGGTACAGCCCGCCCAGCTTTTCGCAGAGCGGGCGGAACTCATGCCCTTTTTTCGGGGCAATGATGATAACGCGCTTGCCCTGCTGGCGAAGCCTGCCGCCGAGGCACTGGAGCGTAACGGTCTTGCCTGCACCGGTAGAGCCGCCGATCCACCAATTTCCGTTGGTGTACTTGTAGTCATCGTATGGGTCAAGGAATACCGGAGAGCGGTTATAGAGATTCAGCCCGAGGAATATCCCGTTGTGATCACTCAGCTCATAAGAGGCAAAAGGAAATGCCGCAGCCACACCGGATGTCAGCGCATTGCGCCGAGCCTTACGTTCAATGTCTGGATCAAGGGCCAGAATGGGAAGCGAGGATAAAAACGCCTGCTCATTTTTGTAGTCACAGCGCCGGGCGATCATGTCCACGGACACACAGAGCTTTTCCACTTCTGTTGCCCGCTGTTCCAGTGTCTCTGGATCAGGAGCCGTAACTTCAATGAGGGTGTGCATATAGTAAAAGTCCTCACCTTGACGGTTCATGACGTCCTTGAGGTAAAGGCCAGAATTGATGGCGCTATCCAGTTCTTCGTAGTCCTGACGGGTATCGCCTACGTCTCGCATGCGGGAGCGGTTCACCATCGTCGTCTGAGCGATTTTAGAAAGGATCTTTTCTTTCGACTGCCGCTTGACAAGAAAGCTCATGTTGACTCCCTCACCAGCCTCTACCAACGGGGCAAGCCAGCATGAGCCGACAGTGGTTGCATAGCCATACCCTGTGATATAAAGATAGGTATGGTATACGCCGTCTACAACAATGTAGTCCTTGCTTTTCGTATCCACAGTGGTCGGTGCCAAAATATCGAGGATCGTAGTAGATCCGGCCTCCAGTTCTGTGAGGTCGGGTCTCTCTTCACCGAAGATCACACGCTTCAAAAGCGGCTGTTCGGTTCGTTCTTTCTTTGTGCGCTTCTCTTTCGGAGGCGCCTTTTGGATTTTTTTCGTCGCTGCATTGCGGGACTTCTTTTTCACTTGCATGATTACTCCTCATAAATGCCGTGTACGGCCGTCGTCATATCAAATACGCCATCCGGCAGCCGGACACGCTGACTGGTTTTCTTACTTAGGATCTCATAAAGCAGTTTTAGGACAAAGTTATCACTATACCGAGGCTCCAGCACCTCAAGTTCGCAGACATCAAGGTATCGCCGCGCGGTATCAGCCTCTTCGTTGAGTCTCTGAATAATGGAATCTACGGTGTTGCGTTTGGCTCTCATACTTGCTTCGTATTGAAAGACAAGGAAAAAGCGATGCCGCATGGCATCACTCGCGATCCCGTTGCCGATCTCCTGAATGTTATCTTCAATCATCTCCCGGCAGGCCTCATTGTCTTCCTTCTCGGCATAACGCTGCATCTGCTCCACATATGCCTGCGTATCCGCCGGCAGTGTACGCGCCACCATCTGCAAATCATTTGGGGCAATTTTGAGATATGCAGCAAAAGATGAAATGATATTTTGCCTGTCATTAGGGGACTTCAAATAGATATTGACCGGCAGGAGTTCAAGTATCTTCACAAATCGGCCATCCTTTGTAATGACAACCCCACCGATGATATTTTTGATGGGCAGCCATGCCTGAATGCTGTCGCGGTATGTACCTCCGTCGCCTCCCGACTTCACCCCGCCGCCAAAAATTAAATCCTTCAGATTCATGTTCTGACCTCCCCTCGAAATAAAATGATCCGACGTCTTCTCCGCCATTGCCACCAGTAACCCAGCCACCGTGTCATACTGTCATCGTTGATTCCAATAAGGCCGAAGCCTCCCACCGGTACAACGACCACCAGTGTCACTATGATCTTTGCAGTCAGCCCAAATGGGAGAAATGCAATGCAGAGATATAAGGCTGGGACTGTCAGAATCACTGCCTCTACCAGATTTCGAAGTTCAAAAAGGCCCATGATGCGTCCTGCATCTGTAAAGTTTGAGGGAATGTGGTAGACTTCATAATTCACCTTTTTCCACCTCCACGGTTTCTAATAAGTGTCCGCGATACTGTCGTATCATCTGCTCTAACCCAAAAAGCGAGCTCTTGCGCGAACGGATGATCTCATCTATCGCACAGCCAAGAACTTCTTCGTTGTTTGCCGTGCGGCTGACATTTCCCAGCTCCAGCGCACTCAGATATTGATTGCTGACGTGGCTATGACGCTCCAGCTCGACCAGTGAAATACCATATTTCAAGCGTATCGCACGCAGACGGGTCATTCTTTCCATCAATTTCCCTCCCGATAGTCAATATAGGGGAGCTTTCCCCAGCCTTGCCAGTTTCGGTCACTGACCTTGGTTTTCACAACGCCTTTGCTTGTCCCCATGGCTTCTATGGCATATCCACCGCCGATATAAACGCCTGCGTGCCCGCTTTTCCAAAGCATCAGGCCGGGAATTTCAGGCATGGTAGATACGGTGCCATAGTCTTTATTCAATGTTCCGGCGTTTTTGCACGCATGGTACATCTGGTCGGCACCGTAGTCGGGCATCCCATTCGTTGCATAGCGGATAGTCATGCTTTTTGTATCCAGCCAGCCGTAGCCCTTGATGAGACCGATACAGTCTGCGGTACGGCGGCCAAGCCAGTGTTCCTTAATAAAATCGGCGTAGTTTCCTACACCGTCCGGATACTGCTGTTTTTTGTACTCAAAGAGGGCTGGCGTAAGAACATTTCCATAAGTGCCCCACACATAGCCCCAGTTGTTCGCCCATGCCTGTATGGCGTAAGCCGCAAGATCCAGATTGTTCTTTGTACTGGGATCAACAAATCCAGATATATCGATCTCGTTATCGTAGCCGCTGCCGTATTCAACATCGCCGGAATATGGCCCATCGCCGCCGTAGCCTGGCTGGTAAGCCTCATAGTAGGACTTGTACTTGTTGATGGCATCACTCTCTTCGAGTGTTTCGTAAAGCGCTCCTGCCCATTGCCGTGCCTCACTGTCAAAGCCCAGCTCGTCCATGAGTTTTTCCGGGTCAAGGTGCTTGACCTCTATTCGCAGGGTCGTTACGACGCCATCATCGCCGCTATCCATAAAGCTGAGTGAAGGCGTATAGGATAAGCTCGATTTGCAGAAGTTGCGGATAAGATCAGCGCTCATAGTATTGAGGTCCTGTTGATGCGCGGCAGAGTTGATAGCAATGACCCAAAGAAGGTCATCATCTGTCATAGCACTGGACACTACAATATGATCAATAGTCGTTCCGTTTTTCTCGTACTCTGCGGCAATACCTGTCACGACGGAGTCAATCTGCGCTCCCTCAAAATTACCAAGTGTCATGTACACGCCGCCAAGTGTCATGGCTTGCTGCGTCATCTGTACGACGGTATCAGTGCCCGAGGAATTGTAACCGAAAAAAATATTGGGAAGTGCCGTAAAAATCACCATAGGCACCGCAATGAAGACGACAAGTACAGCAATCAGGACTTTTAAGAGAAGTGGAAACGCTTCTCTGGCCGTGGCAGCTGCTGCTCCATGCACACCGGATGCCGCAGCCGCCTGCATAATACGTTTGGCAGCCCTCGCAGCATGGGCAAAATCTACCGCTGTTTGAAGCCCTGAGCAGGATTTATCATTTTCGTTCATGCTTTTCCCTCCGCTGTTTTCTACTTGAGGATATCTCTTTGCTATTTTTTACGCTGCCCTTAATAAGGGTGGACGGCATTGAGACGCTCTTTGATGCCGCGGCGCGATTTCCTGTTGTTGGCCGCGTCAGCGTCCCTTGAGAGACATCCGCTCTATTTCCTGCGGGGTCGGGGCGCTGAGCGGAAAACATTCCTTTTGCCGAAGGCTCATTTCGGATCCCAATCGGTCGCGTTTCCTGCTGGGCAGGGCTGTTATTGGACTTCCGTGTTTGATTAGGAGGAACATTACTGCCCTGTGGGATGTTCCTGTCAGGCCGTGAACCGGCGATATATCCTTGAGTGGATGAGGATGGATGTGCTGCTCGTCCACTTGAACTGCGTGCCGATTCAACGACGGAGGATGGTGCATGCTGTGTGGGCGATGTTCCTGCGTGGCCGGAGCGAATTGCTTCCGGTTTCTGCTCGCCGACACCTCGACAAGATGGACGCTGCGTGTAACGTGTTCCCATCCCGAAAGGCTGTGACGAGTGCTGGCCGCTGACCGCGGGCGAGGATGAGATTCCTGCGCCGCCGGGCGACGGTCTCTGCGCCGCGGCCGGAACTGCGTGATCAATGGACTGTGCCGCTGCATTTTCCGTCTGTTCAGGCCGTTGTGCAGAGCGGTCATTCACCTTGCTCCGCACACCCTGCATATTTGCCTGAGTCATACGCGTAGACATGGGCGCAGGTGATCTTCCTGCCATCTCGTGCTGTGAGGCGTTTCCTGATAAGGAGTGCTGAGCAGAATTAGCTGTTCGGATAGAAGCCGTCACATTGCTCTGCTCTCTTACCGTCGAAGTAGTCTTGTTACCCGATGTATCATAACCAGCGGCGGGTGTTTGCGCACTGGACGGAGAAACGCGATCTACAGAGGTCACATAAGCAGGCGCTCTCCGCATCCCAGATGGCACAGAGCTCTTTCTTGCTTCCGCTCCTCTAAATGCTGTCTGCCGAATCGAAGAAGTATTCTGCATCGACGAATTCGAGAAATGTTCCTGCGTGGCCGTCTGTGCTCCACCTGATTGAACGCTTTCACGCTGAGAAACAAAGCCTTGTCCATCCGCCCCCTGCGAAGTATTCTGCTGCTGTGTGGCTTGATAAGCCTGATAACTTGCAGTATGACCGGCAGCATTGTGCGCTCCGGATGGGCCGCCGCCTATGCGCGGCCCTCCTGTGGTCGAGCCGGACGCAGCTCCTCTGTTACCTTTTCCGGTGGATTTACCGATGGTCTTGGTAATATGAGATGTAGCGGAACGCATGACCATATAGGTCAACGTGCCGGGGAAGCCCCGACCGAGAGAGTCACCGGTGATGGCGGGGTTCAGCCCGATACGAGTAATGATAGCATCCGCTTTCCTGGCAACCTTTACAATCGTCAAAACCAGAACGATCCACGGGATTATATCGAGGCCGCTTGGTACATTAGACAAGACGGAAAGCAGCATCTTAAAAAAGATTACATTCGTCACCATCAGCGTACACATACTCCCGAACATCCGGCACCAGCCCCCGAATATCTCTGACGTACTTTTGCTGCCTCCCATTGCAAATGCCAGCGGTGCGGTCATCGTAAGCACAGCAAGGATCACATATCTCTCCGCGATCTCCAGCAAAAGCCTAAATACCTTAAACATGATAATCAGGCCAAAGATGATCACCAGCAGCCAAGCCGCACCGAGAGAACCGAACACTCCTTCGTCCACAAGTGTCACGTTGATGGCATCAGGTATCTCTAAAAGCTCTATGATTCTTGCAGTGAGGCTTAGTCCCACTTCGCAGATCTGCGGACTCGCCATCAGCAGGAAGGCAAACACAAAGGTCCTGGTAAATAATAGTTTCGGGTCTTCTCCTTCAAAGCCGAGGCCGACTGCCATACTTTTGAGGGCTTGAAAGACAAGATTGCCTATCAGGAGCGCCCAGCCAACGGCCAGAAGCACCTGTGCGATGCTGACCATCACGGGGACATGACTTTTCATGTACGCATAATCCATGCTCATAATACTCAGCAGCGATGATGAAAAATATTCCCAGCATTCCAGCGCAAGCCCATAAGCCCACTCCATAAATCCCTGGAAAATCAGCTCAAGCAATGTGGACACCTCCTTTTGCCGGAGCTATCTCTACTTTTACGGGGTCAGTGTCGCAAGGCCGTTGAACAGCGGCGCAACATATGCAATGAATGCGCCGATGCCGTTGATGATTGCCCAGGCGATCCAAATGCGTTTGAGCCAGTCCCACGCCTGATCGACTTTGTGCTGGTTATTGGAAAGCTTTGCGCCGATCACCGCAACAGCGGACATCAGCCCTGCCAGAACCGTGCTGACACCGACAATTTTCCCGTAAACATCTACGATGATGTTATTGGCTACTGTCCACATATCATCCACCGCGAAGACGCTGACGATCATCATGGGCATAGTCAACGTGAGGGTCATGCAAGTTAAATAGAAATGGTAAATTCTTTTCATAAGGTTCTCCTTGGAACTAAGGCGATAAACTGGGTTTCCAGTCATTTTCCTCGAGCATCTTGAAATAATGATAGGTCTCAGGCGCAGCGTTTTGCAGCATTGCCATCTTTTTGCCATCACCGCGATTTTTGATCCAGTACACAAAGCAATCCGCAAAATATTCCTGCGCGTCGGTAAGCGCATATGTACGGAGGAGCGATGCTGCCGATGCAGACTCTCTTTGATAAAAGCCCTTCGTCCGGGAAGGAAAGCCCATCATTCCATCGAGGAAGTGTCCAAATTCGTGAATGGTGGACTCCGCTGAGGATATGATGATTTTACGGCCTTCATAGATGGTCGCCCCGGTGCAGCCAAGATCATATTTTTTGCTCAGCTTTGCAAGGTAATCGAAATCGATAACATACTGCCAGCCCTTTTCGGCAAATGACTGCATCATTGATTCGGGAATTTTTTGAATCTCCAACAAGTAGTTGTTCAAAGCGACGCCCGCTTTGTTGTCCAGAGGTATATTATCTAACATAGGCGGCGGCACAACAGCAAACGTCTTGGTCAGCAGCGCATAAAGAAGCTCCGCAGCCTCTCCTCGTGTGATGATTTCTGTCCCGTCGCATGTCTCTTCGCACAGGCCAAAATCCGCAGCAGCACGAAGAACTTCGCTCTGTTGGGACAGCTTGCCCTCGTTCGGGTAGAGCTGTAAACTGTAAAGGTCAACACCAAAGGCGGCAAAGCCGCTTTTGTAGATGGCATAGCGGCAAAGGTCAGAATCCGGTGCCGTAATAGCTGTCATCTCCAGCCATCCATCTGAGTAGCCCTGCCGAATACAGTCATCATCATAATTAAGCGGGGCAGCGTCGCCCAATGCGCGGCAGAGCATCGTTGCCCACTGGCGCACGGTAACAGGTGCATCCGGTACGTATCGACCATTTCCTTCACCGCAAACGATGCCGCGTTCGGCGAGATAGAATATGCTTTCATGGAACGGTGAATCATTCGGGACATCAGAAAAGGTGTCGAAAGCGGCACGCGAGAAAGTGGACAGTGATATACTGATAAGCACCATCATGAGCACAGTAATAAATCCTTTGTTTGGTTTCATTGGTCATCTCCTCATGCTCTAAGAAAGAGTAATGTCTCTCTGCCATTTTTGCCGCCTACATCTTTCCTTGAAATTACGACCGCTGTCTGCTATAATCGACACCATGTGAGGTGAGAATTTTGGTTTTTACGAGCGAAGAGATCGCAATGATTGACGGCATAATCGAGACTCTTTTCTCCGGAGCAAATGTCTCCGCAGACGTTCGCGACGCATATCTGCTGGTACATCGTCACCTTACAGAAGATGCCTTAGAGGTAAAAGACTTCAAGCGCATCGCGAATGCCATGGAATTTGCAATGAAGAATCAGTTCTGTGATTCCTGTAGCAGAGAGAGTCAGCGTGTTTTGACAAGCGTCCTTATCAAGGCAACCACCGCCTCTTGAACCGCTTGTATCAGCGAATTAGTTAGGGCAGCGATAGTTTTTCTATCGCTGCCCTTTATCGTTTTTAGTAGCCGGTTTTAGGAAGAATAGGTTTCCTGACGGGAGTGAGATTGCGTACAATGGTAATCCAACTTGCATTAGCGGACTGCCAGGTCTCTCCAAATTTTCCGCCGGCATCAGCTCGGTTTGTCACATAGTATTTATTTGCTGTTCTCGGGTTAACAGATACCATGAGGGTCGGCTTTGTCACACTCTGAAAACCAGAGGGGACAGTTCCAAAGTCGAAGTAAATATCTGTCACGACTTCGCCGGCCATAAGCTGCAAACCGCTTAGGCCAAAGGAGTAATTATTGGTGCTGAGAAGATTGCTGGCCAACACGCGATAATCGTTGTAGTTGGTTTTATAAAGGATTCGGTAAGTGAGCCGTGCATTATAGGTTCCGGTAGTCAAAGCAGACACGGTCGTTACATCATAAGGAATCTTGTCATGGAAGTAGAAATTCTGCAAATCCACATTAGAGGTGTTAGCGATTGTAAAGCGGTAGGACATTTTACTGCCCGCCAGTACTTCTTTGATTCCGGCCTTCGTCAGTGTAACTCCCAGCTCAGCAGGCTTATTATAAGCCGCCAGCTTAATGATCTGTCCCGCGTATTCGAGCGTTACATCAAAGGTTTCGGCAGACACCTGATAGTACGCTGGCGCAGATACCTCTCGGATGAGATAACGGCCTAATGGGAGCGGTTTGGAAGCCGCAACGCCTCTCGCATCGGTGGTAATATAATCTACTACCTTGCTGCTGCGCTCGCGGACAATTTCAAAGGTTGCCCCTTTAAGCGTAACGCCACCAGCCTGACCGGTAATAGCATTGGACTCAGCAGCATACTTGGTAATCTGAATTTGACCAGTAACAGCGCTATTCTCCCATTCGATTTGTGTGCACTTGCCAGCTTCCACATAAACAGTTTTATACTGTTCATCGCGAATATAGCCATCGGCAGCTTCCAACTCACGGATATAGTATTTGCCGGGAGTGAGTTCATCGCGGACATAGGCGTAGCCGTCCTGGTCCGTTTCTACTTCCATGATTGGGTTCTTACCAGAATCGTAAATGACAAACTTAACGCCATAGATGCCCTTTCCAGTGTTTGCATCAACCTTATGGATCATGATGGAACACATGCGTTGATTGGTGATCTCTACCGTTGTGGTCTCGCCATCCTTAACGCAGGCATTGACGGGGGTGGTGTCGAGCGCATAACCGTTTGCCGCTTTGCGTTCAACAATGGTGTACCATCCACTTTCCGCGTTCGGAATACTGATGACGCCATCTCGGTCGGTGGTGTAGGTGCCAATGATCTCACCATTCATCTTGCGGATCTCGAACTTGACATTCCCAATTCGCTCACCAGTGTCTTCGTCGGACTTGATGATCTGCAATCCACCGGAAGGGGCATTGTAGAAGGTCAAGGTTTGGAGGTCGTTGGGGTTGATGACAACAGTCTGACTGCGAGTGTTCTCATCGATGATGTAGCCGGAGAGCGTCTTGGTTTCTGTAACAACAAAAGTTCCGATCAGCCCGGAGATCAATACCTCTCCATTCTTATCGGTTCTGTAGATGCCGTTGGAGCTGATCTGACCGTTCTTGTCAGGAACAAAGCTGCCGTCAGCATAGGTTACTTTGAATTCGACACCCTCTAGCGGCTTATGCGTGATACTATCCAGCTTCACGATCCGAAGTCCGCCCAGCGGCTGGTTTCTGAACTCTACCGTGACAATATCATTAGACTTGACCTTGACGGTCTGCGGCGTGTCATCCAGCAGGTAGCCGTCTCTTGTGCGC